>Ga0137384_10003214_pt1 | contig 12980 bp, 10 predicted proteins | sample SagtaG_2_FD_104922 | JGI IMG/M metagenome (GOLD analysis project Ga0137384, IMG submission 104922) | Vadose zone soil microbial communities from Sagehorn Ranch, Mendocino, California, USA - Sage2_R_60_16 metaG | ecosystem: Environmental > Terrestrial > Soil > Vadose zone | place: USA... | reverse complement strand
CCGACGTCGTGCGCGGGCTCCTTCACGGTGGCACCCGCGGCGGTCACCTCGGCCAGCTTCGCCTCGATGTCCGGCACGTGCCAGTAGGCCACCGGTGAGGTCATGCCCTGCGGTCCACCGCCCGGCACCAGCCCGATGTGCTGGCCCGCGGCCTCGAAGCCGACGTAGTAGGACTCGTCGGTCTGCGGCGGTACGCCGAGCAGGGCGGCGTACACCTCCTTGGCCGTCGCCAGGTCGGACACGGGATGCAGCACGGTCTTGATCCCCTGGGTGGAAGAGCCGGTCATGGTCACTCCTGAAGTCGTGGGTCTGGTCGGGATTGTCTGGCTTAAAGACGAACAGGAAGCCCGGAAATCGACGTGTCGGGCTGGTCGGCGGGGCCGACCGTGCGGTCAGTGGTCAGTGAGCCTTGATGAGCCCGATGACGTTGCCGTTCACGTCTCGCGCGATGGCCGACAGCCTGCCCCCGCCGAGATCCTTGACCTTCTTCTGCGTCTGCGCGCCGGCGTCGACGAGCCGCTGCAGAGCCGCCGGGACGTCCTCGACGTGCCAGTAACCGACCGGGCCGGTCATGCCCTTGGCGTAGCCCTTGGGATCCAGGCCGATCTCCTGGCCGTCGACCCTGAAACCGACATAGTTGGATTGGTCCGCGTACGGCTCCACCCCCAGGAGGTCCTGGAACAGCGCCTTGGCTCCGGCCAGGTCCTTGACGGGGAACATGGATGGTCTTGACGCCCTGACCCATCGTGCCGCTCCTTTCTCTTCCTTTCTCTTCCTTTCTCTTCTCTTCCCTTCCCTTCCCTTCCCTTCGCGTCGTCATGTTCCGCGCGGCGGGATCAGGGTCGCCCGAGCGGGGCCGCCGGCGTATCCGTGCCCACCACGGAACGCGCCACGGATTGCGGCACACATCGCGGCACGGAGCCACCCAGGTACCGGCTGCGGGGCACTTGCGCGAGAATGGGACCGTGTCGAGTCAGGCGTCCGCCACCGCGGGAATCTCGGCTCGGGAGGCCGAGGTCCTGACCCTGGTCGCGCAGCATCTCAGCAACGCCGAGATCGGCGCGCGGCTGTTCATCTCAGTGCGCACCGTGGAGACGCACGTCTCCTCGCTGCTGCGCAAGCTCGGCGTCCCGGACCGGCGCGGCCTCGCCCAGCTCGCGGCGGAGCTGGCCGAGGCGGAGCGGTCGGGCGCGGCGGTCGCGAGGCTGCCCTCGCCGTTGACGCCGTTCATCGGCCGTATACGGGAGTGCGCGGCGCTGGGTGAGGCCATCAAGCTACACCGCCAGGTGACCGCCGTCGGCCCGGGAGGGGTGGGAAAGACCCGGCTGGCCCTGGCCATCGCGGCGGAGGCGGCGGGCGACTTCGGCGACGGGGCGTGGTTCATCGACCTGGTCCCGATCACGGATCCGGCGATGGTCGGCGCCGCGGTCGCCGCGGCCCTGGGGATCGGTGAGCAGCAGGGCCGCGGGGTGGACGAGTCGGTCCTGGCCGCCCTGGCGGATCGCCATGCCCTGCTGGTGCTGGACAACTGCGAGCACCTGCGCGAGGGGGTGACCCCGTTCGTCGAGCGCCTGCTGGCCGGCTGCCCGCGCCTGACGGTGCTGGCGACCAGCCGCGCCCGGCTCATGGTGCCCTTCGAACGGGTCTACGAGGTCCCGCCGCTGTCGCTCGCCGGCGGCGGCGGGTCGGATGCGGTCGCGCTGTTCGTGGATCGGGCCGCGGCGATGGGCTGGCCGCTGGAGCCGCAGGGGCACGACCAGGTCGCCGAGCTGTGCCGGGAGCTGGACGGGATCGCGCTGGCGATCGAGCTTGCGGCCGCCCGCCTGCCCGCGCTCGGCCTCGACGGGCTCGCGGCGGGCCTCGCCGACCACCTTCGGCTGCTGGTCGGTGGGTCTCGCGCCGACGACCGCCATCGCTCGGTGCGGACGATGCTGGACTGGAGCTACGCCCTGCTGGAGACCGCCGACCTGACGCTGCTGCGCCGGATCTCGGTGTTCATGGCGCCGTTCACCGCCGGCGCCGCCGCGGAGGTGGCCGGGTTCGCGCCGCTGGAGCCCGGCGCGGTCGCGGACGGGCTGGCCCGCCTCGCCGAGCGGAGCCTGCTGGCGGTCGCCCCATCGGCCAAAGGCACCCGCTATCGGGCGCTGGAGACCATCCGCCAGTACGGCATGGAGCGGCTCGGCGAAGCCGGCGACCTCGCCGCCGCCCGGGGCCGCCACCTCCGCTGGTGCCTGGCCAGCGCCGCCGAGCTGGAGCGCGATGCGCAGCCGAGCGGTGACTGGCGGGCCAGGTTCGACGCGGCGGCCGACGACATCCGGGCCGCCCTCGGCTGGGCGGCCGGCCAGCCCGATCATCGCGCCGATGCCCATGGCCTGGCCCGGTCCCTGGCCGAGTTGGCCTTCACCCGCAACCTGGCCGGCGAGTCCCAGCGGCGGTACGAGCAGGCGGCCACGCTCACCGGCGATCCCAACGCCGCCGCATCGGCCCTGCGCCTTGCCGCGGCGGTGGCGGGGTGCCGGATGCTCGGCGACGACATGTACCGCCTGCTCAAAGCGGCGGCGGGCGCCGCGCGCCGCTCCGGGGACGGCGCCGGCGCGGCCCGCGACCTGGCGGCGGCGGCCACCACGGTCTACCGCTTCGCCGGCGTGTTCGCCCGGCGCCCGCCGGCCGATGAGGCACGGGCGCTCCGGGCCGCAGCGCGCGAGCTGGCCGGCGACGACCCGGCGGCCCAGGCGGCGGTCGCCCTTGCCGACTGCGGCGTGCACGCCGACGCGTTCATCGCCGAGCTGACCGAGCCGGAGACGACCGTGGCCGAGACGGCCGCGCTCGCCGAGCGGGCGGTAGAGCTGGCCCGCCGGACAGGCGACCGGCTGGCCGAGTCCGCCGCGCTGGACGCGCTGACCGGCGCCCACTGCTGGGCGGGAGCGGCGTTCGACGCCGCGGTCACGGCGCGCGGCCGCACCGACCTGCTGTCCTCGGTGCAGGTGTCACCGGCAAGCGCGTGCGAGCTGGTCGACGCGCTGATCATGGCGGCGGACACGAGCGTCGCCGTGGGTGACCTGCGCGGCGCCGAGCGGTGGGGCCGGCAGCTGCGCGACCTGCCGCTGCTGGCCGAGACCGGTCAGATCGCCACGTCCCGGCTGCTCGTGGCGGACGCGCTGGCCGGCAACGCCGGCGAGGTCCTGGCCGGCAGCGAGCGGTTCCTCGACGCGTGGGCGCGCTCCGGCCGCCGGCGGGCGCCCAGCCTCAGCGCCGCCGCGGCGGCGGTGGCGATGGTCTACGGCCTGCGCGGCGACGGCGGCGCCCGGGCCAGGTGGCTGGCCATCGCCGCCGAGCTCGGCGCCACACCCGAGCGCAGCGCCGGCTTCGGCCCGACCTTCGACGCCGTCGTCCTGCTCCATCACGGCCAGGCGGTGCCGGCCCTGGAGCGGCTCGCAACCGAGCCGGACGAGCTGGGGAAGTGGGCCAGCTGGGTGTGGCGGCGCTGGTACGCGGCGATGCGCGCGGAGGCCGCCGTGCTCGCCGGGCATCCCGACGCGCCCGGCCGCCTCGCCGCCGCCCGGACCATCGTCGCCGGCAACCCGGTCGCCGGCGCGATCGTCGATCGGGCCGAGGCGCTCCTCGGCGACGACCGGGGGCGGCTGGTCGCCGCCGCGGCGGCGTTCGACGCCGCCGGCTGCCGCTACCAGTGGGCGCGAACCCTGAGCCTCGCGGGCGGCGAGGAAGCCACGACCGGCGCGGCGGCCCTCGCCGCCCTCGGCCTGGCCCCGATGGGCGCCGGGATCGGCGGGTGACGAGCGCCTCGGTGGGCGCTGGCCTGGGTTCAAGGTTCCGGCTCGACCAGCCGGGACAACCGCGGGCTGAAGCCATCGTCAGGGGCATCGCCGCAAAAGAAGGCCGCGGCCGTCGGCCCGGGGTCGGTGCCGATCTTGGCGAAGAGCTCGTGTGCGGCGGACTCGTGCATGCTGGCTTCGGCATCGCTGCCCGTCCCGCGCAGTGCGCGGGCGGCGATGAGGTGGGCCTGGGCCTGGCCGAGGCGGTGACCGGTCTCGGCGTGGATGTCGAGCGCCTGCTTCACCTGGTCGATGGCCGCCTCGGGTTCGCCCCGGCGCAGGAGCGCGGCGGCGAGGACGGTGGCGGCCTGGCCCTCGAGGAGCCGGTACCCGCCCATGCGCGCCGTGGTGAGCGCCTGACCGGCCAGGTCGGCAGCGATGCCGAGCTGGCCGACGCGGAGGTGGTCGCAGGCCAGCCGGGCCATCACGTCGATCTCGAGGTAGCGGTCGCCGATGTCGCGGGCGAGCTCGAGGGCCCGCTCGTGGCCGCCGACGGCCCGGCCCAGGTCGCCGCTGGTGAGGTGTGTGCTGGCCAATGCGGCCAGGGCGTAGCCCTCCAGCGTTCGGTCGTCGACCTCGCGGGCGATCAGGAGCGCGGTCTCGGCGTGGCGGAGCGCCTTGAGCTGGTCACCCAGATCGCGGTACGCGTCGCCGAGGGCGCATTCGATACCCGAGGAAGAGGCGATCACCGGCCTCGCGGAGCACGGTGCTCGCCGGGGCGAGCACCGCGATGGCGTCGTTGAACCGGCCCAGACCGTGATAGACGACGCCAAGACCATTGCTCGCCCTGGCCTCAGCCGTGGGGCTGCCAGCCGCCGGTGGATGGCGACAGCCTGAGCGTGGTGCTGCGCGGCGAGGTCCAAGCGGCCCAGCCCGAAGAAGACCACGCCGAGATTCTCCAGCGCCATCGCTTCACCGGCCGGCCAGCCGAGGCGCCGTCGCATCGCCAGCGATTGGGACAGGTAGTCCGCGGCGGCCGGGGTGATGATCGCGCGACCGTACAGGCCGCTTTGGCGCAGCAGCGACGCCTGCGCGGCCCGGTCGTTGCCGGTGCCGATCCGCACCTGCACGACGTTGATCGCGAGGATGCCCCCGAGGCAGATGATGGCAGCCAGCTGGTGCAGGAAGTGGAACAGGTCCTCGATCGTGAACACGTGCCTCCCGTGAAGAGGGCCGGCGGCAGCCGGCTCTACCGCCGCCTACGCTGCTGACGCTTGTGCGCTGACCAGGGCGTTGACATCCGGGCCAGGCCGACCGCGCAGGAGCTGATCGGTCCGCAACTCCCGACGCTGACCCGAGCGGCAATGTCGGTTGGCTGGTCAGTCGTCGGGGACCGCCAGGTCGAGCCGGCGGAGCCGTGCGGGGTCGGCGAGGATGTCGATCTCGGCGATCTTCCCACCCCTGACCGTGAAACCCACGACCGCAAACAGCCGGCCCTCGGCGGCCAGCACCACCCCGGCGGCGCCGTTGACCAGCGCCGGTTGCGCCAGCCCAAGCCGCGCGAAGCCGCCAGTCGCGAGCACCTGCTCGGCCACGGCCGCCGCGCCGCGCACCACCGAGATGCCCGCCGGGGCGGCGCGGTCGGCGCGGACCACCACCTCGGGGTCCAGCAGCGCCACCAGCGCGGCGAAGTCACCGTCGCGGGCGGCGGCGAAGAACGCGTCGACGACTTCCCGCTGGCGGGCCAGATCAGCGTCGGGCACCGGGGCCGCGCCCTGCACCCGGCGGCGGGCCCGGCTGGCCAGCATCTTGGCCGCGGTCGCCGACCGCCCCACGATCGGGCCGATCTCCTCAAAGGGCACGGCGAACATGTCGTGTAGCACAAACGCCAGCCGCTCGGCCGGCGCCAGCGTGTCCAGCACCACCAGCAGCGCCAGCCCCACCCCCTCGGCCAGCAGCGCCTGCTGCTCGGGGTCGACTCCGTCCTGGCGGCTGACGACCGGCTCGGGCAGGTGCACGCCCAGGGGTTCCTCGCGCCGTGAGGTGCGCACGCGCAGCATGTCCAGGCACTCCCGCGCGACCAGCGTCGTCAGCCAGCCGCCCAGGTTGTGGACCTCGCTGGTGCCGGTGCGGCTGCGGCTGAGTCGCAGCCAGGCTCCCTGGACGGCGTCGTCGGCCTCGGTGAGCGAGCCGAGCATCCGGTAGGCCACCGCCCGCAGGTGGGAGCGGTGGGCCTGGAACCGCTCCGCCAGCCAGTCGCGCTCGTCCATCGTTACCTTCCTCCGTCGCCATCCGACATAGCAATGTCGAACCAGACCCAGCCGAGGTAACACCCAGTGCGAGGAGCACGCTATGACGCCAGGTAGCAGCGTCGGGTTCGGTCTCGGAGACCAACAGGTCGCTCTGGACTCCCACGGCCACAGCAAGGGCATGACGGGCCTGCCGGCCGAGGCGGCAGCCCAGCATGTCGTGGGGTCGGTGAAGCCCACGCGTCCGGCGCAGGGAGCAGCACGGACACTCTCACTGACCCATCGTGGCGTCCGCCTGGCCGCCTACGCGGCATCTGGCGGTGGTTGTCATCGCGGCGGCGCGCGGTGACCGCCCGCCCGTCGTCGCGTCCGGGCTGACCCGGGTCGGTGGGTCAACCGTAAGCAACCTTCGCCTCCTACTGATGTTGGATCCCTCCAGGAAAGGACGCCAATGACTCCGATCCTCGAGGCTGCTGGCCTCACCAAGCGCTTCGGCAAGACCCAGGCCCTTGCCGGGCTGGACCTGGTGGTCAAGCCCGGCCGGGTGGTCGCCCTGCTGGGCCCCAACGGGGCCGGCAAGACAACCTTCGTCCGAGCCGTGGCCACCCTGCTGCGCCCGGACACGGGAACCCTGCAGGTCGCCGGGATCAACGCGCTACGCCACCCCGCGCAGGTGCGGCAGGTGATCGGCCTCGCCGGCCAGTTCGCGGCGGTGGAACCGGCCATGACCGGCCGCGAGAACCTGGAGATGGTCGGCCGCCTGTTCGGGCTGGACCGCCGCCGGGCGCGGGCGGCCGCCGCGGCGGTCCTGGACCAGATCCAGCTCACCGAGGACGCCGACCGGCTGGTCCGCACCTACTCCGGCGGGATGCGCCGCCGCCTGGATCTGGGCGCCAGCCTGGTCGGGGCGCCTCGCCTGCTGCTGCTGGACGAGCCGACCACGGGCCTTGACCCCGGCAGCCGCGTCCAGCTGTGGGACGCGATCCGCCAGCTCGTCGCCGCCGGCACCGACGTGCTGCTGACCACCCAGTACCTCGACGAGGCCGATCGGCTCGCGGCGGACATCGTCATCATCGACCACGGCACGGTGATCGCCGCCGGCACGCCGTCGGAGCTGAAGACCCGCGCCGGCGATGACGTGATCGAGGTCCACGTCCGCAACGCCGCGGCGCTCCCGGAGGTGGCTGCGGTGCTGGCCACCGTCGGCCGCGATCCCAGGACCGACCTCGCCATGCACCGGGCGTCGGTTGCGGTGGAGGACGGGACCAGCCGGTTGATGGAGGCCGTGCGTGCCCTGGACCGCGTCGGCGTGGCGGTCGAGGACATCTCGCTGCGGCGGCCCACGCTCGACGAGGTGTTCCTCACCCTCACCGGCAAGCCGACCGACACCGCCGGCCCCGAGGCCGCCTGAACCGAAAGGGAACCCGATGACCGACACATCCGTGACCACCATCTCACCCCCGGGCACGGTGCAGGCCCAGCGCAACGCCGGCGCCGGGTTCTGGCCGAGCGCTATCGTCGTGGCGCGGCGCACGGTCCGCAAGTTCGTCCGCACGCCGCAGCTCATCGTCTACTCCTCCATCCAGAGCGTGCTGTTCCTACTAATCTTCAGGTACGTCTTCGGCGGCGCCATCGACGTCGGCGGGCTGCCCTACGTCGACTTCCTGGTGCCGGGGTTCATCGTCACGGGCGTGGTGTTCGCGGGCATGGGCGCGGCGGCTGGGGTCGCCGAGGACGTCGAGCAGGGCTTGTTCGACCGGCTCCGTTCCCTGCCGATCCGCCGGGCGTCGGTGGTGGCTGGGCGTGGTCTGGCCGACACGGCCCTGGTGACCTGGGGCCTGCTCATCGCCGCGGCCCTCGGCTTCGCTGTCGGCTTCCGCCTGCACGGGTCGGTGGCCGCCGCCTTGGCCGCGTTCGGGCTGTGCGTGCTGTTCGGCTTCGCCTTCTCCTGGGTGTTCATCACCATCGGGCTGCTGGCGGGCAACGCGCAGGCGGCCCAGGGGATGTCCATGATCGTGTCGCCGCTGGTATTCGCCTCCAGCGCCTACGTCCCCGTGAGTAGCATGCCCGGCTGGATGCAGGCGGTCAGCGACAACCAACCGGTCACGCCCATGGTCAACGCGGTGCGCACGCTCACCGGGGGCCCCCAGATGGAGGCGTTGCTCGGCCACAGCAGCGGCTACTATGTCGGGCTGTCGCTCATATGGGCAGCGGCGATCGTCGTCGTCTTCGGGCTGCTCGCGGTCGTGCGCTTCTCACGGCGCTGAGCATTGGCAGACGTTGCCTGCGTCAGTCAGGCGGCGGTCACCGCGTGCGGTGACCGCCGCCGGCGATGCTCCCGCCGCTGACCACGAACCGGCCACAACAGCGGGCGTCAGGTCGACGCCGACCAGCGTCGGTTGTCGGGAGCGGTACGTCGCCGTAGCTGTTGGGTCCGTGTCACCAGCCGCAAGATAGGACAGGCCCGCGCGCTCTCACGGCGTGCGGGCCTGGGTGCCCCATCACAGGGCTGGTCGCTTGGCGTACGTCGTCATCGGGCCCGCGCGCGATAGGCTCGGCGTGACGGATTCTCTGTGACAAGCAGGGAAGGCAGTGAGCATGGCCAGCGCAGGCACGGTGGTCGCGATCGCCGGCGCCGGGCGCACCCTCGGCCAGGCCATCGACGCCTTCCTCGCTCAGCCCCCGCGCCCCAACCACCCGCCGCACCTACGGCCGCACCCTCGAGCGCCTGGCCGGGCAGCTCGGCCGGGACCGGCCCCTTCGCGCCGTCACCGACGAGGAACTCGCCGCGGCCGTCGAGCGGCTATGGGGCCACAGAAGCCGCGGACGTGGAACCGCCAGGTGGCCACCGTCCGCTCGTTCCTGTCGTGGTGCCGCCGCCACGGCTGGCCCGTCGGCGGCCTTGCGCTGCGCGTCGACCGGCGCGCGGTGGCCGACGACGACGCCAAGGCGATCCCCCTGGCGGAGCTGGAGCGGCTGTGGAGCCGCGCCGACGTGCCGTTCAGAGAGCAGGCCCTGTGGCGGCTGCTGTACGACAGCGCTGCCAGGGCCGAGGAAGCCCTTGGCCTGGACGTGGACGACCTCGACCTGGCCAACCGGCAGGCCAAAGCGCGCACCAAGGGCGGCTACGTCCGGCAGCTGAACTTCCAGACCGCCGCCGCCCGCCTGCTCGCCAAGCTCGTCGCCGGCCGGGAGCGCGGCCCGGTGTTCTTGACCGGCCGGCGACCTGGACCCCGCCACCGGCCGGGCGCGGCTGAGCTACGAGATGGCCGAGCAGCTCTTCAAGCGCTACTCCGGCGGGCGGCACGCTGCACCAGCTCCGCCATTCCCGCCTGACCCACCTTGGCGAGCAGAACGTGAGCGCCCGCTGCTGATGGCCATCTCCGGCCACAAGCGCCTGGCCACCCTGCAGCGCTACTTCAAACCCATCTAGGCCGCGGTCGCCAAGCTCATGGCCGCCACCGACCCCGACCGCCGCCGCCGGTGACCGGTCATCCCGGCGACCGCCGCCACCCGGACCCAGGCGTCGGCAGCCCTCCGGCCGGCTACCAGGTCACCCGGACCGAACCCGCCGTGGGCGGCGGCCGACTCCAGCCCTACCGGCTCGCCGCGCCAGCCACCTTCGCCTGCCTGCGCTGCGGGGACGGTCACGCGCTCTCCCGACGCCTGACCGTCGTCGAAGGCGACTGGCTGCGGCTACTGTGCCCGCTGTGCACGACCGTACTGGCGCCCGCCTCCAACTGTCACCTGACCATCACGGGCCGGCTATGGTGGTCCGTCATGTCGTGCAGGCCGGGGGAGGGCACTGACATTCCGCCAACGCTCGACACGCCGGGCAGCTCCAGATTAGTGGGATGAGCTGCGGTGATGGTGGCGTGATGGTGCACGCGTTCGAGTGCTGTGCGCGACCCGGACCAGAACCACGCACTCCACGCGGTGCGTCTGGCTGCGGAAATGCCGATCCCCGCTACACCGCGGCGCGTCGCTCGGCAGCCGGACGGGAGACGTAGCACTTGAGTCTCCCCAGCCTGTTGCGAAACGCCTCTGATGTTCAGCCGGCGTGCTCGTTCCGATCGCCGATCGCGACCGGATCGAGTCCGTTTAGCCGTTCCGGCGACGCTGGTCCGGTGTCGCACTGTGACCGGACCAGACCAAGCTGATGCTCTGGACCCACAGGTCGCGCCATCCAAGAGAGGTCACCATGCGACCAGCCAAGATCTTCGCCGCCGTCCTGGTTACCGCCGCCGTGGTCGCCACCGGCGCCTACCTCGCCCACGCCACCGCCACCCACCCCGTCGCGGCAGCGCCGACCGTGCCGGTCGCCATAGCACCCACAACATCCACACCCACAGCGCCCACGCTCATCGCCAAGCCGTCGCCCCAGCCGCCGGACAGCGCCCCCGACGTCCCCATCGACCGGGTGCCGGCCCCCCGGCCGGCGCTGGCCGACAGCCGCTACGACGCCTACATCCGCACCGTCGACCTCGGCCGCAACCAGGTCGTGGTCGACCTGATCCAGGTCTTCCACGACGACGCGGCGACCCAGGCGGCCATCGCCGACGGCAAGCCACGCGACGCCGCCCAGGGCCTGAACACCTACATCCGCAACCACAATCCGCGGCTGCGGACCCTGCCGCTGGCCCGCGACCTGCAAGTGGACGTGCTCCGCGGCAACGAAACTGCAGACGGATGCGGTGGACCATCCCTCATCCACAAGCTCAACATGCTGATCTCCGACGTCAGCTTCCACTCCCCCAACCTGTACTTCACGCTGACCGTCAACGGCGGTGCCGTGCACCACATCAAGGAAGTCGCGACCCAGCCCGCGTGCTGAGCAGCCGCCCGCGGCAGCTACCTCGTCGCCATGGAGCCGGGCATCGCCTGGCTCCACCTGTTCCCCGAGGACCTGGCTCTGGTCGAGGGTGACGGTGAGCGTGCGGCAACCGGGCAGCTCACCCAGGTCGAATCGAGGGTTACCAGGCCGTCGCGGTAGCGCCTGCGGGGCGCAGCTGGCGTGCTCGATCCGATCGACGATCGCGGCCCGGTCGAGTCCCTCTCGCCGTTGCCGCGACGCTCGCCCGCGGTCGTGCCGTGACAGGGCTCCGCCACGCTGACGGCATGGACCCACACGGGTCGTGCTTGTCTTGGGAGGAGGTCGCCATGCGACCAGTCCGGATCATCGCAACCATCTCATTCGCCGTCGCAGTTGCCATCACCGGCTGCACGGTCCACTCCGCCGCCGTCCACTCGGCCGCAGCGCCGACCCCAGTGTCGTCCACGCCGCCACCACCAACTACCATTGCAGCCCACCGTCCCACTTCGAATCCGCCGGCGACCGTGCCTTCCTCGCCGACCACCACCCTCCCCCTGGGCCACATCGAGGGGCTGGACGCGGTCCAGGCCATCGGCGGCACCGCCACTGCCTTTGCGGTCGGCCAAGGTGTGATCCTGACCACCAGCGACGGCGGGCGTACCTGGGCCCGGGTCTGGCGCGGTCCCCACGAGCTGTACGAGGTCGACTTCGTCAGCGCCTCGACCGGATGGGCGCTCGGCGACGGCGTCCTGCTCGGCACCGTGGACAGCGGCCAGCACTGGCGCCAGCTCGGCCAGCCCAGGCCCGGCCCGCTGTGGCGTATCCACTTCTCCAGCCGCACCCAGGGCTGGGGCGTGGCCGGTGACCCGGGCCAGGTGGACGAGCGGTCGATGATGAAGCGGGACGCGACCAGGCTGGTGCACACCACCGACGGCGGCCGGATCTGGTCGGCGCTGGCCACGCCGGCGCCGCCGCAGACGGTCTGCTTCACCGCCCCGGACGACGGCTGGCTGGCTAGCGAACGGAGGGTGTGGCGCTCCACTGACGGCGGCCAGAGCTGGCGGCCGAGCTTCACCCTACCGCTGCCCGCCGACGGTTTCCCGTTCTTCGCCGACCTGCAGTGCGCCGCGCCGGGCGCTGCCTGGGTGCGCTTCGACTACGACCATGCTAGGGGGCACAACCCCTACGCGCTGTACGCCAGCGGCGACGGTGGCGCCCATTGGCGCGGCGCGCTCGCTGAGCCCGGCACGCTGGGCAACGTGCTGCACTTGCCGATCGGGCCGGGCACCGACTCAGGCCCGTTCTCGGTGATCAACTCCCAGCGGGCGTTCCTGCTCAGTCCGACCCCGCCAGCTGAGGTCACGGGTGTCGTGCTGATCAGCCATGGCAACCAGCTCCGGCGGCTGCCCGGCATCCCCGGGACCACCCTGTCGAACCCGCTGTCGGTCAGCTTCGCCAGCGCCACACGCGGCTGGGTGGTAGGCACTGACCGTGCCGGCCAGGCGGTGCTGCTCGGCACCGCCGACGGCGGCCGCACCTGGCAGTCCCAGCTCCGCTCCTGAGCTGGCCGGGTCCTGCCTGGGCCGAGGGGCGCTGGCTGGCTTTGTTTCTGCCCAGTCCCGGCGACGAGTCCGACCGTGAGCCGATCAGCAGTCCAAGCGGCTGGCTGCGGCATCGGTCAGACGCGTCCTCCGGACCGAACAGATGCTGGAGCCAGCCGACGCGTGGAACGAGGTCGCCGTTCCCCTCGGCTCAGACGGCGATCGGCGTGGGTGCCCCTTGGCGGCAGGTGTAGCGCCACAGCTTGCGCAGATTTGGGTGCCGCACAAAGGCTTCCACTCCGCCTCGCAGGCGGCCAGGCCACGGCGCAGCAGCCGGCGGGCACCACGGACGTCCTTGATCTGCCCCAAGATCGGCTCCTTGATCTGCCTGCGCATGGCGTAGCGGGCCTTGCCGGCCTCGCTGTTGAGCCTGGGGTCATCGCCGCGCGGAACCCGTCGCCGCTGGACTGCCACGGCTTGCCGTGTGGGTGCCGAAAACCCCGTACCACCTCATGCGACCTGGGCATACTCGTGGATCAGCCCTCCGAGGCGATCCAGCCGCACGACCCGTGCGCCGGCCGTTGGAGCAGGCGATGCGACGGCT
>Ga0137384_10003208_pt1 | contig 12986 bp, 6 predicted proteins | sample SagtaG_2_FD_104922 | JGI IMG/M metagenome (GOLD analysis project Ga0137384, IMG submission 104922) | Vadose zone soil microbial communities from Sagehorn Ranch, Mendocino, California, USA - Sage2_R_60_16 metaG | ecosystem: Environmental > Terrestrial > Soil > Vadose zone | place: USA: California... | reverse complement strand
AACTGGGAATGCAAGCGTAAGCCGACTTCACACTTGTGATGATGAACGGCATATATCGTATCCAGCAACACCTCCTGAATCTGGAGACCATTCCAGAACGAGGGTAACCACAACAGCCGATAAACACAACATTTAGCCCCCGTAATGGAATGGTCTCCTCAAACTCTGAAAGGAGCATTTTGTATGATTCCTCCTACACTTTTCTGTGATACCTGCGGTGCAGCTAATCAGCCGCAAGCTTCATTCTGCCGTACCTGCGGTCGTGCTCTGCAAAGTGCAGGAGCGCCATCTCGTAACGCTGCGACAGGGCGTTTGCTTTCTAATCATTTGCTTAAGCAGCGCTATCGTATTCTTGATTCAGCAGGAAGAGGTGGAATGGGGGCTGTCCACAGGGCAGAAGATACCCATCTTGGCAATCGCAAGGTGGCCGTCAAAGAGATGAGCCAGAGTACCCTCAGTCCTCAAGAACTCGTTGAAGCCGCTGACGTGTTCAAACAGGAAGCCCATATTCTCGCTGGATTGCAGCATCCTAATCTCCCAAACATCTACGACCACTTTTCTGAAGCCGGGCGCTGGTACCTGGTGATGAGTTTCATTCAAGGGGAAACAGTGGAAGAGTATCTCAAAACTAAGGGCGGAAAGATTCCTGTTGAGGAGATGCTTCAAATGAGCATCCAGTTTTGTACGGTGTTAGACTACCTGCACACCCAGCAACCACCTATTATCTGCCTCGACCTGAAACCGTCTAACATCATGCGGACAACAGATGGGCATCTCTATCTAATCGACTTTGGCATTGCTCGCCATTTCAAACCAGGACAAGCCAAAGATACCGCTGCCTACGGGTCGATGGGATATGCTTCCCCAGAGCAGTATGGGAAGGCCCAGACCACACCTCGCTCTGACATGTACAGTCTAGGAGCAGTGCTCTACCAACTGCTCTCAGGACATGATCCATCTACGACTCCCTTCCGTTTTCCCCCATTGCAATCGCAAATCCCAACCATTCCTGCAGAGCTAGTGCATTCTCAAGAAAGATGATCGCGAATGTGGTATGATGCACCTCATGAAGCAACCAATCTTTGTTCGCCCACTCACCGAGGAAGAGCGCAAGCAGCTCGAAACGGGTTTACGTTCCTCGGATGCCTTTGTGTTACGTCGCAGCCAGATTCTGCTCGCCAGTTCCCGTGGCGAACGGGTGCCCAGCATCGCCAAGGCACTCAGTTGCGACCAGCAAACCGTTCGCAATGCGATCCACGCCTTCAATCGATCAGGGCAAGAAGCCCTGCGTGCGGGTTCACGCCGTCCCCATCGGTTACGCACAACGGTGGGAGCCATCGAGGCCGATGCCTTCAAAGCTCTGCTGCACCGTCCTCCCCGCGATTTTGGGTTCGAGACGAGTCTGTGGACGCTCTGCCTGGTCGCCAAAGAGTGTGTCAAGCAAGGCTGGACCACGCGGTTGGTCAGTTCCGAGACCATTCGCCAGACGCTCAAGAAATTGGGGATCAACTGGAAACGAGCCAAGCATTGGATCACCAGTCCCGATCCGCTGTATTTCAAAAAAAAACGGCACGCGACCGCTTGATCGCCTGGACGAGCACGCAGCCTGGCTGGGCCATCGGGTTTCTGGATGAGGTGTGGTGGAGCAGGTTCGCGCTGCCGTGGGCGCAGGCGTGGCAAAGCAAAGATCATCCGGTTCGTCTGGTCGAGCAGGTCTGGCAAAAGAATGATCCTGACCCAAAAGCCTTCGCCTGTTATGGGGTCCTTTGGCAACAAGGTCCGGCAACCGACCCTACCCGCCGCCAGATGTCGCTGCGCTTTGTGGATGGGCGACCAGTGAGTGCCATCACGACCCAATTTCTGGAGTGGTGTTGCACCCAACTGCAAGCGCAAGGTAAGACTCGCTGGTTGCTCATCTGGGATAACGCCTCTTTTCATGGGAGCAAGTTGGTGCGGACCTGGATCAGAGAGCACAACCTCAAAGTCTCGCAAGAGGGCCACGGCGTGCGCATTTTGCCCTTCTTTTTGCCCACCAAAAGCCCTTGGCTCAATCCCATTGAGCCCAAATGGGTTCATGCCAGACGCAATGTGGTCGAACGAGATGGCTTGCTTACCGCCAAGCAATTGGCTCAGCGCGTTTGTTCTTACTTTGGATGCGCTTATGAAACTCATCTTTCCATTCCCGAACAGGTCGCTTGATTATGCACTAGTGCGGTCGAAGACCAGGGCGAGTTGCTGATCCTGCTCGATATCGCGCCCTTTGACATAGAGCATGGACTCACTCTGACCTCGCTCCCGCTTGAGGATGAGCGCCCTATCAACGGCCCCTGGGGATCGAAGTATCGCTAGATAGCTTACCTAAAAAATACAAGGTCTGCAACAAGCAAGCAGTCCTTGGCCGCCTTTTTCAACAGGCTGAGCAGTTATCGGCACCGTTTCTGTCCAAAACTGCCGCAACGATGCCGATAAGCTGTTGACGCATGAGCTTCTCTCTGCTATACTGTCATTGTTGATAAGCTACAGACCGATACATCTTCTTTTAATGCAGTTATCTACAGAAGAACATTGGAGCAGCTATGTCGATTGATCCCGTGAGTGAGTACCTTGTGACCCTCATAACGCGAGGAGTCTCACCTGCCACATTGCGAGCATCTCGATCAGACCTCGGGCAGTTCTGTACGTGGTGGGAGGCGAAACATCAACGGTTTTTCGATCTGACGCACGTGGTTGATCGTGACCTGCGTGACTGGAAGCAGAAACGCCAGCAGGTCGATGGGGTAGCTCCTGCTACCATCAATCGTGGCCTCTCCACCTTGCGTAGGTTGTCAACATGAGCAGTTGAACAGAAACTGTTATCAGAAAATCCAATGACAGGTATTGAGGATATTGCTTCCACACCGCGCTCGCCCCGCTCTATAACAGATCAAGCTGTTGATGCACTTTTACGAGCAGCACGCAGTGAAAGCGATCTCCGGCTTCGTCTGCGCGATGAAGCCCTCTTAACACTCCTCATCTATGCTGGCTTGCGTGTTCAGGAAGCCTGCGATGTCCAGTTACGCGATGTCGATCTGGCAGGAGGATCCGTGATCGTTCGCAGTGGAAAAGGGGGAAGGGCCCGTCGGCTGCCCTTACATCCCGATGCACAGCGTATTCTGCAGCGCTACCTGAGTGAAGTTCGCTGTCCATCGGGCATACCGCCTATCGGGAGTGACCAGGAGCGCGAATCACTCTTGGTTGGCATGCAGATCACAGTTGTAGAACGTCCTCTCGTTCCAGGCATCAAAACACGCGTGGTCCGGCAGCGCATTACAAATCTAGGTCGACAAGCCGCCAATCAGTTACGAGAGGCCGCTAAACGAGAGCAGAATCTGGAGCGAGTTGAGCGTCTGAAGATACTCGCTCAGCAGCTTGATACCATTTCACCACATATGTTACGTCACAGCTTGGCGAAGCGTATGCTCAAAAACGGTGCATAACTTTCTGAAGTGCAGCGAGTGCTGGGCTATACGCGGCTCTCGACAACAGGCATCTATCTCACCCCCAGTGAGGACGATTTACCCACGGGTTGCGCAACGAGGTTGCCGTATCCGAAAAGAGAGGATATACTCATAGCATGTCGCTTGCAAAATACAAGGAATATACCAGAGACAAAGAATCGGAAAAAGCCTTTGTTTGAAGCTCTTGCTTTTCCCTCTTTTTCTCCTGCGGAAGAGAGTTATCATGATGACCAAGCAGTTGGCTCTGTCTCAGCATCCAGCGATGAGCGTACTGAACGACACACCTGCCGCTCCACTTCTCTATCTTTCGAGCGCAGGTGCAAGCTGGGAAGGACTGGAAGCAGAGGCACTCCACGAGCCGAACAAGCTAGAGGACTGGATCGCGCCGGAAAGATCCACTCTTTCCTTAATGCTGTTTCTGGGTGGGGCCATGCGCGTAGAGCAGCGGCAAGCACATGGCCCCTGGAAGACGTTCTCTCTGCACCATGGAGATCTGGTCCTCAGACCGGTTGGCGTTCCTCTTGAACTGCGCAAAAAGAGCCTCTCCCATACCCCCACGCGGACGCTCCATCTCTATTTGAGTAAGAGCCTGGTTGCTCGTGCTGCCGAGGAAGTGGCAAGTCACGATTCCGCACGCCTGGAGTTGGTGGAAAACTTCGGCTTTCAAGATCCATTGCTGGCGCAGATTTGCCTGGCGCTGTGGCGAGAGCTGGAAAGGCCTGCACCTGCTGGAAAAGTCTATGCGCAAACCGCTGCCCAGATGCTCATCATTCATCTCTTGCGCCATTATACGGCGGGAGGAGATGCCGTCAAGGAACCGAACGTTCGGCTGACAGATCAGCAGATGAGACGCGTCGTGGACTTCGTTCAGGCTCACCTTGACCAGAATCTCTCCCTTGAGGCTCTGGCGGAGCAGACCGGCTTTAGCCCGTATCACTTTGCCCGCCTGTTCCGCCAGACAACGGGAACAAGCCCGCACCAATTTGTCTTGCGCCAGCGTGTCGAGCGCGCGCAGCTTCTGCTTAAAGAGAGGGATGTGCCGCTTGCTCAAATCGCCGCCGCGTGCGGATTCACGGATCAGAGCCACTTGACCCAGGTCTTCAAACGGCATGTTGGCCTGACCCCACGAGCGTATCGGCGGGATCGCTTCATATGAGCAGATTTTTCACAAAATCGCACACATCTCCAAGATTGCCTCATGGCTTTCGCTGTATCATAGCGTGTACCACGTTGATGATCGACGTGCGAGGAAGGGCATGCCGCCCACTGTGCCCCATCTGACTGTGGGCGTTTCAAGTCTTTCACCCTCCCTCACGAACCTTCAGATGAGGCCATACGAACGCACGAAAAGGAGATTGTTATGATTCTTGTGACAGGAGTGACTGGATTAAGCGGAACTGCTGTGATCCGTGAGTTTGCACGACAAAAGGCGCCAGTTCGGGCACTCGTCAGGAGCCGTGCAAAGGCGCGTGCCATTGAGTCGCTGCCCACTGTGGAGATCGTGGAAGGCGACATGCAGCAGCCCGAGACACTCAAAGCTGCACTAGATGGCGTGGAGCGCGTCCTGCTGATCTCCTCCGCCGACCAGCAGATGTTGGAGACACAGTGCACGTTCATCGACGCCGCAAAGTCCGCTGGCGTCCACCACATCATCAAATTCTCTGGAGCCGAATCGGGCGTCGGTTTCAACCAGAGGAACTTCCGCTTCACGCGGATGCACGAGGACATCGAACACTACCTCGAACAGTCCGGGCTTGCCTGGACGCATCTGCGTCCCAGCCAGTTCATGCAAGAGTATCTGCGGGAAGCACCGACGATCATCGCCCAGGACGCGTTCTTCCTCCCTATGGGGAACGCCAAACTCTCACCCATAGATGTTGAGGACATCGCGAAAATCGCCTATGCGTTGCTGCGCAATGGAGCAGAGCATGAGGGCAAGAGCTACGACACGACAGGCCCCCAGTCCTTGGCGATGACGGAGGTTGCCGAGCAGATCTCTCGGGCAGTCGGCAGAACCATCCGCTATGTGAACGTCACTCCAGCGGAAAGAAGGCAGATTCTGTTGGCAAGAGGAATCTCTGTCTATATCGCCGACGCCCTCGATGAACAGACCAGCGAACGGTTGAAATGTCTTGAAGCGCAGATATGCCTCGGCGCACACCAGGCATGTGGGATTGAGCCGACCACGTTTGCGGAGTTTGCGCGCCGGAACGCAGCCGTGTTTCGTGGGGAGTCGGCATCGTCTTGAACGCTCTCGTGTGAATTGAAAAGGCCTTGACAGAAGGATGACTCATTCCTCGGTAACGATCCAGATTGCTCCAGAATCTGTCCCCTCACCTCCGACCTTTCTGGGAGAAGTGGCGGTCTTCGCTCAGGTCCTCTCGCATACGGGTCGACTTCAAACCATTCAAGAGCAAGTGCGTTTCGCCCGAGCGCGCTTTGGCACCTACGATCTGATCGATTTTGTCGCCGTGCTCATCGGCTATGCGGTTTCGGGCGAACCCACGCTCCTGGCCATTTATGAACGGCTCGCTCCATTTGCTGAGCCGTTCATGGCCCTGTTTGGTCGGAACCGGTTACCCCATCGCTCGGCCCTTTCCCGTTTTCTTGCCGCCCTTGACCAGAGCACCGTGGAAGCCCTGCGCGAGCTTTTTCAAGAGGATCTGCTCACCCGTAAACCGTTTACCTCCCTCGGAGGGATGTTCGACCGAACAGGAAAGCAGTGGACGGTAGTGGATGTGGATGGAACGAAGCAAGCCGCCCGTCAACGGGCGCTTCCGCAGACAGAAGCATTGCCTGCTGCCCATCGTCGTTTTGATCAGGTGTGCGCGCCAGGCTATCAGGGGCGCAAGCGGGAGAAGTCGTGCGCACCTGCACAGTCATGCTCCAGGCGCATACGCACCAGTTTCTGGGCACCTTTGCAAGAGTGCTCATCTGAAACCGACCAAAACCCTTGACATGTCATCGTTTTACGCTTATACTAATGACACATCATCGATGATGTGTCATTAGTATAAGCGTAAAACGATGACATGTCAAGGGTTTTGGTCGGTTTCAGATGAGCACTCTTGCAAAGGTGCCCAGAAACTGGTGCGTATGCGCCTGGAGCATGACTGTGCAGGTGCGCACGACTTCTCCCGCTTGCGCCCCTGATAGCCTGGCGCGCACACCTGATCAAAACGACGATGGGCAGCAGGCAATGCTTCTGTCTGCGGAAGCGCCCGTTGACGGGCGGCTTGCTTCGTTCCATCCACATCCACTACCGTCCACTGCTTTCCTGTTCGGTCGAACATCCCTCCGAGGGAGGTAAACGGTTTACGGGTGAGCAGATCCTCTTGAAAAAGCTCGCGCAGGGCTTCCACGGTGCTCTGGTCAAGGGCGGCAAGAAAACGGGAAAGGGCCGAGCGATGGGGTAACCGGTTCCGACCAAACAGGGCCATGAACGGCTCAGCAAATGGAGCGAGCCGTTCATAAATGGCCAGGAGCGTGGGTTCGCCCGAAACCGCATAGCCGATGAGCACGGCGACAAAATCGATCAGATCGTAGGTGCCAAAGCGCGCTCGGGCGAAACGCACTTGCTCTTGAATGGTTTGAAGTCGACCCGTATGCGAGAGGACCTGAGCGAAGACCGCCACTTCTCCCAGAAAGGTCGGAGGTGAGGGGACAGATTCTGGAGCAATCTGGATCGTTACCGAGGAATGAGTCATCCTTCTGTCAAGGCCTTTTCAATTCACACGAGAGCGTTCAAGACGATGCCGACTCCCCACGAAACACGGCTGCGTTCCGGCGCGCAAACTCCGCAAACGTGGTCGGCTCAATCCCACATGCCTGGTGTGCGCCGAGGCATATCTGCGCTTCAAGACATTTCAACCGTTCGCTGGTCTGTTCATCGAGGGCGTCGGCGATATAGACAGAGATTCCTCTTGCCAACAGAATCTGCCTTCTTTCCGCTGGAGTGACGTTCACATAGCGGATGGTTCTGCCGACTGCCCGAGAGATCTGCTCGGCAACCTCCGTCATCGCCAAGGACTGGGGGCCTGTCGTGTCGTAGCTCTTGCCCTCATGCTCTGCTCCATTGCGCAGCAACGCATAGGCGATTTTCGCGATGTCCTCAACATCTATGGGTGAGAGTTTGGCGTTCCCCATAGGGAGGAAGAACGCGTCCTGGGCGATGATCGTCGGTGCTTCCCGCAGATACTCTTGCATGAACTGGCTGGGACGCAGATGCGTCCAGGCAAGCCCGGACTGTTCGAGGTAGTGTTCGATGTCCTCGTGCATCCGCGTGAAGCGGAAGTTCCTCTGGTTGAAACCGACGCCCGATTCGGCTCCAGAGAATTTGATGATGTGGTGGACGCCAGCGGACTTTGCGGCGTCGATGAACGTGCACTGTGTCTCCAACATCTGCTGGTCGGCGGAGGAGATCAGCAGGACGCGCTCCACGCCATCTAGTGCAGCTTTGAGTGTCTCGGGCTGCTGCATGTCGCCTTCCACGATCTCCACAGTGGGCAGCGACTCAATGGCACGCGCCTTTGCACGGCTCCTGACGAGTGCCCGAACTGGCGCCTTTTGTCGTGCAAACTCACGGATCACAGCAGTTCCGCTTAATCCAGTCACTCCTGTCACAAGAATCATAACAATCTCCTTTTCGTGCGTTCGTATGGCCTCATCTGAAGGTTCGTGAGGGAGGGTGAAAGACTTGAAACGCCCACAGTCAGATGGGGCACAGTGGGCGGCATGCCCTTCCTCGCACGTCGATCATCAACGTGGTACACGCTATGATACAGCGAAAGCCATGAGGCAATCTTGGAGATGTGTGCGATTTTGTGAAAAATCTGCTCATATGAAGCGATCCCGCCGATACGCTCGTGGGGTCAGGCCAACATGCCGTTTGAAGACCTGGGTCAAGTGGCTCTGATCCGTGAATCCGCACGCGGCGGCGATTTGAGCAAGCGGCACATCCCTCTCTTTAAGCAGAAGCTGCGCGCGCTCGACACGCTGGCGCAAGACAAATTGGTGCGGGCTTGTTCCCGTTGTCTGGCGGAACAGGCGGGCAAAGTGATACGGGCTAAAGCCGGTCTGCTCCGCCAGAGCCTCAAGGGAGAGATTCTGGTCAAGGTGAGCCTGAACGAAGTCCACGACGCGTCTCATCTGCTGATCTGTCAGCCGAACGTTCGGTTCCTTGACGGCATCTCCTCCCGCCGTATAATGGCGCAAGAGATGAATGATGAGCATCTGGGCAGCGGTTTGCGCATAGACTTTTCCAGCAGGTGCAGGCCTTTCCAGCTCTCGCCACAGCGCCAGGCAAATCTGCGCCAGCAATGGATCTTGAAAGCCGAAGTTTTCCACCAACTCCAGGCGTGCGGAATCGTGACTTGCCACTTCCTCGGCAGCACGAGCAACCAGGCTCTTACTCAAATAGAGATGGAGCGTCCGCGTGGGGGTATGGGAGAGGCTCTTTTTGCGCAGTTCAAGAGGAACGCCAACCGGTCTGAGGACCAGATCTCCATGGTGCAGAGAGAACGTCTTCCAGGGGCCATGTGCTTGCCGCTGCTCTACGCGCATGGCCCCACCCAGAAACAGCATTAAGGAAAGAGTGGATCTTTCCGGCGCGATCCAGTCCTCTAGCTTGTTCGGCTCGTGGAGTGCCTCTGCTTCCAGTCCTTCCCAGCTTGCACCTGCGCTCGAAAGATAGAGAAGTGGAGCGGCAGGTGTGTCGTTCAGTACGCTCATCGCTGGATGCTGAGACAGAGCCAACTGCTTGGTCATCATGATAACTCTCTTCCGCAGGAGAAAAAGAGGGAAAAGCAAGAGCTTCAAACAAAGGCTTTTTCCGATTCTTTGTCTCTGGTATATTCCTTGTATTTTGCAAGCGACATGCTATGAGTATATCCTCTCTTTTCGGATACGGCAACCTCGTTGCGCAACCCGTGGGTAAATCGTCCTCACTGGGGGTGAGATAGATGCCTGTTGTCGAGAGCCGCGTATAGCCCAGCACTCGCTGCACTTCAGAAAGTTATGCACCGTTTTTGAGCATACGCTTCGCCAAGCTGTGACGTAACATATGTGGTGAAATGGTATCAAGCTGCTGAGCGAGTATCTTCAGACGCTCAACTCGCTCCAGATTCTGCTCTCGTTTAGCGGCCTCTCGTAACTGATTGGCGGCTTGTCGACCTAGATTTGTAATGCGCTGCCGGACCACGCGTGTTTTGATGCCTGGAACGAGAGGACGTTCTACAACTGTGATCTGCATGCCAACCAAGAGTGATTCGCGCTCCTGGTCACTCCCGATAGGCGGTATGCCCGATGGACAGCGAACTTCACTCAGGTAGCGCTGCAGAATACGCTGTGCATCGGGATGTAAGGGCAGCCGACGGGCCCTTCCCCCTTTTCCACTGCGAACGATCACGGATCCTCCTGCCAGATCGACATCGCGTAACTGGACATCGCAGGCTTCCTGAACACGCAAGCCAGCATAGATGAGGAGTGTTAAGAGGGCTTCATCGCGCAGACGAAGCCGGAGATCGCTTTCACTGCGTGCTGCTCGTAAAAGTGCATCAACAGCTTGATCTGTTATAGAGCGGGGCGAGCGCGGTGTGGAAGCAATATCCTCAATACCTGTCATTGGATTTTCTGATAACAGTTTCTGTTCAACTGCTCATGTTGACAACCTACGCAAGGTGGAGAGGCCACGATTGATGGTAGCAGGAGCTACCCCATCGACCTGCTGGCGTTTCTGCTTCCAGTCACGCAGGTCACGATCAACCACGTGCGTCAGATCGAAAAACCGTTGATGTTTCGCCTCCCACCACGTACAGAACTGCCCGAGGTCTGATCGAGATGCTCGCAATGTGGCAGGTGAGACTCCTCGCGTTATGAGGGTCACAAGGTACTCACTCACGGGATCAATCGACATAGCTGCTCCAATGTTCTTCTGTAGATAACTGCATTAAAAGAAGATGTATCGGTCTGTAGCTTATCAACAATGACAGTATAGCAGAGAGAAGCTCATGCGTCAACAGCTTATCGGCATCGTTGCGGCAGTTTTGGACAGAAACGGTGCCGATAACTGCTCAGCCTGTTGAAAAAGGCGGCCAAGGACTGCTTGCTTGTTGCAGACCTTGTATTTTTTAGGTAAGCTATCTAGCGATACTTCGATCCCCAGGGGCCGTTGATAGGGCGCTCATCCTCAAGCGGGAGCGAGGTCAGAGTGAGTCCATGCTCTATGTCAAAGGGCGCGATATCGAGCAGGATCAGCAACTCGCCCTGGTCTTCGACCGCACTAGTGCATAATCAAGCGACCTGTTCGGGAATGGAAAGATGAGTTTCATAAGCGCATCCAAAGTAAGAACAAACGCGCTGAGCCAATTGCTTGGCGGTAAGCAAGCCATCTCGTTCGACCACATTGCGTCTGGCATGAACCCATTTGGGCTCAATGGGATTGAGCCAAGGGCTTTTGGTGGGCAAAAAGAAGGGCAAAATGCGCACGCCGTGGCCCTCTTGCGAGACTTTGAGGTTGTGCTCTCTGATCCAGGTCCGCACCAACTTGCTCCCATGAAAAGAGGCGTTATCCCAGATGAGCAACCAGCGAGTCTTACCTTGCGCTTGCAGTTGGGTGCAACACCACTCCAGAAATTGGGTCGTGATGGCACTCACTGGTCGCCCATCCACAAAGCGCAGCGACATCTGGCGGCGGGTAGGGTCGGTTGCCGGACCTTGTTGCCAAAGGACCCCATAACAGGCGAAGGCTTTTGGGTCAGGATCATTCTTTTGCCAGACCTGCTCGACCAGACGAACCGGATGATCTTTGCTTTGCCACGCCTGCGCCCACGGCAGCGCGAACCTGCTCCACCACACCTCATCCAGAAACCCGATGGCCCAGCCAGGCTGCGTGCTCGTCCAGGCGATCAAGCGGTCGCGTGCCGTTTTTTTTTGAAATACAGCGGATCGGGACTGGTGATCCAATGCTTGGCTCGTTTCCAGTTGATCCCCAATTTCTTGAGCGTCTGGCGAATGGTCTCGGAACTGACCAACCGCGTGGTCCAGCCTTGCTTGACACACTCTTTGGCGACCAGGCAGAGCGTCCACAGACTCGTCTCGAACCCAAAATCGCGGGGAGGACGGTGCAGCAGAGCTTTGAAGGCATCGGCCTCGATGGCTCCCACCGTTGTGCGTAACCGATGGGGACGGCGTGAACCCGCACGCAGGGCTTCTTGCCCTGATCGATTGAAGGCGTGGATCGCATTGCGAACGGTTTGCTGGTCGCAACTGAGTGCCTTGGCGATGCTGGGCACCCGTTCGCCACGGGAACTGGCGAGCAGAATCTGGCTGCGACGTAACACAAAGGCATCCGAGGAACGTAAACCCGTTTCGAGCTGCTTGCGCTCTTCCTCGGTGAGTGGGCGAACAAAGATTGGTTGCTTCATGAGGTGCATCATACCACATTCGCGATCATCTTTCTTGAGAATGCACTAGCTCTGCAGGAATGGTTGGGATTTGCGATTGCAATGGGGGAAAACGGAAGGGAGTCGTAGATGGATCATGTCCTGAGAGCAGTTGGTAGAGCACTGCTCCTAGACTGTACATGTCAGAGCGAGGTGTGGTCTGGGCCTTCCCATACTGCTCTGGGGAAGCATATCCCATCGACCCGTAGGCAGCGGTATCTTTGGCTTGTCCTGGTTTGAAATGGCGAGCAATGCCAAAGTCGATTAGATAGAGATGCCCATCTGTTGTCCGCATGATGTTAGACGGTTTCAGGTCGAGGCAGATAATAGGTGGTTGCTGGGTGTGCAGGTAGTCTAACACCGTACAAAACTGGATGCTCATTTGAAGCATCTCCTCAACAGGAATCTTTCCGCCCTTAGTTTTGAGATACTCTTCCACTGTTTCCCCTTGAATGAAACTCATCACCAGGTACCAGCGCCCGGCTTCAGAAAAGTGGTCGTAGATGTTTGGGAGATTAGGATGCTGCAATCCAGCGAGAATATGGGCTTCCTGTTTGAACACGTCAGCGGCTTCAACGAGTTCTTGAGGACTGAGGGTACTCTGGCTCATCTCTTTGACGGCCACCTTGCGATTGCCAAGATGGGTATCTTCTGCCCTGTGGACAGCCCCCATTCCACCTCTTCCTGCTGAATCAAGAATACGATAGCGCTGCTTAAGCAAATGATTAGAAAGCAAACGCCCTGTCGCAGCGTTACGAGATGGCGCTCCTGCACTTTGCAGAGCACGACCGCAGGTACGGCAGAATGAAGCTTGCGGCTGATTAGCTGCACCGCAGGTATCACAGAAAAGTGTAGGAGGAATCATACAAAATGCTCCTTTCAGAGTTTGAGGAGACCATTCCATTACGGGGGCTAAATGTTGTGTTTATCGGCTGTTGTGGTTACCCTCGTTCTGGAATGGTCTCCAGATTCAGGAGGTGTTGCTGGATACGATATATGCCGTTCATCATCACAAGTGTGAAGTCGGCTTACGCTTGCATTCCCAGTT
>Ga0137384_10003194_pt1 | contig 13014 bp, 9 predicted proteins | sample SagtaG_2_FD_104922 | JGI IMG/M metagenome (GOLD analysis project Ga0137384, IMG submission 104922) | Vadose zone soil microbial communities from Sagehorn Ranch, Mendocino, California, USA - Sage2_R_60_16 metaG | ecosystem: Environmental > Terrestrial > Soil > Vadose zone | place: USA: California... | reverse complement strand
CTCGATCTTGCGGCGGTCGTTGTCCATCAAGGGTGCGAGCCGGCGCCTGATCCCGAGATTGATGCGCGCCCGCGGATCGGTGGCATAGGTCGACCAGAGATAATCGCGCTCGGCATCGGTCACCATTTCCAATGTGAGTTCGTCGTGATTGCGAAGGAACAGGGCCCACTGGCAGTTGGCCGGGATGTCCGGCGTCTGCCGCAGAATGTCGGCGATCGGGAACCGGTCCTCCTGCGCGATCGCCATGAAGATCCGCGGCATCAGCGGGAAATGGTAGGCCATATGGCACTCGTCGCCGTCGCCGAAATAGGCGCTGACGTCCTCGGGCCACTGGTTGGCCTCCGCCAGAAGGAGCTTGCCGGGCGCGTAGGAATCGAGCGCCGCCCTGATCTTCTTGATGATCGCGTGAGTCTCGGGAAGGTTCTCGTTGTTCGTCCCCTCGCGCTCGCAAAGATAGGGAATCGCGTCCAACCGGAAACCGTCGACCCCGAGATCGATCCATCGCCGCATGACCTGGATGATGGCGAGCAGCACGCGCGGATTGTCGTAGTTGAGATCGGGTTGATGCGAGAAGAACCGGTGCCAGTAATAGGCGCCGGCAACGGGATCCCAGGCCCAATTCGATTTCTCGGCATCGTTGAAGATGATCCGGGTCGCGGCATAGCGCTGGTCGGTGTCGCTCCAAACATACCAGTTGCGCGCATCGGAGCTCGGCTTGCTGCGCCGCGCCCGCTTGAACCAGGGATGCTGGTCGGACGTGTGATTGATCACGAGCTCGGTGATCACCCGCAGCTTTCGGCGCTTCGCTTCCTGCATGAAGCGGCGCAAATCCTGCATCGTCCCGAAGTCGGCATTGACGCGGCGGTAGTCGGCAATGTCGTAGCCGTCGTCGCGGCCAGGCGAGGGATAGAAGGGCAGCAGCCAAAGGGCTGTCACGCCAAGGTCCTGCAGATAATCGAGCCGGTCGGTAAGGCCCGCGAAGTCGCCGATCCCGTCATTGTTGCTGTCGGCAAACGCCTTGACGTGAAGCTGATAGATGATGGCGTCCTTGAACCAGAGCTCGTCGCCCTGGAGCTTCGCTTCGGTCTTGATCTCCGGCGCGATGTTCACGACACGACCTTCATCACGCGAAGCAGCGGAACACGAGAGCGGGGTCTTGATCCGGGTTGGCGCGCAGCCGGACCCCGCCCCATTCGATGGTGTGGCGCTGGCCGGTCACCAGGTTTTCCATGGCGCCGACGCGGCGGCGTGCGCCAGGGGGGCCGATCTCGATGTCGCCGAAATGGAACCAGAACTCCCGCGGCGCCTTCGTCAGCGCCACCGCAACCGCCACGGCGTTGCCGCCCGCAACCGATTCCTTGACGAAACCGATGACCTCGCCGTCGTCGACCGCGGCGAAGCGCAAGTTGCCGGTTTGCAGCAAGGCGGGATTGCTTTTCCGTATCCGGTTGAGGCGGGCGATATAGTCCTTGATGTTTCCAGGCTTGTTCCAGTCGCGCACTTTGAGTTCATATTTCTCGGAATTGAGATATTCCTCTTTGCCCGGGATCGGCTCGTGCTCGAGGAGCTCGAAACCGTTGTAGATGCCGTAGCTGCCCGCGAGCGTCGCAGCGAGTGCCACGCGCGCCTTGAAAATCCACGGCTCTCCCGTCTGCAAGTGGATCGGCAGGATGTCGGGGGTGTTGACGAAGAAGTTCGGGCGGAAATATTCGCGCTCCGGGTAGCGTGTGATTTCGCTCAAATAGGCCTGCAGCTCCTCTTTGCCGGTACGCCAAGTGAAATAGGTATAGGACTGGCTGAAGCCAAGCTTGGCGAGCGCCTTCATGACCTTCGGCCGGGTGAAGGCCTCCGAGAGGAAAACGACGTTCGGATCGGCGGATTGGACTTCGCGGATCAGCCATTCCCAGAAGGCGAAGGGCTTGGTGTGCGGATTGTCGACCCGGAAGATGCGCACGCCCTGCCGGACCCAGAACAACACCACGTCGCGCAGCGCCTTCCAAAGGCTCTCGCTGTCGGCGCAGGAGAAATCGGGATTGACGATATCCTCGTATTTCTTCGGCGGGTTCTCGGCATATTGGATCGAACCATCGGGCCGCCGCTTGAACCAGTCGGGGTGCTGCGCGAGCCAAGGGTGATCGAGCGAGCATTGAACGGCGAAATCGAGCGCGATCTCCATTCCATGCTCGGCGCAGGCCGCGACCAGGCGGCGGAAGTCATCGAGCGTACCGAGTTCGGGATGGACCGCGTCGTGGCCGCCCTCCGAAGAGCCGATCGCATAGAGGCTTCCTGGATCGCCGGGCGCCGCGCGCAGCGCGTTGTTGCGCCCCTTGCGGTTGGTGCGGCCAATCGGAGGGATGGGGGGGAGATAAAGGACATCGAAGCCGAGCGCGGCGATGTCCGGGATCCGGCGAATGGCATCCTCGAACGTTCCGTGTCGTCCCGGAATGGTCCCTTGGCTCCGAGGCACCATTTCATACCAGGCGCCAGCCCTGGCCAGCGGCCGATCCGCGACCAGCGGAAAAATGGCGCTTCGCGTCAGATCCGATTGATGAGCCTTCGAAGCCGCTGCCGCAACCTCCTCCGTCAGCAGCGTCTCCGGGTCGCCCACCTCGGATTTTCGACAGAGCTCGCCGACCGAGCGAGCACGAACCTCGCTGCGCGGTTTCAAGTTTGACAGAAGATTACGGCCCACCCGGGCTTCCAGCGTGACGTCGAGCCCCGCCTCGCGCTTGGCGCGATAATCACGGCGCCAGGTGGCAAAGACATCGGTCCAGGCTTCAATGGCATAGAGATAGCGGCCTGGCTTCGGGGGGGTAAAACTGGCAGTCCAGCGGTCGTTGCCGTCGAGATCCATCGCGACCCGCGACCACCGGGTCGCGGCCTCAGGCCGCCACAAGACCTCTGCGGCAAGCACTGCATGGCCATCGCGGAAAATATCCGCCCACACTTCCACACCCTCGCCGGTGATCCGCTTGACCGCGAAGCGGCCTGCATCAACAGCGGGGTACACATCCTCGATATAGATGCGACGACCCGACAGGCCGCCGACCGAAGAGATAGCCGCGTTCGCTGTCACGTTTCGACCGTTGCGCCCTTCTCGCAAGCCTCTGTATGGCAGCGGGACCAATAGAATGGAACCGACAACATCGCCTTTTGGTTCCGTTGCTTAGGGGGCTCGCGACCGCATTGCACAAAACGGCGGGACAAAGTCGCATTGCACCAAAGGATTACGCTTGGAACAACCCCTGCCGACGGGAAATCCTGTCACCAGGCTGCCAGAGGGCCGAGGCCGCCGCCGTTGCAGCCGCAGTCGCAAAGGCCGCGGCGCCCGTTGCGAGCAAGCTGCGCCGGCTCGCATCCATGGTCTTCCTCCGGTGCTCGCTAACGGGTCGCTGCAAACGCGATCGGCGCGTCGGCGAAAATCTTGTACTGCTGCGATCTCGGCTTCGTCTTGTCGTCCTCGTTGACGTATGGGATCGAGCTTTTTCCATGCAGCTCCCGCGGCAAGATCATCACGCGGATGAAGCGCGTCGGACGGTCCGCCGCCTGGGCGAAGACTGGATCGGGCCCGCTCTCGTACCACGCGCCGCCCGGACCGTAGGAGGTCGAGCGGCCATGGGTGTCGATGCGGATGCCGCCCTCGATCAGGCAGCGGATGCCAGGCCCCTGATGCCGGTGCAGATGGGCACAGCCGCCCGGCGGAAAGGCCACGCTGTCGCCGCGCAGCAGCAGGTTGCCTTTCGGCAAGGGATCGAGCGAGGCCGCGAGCTTTTGGCGCGAGGTCGCGCCGAGACCCTCGATGCCGCCGTCCGGGGCGTCCGCCGGCGCCAGCTCGAACCGCCAACAGGTCACGCCACCCAGGCCTGGCTTGAGCGTCGCTGTGCCTTCGCCATGCCAGGCCTCGCCATCACCGAATGAGCGGCCCTCGACCGTCACCGAGCCATGCACAACGAAGATCATGCGCGGCAGCGCCGGGAGCCGCAGGCCGGGCGCGTTGCTTGCAAAAATGTCTTCGTAGAGCCGCAGGACGGGAGGCATGGAGGTCTCCGCTCCTCCCTTGGGTAACTAAATCAGTACGTCCGCCGCGCGCTGGGCGCGGACTACTCACAATACCGGGTGCCGACGACGTGCGCGACGCCAAAACGCTCGCCCACTCGCCCGCGTCGCAGCCGCGCCGGCCCGCGGGCTCCCGCACGCCGATCCGATGGCGAGGCCGGAGTGGCGCGCGCCGTACTCGTCTCGGTCGCGGCGTGTTACGGTGCCAGTTCCCAGGAAGCATGTTCTCGGCCACGAAGGACTCCAGATGCGACTGCGCGAGTTCATCAGCCTCCTCGGCGGCTCGGCTGCCGGCTGGCCGCTCGGGGCGCGGTTGGCGATGCCAGTGATCGGAGCGGGGGACCTCTGTCGCGGGTCACCGAAAATTCATTCGCGGACCGCTCTGGCTTGATCGAAGTAAGTGAAGCTGGAATCGCCTCGGGTGAGAATCTTCGTACTCAGCTCGACCGAATACGTAGTCAGCTTGGGATCAATGGTTCGGCCGTCGAGGTCGGTGGGAAGTTTCACCTTCAACCCGGTCTTTTTTGAGGACCGGTAGGTCTTGCCCAACACCCTATATTCCGTGACGGGTGGTCCTCCTTCTAAAGCTTCGTCAAGTACTCGTCCCTGAACGTCCGGCATGCTCAAATTGAGGAGGCGCGCGACTGTGGGCGCGATGTCCACATTCGCCGTGGGAAGCGTGGCAAAAAGGCCGGATTTGAAGTCTGGCCCGTTAGCCATCAAAGAAATGTGGATATCGGTCGGCGAGAAGCTGCCGTGGTCACCCCTGCGATTGACCGAGCTTGCGTAGCTGATCCCCGGACGGCCTGCCACGGCTACGTTTTCGCCGAAGGTAAAGCTGACGATGATGTCGGGACCCCGGCCACCAACCTTGTTCTCCGTGTTGATTAGACTCATGGGCAACGTTCCTGCGATCTCCCCATATTTGTCACTCACGAAGATTGCGCCGAATTGCATGCGGCTCTGAAGGCTCATCACAGCGGCCTTGATGGTGTCGGGGTTGCCGTCCGGGACGAACAGATAATCGCTCCCAGCGTTCGCGGCCACGACTACACTTCCGGCAGGAACCAGCTTTGGCACCAGGTAACTCGGCGAGGTGTACGCTTGTGCTTTACCGCAAACGCTTCCATCCGCGTCATTCTTGCTGGGGTGAAGGTGGGTACCGTCGGACAAAATGCCGGATAAGATCGGTACGTCGCGGCACGTTGCGCCATCGTAGGCTTTTAGTCCATCACGCGTTAGCAACTCGGCCGTCCGCACAAAGCCAGAGACTGAGTACCCATGCGAATTATGCGAGCCGATACCGCCATCGACAATTTCTCGCAAGGGATAGTGTGCGACATCGCCGGAGACCGTGCTGTGATTGTGGTCCTGAGTAATGATGATGTCAGTGGTTTGCGCCCAGCCAAGCTGGCGAATCTTGTCCACGACCTTTCCCAAGATCTCGTCATTCATCTTCGTTGCATCAATTGAGTTGTATGTCCCGGGTCCATACGCGTGACTCGTTGCATCCGGCTCCTTCGACCAGAAGATTGTCAGGTCGGGCTTCTTGTTCGGGAGGATGTAATTGACAAATACGTCAGTCAAATATGTGAACCCGCGGCGAGATAGAGCTCCAGTGCGGTCGAGTGGATTCGCGGTCTGCCCATCTTTGAGCCGTTGAATGGCAATAGGAGCGGTGGGATCACTGTTGCCATTGGCGAGCGCTAAGGCACCCGGGTCGTAGGCGTTGACCGCATTTCTCGGAAGGGCATAACCGGCCTGCTGGAGTTCCTTGGCGAAACTCAGTGGCATCGCCGCATCTTCATCGAGGATGAAACCTCCTCGCCTATAATCCTGGATAAATGCGGCTCCAAACTTGCCGATTGCCGCTGTCGTCAGCCCTTTGGCCTGTGCTGCTTCGAGCATTGTCGAAACGAGCGTCAGCTTGCCCTGGTAGGACTCCCGCACGGCTTCGACCACACCGAAGTCCTCGATGAACGCCGGGGCGGAAAAATCGATGTCGCTCCCCTTCGCGTTCTTTCCCTTCGCATTCGGCGCGTACACTACATTGCCGTAGAACCCATGCGCTCCCGGATAGGTCCCAGTCGCGATGGACGCGGAGTTCATCATCGTGAAGGTCGGATAGACGGAGTGGTGATCCGCGAAGACGACGCCGGACCGAGCCAGAACGAAATAATTCGGCATGTTTTCCGGAGTTACATCGTCAGCTCGAAGCCCGTCCCAAACAAAGATGATGACTCTTCGCGCAGCTGGCCCTGCGGACTGCTGTTGCACTTGGAGACTACCTGCGAATCCAAGGACGAAAAACGATAAGGCGCTGAGGAAAATAGCTGTTCTCATTTTCATGGTTCTCCTCCCTTTAAGCGATGTCGGCAATTTTCAATGTGAATATTCCCACCGAGGGCGCCCAGGCTGCCGCTAATGAGGACTTCGGCATGTCTAACTACACAGCTCGCGAACCAACCTAATGTCGGTGTATAAACCATACAAAGTTGGCCACGCTCCTGGAAGAGCGTCGTGCCAGAATTCGGTGCGCCCTCAACTATGTCTCGGAGAGCACGAACGTAGGACGGCCCGTTTCCGAATCCGTACGGCAGCCTCGCACAAGTGCCGATTTCCAGCCCTCAACTGCGGTAGCCCCCGTTGATTGCGACATGGTCCTTGGTTAGACCGCACTTGAGCAACGAGCCGGCGTCCCGGCCCGATGGCCCATGGGCGAGCGCGGTTTGCCGCACATTTGCCGTACGCCCCTGGGCCGCTCCGCCCGAGCCAGCCTATTGTTTCGGAATTCCGGCGCGCTCGATCACGGCCGCCCACTTCCGAATGTCTCCCTGCAGCCGGGATTTCAGTTCCGCGGGGTCGCTGGCTTTGGCCTCGACGCCGAGCTCGGCATATTTCGCCTTCACCTCCGGAATGACCAGGATCTCATGCATCGCCTTGTTCAAGGTGGTGAGGATTTCGGGCGGCGTTCCGACCGGAGCAAAGATCCCGTTCCAGGATGTCACTTCGTAACCGGGGACACCGGCCTGGTCGGCCGTCGGCACCTGCGGCAGATAGCTCGCGCGCGTGCGCCCGGATGTCGCGACGGCTCGGATCTTCTGGTCTATCAGCGCGCCTTTCATCGCGGCATAGAAGTCAACCATGAGCTGGATGTCGTTGCGCAGCAACGCGATGATCACCTCGGGCGTACCGCGATAGGGAATGATCTGGAAATCGAGGCCGGCCGAGGACTTGAACAGCTCGGCCGCCAGATTCTGGGTGCCGCCGACATTGATGGTGCCGACATTGAGCTTGCCGGGCTCGGCGCGGGCGGTCTTGATGAAGTCCGCCAAGGTGCGGAACTCGGACTGCGCATTGGTGGCAAAGAGGAGATCGAAATATCCCAGCGTCGAAATCGGCACGAAATCCCGCACCGGATCGAACGGAGGGTTTTTGTAGATCGCGATGGTGATCGAGGTGCCATTGGTGACGAGGCCCAGCGTGTGGCCGTCGGGCGCCGCGGACAATACCGAGCGCGCGGCGGCGATCCCGCCCGGGCCCGGCTGGTTCTCGACCACGAGGCGCTGGCCGAGCCTCTCGCCGAGCTTGTCGGCGGCGATGCGCGCCGTGATGTCGGCGACGCCGCCCGGGGCGAATGCAAGAATGAGCCGTATCGGACGGCTCGGATAGGCCTGCTGCGCCCGCGCCACCCGTAGCGCCGGACGCCCGAGCGTGGCTGAGGCCGAGGCGACCACGATTGCGGCGGTCGAAAATCTTCTGCGCGTGATGAGGTTCTTGGTCATCTCCGCCCTTCTCCATCTTTTCTGCACCGCGAAAGCGGAGCATCCTGGCGTTCTTACTTGCAGATGATGCACGGCCGTCGGTTTCGCGCAACACGGTGTCGACGGGATTTCCGACTTTCGCGGCCAACGACGAAGGGAGAGACGAAATGTCGCTCCAGCATTGTCATACTTTCTCTTCGATCACGCTCGCGCGCACATCGTCCTCGATCAGCCGCCAGATGTGGTCGACATAGCGGACGAATTCAACCGTGCGCTTGATCGCGAGCGCGCGGGGGCGCGGCAGGTCGATCTCGACGCTCTCCTGCAGCCGCCCGGGCCGGCGCGCGAAGACCAGCACCCGGTCGGAGAGAAACACCGCCTCGTCGATCTGGTGGGTCACGAACAGCACGGTCTTGCGGCCCTGCTCCCAGATCCGCATCAGCTCGGTCTGCATGATCTCGCGGGTCTGCGCGTCGAGCGAGGAGAACGGCTCGTCCATCAGCAGGATTTCGGGGTCGATGGCAAGCGCGCGGGCGAGGTTGACGCGTTGGCGCATGCCGCCAGAGAGCTGGCGCGGATAATAGTGCTCGAAGCCTTCGAGTCCCACGAGCTTGAGCAGGTCGAGCGTGCGGCGGCGCTCCGCCGCGCCGGCGCGGCCCGCGACCTCCGGGCCGATCAGCGCGTTGGTCAGCACCGTGCGCCAGGGCAGGAGATTATCGGTCTGGAAGACGAAGCCGCGATCGCCGCCCGGCCGGCGCACCGTCCGCCCGTCGAGCAGCACCTCGCCCGCACTTGCAGGCTCGAGCCCGGCGACGATGCGCAGGAAGGTGGTCTTTCCGCAACCCGACGGCCCGACCACCGACACGAAGCCTCCGCGCTCGACCTCGATGTCGATGTCACGCAGCGCTTCGAGCCCGCCGAACCATTTGCTCAAGCCCCGGATGGCAAGTTTCGGCGACATCGCATCAGTCCTTGGTCCAGGGCACGAGCCTGCTTTCGAGCCAAGTGAAGCCTGCGGTCATGAGAATGCCGGCGACGGCGAGCACGACCACGCCGGCGAACAGTTCCGGCATGTTGAAGGCGTCGGCGGACGCGCTGATCAGCCGGCCGAGGCCCGCGCGCGAGCCGAACAGCTCCGCCACCACGACGCCGATCAGGCCGCGCCCGATGCCGAGCTTGAGGCCCGCGAGAATGAATGGCAGCGCCGAGGGCAGGGAGACCTTGAAGAAGATTTGCCGGGGAGTCGCGCCGAACGAGCGCAACATTTCGATCAGCCGCTCGCTGGTCGTGCGCAGGCCCACCTCGGTGTTGATCGCAACCGGAAAGAACACCAGCAGGATGACCACCATCACCTTCGACCAAACGCCGATGCTGAACCAGAGAATGAACAAGGGCGCGAGCGCGATCGTCGGCGTGGCATAGAGCCCGACCACCCATGGCTGCAGCGCCTGCTTGACGACGGCGCTATTGGCCATGCCGAGGCCGGCCGCGATCCCGAGCGTGCTGGCGATGAGGTAACCCAGCGCGAACTCGATGGCGCTGATGCTGACATGCCGCCACAGCTCGCCGCTCGCGGCAAGCGCGATGATGGCCGAGGCGATTTGGGTGGGCGCGGCAAGAAACAGCGGATTGGCGACGACGAAACGGCTGACCAGCTCCCAAACGACCAAGCCTGCGACCACCGACACCAGGCCGGCCACAGGAGGGTGGCGGATTCCGTTGGACGGTAACATCCTTCAGTCGACGACCTGCGTCACGCCGGGCAGAAAGAGGCGATCGACCGGGAAAGCGGCCGGGACGTCGCCCAGTTCGCGCAATGCGCCGAGGATGACGTTAAGCTTTGCCTTCGACACCTTTCCAGTCGGCTCGAACAGGTGCTTGCCGCGCAGGAAATCGTAGGACTTCTCGACGTCCTCCTGCTTGAGCTTGCTGGTCGCGACCATGAGCCTCACCGCCTGGTCGCGATTGTTCAAGTCCTCGAACCAGGCGATGCCCTTGGCGACCACGGCGAGGAATTTTTCCACGAGTTTTGGATTCGCGGCCGCCCAGCTGCGGTTGACCGCCATGCCGGCGAACGGCATGTCCGGCAGCGTATCGAAAGTGAATCCGAGATTCGTGAAGCCCGCCGATTCCCCATAGAAGTTGAACGGCACGGTGAGAATCGCCGCGTCGACCGCGCCCGCCTGCAGCGCGGAGAAGCGCGCGCTGGTGGCGCCGGCGAAAACGAGATCGTAGTCGCCCGGCTTGAGCCCGCTCGCCGCGAGCATCCGTTCGACGAAGATCAGCGTGATGTCCTTCGCCCCGCCGATGATGATGGTCTTGCCCTTGAGCTCTCGCATGCTCTTGATGCCGGGCTTCGCGAGCAGCGCATAGGGCGGCGCCTGCAACAGGATGCGCACGATCGCGACTGGCGCGCCCTTCTCGATCGCGCGGATCGGATCGACCAGGCCGGCGCTGGGCGCGATGTCGTAGGCGCCGGCGGCAAGCTGCTGGATCACCGAGGCGTTCGACTGCGCGAAGACCAGATCGAGCTTGAGGTCGGCGGCGTCGAAATAGCCGTTCCTCTGGCCGATGTAGAGCGGCCAGAGATTGGCCGAGGTGGCATCGACCGAGCCGAGGTGCACCGTGTCGGCCGCGTGGGCCAAGGACCCAAACAGAGTCGCCAAGCCAAAACATAAGGCCGCTGCAACGCGTGAGGGAACATGAATTAAAGTCATGACTTTATCTCCATTCCGTAGCCCGCATGGAGCAGAGGCGCAATGCAGGACCGCCGTTCCCGGATTGCGCTTTGCTCATCCGGGCTAAGGATTCCTTCAATCCGCCACCTGCGTCACTCCCGGCAGCAGCAGGCGATCCACCGTGAGCGAGGCCGAAACGTCGCCGAGCTCGCGCAGCGCAGCGAGCATTGCGTTCATCTTCGCCCTCGAGACCTTGCCGGTGCCGTCGAAGAACTTGTGCTTCTGCAGGAAGTCGTAGGCTTTGGCGATATCCTCGGCCTTCTGCTTGCTCGCCTCCACCATCACCGCGATCGCCGCATCTCGATTGCGCGGGTTGAGGAACCACGCCATGCTCCTGTTGTGGACCGAAAGCAGCTTGTCGAGCGTGGCGCGATGGGTCGCCGCCCAGTTCTTATTCACCACCGCGCCGCTGAACGGCAGCTCTGGCGTATAGTCGATCGTGAGGCCGAGATTGGTGAAGCCGGCCGTCTCCGCGAAGAAGTTGAACGGCGGAATCAGGACCGTCGCGTCGACCGCGCCGGACTGCAGAGCGGAGAAGCGCGCCGCGGTCGCGCCGGCGAACAGCGCATCAAATTCATCGGGTTTGACGCCGTTCGCGGCCAGCATGCGCTCGACATAGATTTTCGTGATCCCCTTCGGGCCGTCGATCATGATGGTCTTGCCCTTGAGCTCCTTGATGCTCTTGATCGCGGGCTTCGCCATCAACGCATAGGGCGGCGACTGCATTTCAAGCCGCACGATCGCGATCGGCGCGCCTTTGTCGATGGCATAGATCGGATCGACGATACCGGTCGACAAGCACGCATCGAGCGCGCCCACGGAAAGCTGTTGCAGCAGCGCCGCGCTCGATGGGGTGAAGACCATGTCGAGCTTGATGTCCGCGGCGGCGTAATAGCCCTGCTTGAGGCCGGCATAGATCGGCCAATGCGTGGCCGAGGCCGTCCCGACGAGCCCGATCGTCACTGTCTCCGCCCGCGCAAGCGGCGCAAAAACGAGCATGACGCCCACGAGCAGCGGACCAGTCGCGCGCCGGAGCCACTTGCGAATCTGCATGTCGTCCCTCCGATCTATGGGCTTCCTGCCTGCGCGCGATAATGCCGCGCAATCTCGGCGCCGGTCGCCTTCCACACGCGCTCGTGGCGGCAGATATGGGCGAGCGCGGCATCGAAGGCATCGATGCGGTGCGGCACGCCGGTCAAATAGGGATGAATCGCGATCGCCATCACGCGGCCGGACTCGGCGCCTTCCCGGTAGAGCACGTCGAACTGGCGGCAGATCATTTTCCGAAACTCGTCCGCAGTGCAATGCTGACGCTCGAACGCCGGCTTGTCGTTGATCTCGTGGCTGTAAGGCATGGCGACGAGCTCTCGCCCGCCTTCGAGCATCATCATGTAGGGCTGGTCGTCGTTGGTCCAGTCGCTCACGTATTCGCAGCCCTCGGCCGCGAGCAGGTCGAGGGTGTTCCAGGTCTCCTGCAGGCCCGATCCGAGCCACCCGGCCGGCCGCGTCCCGGTCGCCTGCTCGATGGTCGCAAGCGCGCGGTGGATGATGCCTGCTTCCTCGCCGGGCGGCGCCTCGTTCAATCGGCGGGTGTTGGACTCGTTGTGGCCCATCCATTCCCAGCGGCGCTTGCGGCCTTCCTCGATGATTTCCGGGTGATGCCTGCACAGCTCGCTGTTGAGGGAGACCGTGGCGCGGATGCCGTGCCGGTCGAGCACCTCCATCAGGCGAAAAACGCCGACCCGGTTGCCGTAATCGCGCGCCGACCACGCCGGCACGTCAGGCACCGGAGCGCCGCTGCCCCCGGCCGCGGCTGGCACCTTTTCCGTCAGCGAGAAGAACTCGATGTTCGGGATAACCCACAGCGCCACCTGGGCGCCGTCGGGCCAGGTGAGCTTGGGGCGGCGGATGATCGGCGAATAGGGAAACGGGCCATAGGCGGCGGGCTTCATCTCAGCTCGCCTTTTTCACAGCCATCTTCTTGAGCTGCGCGGTCACTTCGTCGACATGCATCACGTCGACATATTTGTGATGCATGACGAACAGGTTTACCTTGTGCGAAATGATGCTGCGGTCGAAGCAGCATTCCTCCACCAGGACGACGTGGAAGCCGTAGGAATAGGCATCGACCGCGGTCGCGCGCACGCAGCCGGAGGTGCTTTCGCCGCAGACGATCAGCGTCTGCACTCCCAATTGGGTCAAATGCGCGACAAGCGGCGTGCCGAAGAAGACGCTCGCCCGCTGCTTGGTGATGACCACGTCATTGGGGTGCGGCTTGAATTCCGGTCGGATGGCGTAGTCGGAGGCCTTGACCGGCGGCCGGTTGCGCTTGGTCGCGGTGACGAAGTTGGGGCGGCTCTCGCCGCGCGTGTCGCCGGTCGAATAGAAGACCGGCAGCCCCGCGGCGCGCGCCGCAGCGAACAGCCGTTGGGTCGGCTCGATCGCGGCGAAGGCAT
>Ga0137384_10003192_pt1 | contig 13017 bp, 10 predicted proteins | sample SagtaG_2_FD_104922 | JGI IMG/M metagenome (GOLD analysis project Ga0137384, IMG submission 104922) | Vadose zone soil microbial communities from Sagehorn Ranch, Mendocino, California, USA - Sage2_R_60_16 metaG | ecosystem: Environmental > Terrestrial > Soil > Vadose zone | place: USA... | reverse complement strand
TTTCTTACCTGTTTTCTCCCGGTTTTCGCCGGTTAGTTTTGCTTTTTTAATAAGATACTTCGTGTTTAGGGCCAGAATATCCTTGACATCCACAGGTGTTGTACCTCAGATTACCCTGCAGGTTGGAACATTCGCGAATCTCAGGGGCTAAAGCCCCGGGAATGGACGGGGTTGACGGCACGACTAAAGTCGTGCCCTTTCACAGCAGATTTTGAGTGCTACCCTTCCTTCCTAAGAGTCGCGGTTAATGTTCCAGGAGAAGCCCCCGCTCTGGCAACTCCCACACCTGATGGCTACCACCCTTGCACCTGTAGATTCAAGGGAAGTTGTTCGTTGCGATCACTGCCTGCTGGTCCAATTTCGTACTTCCAATGATCTTTGCCGGCGCTGCCATGCCTCGTTAGACGAGGAAGAGCCGGAAATTGTTGCGGTAGCTCCTCCGCCGCAGATGATGCCGTCCAACGGCCACGGGCGCGGGCATCTGAACCTGGCCGCTTCCATCCGCTCGCTGCGCTTGCGTGGCGGGCTGAGCCAGCGCCAATTGGCATTGCGTATGTCAGTGCCGCGAACTTACGTCTCCAAAATTGAAAATGAAAAAGCGACTCCGACCCTTTCCTCACTGGAACGGCTGGCGCGGGCGCTGGAGGTGACCGTGCCGGACTTGCTTTCGGGCGGCGAGCGTAATCGCCAGGAGGAAATTGGTGAACTGATCAAAGATCAGTTTATCGCGGAGATGCTTCCCTTCGTGTCGCAACTGAATGGGATGCAGATGTCGAGCATCCTGACGCAGGTTCGGGATCTGACTATGCGTCCGCGGCGTACTGCTTAACGTCACGAGTTTATCCGGGCAACCAGCCAACTAGGGCCGGGGTCGTTAAGATCCCGGCTTTTTTAGTTCTCAGCGAAAAACGTTAGAGAATGCCTGGTTACTTCCGTGCAGGGATTAGTCGGCGCGGGGTCCTTCGACTGCGCAGAGCGATTCGTGTTCACGAATCGCTCTACTTCGCTCAGGATGACAATTTTTTTAGAGTTATGCTGCGAAGTCTTCTTCAGCGGGTAGAGGGACGCGCTGCGGCAGGCGGTCGGTGACTTCTGCGAGGGCCGCTAGTTTTTCGGACAGATTGCGGGTCAATGATCCGGGCTGATAGCGCCAGTGATAGTTGCCTTCGTAGCGGCTGGGTGTGTTCAGACGCGCTTCGCTGCCTAACCCGAGAACATCCTGCAACGGAACTACCGACAGGCTCGCCACGGAGGCCTGAGCGACGCGGATCAGGGCCCAGTTGATGCCCTCTTCGCAACATCCTGTGTAGGCTGTGGCGGCGCGACGTTCGTGCTCCGTGGCGCTCGAATTCCACCAGCCGAGTGTGGTGTCGTTGTCATGTGTGCCGGTGTAGATCACGCGGTCCGGGGTTAAGCGGTGAGGTAGGTACATGTGAGCTCCGGGATCGCCGAATCCAAATTGCAGAACCGCCATGCCGGGAATGTTGTGGCGCTCGCGGAGGGCGTGCACTTCGGGGGTGATGTAACCCAGATCTTCGGCAAAGAAGGGTAATCCGCCCAGGGCTTCCTTCAGCTTGTTAAAAAAATCGTCCTTGGGTCCGTCCACCCAGCGGCCATTGATTGCGGTCGGCTCGCCGGCGGGGATCTCCCAGAACTGTTCGAAGCCGCGAAAGTGGTCGAGACGAATGTAGTCGCAGGTTTGTGTCGCCCAGCGTAGGCGCTGAATCCACCAGTCGTAGCCGCGGGAGCGCATCGCATTCCAGTCGTAGAGAGGATTTCCCCAGCGCTGGCCGTTGGCGCTGAAGGCGTCGGGCGGAACGCCGGAAACGACTTCGGGCACGAGATTTTCTTTGAGGCGAAAGAGATCGCGGTGAGTCCAGACATCGACGCTGTCGTAATCCACGAAGATCGCGATGTCACCCACCACGCGGATAGAATGTTGAGCACAGTAAAAACGTAACGCGTGCCACTGTTCCCAAAAAGCAAACTGGATTACGCGACGAAGAGCAAGTTCAGGCGCGAGAGCGCTACGAACCGCTTCCAATGCCTCAGGTTCGCGGCGTGCCATTTCACGTGGCCACTGGTTCCAGGGCGCGCCACCGTGACGATCGCGCAAAGCGTCGAAGAGAACGAAATCCTCCAGCCACCAGTCGTTGTCCGCGCAAAATTGCTCGAAGCGGGCCTGCGCGTTTCCTGGAGCGCTCTCCAGGAAATTACGTGCCGCTTCTCGGAGCAGCGGCAGTTTGTGCTGAACCACGTTCTGATAGTCAATCAAATCCACCTTCCCCGGTAGATCCGTCAAGCGGACGGGATCAATCCAGTCGTGGGCGGCGAGACGTTCCAGGCTGACCAACAGCGGATTGCCGGCGAAAGCCGAAGTCGAAGAATAGGGAGAGTTTCCATTCGCCGGCGGACCCAGCGGCAGCACTTGCCATAAGCCCTGGCGAGCGGCGGCGAGGAAATCCACGAATTGGTACGCAGTTGGACCAAAATCGCCGATGCCGCCACGGGAAGGCAGCGAAATTGGGTGAAGCAGAATTCCGGTGGAGCGAGGGAATGGCATTTCTACTTTCGCTATTCTCTTGAAAGGGGACCGGCGCTGCTAGCCTTCTTCAGGAGCTTGCGAGCGGCTCAGGCTTTTCATCTCGTCTTCGTTAATCTTGATCTTGCCTGATTTTTGCATCTGCTCGCGCAGGTTCTGGACGAAAAGCCCGAAAAGTTCCTGCTGCTTACTCTGAAGGAGCGAGTCGCGTATCTGATCTTTCTTGGCGGCAAAATCCTGTGCGGAAGGCTCTTGCTTTTCCAACAAAGAGAGGACAGCGCCGGTGTTGCCATTTTCAATCGGACCGCTGATCTCGCCGGGCTTCATGCTGAAAACAACCGCGGCTGGCCCCGACAGGTTGCCAAGATCGGGGACCTGTCCATCGGGCAGCACAAAATCTGTGGTTTTAACTGTAGCCCCGACTTCTTTGGCAGCTTTTTTAAAATCGTGCTCAGCTTTGGCGCGGTCGGAAAGTTCTTTCGTCTTTTGAGAAAGAAGAGCGGCAACGCGTTCATTCTTAAATTCAGTTTCCACGCGGCTGCGAATTTCTTCAAAGGTTGGCGTGGCCGGTGGTTTGATCGCAGTCACTTCGTATACGACCACTCCTTGCGGCAACTGTACCTGGTCCGACGGCGACTTCTCACGTTGTTCAAAGGCAGCATTCATGAACTCGGGCGAGTTGCCAATGCCGGGAAGCGAGTCGGTGCGGCTGACGAAATCAGTGCTTATCACTTGAAGGTCGCGCGTGGCCGCGGCTTTATCGAGGCCGGCATTGCGCGCCTGCGTCAGTAAAGCACTGGCCAGGCTGTCTGCGGCACGTGCGGCTTTTTGTTGCTTGATGACGGATTGGATCTGATCTTTTACCTCATCCAGCGTCTTCAGGTGCGCATCCTGCTTATCGTCGACGTGAATGATGTGGAAACCGTAACTGCTCTGCACCAGATCGCTAGTGCCGCCTTTAGGGAGCGAGAACGCCGCTTTTTCAAATTCGGGAACCGTGCGGCCTTTGCCAATCCAGCCCAGCGAACCGCCATTCTTGGCGCTGCCCGGATCTTCGGAATATTTCTTAGCGAGTTCCGCAAAATTTCCGCCAGCCTTTATTTGCTTAAGGACGTCTTCCGCTTTCTTGCGGGCTTCTTCCGCGCCCTTGGTATCTACTTTTCCATCGGGGCCTGGTAGTGGCGTCTTGATCAAAATATGTCGGACGTTTACCTGTTCAGGGACACGGAACTCATCGCGATGCTGATCGTAGTAGGCTTGCAGGTCATCAGGGGTGACCTGAGTCTGAGCCTCTACCTTGGCGGTTTCGAGCACGACGTAGCGGAGCTTGCGCTTCTCCGGAATCGAGTTGTTGTAAGTAACCTTGTTCCGTTCGTAGAAGGCTTTCAATTCGGTATCGCTGGGATGAATGCTTTTGAGCAGATCGTCTTTACGAAGGACCGCGTAGTCGAACTTGACTTTGGTGTTTCGGCGTTCGAATTCCTTACGAACTTCGGCATCTGTCACCGCCGCGCTGGCTGTGACTAAATTGCGCAGCTTGTCGAACAATATTTCGGATTTAACTTCCTGCTCAAACTCCGGAACGCTGATGTCGGCCTGCCGAAGCCTGGCTTCGTACTCGTCTTGTCCAATGAATTTGCCTTCCGGAAAGAAGACTTGAGCGTAGCGGCCATGTTGCAATTCGTCGCGCAGCTCTTCATCGTTAACCCGCAATCCCAAGCGCTCGGCTTCCACCAAAAGGACCTTCCGGTTAATGAGATTGTCGGCTGCCCGCGATGCAAAAAAGGGCAGCAACATGGCGGCCTGAGCGCCAGCCTTTGGCATCTGCTGACGCAACATTTGCCGGGCCTCACGCTGCACTTCGAGCGTAGTGACGTCCTCGCCGCCCACTCTAGCGACGACGCCGCGTGGAGGAGCGCCAAAGCCGAAGGCGGAGCCGACACCACCGGGCACGAGCGTGATCACCATGGCGGCGCAAATAATCAGCAATAGCCCGCCGAGAACGATCTTCTTCATCGGGCCAGGGGTTTGCAAAAATCGAATCATCTAAAGACTCCAGAAAAATGGGCGGAATGCATTATTATAAACCACGGTCCTGGCCGAAAACCGGCGGGACCCCGGCGCTAGTCAACGCGTGTGCAACTGCATAATGCGAAGCCTGCCGCCGACCCACGCGCACGGTATCGCGGTGACGATCAGCGCGAGGGGATACCAGTGCGGTCCGAAGGCCGGTCCCTTGTTCCACGTCACCACGGCGCCGGTGATGCTCACAATAAGGCCCAGGACACCAAGCACCAGGGCGGGCTCCATGGGCCGATTGGGGGCGAGCCGCGCAGCAATGTAGCTGCCCGCGATGCAGTAGACGGTGCGATAGAGCGTCGCCAGCACGAAGAGCGCGTCTGACATCGGCTGGCCCAACTGCGGGAAGACTCCGGCTATGTGCATCACCACATCCGTGCCCAGGGACAAAACGAAAACGGCGACAAATCCTGCGAGCACGGCACCAATGCTTGTTAAAGTGTTCTTGTTCATACTTTCTCCAGTAGTTTGGCAAGCCGGTCGTAGCTCGCGACCACTCCCTTTTCCATCCCGGACTTAAGGACACCGTCGCGCGCTTCGCGAGACTCGTAGAGAATCGTCTGCGTGAGTGTGGTCTTTCCGCCCTGCTCGACCAGGACGAACGTGCCCACGGCCTCACCGGGATACCAGGACTGGTCAAACTTTTCGGTGGCGACAACGCGCTCCGGCGCCACGATTTCGCGATAAACGCCGCCCATACCCATTTCAGTTCCGTCTTTGTCACGGCGCCACACGTAGCGGTACTTGCCGCCCACTTTCAAATCGATCTCGCAGACCGGCATTGACCAGCCGTCCGGTCCGAGTAGCCATTGCTTGACCAGTTCGGGCTTGGTGAAGGCGTCGAAGACCAGCTTGCGCGGAGCATCGAAGACGCGGGTGATCACGATCTCGCGGTCGCCGCGTGTGGTTAATTTTAGATTTCCCGGGTTGTTCATCGGTGATCTCCTTTATCCCTTAGTGGGCGCTTGGTGCGTGCGCGCTTCTTTCCCTTCAGTTCCGTGGTCTTAAGATCATGGAGCAGGGCGTCCAGACGCTGAAAGTTGCTCTCCCAGATACGCCGGTACCGCTCCACCCAGACCTCAAGCTCCTGGAGCGGCGCTGGACGCAATGCATAAATTCGGCGCTGAGCGTCTACGCGGACGTCAACCAGCCCGGCATCACTGAGCACCCGCAGATGTTTGGAGACTTGCGGTTGGCGCAGGTGCAGCCGATGGACCATCTCCCCGACCGGGCGCGGTCCGTCGCGCAACAGTTCGACGATTTGAAAACGGTTGGACTCGCCTAGCGCTTTCAGGGTCTCAATCATGGCCAATGCCAATATGCCTCGACGAGTATATTCTTGTCAAGATATATTCTCATGAAGGAATATATGATCGCCGCCGAAAAGTTTGAGACTGTTCTTGGCCAGTGTCTGTCGCCCCTTCAGGGCTGGTCGGTTTTTGCATGATTACCCACGGCTGGCGCCGTGGGCTGCATTCTTGCGCCGCTTCGCGGCTGGGTTCGGTTCTTCCGGCGCTTCGCGGCTGCGTGCGGTTCTGCGCCGCCTCACGGGTGGGCTCGGTTGTTTGCGGGTGGGTTCGGTTCTTGCCAGGGCCGACGGTTGCAGTTCACTGCATTGGAACGAAACATTCAGAATTGTGTTCGGTAGAATTGCGTTCGGTGCATTGGAACGAATCATTAAAACGTGTTATTAGTTGCTAACCCGCTGTCGGAATCAATTAAATTAATTTAGCGCCGCCGAGGGTCGCGGCAATGGAGCGCCTTTGAACCTCATCTTGATCTCACGCCTGAATACTGCCTTGCTGAAATTTGGCTTACTGTGGCTGACTTTGTCCTCTCTGCTGGCGGCACAGCAATCGCCCGTGCGGCGCCCGCAGCCTGAGTCGAAACTTTCTCTGCGGGAAGGGTGGACGATGCAGTCCTCCGCCAAGGTACGTCACGGCGGTGATGTGCTTTCCACGCCCCGCTTCCAGCCAGCAGGTTGGTACGCGATTACGGTGCCGACCACGGTGGTGGCGGCTCTGGTGAAACAAAAGGTGTATCCAGATCCGGATTTTGGCATGAACCTGCGCTCGATCCCTGGGGTTACGTATCCGATTGGCATGAATTTCTCGAATCTCCCTATGCAGGCGGACAGTCCGTTTGCAGTTTCGTGGTGGTATCGCAAACAGTTCGTGATTCCGGCCAGTTTCAAGGGGAAGAGTATGTGGCTGCAGTTCGGGGGAATCAACTATCGCGCCAATGTTTGGCTGAACGGAAAGCAAATCGCAAAGTCCCAGGATGTGGCGGGCGCATGGCGCACCTATGAATTCAACGTCACGGATGTGGCCAAGCCGGGACAGCCGAATGTGCTGGCGGTGGAAACCTGGGCTCCCACGGAAACTGATCTAGCCATCACTTTCGTGGATTGGAATCCCGCGCCTCCGGATAAGAACATGGGATTGTGGCGCGGCGTGGACATAGTGACCAGCGGACCGGTGGCGGTTCGGTATCCCGCGGTGGCGTCCAAGGTAAATTCTCCGGCGAATGACAACGCTCACTTGACGGTCAGTGCCTTATTGAAGAACGCAACTAACCAACCGGTCAAAGGCATGCTGAAGGGGCGCATTGAGAGCATCGAGTTTTCTCAGCCCGTGGAATTGGCTGCCGGTGAAACCAAGGACGTCGCCTTCGAGCCCGACAAATTTTCCCAGCTGAATATTGCCAGCCCTCGCCTGTGGTGGCCGGCACAGATGGGAACACCAGATCTTTACAAGCTAAATATGGAATTTGATGTGAACGGGAAAGCCTCCGACCGGGCAGAAACTCACTTCGGCATTCGTGAGATTGGTTCGGAAGTAAGTTCTGACAACCATCGTGTGTTTACGATCAACGGGAAGAAGATTCTGATTCGTGGTGGAGGCTGGTCTCCAGACATGATGCTCCGTGAAAATTCTCAGCGACTGGAAGATGAATTCCGTTACGTGCAGGACATGGGCCTGAACACGGTTCGTCTGGAAGGCAAGCTGGAGACTCAGGAATTTTTCGATCTTGCCGACCGCAAGGGAGTCCTGCTCATGGCAGGCTGGTGCTGCTGCGATTTCTGGGAGCATTGGCCGAAATGGAAACCTGAAGATTTTACGATTGCGGAAACATCGCTGCGCGATCAGATGTACCGGCTGCGCAACCATCCCAGCCTGGCGATGTGGCTGAATGGCAGCGATAACCCGCCTCCTCCGGACGTTGAACAGATTTATTTGAATGTCGAGAAGCAGACGCGCTGGCCCAATCCAGTGGTGTCTTCGGCAACCGGTAAGCCGACTCCGGTGACCGGCGACAGCGGCGTCAAGATGACCGGTCCTTACGAATACGTTGCGCCGTCTTATTGGTTGACCGACTCCAAGGCTCCGCAGCCGCATAGTTGCAATCCCGGCGGATGCGGCGGAGCTTATGGATTCAATACCGAGACCAGTCCGGGGCCGGCGGTGCCTCCTATCGAGAGCATGCGCGAAATGCTGCCGAAAGATCATTTGTGGCCGATCGACGATTGGTGGAACTACCACGCGGGTGGCGGCGAATTTAAAGATATCCACGTATTCACGGATGCTCTGAATGCGCGCTATGGCAACGCGACCGGAGTCGAAGACTACACCCTCAAATCCCAACTCATGGGATACGAGGGAATTCGCGCCATGTTCGAAGCGTACAGCCGGAACAAGTACACATCCACGGGAGTGATTCAGTGGATGCTGAACAACGCGTGGCCATCGGTGATCTGGCATTTGTATGATTTCTATTTGCGGCAGGGCGGAGGCTACTTTGGCGCGAAGAAGGCGATGGAGCCGTTGCATCCGGTGTATTCGTATGATGACGGTTCAATCTGGGTTGTGAGCAGTCAATATGCGGATGCAAAGGGTCTGAAGCTTACGGCAAAAATCTTCAACCTGGACATGACTGAGAAGTTTTCGCAGCAGGAAACACTGGACGCTGCGGCGGACAGTACGAATAAAGTTTTGACCTTGAAGGAAATTCAGGATTTGAGCCCGACTTACTTCCTCGCGTTGCGATTGGAAGATGCGAGCGGAAAGGTCGTGGGATCGAACTTCTACTGGCTCTCGAGTAAGCCCGAGACGCTGGACTGGGAGAAATCGAACTGGTACACCACGCCGACCGCTTCCTACGCGGATTACACCTCGCTTTCTCAGTTGCCCAAAGTCAAGCTGAATGTCACCAGCCGTAATGAACGCAAGGGCGAGGACGCGATCACCCATGTGACTGTGGAGAATCCCAGCAAGAGCCTGGCATTTTTCGTTCGCCTGAAAGTGAACCATGGGGTAAAGGAAATTCTGCCGGTTTTGTGGCAAGACAACTACTTCTCGCTGCTGCCAGGGGAGAAACGCGAGCTTAGCGCGACGTATAGGACCAGCGAATTGGGAGCAGCCAAACCAGCAGTGGAAGTGAGCGGCTGGAACGTGACGTCTCAGTAGAATTTTCGGAAGGGTACGGCTCGAGTTTTGGAAGGGCACGGCTTCAGCCGTGCCGTCTAACTCGCCGAGGACGGGCTTTAGCCACTGATGGTTTTGGATTTAGCGCTGTTACCAACCGCCACCAAAAAAATCGCGCTCTTACCCTCCGCGTGCGGCGAGAAGAACTTGACCACGTCGTCGTCATAGAAGGTGAGGCCGGTCGCGCCCAGGTGCTGCGCATAAGCTCCGAGATAAATTTTCCCTCCGAGAATGCCGGCTTCCAACTGCACGGCGCGATATCCCCGATTGCCAAAGCGCTGCAGAATCGCCCGCAAGTCCGCCATGAAAAAAATGTCCACGGCAGCATCGGCAGGCAACGCTTGCTCCAATCCAAGGTAGCCAGCCTGGGCACGAAAATTCCCCGGCTTGAGACACTCGATCAGCCTACGATCGCGGTGGAAAACATAAGCTCCGGGCTCGACACCTTCCACAGCATTCACGATCAGGTAGAGATGGTTGAGCAGAGATCCCATGGGATCGAGAAAGTCAGCATGTATGCCGCGGGTGGCGCGGTCCAGCATGGTGGAGAGCTGCACCAGCGTGATCGGAGTGCGGGCAAACTTGCGGCTCGAGCCGCGGCGCAGAATCACCTGCTCGATCGGATCGCGAGGTATTTCGGCGTCAGATAAAGGGCGGAGCTGAACCACAGGACCCCTCGGGGGCGGCAGCTTGGTGAGTGGAGTTCGGCCGCGCCACGCCGCGACTTCCGCGGGAGAATGCAGCGAAGAGGCGTCGTGCATTTCGCGCATCCGTGGATAGTCAATTTCAGTGCGAGAAAGCGGAACAGTTTCGAAGCCGAGAGGAGAGACTTCCTCCGGCGGGGGTGGAGGAAGCGACGAGTCGTAGCCGATGGCCACCGATGAGAACGTGACTTCGCGCTGGGCATCGACATCCAGCAAGCGGTTCACGGTTGCATCCACAAAGCCGCAAACCACCTTCGCCGGATGACCCAATGCAGTTGCGACGGCCAGAAGGTTAGCGAGCAGGGTGCCGTTGTCCCAGCCGAAATGGCGGTAGGTGCGGTTCTGATATTTCCAGGCATTGCGCCAGTAAGTACCGGTGCACACGACAATCAGCGGGGCGTGAGCGATGGCGGGTTCGCTGGCGGTGGCCTCAACCAGAATGCCACGGAAATCTCCGGCGCGCAGTTTGCGCAAACCGAACTCGGCGGCGGCGAAATGATAGATACCAGCTTCCAGGTTCGCGAGGTCGCCACAAACCAGATAAAGCTCGATTTCATAGAGCGCCCCGGTGCAGGCGGCGGCGCGAAAGTAGATCTCACCGCCCGGATACTTCCTGTGCCGGGTAATCCCAGCGGAAAGGTAGAGGAGTTGGGCGACTGCCTCTAAATCGGGTGCGGCGTTGGTTTGCGGCGGAACAATCTCGGAGATGGCAGAAAGTGCTGCTACCCCGGTCTGCCGGACCTCGGCAGGCAAACGAATCGGCTCCAGCGTGGCATAAATCTTGAATGCCAAGGGCTGGTTGGCAAAATCTAAGGAGTGCGCGTTGGCACGGACGCTGGCGAAGGAATGCTTCGTAGCGTCGTGATAGGCCTGAGCAGCTTCAGCATTGTCTGGCATGAGGTGATTTGTAAGCCGTAATCGGAGTACTAATACCAGGTTAACCCAGATATTGAAACAGTTTGGCTTCAGCGTGGTCAGTCCTTGGAAGATCACACGTGTTCTGAAACTGACAGGATGTTGCCATCGGGATCTTTAAACCAGGCAACTTTGTCGCCGGTGGGAGCGGTCCAAATTCCGAGTTTGTCTTGCTGGAAAAAACTGAATCTCTCAAACTGGACACCCTTTTCCTGCAGGCCCGCGACCACTTTCTCGATGCCAGAGACCTTCCATCCCAGAATGGTGAACGGTGCAGGTTTGAACTCCGGGGCTTTGGATACTCGCAGCATAATCCCATTTGCGTCCAGCACGAGAGCAAAGCCATCATCTTTGATAAAACGAAGTCCGAGTACGCCCTCGTAAAAAGAACGCGCCTTCTGGGAGTCTTTGGTGGGAACGAATGCGGCAATGTCGTAAGAACCTAACATGCGATTAGCCTCAAGATTCTTCCGGCGGCAGCTCGAAGTCGATGAGGTTGCCGCGGAAGCCCCGGGTCTTCCATGCGCCCACGGCGATGCCGACGGCCATCCAGAGAGCGCCGACAATCCTGGCTTTGGTGCTGAGATTCCACCACAGAATCAGGCAAATGAAGAAACCCAGGAGTGGAGGGAAAAAATTGGACAACTTCTTTTTCTCTTCACGGACGAAGTAGCGAACAAAAGCGGCAGCATTCACGCCCATAAAAGCGATAAGTGCGCCAAAGTTCAGCAAATTCGCTCCTAGTTCGTAGCCCGTCGCCGCGCCGGCAATTGCAGGCAGAAGAAAAGCACCAGCCAATGCCAGAGCGCCGACAAAAATCACATTATTGCGCGGCACACGGCGCTTGGGATCGACTGCGCCGAAAAACTTCTTAGGAAGCGCATTGCTGCGTCCCATCCCGTAGAGCAAGCGCGCGGCGCCGAGTTGCGCGCCCATGCCGGAGCCGAAGTTGGCTACCACCAAAGTGAATCCAACAATCGCGAACAAAGGTTTCCAGGCACGTCCGGCGACGAAGGTGAATGCGGTATCCACGTTGGGGAAGGGCTCGGAAGCGGGCCACACCAACTGGGCGACGTAAACTTCCAAAGCGGAAAGAAGGCCGATCACCACGCAAGTGAGCACTGTGGCCATCAGGATATTGCGGCGCGGGTTCTCGGCTTCTTCCGAAAGCGTGGAGATGCCGTCAAAGCCAATGTAGGTGAGCACCGCCAAAGATGTTCCGCCCAACACTAACTTTGTGTCCCACGTCTGAGGATCGTAGAAAGGGCGAGTGAAGAACGCAGCACCGTCGTGTGGATTTCCGAAAATATAGCGCGCTGCAGCCACAAAGAAGATGGCGATCACCACTCCCATGCCGGCCGCCAAGCCGGCGTTCACGCGGGCGGAAGTCTTGACCCCTTGAATATTCAGTCCGGTAAAAACCAGCGCGAAGAAGATAGCCCATACTCCGTACGGCACTCCGGGAGCGAACACGTGCGCTTGCTGGCTGATCCAGATGATGCAGATCATGGGATTGAGCATGTAGTCCATGACCATGCTCCACCCCGTCACGTAGCCGAGGGCGGGATTAATTTCCTGACCAACATAAGTAAACGCGGAGCCCGCGCTGGGATAGGCGCGCGCCATGCGGCCATAACTGATCGCGGTGAATAGCATGGCAACCATGGCAATCAGAATCGTGGTTACCACGTGCCCATGGCCGCGAGCGCTGAGCACGCCGAACACGGACATTGGAGCCACCGGTTGAATCACGATGACGCCGTACAGAATTAGATCCCAGAGCGTCAGAGTCCTTCTGAGGCGTGGGCCGATTTCAGTGGAGGTGGTTGCAGTGCTCGCCATAGAGGGCGTATTGGATTATGGTTCGCGGGGCGGTGTCAACAGAAATAGCATTCAGCAGTCAGCATTCAGCATTCAGCACTTGGCACTTAGCATTTGGCCAACCATGGCCGCTGCAGATCCAATCGACAACGGCGCTCAGGCTGATTTGGGGCGGGATTTCGCCACTTGCGGAAGATCAGGGGCTAAATGCTAAGTGCTAATTGCTAAGTGCTGCTTCCCCAGTGCTGAGTGCTGAATGCTGAGTGCTACTTTAGAATATTGACGCCATTTAACTTTGCAGGCAAAAGGACAATCATGCGAACTGACAAGTTGCGGGGAGTTGTCATCGCCGTTTGTTTTGCTGTGCTGGCGATTTCAGCGCTCGCTCAGACTAGTCCCACAGTCCAGGAGCGGCTGGGATATCCGGCGAATGCGCGCCTGTTGGTCATTCACGCCGATGATCTGGGCATGA
>Ga0137384_10003191_pt1 | contig 13018 bp, 9 predicted proteins | sample SagtaG_2_FD_104922 | JGI IMG/M metagenome (GOLD analysis project Ga0137384, IMG submission 104922) | Vadose zone soil microbial communities from Sagehorn Ranch, Mendocino, California, USA - Sage2_R_60_16 metaG | ecosystem: Environmental > Terrestrial > Soil > Vadose zone | place: USA: California... | reverse complement strand
CGCGGGCGTTCGTGGCCCGCGAGGGCGCGGTCGAGCGCGCTCGCAATCGCCGCCCCCTCGCGGGCCACGAACGCCCGCGCGCCCGCGTCCAGTCCCATGGCTTCCGCCGCCCGCACTTGCGCCGAGGGCCGCCCGGCGAGCTGCTCGAGCTCCTGGGAGAGCGCCTCCGCCTTGGCGGTGTCGGCGTCGCTCCAGGCGGGCGCCCGGCGCACGAAGATCTTGAGGTCGTCCACGCCGCGCACGGCCAGCTGCTTGGTCTGCGGATCCCACGCGCGCCGTCCCTCGCGCACCGCGCGCGCCAGGGCTTCGAGCGCGGCGGCCGTGCGCGCGATGGCGTGCTGGTTGGCCATGAGGGCGCTGCCGCGCAGCGCGCGGGCCAAGCGCACCAGCTCGTCGGCGTTGGGGCCGTCGCCGGCCGCGAGCAGCACATCGAGCCGCTCGAGGTACTCCCCCGCCTCGAGGGCGAAGAAGTCGGACATGCCGAGCGGTTTGGGAGGTCCGGTCATGGCGCTACCAAGCTAAGCTTTTCGGGCCGCATCGACCAACTGCCGCATGCGGCGCACCGCCTCTTCCATTCCCCAGAAGACCGCGTTGCTGACGATCGAGTGTCCGATGTTGAGCTCTTCGATGTCGGGAAGGGCTGCGACGGGCTGCACGTTCTCGTAGGTGAGGCCGTGTCCGGCGTGCACCGCGAGGCCGCGGGCGCGGGCGTGCGCCGCCGCGCGCTCGAGCGCCCGCAGCGCGGCGGCGCTCGTGCGCCAGCTGCGGGCGTAGCGGCCGGTGTGCAGCTCGATCGCGGGGACGCCGAGCGCCGCGGCCCGGTCGATGGTCGCGCGGTCGGGGTCGATGAACAGGCTGACGCGGATGCCGGCGTCCGCCAGGCGCCGCACCGCCGCCCCGACCTTCCGGTTGGCGCCATGCAGGGCGAGCCCGCCTTCGGTGGTGATCTCCTGACGTCGCTCGGGGACGACCGTCGCCTGGAACGGCGCGATGCGCGACGCGATGCGCACGATCTCGGGCGCCGCGCCGAGCTCGAGGGTCAGTACGGTGCCCACCGACGCGGCGAGCGCGCGCACGTCGGCGTCCTGAATGTGGCGCCGGTCCTCGCGCAGATGCACGGTGATGCCGTCGGCGCCGGCGCGCTCGGCGGCGGCCGCGGCCCGCACGGGGTCCGGCTCGTCGGTGCGGCGTGCTTCGCGCAACGTTGCGACGTGATCAATGTTGACGTAGAGCCGCATGCCGTCTTACCTTCGGGTCACTCCGACCCACTCGAGGACGCGTTCGTGAGGCCACGACTGCTGGTGCTCGTCGCGCTGGGCGCACTCGCATGCGGGGGCGGGAGCGGGTCGCAGACTCCCGCGCCGCAGTCGCTGCCGGAATCGCTGGCGCAGTTCATGTCCGCGGTCAAGGCGAACGACCTCGACCGCTTGAAGGCGCTGTGGGGCACGGAGCGTGGCCCCGCCTCCGGCTGGATGAAGAGCGAGGAGTTGAAGCAGCGGCTCACGGTGCTTCAGATCTACCTGAACCACGTCGGGTATCGGGTGATCGAAGGCCCGCTCCCCGTGCCGGCCAAGGACGATCGGCGGATGTTCCGGATCGAGCTGCAACGGGCGACCTCGTGCAGCGTGGTGGTGCCGATCGAGCTGGCGCACGCGAAAGACGGCCGCTGGCTCGTGGTCGGCACCGACCTCGCGGCGGTCGGCAACCCTGCCGAGCCGTGCAAGCGCTGACGCCGGTGGAACCGGGCGACCCGTTCGAGTGTTCAGCTATTCGGTGAGCTCGAGCAGGATGCCCGCCGTCGCCTTCGGGTGGACAAAGGCGATGCGCCGGCCGCCGGCACCGCGCCGCGGGACGTCGTCGATCAGGCGATACCCCGCGGCGCGACAGCGTTCGAGCGCGCGGTCGAGGTCGGGCACGCGGTAGCACACGTGATGAATGCCGGGCCCTCGTTTCGCGAGAAACTTCGCGACCGGGCCCGCGGCGTCGCGCGGCTCGAGCAGCTCGACCTGGACGTCGCCCAAGGTCAGCCCGACGATGGTGGCGCCGTCCGCGGTTTCCGGGCGTCCCGGCGCCAGGCCGAGTACGTCCCGGTAGAAGGGCAGGGCGGCGTCGATCGACGGGACGGCGATGCCGACATGGGAGACACGGACGCGCGGCGCGGTCATGTTGCCCGTGAACATAACGATTGCACCAGAGGGAGTGGAGAGGTCATGGCAGCGGAACATCTGTTGGCGGTCACGGACGCGACGTTCGGCCTTGAAGTCGAGCAGCACAAGGGGCTCGCCATCGTCGATTTTTGGGCGACCTGGTGCGGCCCGTGCCACATGGTCACGCCGATCCTCGACCAGCTGGCCGGCGAGTATGTCGGCAAGCTCAAGGTGACCAAGGTGGACGTGGACGCCAACCAGAAAACGGCGATGCGCTTCAACGTGCGCTCGATTCCGAGTATTCTATTCTTCAAGGATGGGCGGCACGTGGACACGCTGGTGGGGGCGTACCCGAAGCCGATATTCGAGCAGAAGATCCAGCAACACCTGTCGTAGCATCCCCCCGGGGAGGGCCATGCGCGCGAGCACCGCTCGCCTGATGAACTCGCCGGTTCGCCTCGCGGACCTCACGTTCCCGCAGGTGAACCGGCTGATTCATCGCACCCGCCTGGCCTTCGTCCATCTCGACAACCTGCTCGCCTTCGCCAAACGCGACCGGGATGGCCGCGTGGACGGCTACATCACGGCCTACCTGCCGGAGGAGTGTCTGCTGGTGTTCTTCCGCAAGGGCGAGGCCGTGAACGCCGCCTCGCTCCACACCGGTGGGCGGCAGGTCGTCACGATCACCGAGGCCCTGAAACGGATGCGCGCCGAGGTGGAGCGGGGCGAGCTCGCCTACTGCGCCGCGCCGATGGAGCAGCTCGCCTGGATGTATCAGTCGTGCGCCGGGCCGGTCGAGATGCGGAGCGTCGACCCGTCGCAGCCGGGCGCGTTCTTCGCGGCGTTCGCCCGCGACAAGGCCAGCGGCATCCTGGAGCTCACGTCGAACGCGCGCGTGTCGTACGTGCGGTTCGACGGGGGACGCTATGCGAGCGGCTACTTCTGCGACAAGCCGGAGACGACGGCGATTCCGAAGTTCCTCGAATCGCAGTTCCACGCCGGCGCGGACGGGCAGCCGCCGGTGTTGACCGCCGCGGGATTCCCGTACGTCGCCGACCTGCCGCAGCAGGCGCCGAACGCGCTGATCAACACGTATCGCGAGCTGTACTGGCGCATCGTCGACGAGGTGGACAAGGAGTTTCCCGGCGAGGCGCGGCGGCGCGCGCAGAAAGTGAGCACCGGGATCCTGGATGCGCACAAGGCGATCGCGCTGCTGTCGGCGCCGCGCGGCGCCGAAACGCCCGACGCCGTGGTCCAGCCGGAAGAGCTCTCCAGCGCCCTGACCGACTGGTCGCTCCAGCTGCTCGAGGGCGTGGAAGTGATGATGCCGGGGACCGCCCCCAAGATCCTGCGCGAGGCGACGCGGGAGCACCGCTACGTGCTGCAGTCGGCCGGGTATTACGGGCGGCTGCCGTGGCAGGTGTCGTGGTGACATGGCCGGCACCCTGTACGTCGTCGCCACGCCGCTCGGCAACCTCGACGACCTCTCGCCGCGCGCGGCCGCCACGCTGAGCCGTGTGACCGCCGTGGCCGCCGAGGACACGCGGCACACCAAGCCGCTGCTCGCGCACGTCGGGTCGCACGCCGAGCTGATGAGCTTCCACGCACACTCGAACGAGAGCGCGCTGCGCCGCATCCTGCATCTGCTCGGGAGCGGCAAGGATGTGGCGCTGGTGACGGATGCGGGTACGCCCTCGGTGAGCGACCCCGGGGCCGCGCTCGTCGCCGCGGCGCGCGAGCGCGACATCCCCGTCGTGACCGTCCCGGGCCCGACGGCGGTCGCCGCCGCCCTCTCCGTCTCCGGGCTCGGCGCCGACCGCTACCTGTTCCTGGGCTTCCTGCCGCGCAAGGGCACGGAGCGGCGGCGCCTGCTCGAGACCGTCGCCGACAGCGAGTGGACCGTCGTGCTGTTCGAGGCACCGCTGCGCGTGACGGAGCTGCTCGAAGACCTGGCAGCGGCCTGCGGCGGCACGCGGCGCGCGGCGGTGGCGCGCGAGATGACCAAGGTGTTCGAAGAAACGCGCGCCGGGACCCTCACCGAGCTCGCGGGTTACTACGCGGCGGCACCGCCCCGCGGCGAGGTCACGGTCGTGGTGGCGGGAACCGGCAAGCCCGTCCGCGAAGAATCGCCGCCCGATCCCGAAGCCCGTGCCCGTACCCTGCTCGCCCAGGGGATGACCCGGCGCGACGTCGCCGTTCAGGTCGCGGCGGAAACGGGAATCACGAGAAACACGGCGTATCGGCTGGTGAACGACCTGTGAGAGCCCCGGCGATCCTCGTACTGGCGCTCTGGCTGCCCGCCGCCGACGGGCTGTCGGAACGCGGAACGCGGAAGTCGGAACGCGGAACATTGCAAACCAACGCTCGAGCGTCTGTTCCGCGTTCCGCGTTCCGCGTTCCGCGTTTTGCCTCTCTCACGATCGGCCGCCTGCACTACGACGGCGGCGGCGACTGGTACACCGGCCCCTCCAAGCTGCCCAACCTGCTCGCCGCGATTCGGCAGCGCACCGGCCTCGCCGTCACGGCCCGCGAGCGCGTGGTCACGCTCTCGAGTCCCGAGCTGTGGGACGTCCCCTACCTTTATATGACCGGGCACGGCAACGTCCACTTCTCGGACGAGGAGCTGCAGACGCTGCGCCGCTACCTGGAGCAGGGGGGCTTCCTCCACGCCGACGACGACTACGGCATGGACAAGTCGTTCCGGCGCGAGATCGCCCGGGTCTTCCCGGATCACCCGCTCGTTGAAGTCCCGTTGAGCCACGCGATCTACCATGTCGTGTACGACTTCCCCAAGGGGATTCCCAAGATCCACGAGCACGATGGGCTGCCGGCCCAGGGGTTCGGGATCTTTTTGGGCGATCGTCTGGTCGTATACTATTCCTATCAGTCCGACCTGGGCGACGGGTGGGAGGATCCCGAGGTGCACCACGATCCCCCCGAGCTCCACGAGGCGGCACTACGCATGGGCGTCAACCTCTTCACCTACGCCGTGAGCGCGCTCCCGTGACGGCGACGGCGGCCCGGCTGCGGCGGCTGGGACGCCCCCATGCGCTCGCGCGGGCGGGCGCGGTGTTGGTAGCGAGCGCCGGCGCCACATTGGCGATCGCCGGAGGGGGCGTCGCGCTGGCCCCGAGCGTCGCGGCCGTCGTGGGTGCGTGGCTGCTGATCGGCGGCGTCATCGGCGTGGCCACGGGACTGGTGCTCAGGGCAGGGCGCCGTGCGACGTCATCCGCCGTGGCGCGGCTGGTCGAAGCCGCGACGGGAGGTCGGCCGGGAAGCATCATCGGGCTCGTCGCGCCGACCACACCGGCGGGCGCGAGCGCCGACCTGTGGACCCTGGCGGACCGCCGGGCGGTCGCGGTGGTCGATGAAGCCGCGCCCGCGGTCGGTCGCCTGCTCGCGCGCGACACGCGCACCTCGTTGTACGCGGCCGCGGGCGTGGCGGTGCTGGGCGCGGCGCTGTTCGTGGCCGCGTCTCCCGGTGCGGGCCGCGCCGCCGCGTTCTGGCATCCCCTCCGCACGCTGGCCGATGCGCGCACGCCGGTGCGGCTCGCGGTCGACCGGGCCACGGTGCGCCGGGGCGACAGCGTCACGGCGACGATCGACGTGCCCGCCGCGACCCGCGCCACGCTGTGGACCCGCGGCCCGGGAGAGCCGTGGCGCCCCGCGCCGGTGACCCTCGACTCGTTGGGGCACGCGCAGCGACGGCTGGGGCCGCTCCAGGCGGACCTGTACGTGCGAGCGTCGAGCGGCGGCCGCCGCAGCGCCGACGTCCGGGTCGCGGTGGCGCTGCCAGCGTTCGTGGCCGGCCTCGAGCTGACAGCGCGCTACCCCGCCTACCTCGGCCGTGCGGACGAGCCGCTCGCGCCCGGCGCGGACACCATCCCGGTCCCCGAAGGCACAGTGATCCTGACCAGCGGGGCGGCGAGCGTGCCGCTCGCGCGGGCCGCGTGGCGCCGTGGAGACGTGCGCGTGCCGCTCGCGGTCGCGCGCACCGCGTTCTCGGGGCGCTTCACGCCGCGCGGCTCCGGGGCGTGGCTGCTCGACCTTGCGACCGCCGATGGCGCGCCGCTCGAAGGCGATGCGCCCGAGCTGCGGCTGATGCTGGTCCGCGATTCGGCACCGGTAGTCGCCGTCCCCGTGCCCGGGCGCGATACCACCCTGCCGCTGTCGCTGCGGCAGCCGCTCGTGATCGATGCGCGGGACGATCACGGTCTCACCCGGCTCGAAGTGGTGAGCTGGCGCGTGAGCCAGACCGGGAAGGTGGGCGAGGCGGTGCGGGAGTCGCTGGACGTGTCGGGCGCGGGCGAGCGGACCATCGTGCAGGGCGATCTCGACGCGGAGCGGCGCGGTCTCCTGCCCGGCGACACGCTGCGGCTGCGTGTCGACGCCTGGGACAACGCTCCCACGCCGCACATCGGTCGCAGTCCCGAGATCGCCCTGCGGCTGCCGAGCCTCGACGAGCTGCGCGCCGCGACGCGTGCCGCCGCCCGGGACGCGGGCGCGGAGGCGGACTCGATCGCCGCGGCCCAGCGCGAGCTGGGCCGGCGCACCAGCGACCTGGCCCAGCAACGCTCGCGCGACGCGACCGGAGCGCGCCGCGGCGCCGAGGGCGAGCGGGAAGGGGCGCTCCCATTCCAGGCCACCGAGCGGGCGCAGGCCGTGGCGCGCGATCAGGAGGCGCTGCAGGCGCGCGTAGAGGAGCTGTCGCGTGCGGTGGAGCGGATCGCTCGGGCGGCGCGGGCGGCGGGCATCGGAGACACGGCGTTTCAGGCGCGGCTGCGCGAAGTGCAGGAGCTGCTGCGGCGCGCGGTGACCCCGGAGCTGGAGCAGCGGCTGCGCGAGCTGCAGGAGGCGCTGGCCAAGCTCGATCCGGAGGCGACCCGCCGGGCGCTCGAGCGACTCGCCGAAGCGCAGCAACAGCTGCGCACCGAGCTGGAGCGCAGTCAGGAGCTGTTCCGGCGCGCCGCGGTCGAGGGCACGCTGGCGACGCTCGCCGCCGATGCGGAGGACCTGCGGCGCCGCCAGGCCGAGTGGAACCGCGACGCGGCGCCGCAACCGGACAGCGCGGCGGCGACGCGCCAGCGTGCCCTCGCCGGCGCCGCCGACTCGCTGGCAGGGGCGATCGGCCGGGTGGCGAAGGAGCTGAGAGCGCCGCCCGGCGGGACGGCGCCGCTCGCCGCGCCCGAGCGGGCGGCACGGGAGGCCGGGGGTGCGATGCAGCGCGCCGCGCAGTCGGCCGACCTGCGTCAGGCGGCGGGCGCGACGCAGCAGGGAGCGGAAGCCGAGCGTCAGCTCGCCGGCGTGCCGGATCAGCTGCGCGGGCAGCTCGACTCCCTGGCGCAGGCGTGGCGCGGCGAGACCCTCGCGGCGCTCGACCGCGCGCTCTCCGAGACCGCGGCCATGGCCGATCGCCAGCAGCAGGTGTCGGACGCGCTGCATCGCGGCGAGGCCGGCCCCCCGACCCGCTCGCAGCAGGCATCCGTGGAAGAGGGAACGGACGTGGTGGCGGGCCACATCCGCGAAGCCGCCGGGAAGCACGCGCTCGTCTCGCCCCAGCTCGACGCGGCCCTCGGGTACGCCAAGCGGCAGATGGCCGCGGCGCGCGGCCAGCTCGAGGAGGCCGATCCGAACGCGTCCGCCGCCGCGGCGCTCGCCGACGACGCGCTCGACGCCCTCAACGCGGTTGCGGTGGCGCTCGCCCAGAGCCGCAAGCAGGTGAGCGGCGCGCAATCCGGGAGCGGCTTCGCCGAAGCGGTCGAACGGCTCGCGCGCCTGGCCCGCGACCAACAGGGGCTCAACGGCCAGGGGCAAGGTCTCTTGCCGCTGATGGGCGCCGGCCAGGCGGTGCTGGAGCAGCTGCGCGCCCTGGCGGCGCGACAGCGCGCGCTCGCCGAGCAGCTCGAGCGCATGCAGGCGCAGGGGATCAGCTCCGCGGCCGGTCCGCTGGCGCAAGAGGCGAGAGAGCTCGCCCGCCAGCTCGAGGCTGGGCGGCTCGACCAGCGGACGATCGAGCGTCAGCAGCGTCTGTACCACCGGTTGCTCGACGCCGGCCGCACCCTCTCGAACGACGAGCCGGACCAGAACAAGGAGCGTCAGAGCCGGGCGGCGACGGGCGACAGCGTCCATGTTCCCGCCGCGCTCAAGCCCGGAGCGACCGGCGCCGGTCCGCGGCTCCGCTATCCCACGTGGGACGAGCTGCAGGGACTCACGCCGGAAGAGCGTCGCCTGGTGCTCGATTACTTCCGCAGGCTCAATGCCCCGCAGCAATAGCGTGGTCACCGGCGTCGCCGTCGGTCTCGCGCTGGCGCTCGCGCCCGGCGGCGTGATGCGTGGGCAGGCGATCGGACAAGGCTTCGAGCTCGAGCGCTCGGGTCAGTTCGAGCAGGCGGCGAGCATCTACCTCGCGACGCTGCGCGCGGACCCTACCAATCTCTCGGCGTTGCTCGGGCTGGAGCGGGTGCTGCCGGGCCTCAACCGGCTGGCGGAGCTCGTGCCGGTCGCGCAGCGCGCCGCCGCCGCGAGCCCCGCGAATGCGGCGCTGCGGGCGGTGCTGCTCCGCACGTACGTGGGAATCAACGAGCCCGACAGCGCGCGGGAGGTGGCGCGGCGCTGGGCGGCGGCCGCGCCGCGCGACGAGGCGCCCTATCGCGAGTGGGCGATGGCGCTGGACGATCAGCGCAGCCACGACGCGGCGCGCGCCGTCCTGCTCGAAGGGCGGCGCGCCCTGGGACGTCCCGGTGCGTTCGGGATCGAGCTCGCCGCGCTGAGCGAGCGCGTGGGCGACTGGGAGGGCGCGGCCCGCGAGTGGGCCGCGGCGCTCGAGGGGGGGGGCGCGCAGGTACAGCTGCCTAACGCCGCGAGCGAGCTGGCGCAGGCGCCGCAGGTGCAGCGTGAGCGGATCGCCGCCCTGCTCACGGCGGGCGATCCACGGCCGCCGGTGCGGCGGCTCGCCGGGGAGCTGCTGCTCGCCTGGGGCGCGGCCGAGCGCGCCTGGGCGGTGTTCGCCCCGAGCGTGGCGACGCCGTCCGCGGATGCGGCTTACGCGGTGCGACGCTTCGCCGATCTCGCGGCGGCGCAGGATACCCCGGAAGCGCGCCGGGTGCGGGCGCTCGCGTTGGCGCGCTACGCCGAGCTGGTGCCCGACCCGGTGGCCGTGCGCGCCCGCACCGACGCGGCCCGCGCGTTCCTGGCGGCGGGCGACCGGGAGGGCGCGCGCGCCGTGCTGGAGCGGGTCGCCCGCGATTCCACGGCTCCGGCCGAAGCGCAGGCGCTCGCCCAGGCGGCGCTGGTGCAGACCCTGATCGAAAGCGGGCAGCTCGACGACGCGGCGCGGCGGCTCGCGGCCGACAGCCGGCTCGCGGACGAAGACCGCGCGACGCTGCGGCTGCACCTCGTGCGGGCGCGGATCGCCGCGGGGGACCTGGACGGCGCCGGCGCGATGCTGGCGCGGGATTCGAGCGTCGAGGGGCTCGCCCTCAAGGGATGGATCACCCTGTATCGCGGCCGGCTCAAGCAAGCGTGGCAGCTGTTCCTGGAGGCCGGTCCGTATGCGGGCGACCACCGCGAGGCGACCGAGCGAACGGCGATGCTGGCGCTGCTGCAGCAGGTGCCGGGCGACACGTTCCCCGAGCTGGGCCGCGCGCTGCTGACGCTGGCGCGAGGAGACTCCCTGCATGCGGTGGCCGCCTTACGGCTCGCAGCCGGGAAAATGCAGGCGGTCGAGGGCGGTGGAGGGCGGGGCGATGTGCTGTTGCTGGCCGGCAGGGTCGCGGCCCGCCTGGCACCGACCCAGCGCGACACCGCGGTTGCGCTGTTCGCCGAGGTGGTGCGCACGGGCGGCACCGGCGCCGCCGCGCCGGCCGCCGAGCTCGAGTGGGCCCGCCTGCTCGAGAGCCAGTTACAGACGGCGGAGGCGATTCAGCATCTCGAGCACCTCATTCTCTCCTACCCCGGGAGCGCCCTGGTGCCGGAGGCCCGGCGCGAGCTGGCGCGGGCGAAGGGAGCGATTCCCAAGTCGTGAAGCGGCGAGAGTTCGTAAGGGCGGTCGGTGCCAATGCGCTGGGGCTGACGTTTCCCGTCACCGCCTTCCACCGCCCTCCACCGCCCTCCTCCGCCCAGGTGTTGGTTCCCATGGACGATGCCCAGGGCGATCACCTGAAGGCGTACGGCGTCACGTACCGCGTGGTGCAGGCGGGGATCAAGGCCGAGTGGCTGCTGAACTACCGCGGCGGCTCGTTCCTCATGCCCGACGGGCCCGCCATCCGGCGCGACGCCGCGCTCGCGGGGGTGAGCGTCCAGCCGGTGGACGAGGCGCAGGTCACCGCCGTGCGCGGCGAGATCGAGGCGAGCAACATGGACGCGGTGCCGCTCGAGAAGGCGCCACGGGTGGCCGTGTACGTGCCCCCCAATGCGCCGCCCTGGGACGACGCCGTCACCATGGCCCTGCAGTACGCCGGCGTCGCGTTCGACACGGTGTGGGACTTCGAGGTGCTCTCGGGGAAGCTCGCGAACTACGACTGGCTGCATCTGCACCACGAGGACTTCACGGGACAATTCTCCAAGTTCTACCTGATCTACGCCGGGTCACCATGGCTCGCCGAGATGGTGCGCTTCAACGCGGACGCGGCGAAACGGCTCGGCTTCGGCACCGTCCCCGACTTGAAGAAGGCGGTGGCGCGGAAGATCCGCGACTACGTCTCCAACGGCGGCTTTCTGTTCGCCATGTGCACGGCCACGGAGACGCTCGACCTGGCGTTGGCCGCCGCGCGGGTCGATATTGCCGCGGCGTTCGCCGACGGCACTCCGATGGACCCCGCTGCGGACCGCAAGCTCGACTGGTCGCAGGCGCTGGCGTTCAACGGCGCGCGGCTCGAGCCCAGTCCCCAGGTGGCGAGCTTTTCCGACATCGACGGGCACCAGGTCAATGCCGCGGGGCGGCGGCAGCCGCTCGGCGCCTTCAAGCTGTTCAACTTCAGCGCCAAGATCGACCCCGTCCCGACGATCCTCGTGCAGAACCATCGTCAGGTGATCCCCGACTTCTACGGCCTCACGACGTCGTTCCTGCGCGACCGCCTCAAGCCGGGCGACACCGTGCTGGCGGACGAAGAAGGCGCGCCCTGGGTCAAGTACATCAACGGCGACCACGGCAAGGGCACCTGGACCTTCTTCGGCGGGCACGACCCGGAAGATCAGCAGCACCAGATCGGCGATCCGCCGACGGACCTGTCGCTGCATCCCCATTCGCCCGGCTACCGGCTCATCCTGAATAACGTCCTGTTCCCCGCGGCCAAGAAGCGCGAGCTCAAAACGTGAGCGTGGAGCGGCTCGCGCCGGCGGTGCGCGACCTGCTGCGCGCCGAGATCGCGGCGGCCCACGGGCGCGAGGTGTCGTTCGTCGCGTGCCCCGACGCCAACGGCCTGATCGTCGAAGCGCGCGTCGTGGCGCGCGGCACGGTGGACGCGGTGCTCGCCCTGCCGGGGATCGCGGTGCGGGGCGAGCTGCTGCTCCACAACCACCCGAGCGGCGTGCTCGAGCCCTCGGGCGCCGATCTCAGCGTCGCCGCGCGGCTGCACGACGGCGGCGTGGGGTTCGCGATCGTGGACAACGCCGTCAGCGATTGCTACGTCGTCGTCGAATGTCCCCGCCCGCGGGCCACCACCCGCCTCGATGCGATCGACGTGGCGGGGCTGCTCTCGCCCAGCGGACCGGTGGCGCGCGCGCTCGGCAGCTTCGAGGACCGCCCCAGCCAGCGCGACATGGCCGCCTACATCGCCGACCTCTACAACGACGGCGGCGTGGGGATGCTCGAAGCCGGCACGGGCGTCGGGAAATCGTTCGCCTACCTGGTGCCGGCGCTGGTATGGGCGCGCGAGAACGGCGAGCGCACCGTCGTCTCGACCAATACGATCAACCTGCAGGAGCAGCTCGTCGGCAAGGACCTGCCGATCCTGGCCCGCGCGCTCGGGAGCGGCGAGCACACGCCCACGTTCGCGCTGCTCAAAGGGTGGCGGAACTACGTGTGCCTCTCCCGCCTCGAACAGGCGCGCGAGCAGGTCACCTCGCTGTTCGAGGACGAGCGCCGTGCCGAGCTCGAAACGCTCGCGGCGTGGGCTGCGCGCTCGAGCGACGGATCGCTCGCCGACCTCCCCGATGAGCCGAGTGGCGAGGTGTGGGACGCGATCGCCGCGGAGTCGGATCTGTGCACCCGGCTCAAGTGCCCGCACTTCGACCGCTGCTTCGTGTTCCAGGCCCGCCGGCGGGCGGCCGAAGCCGATGTGGTGGTCGTGAACCACCATTTGCTCGCGTCCGATCTCGCGGTGCGCATGGTATCCGACAACTGGCAGGAAGCGGCCGTCCTGCCCCCGTACCGCCGCCTGGTGCTGGACGAGGCGCACCACCTGGAAGACGTCGCGGCGATGCACCTGGGCGCCCAGGTGAGCCGGCTCGGCGTCGAGCGGCTGCTGGGGCGGCTCGAGAAGAACGGCCGCGGACTGCTGCCGACGCTGCGCTCGGTGCTATTCGGGCGCGATGACATCCTCTCCCGGCCGAGCCGCGATCTGGTGCAGCAGAGCCTCGTCGACGCGCTCGCGGCGGCGCGCCGCGCCGCGGAGACGGTGTTCACCCTGCTCGGCCGCCGGCTGGACGGTGAGTCGGGGGCGGGGGCAGCCCCAGTGCTGCGCCTGGGCGATGAGTTTCGCGACGATGCCGTGTGGCCGCAGGGACTGGATGTGGCGCTCGACAACCTGCTGCTCGCCTTCTCGCGCCTCTCCGACGGCGCGGGGACGATCGCCGATCGGCTCACGCTGGACGATCCGTCGGAGCGGCGGGCGCAGCTCCTGGGCGAGCTGCGGGGTGTGGCGCGGCGGCTG
>Ga0137384_10003186_pt1 | contig 13032 bp, 10 predicted proteins | sample SagtaG_2_FD_104922 | JGI IMG/M metagenome (GOLD analysis project Ga0137384, IMG submission 104922) | Vadose zone soil microbial communities from Sagehorn Ranch, Mendocino, California, USA - Sage2_R_60_16 metaG | ecosystem: Environmental > Terrestrial > Soil > Vadose zone | place: USA... | reverse complement strand
GTCAGAAATCGGACCGGATCCAGATCCTCACAAGTGGGACCGGCGGTCACGAGCACCGTTTCCTTCTCCAAATCCCGCCGGATGCGGAGCGCTTCCAGAACTGCCTCTAGGATCGCCTCCAATCCAGCAAGTCGCCCGGCCCCGGTCATGCCGCAAGCCAAATATCCTTCCTCCGGAGGGATTACGCGCACGCCCCGATCACGCAAGATCTGCACATTCTCGCGGGTGGCGGCGTGTTCCCACATATTTACGTTCATGGCCGGAGCGACGACTACCGGCGCGGTAGTAGCCAGATATAAGGTGGTGAGGAAATCGTCCGCAACGCCACGCGCCAATTTTGCGATTATATCGGCCGTGGCCGGGGCGATGACCAGCGCGTCGATGCGTTGTGCGACGGCGATGTGTTCGATAGCGCTCTCGACGTTGGCGGGCGCCTCGGCTCCAAATAATTGCGTGATGACCTTCTGCCCAGTCAGGGCTGCAAACGTCAGCGGCGCGACGAACTCCTGTGCGCTGCGCGTCATCACCACTTGGATTTCGATTTGCTCTTGTTGCAGCCGTCGGACCAGTTCGGCCGCTTTATAAGCCGCTACTCCTCCGGTAACGCCGAGCGCGATGCGCATCACTGGGCGGCCCTACTCTTTCCGCCGCTTGCCGTCCTTTTCCGCGCTGTCCAGGTCAGGTGTTCGATATTCGAGCTGTCCGGCGCTAAGTTCCTCCATGGCCACGCGGGTGGCTTTATGAGAGCGAGGGTTCGCCAGTAGCGGCACCGCGCCCGACATCAATTGGCGCGCGCGCTTCCCCGCAACCACCACGAACGCGAACTGGCTGTCCGGAGCCTGGTTGAGAACGGCCATGCGTCAGGAACCTCCAAAGGACTCGAGAATTTTGCGAAGCCGTTCGTCGTTGTCCCGCCGGCGGCAGCGGGAGGCCACAGCGATGGCTCGCAATTCATCGCTGGCCCGTTCCAGATCGTCGTTGACGACCACGAAATCGTATTCTGCCGAACTCGCGATCTCCTGCCGCGCGCCTTCCAGACGGCGAGCTATGGCCTCATCCGCATCCTGCCCCCGGGAACGCAGGCGGCGCTCAAGATCCTGTCTAGACGGCGGGACGATAAAAATTGCAATCGCCTCAGGCAATTTTTGCTTCACTTGCCGCGCGCCTTGCACGTCGATCTCCAGCACCAAGTCGAGCCCCGCACGACGCGCATCGTCCAATTGCTTCCGCGGCGTACCGTACCAATGTCGCCCAAACACCTGCGCGTATTCCAGAAATTCGCCCGAGTCGATCCTGCGCTTGAATTCCGCTTCGGTGATGAAATCATAACATTTTCCCGGGCTTTCCGTCAGGCGGCGCGGGCGCGTCGTGGATGAAACAGAAAACACCAGGCCCGGCAGTCCGCGCAGATTCTGCACGAGCGTGGACTTGCCCGAACCCGAGGGGCCGGAAACGATCAGCACTCGCGGGGTTGAGCCGGCCATTTCTATTCTACGTTCTGCACCTGCTCGCGCAGCTTTTCGATATCCGCTTTGATCTGCAATCCAAGCTCCGTCATAGCCAGTCCTTCCTGGCCAAGTCCCGGGGTCTTTGACAGCATGGTATTCGCTTCGCGCTGCATCTCCTGCAGCAGAAAGTCCAGCTTTTTTCCGATCTCGCCGGCTTCTCCGGTCAATCTGTCGAATTGATCCACATGGCTGCGCAGCCGGGCTAATTCTTCCGATACATCAGCCCTTTCGGCGAGCACTGCCGCTTCTTGTGCCACGCGTACCGGATCGATGGGGAGCGTTCCCAGCAATTCTTGCAATCGCATGTTAAGGCGCTGGGCGTATACCGGCCGGCTTTGTTCAGAGAGAATCTCGAGCCGCGCTGTCTTATCGCCGATACTCTTTAGCAGAACCCTCATGTCTCGAGCCAGGGAGCGGCCTTCTTCCCGGCGCATTTCGTCCAGCTTGCGAAGGGCCTCCTCCAGGCAGGCAGAGACTTGCGTCCCGAGCTGCTCGTCATCGAATGTGGCCGGCAATGGTCCCAGTGATGTGGGCGGCGCGACGACTCCGGGAAGGCGCAACAAGGCCACCAGGTGGGGCTCCGGCGCGAGGTTGAATTCTTGCCGCAATTCTTCGATGGCGCGCAAATAGGCGGTGGCCAGTTTGCGATCAATCTGTAAGTTGGCTGACCGGGAACCTTCTATGTGTAAGGTCAGATCCACATGGCCGCGATGAACATGGTCGCGCACCATTTGTCGCATCTGCGGCTCCAACGCCTCGAATCCCTCCGGGATGTGCACACGTAGATCGAGAAAACGATGATTGACGCTGCGCAGGCTCACCCGCATGTTCCAGCCGTTCTGCTCGGAGCGAGCCTGCGCGTAACCCGTCATGGAACGCACCGTTTTGGCCGCGGACGCAGCGGTCATGATTCCAAAGGGCCCGCGGGGGAAGGCGTGGCGTCGCTATCCGTGAATTGCAGTTCATAAAGCCGGGCGTACGTCCCGTTGCGCGCGAGCAGCTCCTGGTGCGTCCCGATTTCAGCAATCAGTCCGTCATCCAAGACAATGATCTTATCCGCGCGGCGAATGGTCGACAGCCGATGGGCAATGACGAATACGGTGCGTTCCGTCATCAGGTTGGCCAGCGCCTTCTGGACCAGAAGCTCTGACTCAGAATCAAGTTCCGAAGTGGCCTCGTCGAGAATCAGGATCGGCGAGTCCTTGAGCAGCGCGCGGGCAATAGCGAGCCGTTGGCGCTGGCCCCCGCTCAGACGCTGCCCTCGTTCGCCCAAAACGGTCTGATAGCCCTCCGGCATGGACTCGATGAAGTCGTGTGCCAGCGCAGCCCGAGCCGCCGCATATACACGCTCCTCCCTCATGCTGGGCTGACCGTAGCAAATGTTGTTCCATACCGTGTCGTTGAACAGGATCGTTTCCTGCGTCACGATGGCGATCTGTTCGCGCAGCGATCGTAACGTAGCGTCCCGCACATCCAGGTCGTCGATACGCAAAGATCCCCCCGTAACGTCATGAAAACGGGGCAGCAAGTTCACTAAGGTCGTCTTTCCGGCTCCGCTCGATCCCACGATCGCCACCACTTCGCCCGCGCGGGCCTTCCAAGAGATGCTTCGAAGGATCGGCACTGCCGGATCGTACGCAAAACTCACGTTATCGAATTCGACTTCGCGCGAGAATGGCGCAAGCACGCGGGCTCCGCGATGTTCCTCCACCTCCTCTTGCAGAGCCAGAAACCCGAAGACCTGCGTCGTCGCGCCGTGGGTCTGCTCAAACTGCTGGTACACGCCGCCCATCCCTTTCACAGGCTCGTAAGCCTTGAACAAGGCATAGACGAATGTGCCGAAGGTGCCGGTGGTCATCAGATCATGTTTGATCTGTTCGCGGGCGTAAAGCAAAACCAACGCGAACACCACCGCGCTCAGAACATCCATGAGCGGCCCGCTAATCACAAACGTGCGGATCCAGCGCATGTTTTCATGCAGCAGCCGCCGGGCTCGCTCGCGGAACCTGGTGATCTCGAAGCGCTCCATACCAAAGGCCTTCACCACGCGATTTCCGCTCAGCGTCTCCTGCAAAATCTGGCTCAGCTCGCCGAGATGCGATTGGCTCGATTCCGTCGCTCTGCGAATCCGCTGGCCGAGTTTCCGCACCGGGAAAAGCACAACCGGCACTAAAACCGCCGAGGCCAGCGCCATCTGCCAGTCCACGACGAACATCACGATCAAAAGAAAGAAGAGCGTGAAAACATACCGAAAAGAAAGGGCCAGTGATTCCGAAAGCGTTAGGCGTGCTCGTTCGACATCGTTAATGACGGCGGAGATCAGCCGGCCTGTGGGTTGCTTCTGGAGAAAATCGATCGGTTGGCGTACCAGTTTTTCGTAAACTTCATTGCGCAGGTCGGTAATCGCCGCCTGCCCGGCGTACTGTACCTCGACGACCCCAAAGTACTCGGCAATCGCCTTGACCACGAAAATTACGACTAGAACGATAGAAAATATTGTCCAAACCCAGTGAATGCTGGCGGGCAGAAAGGAATTGAGATAGATAACATGGTTACCAGGGAGTCTTACCAGCGGCAGGTGAGGATCGTCGCTCGATGGATTCAAGATGCGGTCGACCATGGGCGTAATCATCAGGGCGATTAGGCCCTCTGCCATTCCCAACAGCGCGAGAGCCAAAACACCCAGGAACAAGCGCGCGCGGTACGGCCGCGCGTAGCGGAGCAACCGCCGCAGCTCGTGAATGTGCTGTTCCGCTCCCACTCCTCACTCGTTCCAATCCACGTGCCCGAAGGCCACGTTACGAAGCACAAAAAAGAATGTCAAGCCGTCCACTTGTCAAGATCGCGATGGACTACCTTGGTGGTATAGCCCCGCGCGGCCAAAGCGCGACGCACCGCCTCGGCCAGCATCACGGAACGATGACGCCCGCCCGTACACCCGAACGCAATGGTTAAATAACTCTTGCCCTCGCGGATGTAATGGGGAATGAGATAAATCAGCAGGTGCTCGATGCGCCGCAGGAATTCACCGGTCTGGGGGAATGACCGGATATACCGCGCCACTTTCGGATTGCGTCCCGAAAATTTGCGCAGCCGCGGAATGAAGTGTGGATTGGGTAAGAATCGCACATCAAAGACCAGGTCCGAATCAGCGGGCAGGCCATAGCGGTACCCGAAGCTCACCAGAGAAACCATCATCGGCCGCTTGCTCCGGCTTTGAAACCGATTCATGATGAACTGCCGCAGTTCATGGACATTGAACCGCGTCGTATCAATCACGACATCAGCCAGCTTTCGTATCGGCGCCATCAAACGGCGCTCGCGCGTCAAGACTTCACGTACGGGCCGGTCGTGACCCAAAGGATGCGGACGGCGCGTTTCGCTGAACCGCCGCAGCAACGCCTCATCGGAGGCTTCGATGAACACCAAACTCGCGGGCACCTCTCGGCTGATCTGCTTATACAGAGCCGGCAGACGCTCAATCTGATTGCCCTCGCGGGCGTCAACCAAGAGCGCGGCGCGCGGCACTTCGGAATTGCCATAAAAATTCAGTTCGCTAAACGTGGAGATCAGCTCTACAGGCAGGTTATCCACGCAGTAATAACCCAGGTCTTCGAAGGTCTTCAGAACGGTGCTTTTTCCGGAGCCGCTCAGCCCCGTCAGAATCACCAGTTGGCGGGCGTCCGACGCGGCGGTATGTTTCACGTTGACTGAGCCTAAGCCTTCACGCGGCGCTGATGGGTGCTGGGGATGCGCAGATCTTCACGGTACTTGGCCACCGTGCGGCGCGTCACCTGAATGCCGCCCTCCGCCAGTTTCTTGGCAATTTGATCATCGGTAAGCGGGTGAGCGCTATCTTCTTCGTCGATCATCTTTTTCACCAAGCGCTTCAGCGTCTGTAAAGACATCCCGGAGCCTTCGGGACCATTGACACTCTCACTGAAAAACGACCGCAATTCGAGCACACCTTGAGGCGTATGCGCATATTTGCTGGAGACGGCGCGGCTCACGGTGGAGGGATGCACGCCTACTTCTTCGGCCACCTCCTTGATCATCATGGGCTTGAGATGATCGGCTCCATATTCCAGGAACTCCTCCTGGCGCTGGATAATCGACTGGCAGACGCGCAGGATGGTGTGCTTGCGTTGCTCAATGCTCTTCATAAGCTGCAATGCGGCGGTGAAGCGCTCTTTGACGTAGTTGCGCACTTCGCGGTCGGCGGCGTCGCGGGCCAGCAGCTTTCGATAGACGTGGCTCAGCCGAAGCTGCGGCACATCATCTTCATTCATGAACACGTGCCACCCGTCGTCCATTTTGCGGAAGTACACGTCGGGTTCGACCAGACGCGCCTGCGTCTTGTTGTAGCGCAGTCCCGGACGCGGGTCGAGACCGCGAATCACTTCCATGGCGCGCTTGACCAGCTCAATGGGACGATTTAAGGCCCGCGCCACCTCCTTGAGCTGATTCCCCTGTAGCAGTTTCGCCAGCGGACTCTCCGGGCTTTGCTGTTCATCTTCAGTGGCCGCCATGGGCCGCTTAGGCATGCATTCGGACACAATCTGCTGCGCGAGGGTGTTCTGAGCATCGAGCGTTCGAAGCTGAATAAGCAAGCACTCTCGTAGGTTGCGGGCGCCCACGCCAAGCGGATCGAACTCCTGAACCGTAGCTAAGGCTTCCTCCACGTCTTCCACGGAATAGTTGCCGTTTTTGGCAATCTCCTCGAGGGATGCCGTGAGATAGCTATTTTCATCGAGATTTCCGATGATGACTTCGGCGATTTCACGCACGGTCTCATTACAAACCGTCACACTTAACTGCCAACTCAGGTGCTCGGTTAATCCTTGCGGCGAGGAGATGAATTTTTCAAACGACGGCTTCTCGATGACTTCGTGCTCGCCGTTTCCATTCCCACCGCCGCTGTCCAAATACTGATTGAAGAAGGAATTGAGATCGAATTCGTCAAAGGGATTTGCCGCTTCGGTCTCCGGGACCTTTTCTGTTTCCGCCTTGATAAAAGCCTCTTCGCTGTAATCCTCCTCGGCCGCCTGGCTCTCCTCCGTCATCTCTTCGAGCATCGGATTGGCAACCATTTCCTGAGTGATCATTTCGCGAAGCTCCAAGCGGTTCAGAGCCAGCACGCTCACCATCTGCACTAAGCCAGGCGTCAGAATCTGCTTCTGCGCGACTTTGAGGTGGAGTTTGGGTTGGAGCCAACTCATGGAAGTTAGTTCAGGCGGAAGTTATGGCCCAGATAGATGCGGCGCACTTCGGCATCCGTGCTCAGCTCGCTGGGCGTCCCGGCGCAGAGAATGCGGCCGCCGTGCAGAATATAGGCGCGATCGGCCACCGCCAGCGTCTCTGGAACGTTATGGTCGGTGAGCAGGATGCCGATTCGCGCTCGGCTTAAGTCCGTGATGATCTTTTGAATATCGACTACGGCCAGTGGGTCAATTCCCGAAAACGGTTCGTCCAGAAGGATGAAGGCCGGGTTCAGAACTAGCGAACGCGCGATTTCCAGCCGCCGCCGCTCTCCCCCTGAGAGTGTGTAGGCCCGATTGTCTCTTACCGTTTCCAGTCCCATTTGCGCCAGCAGTTCTTCTAGTCGATCGCGTTGCTGCTCCGCCTTCAAGGGAAGGGTCTCTAGAACGGCCAGCAGGTTTTCCTCGACGGTCAGTTGGCGAAAGGCCGAAGGCTCTTGGGGAAGGTAACTGATACCGCTCCGAGCTCGAAGATACATCGGAAGATCGGTGATATCTTCCCCGTCAAGAAGGACACGCCCCGAGTCCGGACGAGCCAAGCCAACGAGGATGTAAAACGTGGTAGTTTTTCCTGCACCATTCGGACCCAGCAGGCCAACCACCTCACCTTCGCCGACCTCCAGGTCCAGGGCGTCCACAACCTTCCGTCCCCGGTAAGACTTGCAAAGGTCGACGGCCTGGAGTTTGGACATATCCCATCATTTCTCGACCTGGTGCAGCGTTAGCGTTCGCAAACCTTCCGCCGATTCGACGTTAATGCTATCATCGCCAAAAAAGAAGGTCAATTGACGCCCTTGCGTCGCGTTTCCTGAAGCGTCATACACAGTTGGGGTCCCGCCCGAAAGTACGAACCTGCCGTCTTGGGCGGTATAGTCCGCGCGATTGGCCTTCCCGTGACGGCCCTGCTGTTCCACGTTGACGCTGCCAAATGCCGAAGCGCGAACCAGTTGCTGGCCTGTCGCGGCCCCATTTGCCGGCCCACCACCCGGTTTCCCGGTCGTGCTCGCATCTGGAGTTGCCGAATTTCCTGCCGGCGCAAAGAAAAAATCCATGGCATCCGCGGTCATGGAGCCTTCCTCGGAAGATGCGCGAACTTTCTCTTCCATGCGGCCGCGATTTTCATCGCTCTGGTAAATCAAACGATTGCCTTGGGCATGCCAAAACTGGAGTTTGCCAGATAGCGTCCGGGGGCTTGGTTGGCTATGACCCGTCGCAGGGGCTTGCGGAAAAACTGCATGAACCTGACCGCTCGCCATAAGCGTATGGGTCTGGCGATTGAGTTCTATGGTCTCGCCTTCAACAATAGAATCTCCCTGCCAGAGCCTCGCGTTTCCTGAATAGACGGCGCGACCTGTTGCGCTATTGGCATCGAGCCGTTCTCCTGAGACCCGGCCGGGTCCGGGCGCAAAGTTGACCAATTGACTGCCGCCGCTCGAGCTTTCGACCGTGGCCACTCGCCCAAAGGCATGAAATTCATTCGTGCTTTGATGGAAGACTGCGCTCCGTGCCGTCGTCCTGGAGCTCGCATCTGTGAGCACGACCGATCCTTCCAGCAACGTGGTGTCACTCGTGCGTTCAAAGTGCGCATGATCCGCTTGGGCGCTTTCATTGTCCTGATGCAGTCGCACGTCAGCCGTTTGGTCTACGATCGACCACCCCCCGCTGGGAGCAAACTGAGCAACCATTTGCCGCGAAGACGTGGTTTGCGGGGAGGCCTCTCCAATCTGCCGCTCGAACTGAACGCCTTCCGAGCCCCGTAATTCCCTCAAGTCATTTTGGCCGGTAAAATCCGCCTCCAAATGCTGGGCGGTCAGGCGCGTCCGCTCCTGGTCTGGTTTCCCGGAAAGGGTTCCAGAGTCCCACGACTCGACTGTACCTGCCGGCGTTTGCGCGTGCTTCACCCGCGCCTCGCCTCCCTTATTGGAGGGAGCGAAATCCAGGTGCAACATCGATGTTTCCAAATTTCGCACCACGCCAGCCCTGTTCGAATGCCCGATGACTTTTCCGGTGGCCACGAGCAGCCGCGGCTGATTGGAGACCGGATACAGTTCCGTTTCCAAGCGATCCGCTTCCAGTTGATCCTCGCCGTCTGGGTTTCGCGCAATCGCGTGTACCTGGCCTTCGGCGATGATCGCCTCGACTCGCGTGGGCGAAGCCAGCGCTGTAATCGTATCCGCCTTTAGGGATGTATGCGAGGGGCCATCGCTCTGCAGTTCGGGCTGCTCTGTGGCGATCAGGCGGTGCGCATACATATGCTCGTCCAACTCCACCTCAAGTTTGCCGCAGACGAGGTCAAAATTCGCCTGATGTGCGTGGACGGGACCCAGCAGGTGAATCAGGCGCCGATCACGGTCAAAGGTCATGCTGCTTCCAGAGAGGTTCAACACCTGCTCTGCGGTTTGTGATATATGGCCGGCGGGATCCGCTCCATGCAATGCCAGCTCTACGGCGCTGAGAAGCTGTATTTCGCCTTGTTGCGCCTCGTATCGGAAGCCCACTCCTTGGCCTTCGCCTTGCGAAAAGCGAAAGCTCGCGGGGCGGTCCGTCGTCGCCAGGCCGGTCTTATGGTCAAAAGATACGTGGCTGGTTGCCACCTGCACCAGCCGCGAGCCACTGGCCTGCTCGGCTGGTCCGGCCGGGGTGTGCTGGTCGGAGGAGCGGTCCAGATCGATCTGCACGTCCCCGGCGCAGCTAATGCTCTCCAACTCAGTCAAATAGTCGCACGTGCGCGTGTGCAGATTGTCAAAGCGTTCACCAGCGCCGCCGTAGGCAGTGATCCATACGTCCTCGAGGAGGCTGCGGCCGCCTTCCACGAATTCGGTGGCGCGCGAGGCACGCACGGTGAATTCCGTACGGTCGCCCACTACCTTCGAGAAGCTAAATCCCGCAGAGCGCTGCTCCACGCTGGACGGCACAGCCGCCGGCATCTTCTTGCGCGCCTGGCGTGATTGCCAGTCGCGTGCGCCGTAGACACAAGCTACGAGAACGACCAGCAGAACAGCGATACCTGCCGACCAGCGTGCATAACGCGCGGCTTCGGTAGTGCGCATCGAGTAGCGCCTCGCGATCTTAGAAGCTCAGTATAGGAAGAAGGTTTGCGCCGAACAACCTTCATTCAGCCGTTTGTTTTCGATACGGCAGTTCGTCTTTCGAAACAACCGGAACCCGGGGAAACCCAGAGACCTGAGCCGGCAAGGATATGCGCGGGACGCCGCGCGACGCGATGGATCGGGCAAAAAATCGATTAGCGCAGCCGAACCCTCAACTAAACCCTCTAGTGCCGTTCCAACTTGTTTGAGCAAATCGTCTTTCGTCTTGATTACGGCGATCTCTCGGAAACGTTCGCTTGCGCGTTTGGCCAATCTAGTTGGAACGGCACTAGGCGAGAGTACGAAAACTGTGCCCTAACGAGACTAGCATTCTTCGCGTCCGGCGTTCAAGGCTTGTCTGAAGCCTGCATCCGCGCCCGGGCATCATACTCACGCCGTGGACAACAGACCTTGCTTTGCCGCCGCGACGTTGTCTCGGCTGGTATTCTTCACCATATACATCGCCTCATCGGCCAGGTGCAGCAATTCCGCCTTGGTCTTCGAATCCGTGGGATAGGCAGCCACCCCGGCGCTCGTCGTGATGCGCACGTCGAGCCCTTCCGCCGTCAGCCAATGAGATTCGCGGATCAATTTGTGCAGCCGCCGGGCGACCACGCAGGCATTTTCCTTGGATGTCTGCGGAAGCAAAATCACAAACTCATCGCCACCGTAACGAAATGCGAAATCGATGAGGCGGCACTTATCCTGCAGCATTTGACCGATCTCGGCCAGTAACTTCGATCCAGCCAGATGGCCGTGTGTGTCGTTCACGGCCTTGAAATGGTCCAGATCCAAAAAAACCAGGGAGAATTCGTACCCATAGCGTTGCGAGCGATAGATCTCCGTTTCCAGAATGAAGTTGAGATGGCGCGCATTGTAAAGATTCGTGCAGTCGTCGGTGATGGTCAATTCATGAATGCGCTGCACATGCCGCGCGTTCTCCAGGGCAATGGCGGCAAAGTCCGCCAGGGCTTCCAGGAGCGCCAGGTCGCGATCGTGAAAGCCGTCCATGCCCATGCAGTTGATCAGCTCAATTACGCCCAGGCAGTGATCTCGAAAACGCACCGGAACGGCCACAATGGACCGCGTTTCCATCTTCGTTTTCTCGTCCACTTTCCCAAAGAAGCGTGTATCCTTGCTCACGTCGGGAACGATGACGGCTTGCTGATTTTGCGCCACCCACCCGGCAATTCCCTGGCCGATCTTAATGCGCACATCCTTCAGACCGTGGGCGTTGTTGCCGATGGCCAGCTCGAAATAAAGTTCCTGTTTGACTTCGTCCACGAGCAGCATGGACCAGGTATCCGGGTGGAGAAATTCGTCGATTTTCTCCATGATCGTGCGCAGAACTTGATCCAGTTGCAGCGATGAAGTGAGGGCTTTGCCGAGCTCCTGGAAGATGGCCACTTCGCCGGCTTCCCTGCGATCCCCAGGGAGGCCGGGGTTGCGGCGGCGCTCAATGCCCGTAAAAACCCTGTTTTCTGACATTTTTCGCCTATGGGATCTTGCGCAGACCTCTGCTCCAGCGAAGCAAACTGTAAATTATAGGCATCGGCCGAAACGCCGTGCAATGGTCCATTGAATCCAATGTTTCCGATTGGTTTCTGTTACGACGCTAGGGCTTGCGCCGGATTTGACAGCTTTGGTATGGCCCGCCTAGTATGGCCAAGAAATCTGCGGAAGTGACGCCTGGCGTGAGTAAATCTGCTTTGGCCAACTGAACGGTGAAACGCTCGTCCCCTTGGCGGGACGCCAGGTCAGTCGGGGAATATCACTCTCACTCGCAGCGATGTGAAACCTGGCGGAGGCGCCGATTAGCTCTGAGTTATACGAGGAAGTCCTCTCTGGCCGCACGACGCGTGAGCGTAAGATGGCCGTCTGCTCTGGATCTGCAGGGCTGAATCCGGCCGAACGGGCTGAACTGCTTACTCTGCTCAAGGAAGATGCCGACGATATGGTGCGGGAACGCGCCGAAAACGCGCTGCTCAGCGAATCAATAGAGGCATTCGCGGCTGCGCTCGCCGGCGACCATCCCGCCGTGCAGCTCTTTCGCTATTGCCGGCGGAATCTCCTTGATAAGCCGGCGATCGCTGTAGCTCTCATAAAACACTCGCGCTGCCCAATCGAATTTCTGCCTTCCGCCGTAAAGGCTTTGCCAACTTCCACCGTGCAAGAGCTGATGCAGGACCTGGACCAGCTTAGCTCCAATCGCGCGCTGGTCGCCGCTCTGGTGCGATCTCCTTCGCTCACGGCCGAACAGCGTCACCAGCTCGAGGAGTTGCTGGCGGACAAGGCCGAAAGTGCATCGGCATTTGCTGAGGCGGTGGCTGACATCGATGCCACCAGCGAACAGCGTCTCACGCTCCTGCAACGGCTCGGGGGCCTCCGCGTCGTCGAGCGAGTGCAGCTCGCCCTGAAGGGTAATCGCGAGGAGCGCATGGCCCTGATCCGCGATCCCTGCAAAGTGGTGCAGCGGGCGGTGCTCCAATCTTCCAGGCTTACAGATCGAGAGGTGGAGACGTTTGCCTCAATGGCCAGCCTCACGGAAGAAATACTGCGAATCATCGCCAACGGCAGGAATTTTCGCCGTAATTACAGCGTGGTCATGAATCTGATGAACAATCCCAAAACCCCCCTCGATGTCACTCTGCATATGCTGCCCAGTATCACTGCGCCCGATTTGAAAAAACTCGCCGCCAATAGGAATATTTCCGACACCTTGCGCTCCGCCGCTATGCGCCTGCAGGTTCAGAGGAATCAAGCTCGTTCTGGATGAGAGGCGAGGCGGAGACTCGCTGATGGTCGGTCAGGCAGGAAAGGGAGCGTCCCAAAAGGGTGCGACGTCAATCAGCGGCGATGCCCAGAGTTGAGGTTGTCCAGGGAATAGCGTAACCGCGTTGCACAACATACGGGGACGAGGAACTGTCGTCGCGCTGGTGCGGCTCGAGCTCGAGCAATGGCACCTCTGCAGGGCAGCGCCATCGCAACGGCAATACGATCGTCCCAATACCGCGGCTGACGTAAATTTGCGTAGCGCCCAGCCGGTCCCAGCCCATTTTGAAGCGCATTTGCTCGGGCGACCGCCCGTACACGGTGCCCAGCAACGGCAAGTTCACCTGGCCGCCATGCGTATGCCCCGATAACACCAAGCCTATACCCCGGCACGCCGCCGCTGTG
>Ga0137384_10003178_pt1 | contig 13042 bp, 15 predicted proteins | sample SagtaG_2_FD_104922 | JGI IMG/M metagenome (GOLD analysis project Ga0137384, IMG submission 104922) | Vadose zone soil microbial communities from Sagehorn Ranch, Mendocino, California, USA - Sage2_R_60_16 metaG | ecosystem: Environmental > Terrestrial > Soil > Vadose zone | place: USA... | reverse complement strand
CTCGGTCTATTTCTTCACGGACCTTGTCGAACCAGCTAAAATTCTCGGCTGAGATCGCAACGTCTCTCGTTGCGTTAGAGAGTATCCTAATAGTCTGAAGCTCCATTGCTTCCAGGCTGGGTAGAGGGTCAAGCAGGTCCTCAGGCTTCACTCCTAACCTTGTTTCCCAGTATTGGGGTTCAAGGAGTCCGAGCAGACGGCTCGAGGTAGTATTGACTACTTCAATCTCTCGACTCATCTGGGCTCGTCTATCCTCCTGTAATTTGGACAGTGCGAGCTTCGGCTCTGACGCTTCCAGTCTGTTGCTCCGTATTCTAACCATGCCCTTGTCGACCAGACTCTTGACGGCTTCCTCTGCCTGTCCTGCCGGACCTTTGGAGTGTGCTAGAATGTTTTCTATTGCCTCTCCTTCAGCTCTAATTAGCAGATCGAAGTAAATCAGGCACTCCTCTTCTGAGAATCCGAGCTCCTTCATCGCATGCCAAGCCTCCTTGTCTGGGGAGGGTGGCTCCACATTTGAGCTGGGCATACGGTTTTCCTCAAGAAGTGGGAAGATCCAGAGGAAGACCTCTGCAGCCGACTTGGCCTTTGATTCGACGTAAGAAATTCGGACAAGCGAAGCATTGTACGAAAGAGACATTCTTCTTCAGGACAGGACAGGCCACGGCTTCCTTTTTCATTCTAGCGATTTGCTTGCCCCCTGCAACACCTTTCAGATCCTGAACGTACTGCTTAGGAGTGGGAGTCGGTTTCTCAGGCGTGAAAATATCGACGATGTACTTTGAATCGGGGGGATCCTGGCTCATTGTAAGCGTCGACGCCCAAAACCCTTCCGTCTTCTAATTATCCCTTTGTTACTCAGTATAGTCAAAGCGTCGCTAAGTTAGAACCACTCTTGACGAATTATCAGTGTGTAACGTTTCTTCAGGATTCAGATTCTGAAAGACCAATCCGAAGTGTTCGGGCCATTATGGGAAACACGTGTCGGCAACGCCCTGTCAATATTTATATGAAGATATTAGAAGGGCAAAGCGAAGAGTTTCGTTGGAGCGCCGTTTACTCATACTTCCGATCGCATGGGCCATCTACGGTTTGCTCCTTGTCTTAGGCATACAGTTTCTACTGGGACCCATTGCGAACAATATTCCGTATAATCCCAACGACAAGCCTATCGGGGGCTCAGTTCTACCCGTTCTGTTCTTCAACGTCGCGGCCATTCTAGGAATTATTACGGCCACGCTGTATTCAGTTGGCTATTGGACTCCAAGCCTATCGTCGAGACAATCTAAGATTGAGTTGGGGGCGGTTGGAGTCTTCCTCGCGAGTGGCTTTCTCGCTTGGTATAGCGGCCTATTTCTCTTCACTGGAGCCGCCGCTATCGTTACTTTGATGGCGGTCAACATTAACTGAATTGTCCCTTGATTCTTCAGTGGTCGTTTGTGCTCACAACGAGCAAGAATACATCGACGATTGCCTCAAGTCCATTCTCTCTCAAACCCTGAAGCCTAGGAGCATCATCGTCATACTCGATAGGTGTACCGACAAGACTGAAGAGATCGTACGCAGCATCTTACCGCAAAGCGCGCTCATAGTCAGGAAGGACGCCCAAGCATGGAGAAACAGCATTTCAGAGAATCTTGAGATTGGGAGGTCCAAGGCCACCGGACAAGCTCTCGCAGTCGTTGATTCTGATATGATCATCCCCGTGAACTTCTTGGAGCAGCTGCTACCCCAGTTGAAAGAATACTCTTCTGTGTCTGCAAGAGCGAGAACGGATCCAAGTCAAGGGTTCCTCAACAAACTCGTATCCTCTTGGGAGCGCACTTACCGCTTGGCTCCCTCTGGAGGACAGCCTAGAGGTGGGGCCCGCGTAATATCAATGTCGGATCTAAATGAAATCGGCGGGTTTCACGACGTTATTGCATGGGATACAGATCTTGACATTCGATTCAGAAGGTCAGGACATAGAGTGAGGCTTGATCCATTTCTTACCGTTTTGCATAGGCGCAGAATGACTCTTCGCCGTTCAGCTTCATACCAGATTCAAATGGGGAGAGCGAGAAGGGAGCTTGGTGTTTCGTTCAGTAGAACTCTATTGCACTCCATGTTCAGGATCCGCCCTTTCGTGGTTTATGGGTACATTAGGGGAAAGGGCGCTCTGCGGACCAAGAATCCTTAGCCGCGAAATTCTAGGTCTAGTTTTTCCCCACCGGATGTCCTTCGCTTAGTTTGTCAGCTTTTGCGAGCACGGCCTCAAAGTCGTGCTTCTCGTCTTCAGTGAGGTTATTTCCGGCGAGCCTGAGAAGTGCCTTGGCCGTTAGAACGGATAGAGGTAGGAAGACTTCCTGTTCCTTGCCGGGAACGATCCTGAAAATGTAGGGGTTGGATTCAATTGACACCGAAGCATCGGCAGCGTATGCTCCAGTTCTCCTCATGTGTAGGAGACCGATAAGAGAGCTCATAGGGGCGGCCACGAGAATTGCAATAATTGTAAACGTGCTGAGGTGAGGAAAAACTGCCTGAAGACTTGTATCGACCACTGCGAGCTTGTAGATTACGATGATATTGCTGGCGAAGCCGATGAAGAATGCAATGTATGTTCCATAGCCTATTCGAAGATAAAACCAAGCCCTAAACAACCTCCGTTCCAGGTTCATGGGAGTTTGATACTGAAGCTCTCGCTATAATTCTTTCAGAACGAGGCCGATAGTCTGGTCGAGTCTCCGGGCGGGCCGGCTAACCTAGAGATTCAGTCCAGCCAAATGGCCTAGCAACGTATCTGCAAAGAGCCAGGGCAGCAAGGTCCTCCATGCCACGAATATCCAGACTACAGCGAGCATTCCGTAATAGTACGGGTTCTTCTTATACACCATCGCCGTTCTTACGTGACTCCACACCAAGGTGGGGATTCCGATTGGGAATTTCGCCAGGGGAGCGAGGATGAGAAAAATCCACGAAAACACTCCGCAGATTATTAGCCAGAGAATGCTAGAGTTCCATGGTGCCTTCACAAGGTTGAAGGTGGCAATGGCCAAATAGCCAAGCGCTCCGATTAAGCCTAACCGAAAACTAAGCCAGGCAAATGGTATGTCGACTATCGCAAGTGCGTATGTCCACTTTCTTCCATCGAACCGTGCTATGTGCATGAGTGGTAGATTGATAGCCCACCAGATTACCCCATACTGCACAATCAAGAAGCTGAACCTGATCTCCTCTGACCTTGGTCTCCTGAAGAAATCAGTAGCGTGGAGCCGCTTTGACAGCGGAAGAATGAACTCTCCTACGTCTTTTTGAATCGGTCGGACCCTAAGATACCACAACCGGGCGAGAGTCAACAGGACCAATCCAATGAGAATCCAAGCTTGATCTATCATCGATCGCCACGCGTGCTTCTGGTTTTAGTTATGATGTTTGTCTCAATTTGGGGCAATCGTGTAAGTCGATGCTCAGGCTATGAGGGGCTTGAAACTACATTTCTAGGCTTTCTAGCTATGACCCATCGTTCATTCCCAGCTTGATTAATCTCCAGTTTCGAGAAAAACCTCCCGAGGTGTGAGATTACTCTCTCAGTAGTGGTCGTGCCATCAGCCATAATGTGCGTTTCAACGAGAACTTTTGTGAGGGTAGGCAAGAGTCTCTCTGCCCCCCTTAGAACTTCCAACTCATATCCCTCACAGTCGACCACCAAGGACGTGGGGGGTTGTTCGTACTTTATTCCATCAAGTGTAACCATCCTGACTGGTTGCGACTTTGAGTAGTGAACATCGGCGACCTCTTGGAGAGAGGCAACGCCGCTAAACGAGCGATCTTTTTGAAGCATGGCGGTGCCGCGGTGGCTTCCCACGGCCACATTGTAGGCTTCCACGTTCCCGATCTTGTTGGTGAACGCTTTCAGAAGTAGGAAGCTTTCTCTTGATGGTTCAAAAGCATAGACTTGCCGACCTAAGTTTGCGAGCACTCGTGTCCCATCCCCCATTCTGGCGCCTACCTCTATAATGACGTCGTTGGGCTCGATTACAACGGGAAAGACCGTTCTGGCTGCCGGCTCGACCGGCAGCTCTCCGAGTATGACGGACAAAGAAGAGAAGCGTCGTAGAAGGTTGAGGAGACGTCTCAATGGTCTTGGGGTTCGCCCGTTTGACCTGCTGGTCTTTCCCATTCGTTTGCACGTCAACTGTTAGAAATGCGGTTCTTTGGTGGGGAAGATGGCCCTCCAGTTCGGTTCTGGAATCATGATTTATTAACATTGCAAATCGGAGGCTCGTTCCTCAAGGTTGGACCATGCTGGAGAGACTCACATCTGCCCTATCCTAAGACAGCAGTAATCTTGTCCGGAGGAGCTGGAGTTCGTCTAAGACCGTTGACGAATGACATACCCAAAGGACTGGTGAGAGTTGCTGGAAAGCCCCTACTGCAATGGGTTGTAGAATGGCTTCACCAGAACGGAGTATCCGATCTCATCGTCGGGGTTGCTTACCTCAAAGAGAAAATCATGAGGTACTTTGGAGATGGATCGCGGTTCGGTGTCAGGATACGGTATAGCGTACACTCAGTCGAGGGGGGGACCGGTGAAGGATTTCGCTTGGCGATCAGTCGCTTTGTTGAAGATGACTCATTCTTTGCGATAAACGGGGACCAGATGACCAACCTGAATCTTCGGTCTATGTTCAGAACACATCAGAAGAGTCAGGGGGTCGCGACAATTGGAGTTGTGCATCCAAGACTCCCCTTTGGGCTAGTCCTGACTGACGAAGCAGGTTACTGCAAAGGCTTTGAGGAGAAACCTATCCTTCCCGATGTTCTCTGCTCCGCAGGAATCTATGTCTTTCAAAAGGAGATGTTGAAATTCCTCCCGAAGACAGGTGACATTGAGAAAATCTCATTTCCAAGGCTGGCGAAGGAAAAGCGCCTGAGAGTGTATGAGCACAGAGGTTCGTTCTTGACAGTCAACTCTTTGAGGGAGCTTGAGGAAGCGGACAAAGAACTCAAACGGAGGAAGAAATCGTGAACGTTCTCATCACTGGGATCACAGGATTCATCGGCTCAAAACTAGCTGCGAGGCTGACGTCTGATGGACATAACGTCTACGGCTTAGTTCGGCATTCCTCTGAACGGGAGCTTAACAGAATTCAAGGGATAATCTCCCAGGTTCATCTGATAGAAGGTGATCTAGGAAGATACCACTCTGTCCTGTCCGCGGTGGAGACTTCTGACCCCAGTGTTATCTTTCATCTCGGGGCGATGACTCCAGTGAGACTGTCTTTCGATGACCCCTATCCTTACATTGGCGCAAATTTTGATGGGACAGTAAATCTAGTGCACTCGGTTCTTGCCAAGAGTCCTAGCTCACGATTAATCGCCGCATCGACGGCAGAAGTCTATGGTTGGCAGGATGGCAGCAAACCGATTACCGAAGAGGCAGCTCTTCACCCGGCGTCTCCGTACGCGGTAACCAAGGTTGCAGCTGACGAGTATGTTCAGATGGCAAACAGAGTCTATCATCTGAAAGGAACCGTGATGAGACCTATCAATAGTTACGGCAGAACAGGAGAATCTGGATTTCTAGTGGAGTATCTCGTATCGAAAATGCTTCAGGGCGAGACCTGTTACATTGGAGCGCCGGACTCCGTCCGCGACTATATGTTTGCTGAAGATCACGTCACGTCGTATATTGATGCTGCAAACAGCGAACAGGCAATCGGTCGAGTCTACAACGTTTCCCCAGGCAATCCAGTAACAAATGCCGATCTTGCGAAACGACTTTCGAAGATTACCGAATTCAAAGGAAAAGTAGTTTTTGGGTCGTACCCGCCCGGATATCCTCACAGGCCTAGGCACGTCGACCCGGAATACTTGGTTCTTGACAATAGTAGAATCACAAAGGAATTGAAATGGAGACCTAAGTACTCTCTCGATGAAGGTCTGAAGCTCACGGTCGACATGTGGAAATCTCAAGCGAAGAGCTAGAATCCACAAGGCAAGACAAAGACGCCTGGTAATGGCGGATTGAGACTCCTTGTGGTCCACCCTCGGATGAGCGTCAAGGGTGGGGGTGAGAGAGTAGCGATTCACTCAATGCTTGCTGGATTGCGAGCTGGTTACTCGGTTTCGCTCGTTTCGGAAGCCTTCGATGCAGACGATTTCGAAGATTTCTTCGGATGCCAAGGCCTAATGAGTAAGGTCAACTGGATCCAGTACCCTGCATTCACACCGAAGCTGAACAAAAGTCTTCTCCTTTACCAGCGACTCGTCTATCACGGTTCCAGCATACGGAGAGTTCTCTCGCACCGGGCAGATTTCGACTTGGTTTTGGGGACGCAGGATGTCGGTTACGTGCCAAGTGTTAGAATTCCAGTAATCCAATACTGCTATTTCCCAGAGTATTTCAGTCATCTAGAAGCTCGGCCCGAGTCCTCCCTTTGGAGACTCTACTACTGGCCTGCGTCCCGTCTTTACAGGAGCAAGGTAGCACGAGTGAGTCGCCTCCTCGCGACTTCCAACTACACTCAAGGTTTTGTAAAGAGTAAGTGGGGGCGTGATTCCGAGACCCTATACCCCCCTTGCCCAACCGAACTCTATTCCAGTCGCATCCTTCCAAAGGAAGACATGGTCATAACCGTCGGACGCATCGTTCCCGAGAAACGAATGAACCTCTTCATCGAAATCGCGCGAAAATTGCCGACCTGCAGATTCGTTGTTGTGGGAAGCATAGACGAACAGCGATCGGAATACTACGCTTCATTGAAGCGAACTGCCACGAGCAACGTTTCGTTCGTCTTGTCCCCTCTAAGAAAAGCATGGGAACTTCTTGCTAGGTCTAAGGTATACGTTCATTGCACGCTAAACGAACACTTCGGCATTACAGTAGTCGAGGCTATGGCGGCTGGGTGCGTCCCTGTAGTTCATGACAGCGGGGGTCCCAAGGAGATTGTCCCATCCCAAGTGGGATATCGATGGACCAATACGCAAGATGCCGCCGATAGAATCTCTGACTTGCTGAGGAACGACGGGCTTAGGCGGAGACTTGCGGTCGAGGCATCACGCCGAGCCGAGATCTTTGGAACTGAGGCATTTGAAGCTAACATGTCTCGAATCCTTCAACAATACTTGAAGTAACCCAGTCATCTAGTGTTCCCAGGGGTCCCCCTCAATTAGGGACGTCGGGGGGCTCAGAGTCTCGTATGACCTTGTAGAAGATATCGTAGGATAGCCGGGCCGGCACCGGCAGTCGAAGGATTGCTGACTTCAACCAGTCGAAGGGTAGTTTCCGAAACAGTCGGCTTCCCGAAATTAATCCTGTGAATATTCCGACAGTCTTCACGACCCCGAGCCCTATTCTCTGCAGGGCAGCGTTCATCTCAGCCGGAGCATACGTGCCTTTATGCTCAGGGTGTCCAGAATCCCACTTGACAAGGGAACCGTTCGGGGTCGAGATGATCAATGTGCCGGTTGTCTTAAGCACTCTGGACCAATCTTTCAGTCCTTTCAGAGGATTTTCCAAATGCTCCAAAACTTCTCCAGCAAAAATGAGATCGAATGTGTTAGCACGGAATGGAAGATTCTCAGCCGAGGAACAAATCGCAACTCCATTTGCCCTTCTCACATCTATGCCCACGACGTTTCGCAGGCCAAGGATCACCAGGCAGCCGTCACCGCAACCTACGTCGAGCGAGGTCTCATGCCCCGCAGATCCAATCATTGCTCTAAGTACCTCGAGTCTTCTCTTATGGAAGTACTCGCCGAAGCTCTCGGTCCAATCAGATTTCGCATGTTCTGGACCGTGCACATGAGACAAGATTACAAGGCTGAGAAGTAGGCTAATTCTAAAGGATGTTCTTGCTAATCAGGTCGGGACCGGCTGGAATGAGGCCTTTGGCAAGAATAATGAATCTGTTCAGTTTCTCAGCATCTTTCTCCTTGCGAGGTGCACTCTAGTTGAGAATTCTCATGGTCCACCCTCTCATGTCTCCGATGGGTGGAGGGGAGCGACTCTGCTGCGAAACAATACGAGCCGCAAGGAGCTTTGGTCATGAGGTTGTTCTTCTAAGCGAAGAGTTTGACCCTCATCGATTAGAGACGTTTTTTGGATTTGATCACCTCTTCGAGAGAGTAGAGGTAAGAATGTACCGCAGAGGTTCAGGGTTGAAAGCTGGTTTGTACGGAGATTTGCTTCGGCGGCTTCGGAGACAAGAACGTCTTCTTCCAGATGACTCGACTTATGACTTGGTATTTTCTACTCAGGACGCAGGGTACATTCCTGACGTTTCCAAGGCGGTAATTCAGTGGGGATATTTCCCCAATCCCCTACCGCGGGGTATCTATGGGTGGCCGGCTCGTCAACACTACCGTCAGAAGATTAGGAGGATCGGGCTTGTGCTTGCCATTAGCGAGTACTCGAAGAAACACCTCGACCAAGCTTGGAATGTCTCAAGCAGGGTAGTCTACCCCGCCTGCAACTTGATTCGTATAGGGGGGCCAAAGGAAAATCTAGTGGTCACAGCAGCACGTGCTGTACCAGAGAAGCGTCTCGAAATCTTCTGGAAAGTGGCAAGACAGAGCCCTGGATTCCGGTTCACACTCCTCTTAACCGTAGATCCGCGGTTTTCGGAATATGCACGCGAGATCGCTCTTGGGGCTCCAGACAATGCCCGAGTTCTAGTCAATCCTGGGAAGGATCTCTATCACAAAACGCTCTCAAGCGCTAGAGTTTACCTACATTTGATGGAAGGCGAGCATTTTGGCATAACTGTCGTCGAAGCCATGTCTGCGGGGTGCGTCCCTGTAGTTCATGACAGCGGCGGTCCCAAGGAGATTGTCGATAACTGTGGATTTTTGTGGCGAAATTGGGAAGATATTCCCTCCCTACTTATCACCGCCATGGAATCGTCGGGTTCGTTGTCCAATGCGGCAAAGGCAAGGGCCGACTCCTTTAGCCGAGAAAGATTCGATGGAGCTTTAGCCGAAGTGCTCGGACGAGGATCCTGACTAACTCCATTAATCGTCCGAAGAGAAGTAGAGGTACCACTGCTCTCATCGCCCTGAAGATGTTCTGGGAGCTCGAACTGTCATTGATTACGCCTTCGTAGTTGTCTTTAGCCCTAATCTGGTTCTCAGCCCGACTGTCGTTCGAATTCTCGCAAGAAGGGACCTATTCATGACCTCGGGAGGTGTATGTCTCAGTGCTTTTACATTTAGAGTCACGTAGCTGAAGATGCCTGGACATTCGCATAGGTAGTTTACTTCGTTGCCTGCCTCGGGAAACGGTTCTGGGATTCCATATCCCCGCTTCTCCCACACCCACCTGGGGTACAACGTAAAGCCCCCGCATCCTCGGACCCTCTCCCAACCTTCTGGCAGCCCGGCAGTCCGAGGATAGTAATCGTACCTTCTATGCATCATTTCAGGGGTTGCCCACTGATCCCAATACCGGATCTTCGCTGGAATCTTCGAGTAATCAAGATACCAATTAGATGCTCCCAAAATGCAGTCTCCATCGTAGTCGGAATACTCTCTTAGCAATTGGTGGATTTCATTGATGTAGTTCAGATAGTAAGTATCGATGGAGAGGAAGTGTTGTGTGTCAGGGTAGAGTTCGAGGGCGGCCCTATTGGCATTGTTCCGACGTTGAGACAAGTACATGATTCTCTCCTTCGTCTTTACCGGCGGATAGTGTGGAAAGTACTCGTATCCTGCTGTGTAACAGAGGAAGGGAATCTCAGTGAGACGCCAACTTTCTTGGATTCCGCTGATGCAAACAGCCGTTATGTTATTCTTGACCATGGCTCTTTCCAAGGACTGGCATGGTGCCTTCAGGAGGAAAGTGAAAGAGTCATCGCTTTGGCTGGTTTGTAATCGTAAAGAACCTTGGCAGAGGGATAAGGAATTTCCCTCGGGCTGACAAATAACCACGTTCTTCATTTCTTATCTCGTCAAGGAAATGATGAGGGAGAATCAGGAAGTAGTCCGGATGGTCTGCTCGAGCTTCTTCTTTGGACACAATTGGGATGTTTGTGCCAGGAGTCTTGAGTCCCCATTTTTCCGGATTGGCATCGCATGCCTTGGTAATCAGACGATGATCAAGGTGACAATACTGTAGAATTGTGTTGCCTCTCGTCGAAGCTCCATAGGCGTAGACCTTTTTGCCCACCCGAGCCTGGCGGGCTACAAAGTCATGCAGCTCTGCGCCCACTTTCTTAACATTCGTGGCAAATACCTGATAAATTGAAGGGCTTCGGGAAAAAAGCCTCTGTTCAGTAGTCGTCATCTTTGCAACTGACGTTCTCACTTTTCGTGCCCCTTGGTGGGCTATGTATGTACGGAAACTTCCCCCGTTTACTTCGTTTGTTTCTGTATCAAACACTTCCAAACCGTGAGTCTGGATCAAACGGGTCATGGTTTCGAGTGAGTAGTAGGTGAGATGTTCATGGCCTATGTTATCGAACCCATTTCTGGTGAGCATAAGCGGGAGGTAGTTCTGTTGAACGACCCAGACACCATCAGGGTGGAGGCATCGGGATATGTCCTCGACAAAACGATGGGGGTTGTCTACGTCGTAGAACATGGCGATGCTTGTAATCACTCTCGCCTTTAGCCCAGGAAAGTTTCTCCGAAAAGTATTGTAGTTGAAAAAGGAATTTAGAATAAGCTCGGTGCCTTTTCGAGCAGATTCGACAAGGTTTCTCGCGGGCTCGAAGCCTACTAGTCGAAGACCTGGGATTTCATAAGAGCGTAAGAGCGTACCATCGTTACAACCAACGTCAACCACAATATCCCCGGTCCGGGGACGGGCAACCTCGTAGACTTTTACAACAACATCTCTAAGAGATTTTCTCATCGTTGAACTGATTCCAGATCTGTACCAATAGTGGCGATAGAGTGACTCGCGCGGAAAAGTATGTTTCAGCTGCACCAAGTTGCAGGATTTGCACCTAACTAGCTGAAGGGGAGATTCAGGAGTCTTGCCATTGTCGTCGACGAAATCCGAAAGATGCTGTTTTCCCAAAGATATGATCTGATAAAGACTTGTTGACCCGCAGAGTCTACAGGATCGTGCAATGGTGGATTTGGCGACTATTCCCAACTTTGCATCTTATCCCCATCTCAGCGTGTTTTCTCTTCTCAGCCAGCTATAAACACCCCAACTTCTCAAGTTCGAGAATCTAGCTGGGTCGTTGTACGTTACTAGATCTGTTGCAAGGCGCTGCCGAAAATAGGCATCGCGCTGTTCTTGGATGGGAGCGATCTTAGGCAGACTCTCCTTTCTCTTGGTCTCCCACGGATTGCTTTGTCTTCTGCACCTCGCATGCTTAGATGCCCTTCTCAGATTGCCAAGGAGTCGCCTTGGTTGTTTTGGTCGCAGGCCCTAGAGAATTCTCTTCCAGACTCGCTCAAGCCCCGAACCCTCCAGACAGATTCATCGCTTGAAGATTTTGCGTGCAATCTTTCGATGAAGCGGTCCCCAATTTTCGGTCAATCGCCACACCGAAACACCTCTCGGCCAGGTAGGAAGACGGCCTTTTTTCCATTGAAAGGGGAAATGCGTTTCTACTACCATGTTCCTCTCGGCGCCCTCAACGTCGATTTTGATCTTGTCTATTTGGTAGGGAAGTATCTTGACCCGTTGGCTGTCCTTGAAATTCTCATAGAGATACTCTAATGCTTTCTTATCGCTTTCAACCGCGATGACTCTTTCCGCACCATGGAGCAGGTAGAATCGGACTGACTCCCCGCAGCCGGCCCCTATGTCGAGTACAGTCTTTCCTGCGGGAAGGTACATTCTGTGCCAAAGGTCAAGCTCCCTCTCTAGTGTATCACGGTATGGGGGAAGAAGCTTGAGGTTCTCGTAATCCTTGAGGTTGCACATGAAAAATATGCCTCCAGTCTTAACCCGTAACTCCAGCTGATATAATGACTAGGACTTAGTTGGTTGTCGCTTTTTGGGTAGCGTGTCAGAAGCGTGATTTGAATCTCAGATTAACTCGCTTGCCATATGATCGGCTAAAGAAAAAGGGAACAACAAAGTCTTAATTCTGATGAACAAGAATGGCGAATGCATCAGGTTCATAATATGAAGGCTACTGGGTTATCTGTCGTTGTCATTGTGGCCATGTTTTCCGCCATTATTGTCATACCGTCGATCCCTCGAGCAACCTCCGTGTCCGCACCGATCGCCTCAACCGTGTCCTTAATCTCAGATACCAGTTGGCAAGTTTTTGATGGTGATCCTACTCTCGGACCCGCAAACTCGCTGGGTCCTGCCCAACTGGTCTGCCTGAACGCGTTCTATCCATCGCCATGTCCCGCCGGGGCGACCCTTTATGGCTGGACCAGCAGCGGGTGGGGAGCAGATCTCTCATCAATTCTAGGGGCAATGTGGATTTGGGCACCAAACGTTACAGGATCGACCTTCCCCGCCGAATTCAACCAGTTTTACTTTTCAAAGTCCTTGCAGCTTAGAGGCCAAGCCTATGGCTCGATTTCCATCGCCGTTGATGACTTCGCGGAAGTCAGTGTAAACGGTCGGGTAGTGGGAACCACCGGAGCATTGTGAGCTTCAGTGCAGCGGAAGCAGCTCAGCATACCTTAACAACATTCGACCTCACATCGCTCCTTGTTCCAGGAAATAACACCATCACGATCCATGCAGAGAATGGACCTTTCGGAGTATGCTGCCCCAGCTACTATTCAGGAAATCCGGCTGGAGTCGTCTTCGGCGGATCCCTGACAATCCCAAGCATTTCTTCAACACCAGACATTGGGCCCCCGGGGACGAAAGTGGTGGTTCAGGGGTCCGGATTACCACCCCAACAGTCAAGTTCTTCACTACTCTTGATGAGTTTTGACGACCAGTTTCTCGGGTTTGCAACCTATCAGGGTGGCGGCAGCTTCAATTTCACTTTCAGTGTCCCGCTTTCCGAGACCGGATCGCACATCATCAAAGCAGCTGATCTGATTCTCGGGATCCAAGCGACAACAGGATTCCAAGTCCTTGCTGCCACCACTGCGCCGAGCCTGTCGGTAACCCTCGGGACTGGCGCCATCT
>Ga0137384_10003166_pt1 | contig 13067 bp, 9 predicted proteins | sample SagtaG_2_FD_104922 | JGI IMG/M metagenome (GOLD analysis project Ga0137384, IMG submission 104922) | Vadose zone soil microbial communities from Sagehorn Ranch, Mendocino, California, USA - Sage2_R_60_16 metaG | ecosystem: Environmental > Terrestrial > Soil > Vadose zone | place: USA: California... | reverse complement strand
TGCCTCATACTCCTCAAACCGGGTCTCGCTGTTTTTTCTCTTGCCAGCGCGCGAGGTCTGTCGTGCCTCGTACTCATCACCAAGCATGTCCACCTGCGACCACTGTACGACCGCGAGATTGACGTCGCCCCATTGTGCGTCTGCTAGCGACGGACCGATATGCTGCTCACCACTTTCCAGGGCTTTTCTCAGCCGCGCCTCCTCAATAGGCGTTCTGCTGAGTCTGGCTCCCTCCAGGTGGGCTTTGTAGAGAAACGTTCGCTCCAAGTGGGCTTTGTAGAGAAACGTTCGCTCCAGGTGCGCCTCGTTGAGGTACGCCCCCTCCAGGTGCGCCCCGCTCAGGTTGGCATCCTGCAGAGAGGTCCCACTGAGATAGCCTTCTTCCAGGTGAGCTTCGCTGAGATTCGCTCCCGTCAGATGCGCCTCGCTCAGGTAGACTTTTTCCAGGCGAGCCCCACTGAGATCGGCCTTCTCTAAATGCCCTCCATTGAGATAGGCTTGCTCCAGGTGGGCTCGTCTGAGGGTAGCACCTTGCAGAAGCGCCTCGCTCAGGTCGGCTTTCCTCAGGTGAGCTTCACTGAGGTCAGCTTCCTTCAGACGAGCCCTGGCGAGGAATGCTCGATCCAGGTGCGCACTGGCGAGGTCGGCTTTCTCGAGATGCGCTTCGCGCAGAGACGCTTTTTCCAGGTATGCCCCGATGAGCACAGCCTCTTCCAGGTGCGCCTCGCTCAGATCAGCTCCCGTCAGCAGAATTACTGCGGCAGCGCGTTGTTCTTCAGTGGCCTCATCCCACTCCTGGCGGGTGAGGCTACCGCGCAGACCCGCCAGTGGAAGGGCATGCAGATCCACATAACGCAGATCCGCACCCCTCAGGTCCAGCCCCTGGCGATCCTGCTGCTCGTTGCTGGGCGCTGTAGGACCGCGTCCGTTCTCGTGTGCTGCCAGGAGCCACTCGACATCGGCACGACTCAATTTCACTCCCTTGAAGGGATAGATGCCTCGCGTGATATCTGGGGTCGTCGCAAGATAACGGCTCAGTTGTTCCTGGCGCTCCTGCCCAATCTCGGGTTCAGTACGCCAGGGTGCCAGGTGGGCTTGCCCTGTTGCACTGTTCAGAGCAGGGGTAGCGAAGATACCCTCTCGCGATGAACCCTGTAGATTGTCTTTCTTCCTTTGTACGTCTTCTACTTTATCGCTCTGGTGCGCGTGCTCCTCTCTGCTCCCTTCATCAATACGCATGGGCTTCTTCCTGTGCCTGCGCTCTTACAGGATTCAGGACAATCTTGCCGTCCTTCGCGTCGACCACGACCGTATCGCCCTCGCGAATAGTGCCATCGAGAATGCCATGGGCGATACGGTTCTCGACCTCCCGCTGGATGACGCGCTTGAGGGGACGAGCCCCGAACTGCGGGTCGAAGCCCATCTCTGCCAGCAGGTCCCGTGCGGCGTCAGTAACCTGCAGCGTGATGTGCCGCTCTTCCAGGCGCGGGCGCAGGCGATTGATCTGGATATCCACAATGTCCTTCATCTGCTCACGCGTGATTTGATGGAAGACAATGATCTCATCGATGCGGTTGATGAACTCGGGGCGGAAGCCCTCTTCACGTAGTCGTTGACGTACCTGGCGCTGGACCTCCTCCTCGTCCATGCCATCCAATTCGTGCAGCCAGTGAGATCCAACATTACTCGTCATGATAATGACGGTATTTTTGAAATCCACCGTGCGACCTTGACCATCGGTCAGACGTCCATCGTCGAGCACTTGCAACAACACGTTGAAGACTTCCGGCGCGGCTTTTTCAATCTCGTCAAAGAGGACGACACTGAAGGGCCGCCGTCGTACGGCTTCGGTCAGCTGGCCGCCTTCCTCGTAGCCGACATAGCCGGGAGGCGCACCAATGAGTCGCGCAACGCTGTGCTTCTCCATATACTCCGACATGTCGATACGAATCAGGGCATGCTCATCGTCAAACAGGAATTCGGCTAACGCGCGTGCCAGCTCCGTCTTCCCAACACCGGTTGGCCCCAGGAACATGAAGCTGGCCAGGGGGCGATTGGGGTCCTGCAGACCGGCGCGCGCGCGGCGAATCGCGTCGGAAACCGCTTGCACGGCCTGGTCTTGCCCAATGACGCGCTGGCGCAGCCGATCCTCCATCGTCAGCAACTTCTGCACCTCCCCCTCCATGAGCCTCGAGACAGGGATATGTGTCCATTTGGAGACGATCTCCGCGATGTCCTCGGCATCGACCTCTTCTTTGAGCAGGCGCGCACCCTTGATGCCGCTCAGCTTCGACTCCATCTCACGGATACGCTCCTCCAGCTTAGGAATGGTATCATAGCGCAGTCGTGCCATTTCCTCGTAATCATACTCGCGTTCAGCTTTCTCCAGCGCGAGTTGCGCCTGCTGCAGCTCTTGCTTGAGACGTTGAATCTCCTCGACCGGCTGGCGTTCTTGCTCCAGCGCCAGCTTCATGGTGCGCAATTGCTCCGAGAGATTCGCAATCTCTTGCTCGACTTTTGCTCGTCGTTCCCGGCTCGCCGGATCCGTTTCCTTTTTGAGCGCCTCAAGTTCCACCTGCAACTGGCGGATGCGGCGATCGAGCGCATCAATTTCGGTGGGGGTACTATCTAACTCCACCCGCAAGCGGCTGGCGGCCTCGTCCACCAGGTCGATTGCCTTGTCCGGCAGGAAACGGTCAGTGATGTAGCGGTTGGAGAGGACGGCAGCGGCCACCAGGGCGCTGTCCATAATGCGCACGCCGTGATGGACCTCGTAGCTCTGTTTGAGGCCGCGTAAAATGCTGATTGTGTCTTCAACCGAGGGCTGTTCGACCATGATCGGCTGGAAGCGCCGCTCCAGGGCGGCATCCTTTTCAATATGCTTGCGGTACTCATCCAACGTAGTGGCGCCAATGCAGTGCAGTTCGCCACGCGCCAGCATGGGTTTGAGCATGTTGGAGGCATCCATCGCGCCTTCTGCTGCGCCCGCGCCGACCAGTGTATGCAATTCATCGATAAAGAGGATGATGTTGCCCTCGGAACTTGTGACCTCTTTCAGCACGGCCTTCAGGCGTTCCTCGAATTCGCCGCGATACTTGGCTCCTGCGACCAGCGCGCTCAAGTCAAGCGCGACGACCTGTTTGCCGGCCAGGGTCTTGGGCACATCACCGCGCACGATACGCTGCGCCAATCCCTCCACAATGGCAGTTTTTCCAACGCCCGGCTCGCCAATCAAGACCGGATTATTCTTGGTACGGCGGCTCAAGACCTGGATGACACGACGAATCTCCTCGTCGCGCCCAATCACCGGGTCAAGCTTGCCTTGCGCAGCCAACTGGGTGAGGTTGCGCCCATATTTCTCCAATGCCTGGTACTTTCCCTCCGGATTATCGTCGGTCACCCGCTGCGAGCCGCGAATGGAGGTCAGCGCCTGCAATACGTTCTCAAGCGTGAGCCCTGCCTCTCTCAACACATGCGGCACCTCTCCATCTCTGATATTGAACATGGCCAGCAGCAGGTGCTCCACGCTCAGGTACTCATCATGGAAGGTGCTCATCTCGCTCCAGGCATCTTCCAGCAACTTGCGCAGGCGAGGCGAAATGCCCGGCTCACTGCCTCCATAAACATGCGGCATGCGCTCGAGTTCGTTGTCGAGGATGCGCCTCGCTGCTGCGAGATCGCCGCCGACCTTCGCAACCACCTGCTGCACTACTCCACCTTCCTGGGCAAGCAGGGCAGCAAGCAGGTGCTCGACCTCGACTTGATTATGATGGTACTGCCTGGCTAGCTGTGCTGCATCACTGAGCGCCTCTCGCGCTTTCTCAGTAAAGTGCTCTATGTTCATTGCTCTTTCCCTCTCCTGTTTCCTGCTGGTGGCAGGCACTCGCCTGCTCCAAACGCTAGGGAGTCTCGTCCCGCCTGAGTGCCTGGCTTCTCTCCTGCTCCAAATCATGTTGGAGGGACTCGATGCGCTTGAGCAAGCGTACGATCACTTCGACTCCCGCCAGGTTGACGCCCAGGTCGCGTTGCAACCGGCGGACCCGCCGCAGCCGTATGACCTCTTCCTCGCTATAGCGCAGTCCCCCGCCAGTTTCTACCCCCTCGATCAGGCCCAATGCACGTAGATAGCGAATCGCGCCAATACTCAGATGGCTCGCAGCAGCCGTCTCTCGCTCGCTATACAATGAGAAAGAGCGGTACTGCTGGAGCACGATTTGTGTCACATAATGCTCATCCATGGCTGCCCCTTCCTTCTACTTTTGTCGACTGGTCAGTATAGCCAATTGAACGGGCAAACGCCTCGAAGAGGCGGCGTTGTTCAGCATTCAGGTGCGTCGGAAGCACCACATTCACTTCAGCATAGAGATCACCACGCTTCTCTGGTTGTCCCAGAACAGGCATACCCTGTCCTCGTAGTCGGAACGACTTGCCGTTCTGGGTTCCCGGTGGAATCCGCAACAGTAGCTGGCGTCCATCAGGAGTTGGCACCTGCACCTCGCCTCCGAGTACGGCCGTGGCCAGGGGAACGTCCACACGTGTGCGCAGCGTGGTTCCTTCCCGTGTAAAGCGTGAATCCGGCAACACATGCACACGCAGGTAGAGATCACCCCGGCCTGAAGCGCCCTGAATGCCCTGACCGGCGATGCGTATACGAGAACCTTCATCCACGCCCGGAGGTATCTTCACTTCCAAGCGACGTGTGCTGCCGTCGGGCTCGGTGAGTTCGAAAACGCGTGTTCCTCCGTTGTATGCTTCAGCGAGGGTCACATCCACATCAGCATCGACATCTTGTGCTACCGGAGCATAAGCTTCACGTTGAGTGCGTCCTGTCGTTCGTCTACGTCCCCTCGTTGCACCCGAAACGCCTGAGCCGAAGAGGGTTTCGAAGAAGTCAGAGAACGGGGATTCTCCTCCAAAGAGGTCCTCCAGATCTTCCTCGCTCATGGTGCTATACTGAGTGCGCCTGCCTCCTCCTCTACCGTCTCCACCTGCCGCTCCCGCTGGTCCAGAGGAGTCGGGCCATCGTCCATATTGCTGGTAATAGCCGCCTAGCTCGTCATAGCGCTTGCGCTTCTCAGGGTCGGACAGTACTTCATTGGCCTCGTTGATATCCTTGAATTTTTCCTCGGCTGACTTATCATCCGGGTTGACGTCCGGGTGATACTGGCGTGCCAGCTTGCGATACGCTTTTTGGATATCCTTCTGGCTCGCGTTCTTGTCCACGCCCAGAATCTTGTAATAATCCTTGTAGTCAACGGACATGAGTCTAATCTCCCTGAAAAAGGAACCCTTCCTGAGATGCGTCATCCATCAGAAAGTTGCTCCGACCAGGGCGACCGCATCCTGTTCATGACGCCTCAGAGGCACCTCGTCTCCCTGGAAAGAGCCCCGTATCCCAGGGCCCCTCCAGGATGAGCGTTGTGAGTCGCCTAGACTTCGCGGTACTCTCCCTCGACGGTCCCAGATTCGCCACCTGATGCCGTGCCGGGTGCCGCACCGGATGTTCCATCGCCCCCGGCTGTTCCAGGTTGACTGTAGGCCTCCTGACCAATGCGCTGCATGGTGCGCTCCAGTTCATCAGCAGCGCTGCGCACACGTGTGAGATCGTTACTTGCAAGCGCATCGCGTACGGCCTTGACGCGCTCCTCCACCTCACTGCGCAAACTAGCCGAGATTTTGTCACCGACATCTTGCAGCGTCCGCTCTGCCTGGTAGGCCAGGCTATCAGCGCGGTTGCGCATCTCGATCTCCTCGCGGCGCTGGCGGTCCTCCTGCGCATGCAGTTCGGCCTCACGCACCATGCGCTCCACTTCCTCCTGGGAGAGGCCACTGGTGGAGGTAATCGTGATCTTTTGTTCGCGCCCACTTGCCTTATCGCGCGCCGTCACATGCAGAATGCCGTTGGCGTCGATGTCGAAGGTCACCTCAATCTGTGGGACGCCTCGTGGGGCCGGAGGGATGCCCTCCAGGCGGAAGCGACCCAGGCTCTTGTTGTCCCGCGCCAGTTCGCGCTCGCCTTGCAACACATGAATCTCCACCGCCGACTGGTTATCTTCCGCTGTGCTAAAAATCTCGGTCTTGCGCACCGGGATAGTCGTGTTGCGCGGGATCAGCTTGGTCATCACACCACCGAGGGTCTCAACACCCAGCGAGAGTGGCGTTACGTCAAGCAGGAGCACATCCTTTACCTCGCCCTTGAGCACGCCCCCCTGGATGGCCGCGCCGATGGCCACCACCTCGTCCGGGTTCACCCCCTTGTGCGGCTCCTTACCGAAAATCTTGCGCACCAACTCGATCACTGCTGGCATGCGGGTCTGTCCACCCACCAGGACGACCTCATTGACATCGGATGCCTTGACCCCCGCGTCCTCCAGCGCCTTCATGACCGGGCCGCGCGTGCGCTCGATGAGATCGCCGACCAGTTGCTCTAATTTGGCCCGCGTCAAGGTCATCACCAGGTGTTTGGGTCCACTGGCGTCAGCCGTGATGAAGGGCAGGTTGATCTCTGTCTGCAGCGAGGAAGACAATTCGACCTTGGCTCGTTCTGCCGCTTCCTTCAAGCGTTGTAGCGCCATGCGATCCTTGCGCAGATCAATCCCCTGGTCTTTGCGGAACTCGTCGGCCAGCCAGTCAATGATGCGCTGGTCAAAGTCGTCACCGCCCAGGTGCGTATCGCCGTTGGTCGCCTTGACCTCAAAGACGCCCTCACCCAACTGCAAGATGGAGATATCGAAGGTCCCACCGCCCAGGTCATAGACAGCGATTATCTCATCCCTCTTCTTATCCAGCCCGTAGGCCAACGAGGCAGCTGTCGGTTCGTTGATGATACGCAAGACCTCGAGTCCTGCAATCGTTCCCGCGTCTTTGGTCGCCTGGCGCTGCGCATCGTTAAAGTAGGCTGGCACTGTAATCACGGCCTGGGTAATACGCTCGCCCAGTTTGGCTTCCGCATCGACTTTCATCTTTTGCAGAATCATCGCCGAGATTTCCGGCGGACTGTATTCGCGTCCACCCAGTACCACGCGGACGTCGCCGTTGGAGGCGCGCGTGATCTTGTAGGGCACGGTCTTTATAGTACGCTGGACTTCGGGGTCATCGTACTTGCGTCCCATGAGACGCTTAATAGAAAAAACCGTATTTTCCGGGTTGGTCACCGCCTGCCGTTTCGCCACCTGGCCGACCAGGCGCTCACCGCTCTTGGTGATCGCCACTACTGAAGGAGTGAGCCGCGACCCCTCGCTGTTCTCCAGGACGGTCGGCTCACCCCCCTCGATGACTGCCATCACCGAATTGGTTGTTCCCAGGTCAATGCCTAATACTTTTGCCATTGCTTCTCGCTTCCTTTCAGAAAAGCCTCGTAGAGACTCCATCTCGTCAGAATTCAGAATTTCCTTGCTGCGCAGGCGCGTCACTCACGTGAGACGGAGTACTTGCGACGCTAACCTGAGCAGGGCGAATGACACGTTCTCCCAGGGCATACCCTGGTTGTGCAACGTGCAGGATCGTTCCTTCAGGCACATCTGCTCGCGCCTCCCTCGTGATGGCCTCATGCCAGCGCGGATCAAACGACTCTCCGGTTGTGCCGATCTGTCGCACGCCCAGTTGGTCGAGCAGCGTCGTGAGTCTTCGCGCAACCAGGAACAGGCCTTGCACCCATGGATGCGTGGCCAGCTCTGGTGGAGCGGCTTCCAGCGCTCGTCTAAGATCATCGAGCACCGGTAACATTTGGGAGAGGATCGCGCTCTGGGCTGCGACGCGTCCTTCAGCCTGCTCCTGGCCCATGCGACGTCGATAATTCACGAAGTCCGCTTGTGTTCGCCGTAGCAGGTCCAGGCACTCTTCCGCCTTCTGCTGCTCTGCGGTAAGCCGTTGCTCTAGCTGAGCCGAGACGGTAGAGGAACTCGGCTCGCCTTCCCGTTCTGGCTGCTCGGCCGCCTGTTGCTGCGGCCTTTGGTCCTGCTGTTCTTGTCCGTTCTGCTGCATAGCACCTTCCTTTTCTCTTCCGTCGCGGCCACTGCTGCCAGCGGCCTATTACCCAGGAGAGGTTGCCCGCCGAGTCAGGCATTTCTCCGTCCTATAAACAAGCCTCATCTTCCATGGGTAATGCGAGAGTAACCTGCACCCCCTGGCCTCGCGGTGAGTCTACCGTAAGTGTCCCGTAGTGGGCCACGGCAATTCTGTTTGCCAGGTAGAGTCCCAAACCCAGCCCCGTCGATGTCACGCCCGCTACGAAAGGGCGTAAGAGCTGGACACACCGTTCAGGAGGAAGGCCTGGGCCCGCATTGCTCACGGTCAGAAGCATCCATGGTCCATCCGTCCTTCTCACTTTGTCCAGTTGGACCTGGATGGGGATGTGCTTCGGCGCGTATTCGACCGCATTGGCCAGCAGGTTCTCCAGGACCTGCCGGAGGCGATTGGGATCAGCCGAAAGCACCATCTCCTGGGGAGCGTGAACATGGATCGGAGTATCTGGCCCGCTAAAGGCAGGAATCACCTCCTGCACGAGATCCACCATATTGATGGGCTGTGGATGGATGGTGAAAATACCCTGGTTCAGGCGTGCCACATCCAAGAGGTCCGAGATGACCCGTCCGAGCAGTTTGAGGGTGTTGGCGGCCGCCGTCGCATCACGCTCATCTTGCTCTCGCCCTTCGCGACGTGCCCGCCGCTCCAGCAGTTCGAGACGACCTCTGAGTGGGGTGAGATAGTTGCGCAAGTCGTGTGCCATGATTGTAAGCAGTTCCTCGGCCGCAGTGAGTAGCTCCTCGGCCGCCAGGCGTCGGCCCTGTTCAACGGCTTCCTGTCTCATGCGCTCGACTACCTCCGCACGGTGTACCCCGATCCCAACCCAGCAAGCCACTGCTTGCAGGAAGTGCAGATCTTGCTCCGAGAAGAACTCGGGCGTGCTGGAGGAGGCCAGGAGAACACCCCGATGTTGCGCCTCCACCTCAAAGACTGTCGCGATCTCAGACTTCACCCCCATTCCGACTTTCACCCCAACCAACTCCTCAGAATCCAGGTCCGCATGCCCAGTAAGATAGGGAACACCGGTCAGAAAAACCTCGACAAGGCGCCCTCCATTACCCAGGAGCAACCGATCCATCCCGACGGCTTGTTGGCGCTTTCCCATCGGCGTATCATTCGTGCCAACGGCCACGAGGGTATCGGTTAAGGAGTTGTGTAAGAAGGCGTCGACTTTCTCGGCTGCGAGTACCTCGGCGACCAATTGCGCTGCCTGATTAAGTGTGGTGTTCACATCGGTCGTTGGGAGTTCGAGCAGCCGCTCGAGCGTCGTCAACAACCGATCCTGCCGTTGACAAACGACCTCCCTGTGAAGAGCTTGATCCATCTCTGCTTCCCTTTCTCTTCTTAAACGACACCACGCTTTCATCAGCTTCAACGCCCGATCGGAATCAAGACCGGCAGCAGATCGGCTTTGGGATCCACAATCAGGTCATTCCAACCTCAATGGCTCAATTGGAGATAGAAGGGCAGTTACTCTCTGCCCTTCGGATTTGTTACAACCAGGTCTTCTCTTCTTCATCGCCCCAAGTATATGCTGCATGTGGCGCCTTGTCAAGTATTTATATTAACTTGTCTATTATTTTTTTATATGAAGAGAAATATATTTTTTGTAGAAAACGGTCTCTGCTACTCAATCGCGTCGGGCCTCGCGCCGAAAGGATACTCCTTGTCCCTGGTCTCCCTGGCTCACAGGTGAAGACACATCGAGTGGGCCTGGAAAGGCGCGCTCGGCCTCCTCCTCCAGGCGTTGCTCGTTGCGGCACACAAAGACCAAACACGCGATGGTGATGAGCAGGCCGAGCACGATCGTAATGGGTCCGATCGGCCCTGTCAGCCGATGTATATTATCACCGAGGAAGTACCCCCCCAGTCCGTAGAGCGTGGCCCAGATGATGCCCCCCAGCGCGTTGTAGAGCAGGAAGGATCCCCATGGCATGCGGTTCGTCCCCGCCAGGAACGCGGCCCAGGCACGCAAGACGGCGATAAAGCGCCCAAAGAAGACCACTTTGCCGCCATGCTTACGGAAGAGGTACTGCCCCAGTTTCACCCTGCGCTCATCAATGTGAAGATAATGGCCATAGCGGCGCAGCAGCCGGTAGCCGCCTTCGCGTCCTACCCAGTAGCCGATATTATCGCCCAAAATTGCCCCGAGGGTAGCCGCCGCAATCACCAGCGGAATGGCGAGACGATGGGTCGTCCCAGCATAGATGGCTGCGACGAGCAGCATGGTCTCGCCAGGAAAGGGAATGCCCGAACTCTCTATGGCCACAAAGAACAGCACCGCCCAGTAGCCGTAGGCCGTCAGAAAATGCGTCAGCTCGGATGTGGCAAGATGAAACATGTGAGCGCTGCTTTCTCCCTCTCCTCTCCTATGTTAAAGCGGTACCGGCTGTTCTGTACTGGAAGGCACGGACGATGAGGAGTAACCCGAAAACGATGGCATTCATTTTCTACCTCCTCATTAAGGGTCCGCTAAAGGGTCCACTATTACCCTTGCCGCTGCCCTGCCTCTTGTCGTTGCCCTGTCTCCTGTCGTTGTGCTGCCTCTTGTCGTTGCCCTGTCTCGACGGGCACCTGCTGAGGCTGACTCTGGCCGCCTGTAATGCTGATCCGCTTCGGGCGGCTCCCTTCACTAACAGGGAGCATAATCGTGAGGATCCCATTCTCGAACTTCGTTTGGACATTGTTGGTATCGATAGGCCTGGGGAAGGTGACCACCCGTTCAAATGAGCCGGCGACGATTTCTCGCGAGAGCCAGTTGTGTCCACGCCGATGGCGTTCCGTCTTGCCTTGCTGTGTCTGTTGTCCACCGTCCTGTTGCGTCTGTTGCTGGCCCTGCGTCTGGCTCGCTTGCGCCTGTTGCTGGCCCGCTTGCGCCTGTTGCTGGCCCGGTGTCTGACCCGCTTGCGCCTGTTGTTGGGCCTGCGCCTGACCCTCGGGCTGGTCCTGATGCTCGTTCTGATGGCTGAAGCGACCTCGAATCGTCAAGGTGTTTTGATCAACCGTCAGTTCAATATCTTCCGGTCGCACCCCTGGAAGGGCAACATCCACCTCATAGCCATTCTGTGTCTCACAAATGTCCATAGGTGCCAGTTGAGGTGCTGCGCCAGACATCATATTGGGTCGCACAAAGCTCTGTTCGAATAATTGATCCATCGCCCGGCGAAGGCTGAGTGCCTCGCGGAAAGGATCGTAACGAGTAATCATAGATTTGTACCTCCTTGTCTCTGGTATGCTATCGTATCTGTCGTTTCCTTGCACCCCTCACCATCCTGACTGCAGTAAAAGCGAGCGATGCTTTCGACCTCATGATGAGGGAGTTGCGCCACTTTCTTAGTGCGCATCTCTTCCCGCATCAAAGTATACGTCGTATCCATTGCGTTGTCAAGTATTTATATTACCTCATCAACTATTTATATGGAACAAAAATATATTTTCCATTGAAAAGATGCTATTTGATGATGTACCATCTCACGCATCCTTCCATCTAAACGCCTGACGACTTCACTTCTCTCTTCACTGAAGGTCTGCTACAGCTTAGAGGGTTTTATATCTTGCTAGCTCTGTCTCATCATTGAAAAGTATATATCGTATATGGTATTATGTCAAGTATTTATTTATTTACTCTACTATTTATACGGAACAAAAATAATTTTTCTATAGTAAAGGCTTTGCGAGCAATTAAAACCTCCTGTATGAGGAGGTTTTATGGGAGATTCGTAGGGTGTAGAGCGGGTTGACTCCCCGCCGATCAAACAGTCATACTATTTCCAGAGAATCCTGGAAAATGTCTCCAATTCTACGGAGATTATGTTGGAGGAAGGCGGAAGGTGATACTACGTAGGATGATGTTTCTTGCTATGTGCTCCAGCGTACTCCGATGGCATGTAGGAGATCTTCCTTACTTTCGGCAGATATGAGCACTCCAGCCACGGAGGCCCCACTCAGGTTAGACTCGCTGAGGCGAGCACCACTGAGATCGGCTTCGCTCAGGTCAGCATTCATGAGGTCGGCCCCACTCAGGTCGGCCCCATTGAGGTGAGCCCCATTGAGGTGGGCCCTACTCATGTGAGCCCCACTCATATGGGTCCCACTCAAGTCGGCTTCGCTCAGGTCGGCATTGATGAAGTGGGCCTCACTCAGGTCTGCTCCGCTGAGGTGAGCCCCACTTAGTTCTGCGTAGCTCAGGTCTGCATTGTTGAGGCGAGCCTTGCTCAGGTCGGCTCCGCTGAGGTGGGCCTCGGTGAGATTAACCTCGCTCAGATCAGCCATGTACAGGATGGCCGTGCTCAAGTCGGCTCCGCTTAGATTGGCTCCGCTTAGATTGGCTCCGCTTAGATTGGCTCCGCTCAGGTCTGCATTGAGGTTGGCCCCGCTCAGGTCCGCTCCGCTTAGAATAGTCCCACTCAGGTTGGCCCCGCTCAGGTCCGCTCCGCTGAATTTGGCCCCGCTCAGGTCGATCACGCTCAGGTCAATTCCCTGTAAATTTTGGCCACTTACATCTAGCTTATCACTACCACCCACCATTTGAATGCGTTGTTCTATGTCTGCTCTTGTAAGAGGCATATCTGCTCTATCCCTCGTGTCAATGTTGTTCAAGCTCATATTTAATACCTCTTCCCTTGCGAAATCACTTCGTGTGTTCCTTACACCTAAGATCGCCTGAAAGCCCCCGTTATTCATGCGGGGGATGAAAGGCGTTCCTTCTTCCTTCTTCATTTCCGCTTTTTGCCAACATAAAAAGAATACTCTTGTAACAAGGCTCCATAAGACGTTAGTAGGGCTTGTCCGAACGTGCAGGAGAACCTTTCTCTTCTCTTCGTTGGCTGCCTAGCAGTAGTGCCTGGAGATGGGCGCAAGTCGCAACGAAGAGTATCAACCGACGGAAGTGTAGGCTTTTCTGTGCTACACACGGTCATGTCCTGAACCGTTAGAGTTGGTCGGCTTAAAGTTCTATCGGTCTCCGACGAGGCTACTCCTTTCAAGAGTTGAGAGTTGGAACGACGGTAGAACCCCTGCGCCTTGAGGCCAGGGAGTCTCAG
>Ga0137384_10003150_pt1 | contig 13095 bp, 16 predicted proteins | sample SagtaG_2_FD_104922 | JGI IMG/M metagenome (GOLD analysis project Ga0137384, IMG submission 104922) | Vadose zone soil microbial communities from Sagehorn Ranch, Mendocino, California, USA - Sage2_R_60_16 metaG | ecosystem: Environmental > Terrestrial > Soil > Vadose zone | place: USA... | reverse complement strand
CTGGGTTTCCATTCGCCATCGATTAGCCCGTCCCTCTCTAGTCGTTGAATGGCGAGAAATAACGAACCCGCATTCAGGCGGAAAACGCCCTTGCGCGTTTGTTCGATTCGCACGGAAATCCCATATCCATGCATAGGCTCCAGCGCCAACGTTTTTAGGATGAGCATATCGAGCGTGCCCTGGACGAGATCACTCGGCTTGTCTGGCATAAAACTCATTCCCCTTGGCTACCAGGAGGAACATACGCTTCTTCTACTGGTTGTCAAGGGGAGAAGACCCCAAAATTCATGAGGAAAAGACCTGAGCAGGCAACTGCCGGGCTTGGAGGGGTGAGTTCGAGCTACTCGTAACGCACGGTGACCGCGATTTTGACGCGGACAGCGGCCGTTGTCAGTACCCGTGACACACCCGCCACCCCGGCACCGCTACATGCTCAAAGAAAGTGTTTTATTCGATTCGCGTTCGGCCCGCAGCCAATCCTCTAGCTCGCCTCCCGGCTCTCCGCCACGTTCGAGATACATTTCATATGCACGGCGTCTGACTCGTTCTTATCCCACTGCCCTCGATTGAAAGGGCTCTCCGGTCGCTCGTGGCTAGGAGATTTCCTCAAGCTTTGCGTCTCTTGTTTCGCTGTCATGCGTGTTCTAGGAACAGAAGATTTCTCCCAGTCCTGCCCGAGAGCTCTCCGCCAGCCTTTCTGGGCTCAACTTTCGTCCGGCGGCCATCCGGGAGGCCTCGCGAATCGTGTCATCCACTTTTCCGAACAGTTCGTCGGCAGTGCCTTCGAGTTCCGCTCTTCATCGTGGATGGAGTTTCGGAGCGACATCCGTTTGGAAGATATTCCGCAATTCTTCCAGGCTCTCGGAAAACACCTCGATCGTGTCGTGAATATAGAGGAGGTCCTTGGCGCGGTCTTTATACGCGCGGTCTTCATGAATGAGGATTCTTTGTGCGAGAAAACTGGTGGGGTTCGCGATCTGTACTTTCCGCTTCGGCGAGAATGGATATCCGTTCTCTCTGCCCAATTGCACCTTCCACGGAGAAATCATCAGGATCTCGATGTAGCGAAGCAATTGAGACGAAATACCGCCTACTTCCTGCGTTGCCTTGCGCTTCCCCCTGCGGTCGTATTCACTTCCTACGAGCGGTGATAGAAATTCCGCGTAGAACCCGCCCCCTTTTCCATAGTGGTAGTGCGTTGCCGGTGGCCAATCCTCGCCCACAAACTCTTCCACGAAACCGGCGTCCAACAAACGTTTCCGAACACTCAACTCCCGCGCCTTGAGTTTCGGAGGCATAGCGACGTCTCCGTCGAGCGTGATTAGCGGAAGATAGGCGAGTCTTCGGGCGAGAGGATGATGCCGGTACAGCCGGTGGGCCCACCCACCGATAAGCACGACCTCACCCAGCCACGGCTCAAGCGCACCGATAAATTTCGAAAATGCCTCGAGTTCTCGACCTCGTTCGTTCATCGCTCAGGCGACTCAAATGTTGGGGCAAGTATCTTTCGCCAGATGATGTGCGCCTGCTCCTTGCCTCGCGCCGGGTGTTGTCCGACATCGAGCCACACCTGAATAATATCGCTGACCGGCAGGCCGCTCTTCTCCACAACTCCGCGGAATACACTTTCGCGGTTGCCCGGAAGACGCACGTAGATGTCCGCGTCTTGTTCCTCCGCGTTTTCCGAAAGACCTAGGTCTTTTAGAACGTCCCCGTTCAAACGCTCTACATATATATAAGGTTTCGCGCCGCGCACGAACCCGACGCCCAGGGCCTCGGCGGCTTCAAACAATGCAAGGCATATTCGCGGTCTCGGCGAAGGAGGGTGCTCGTTTGAATCTCGCGAGGGTTTCGATTCCTTTGACAGGTAGGAACGCAGCGCGCTCCGGAGGGCCTTTTCCCCTTTGTGAAGGACCCACTGCATCGGAACTTCCACGACGCGGCGCTGACTCGCAGCCCGCCACCGGTTCATCAGTTCTCTCCATCGAACCAGTCGAAGCGGACCTTGCCCGGACTCGAGAAAGCCTTCTTTCGAGAATTCTTCGATGAAACGAAACCCACTCATAACCGAAACGCCGGCCGCGGCCGCGAGCTGGGACGCTCCTTGATACTGACCTCTCGGAGCGGATAAATACGACTCGGGAATTCGCGGAGCGAGTAGAACCTTGAGCATCCATTGGTTCAAATCCGAAAAGAGCTGTGGCGCTCCCGCACGCAGTTTGGGCGAACAAATCTGCTTTTCCGATCGTCTTGCAGAGTTAAGTGATTCGAGCCCATGGCCTGCGAACGACCGAAACCCTTCCATGTCCATGAGACCCACAGCCACTTCGGGAACCCGTTCTTGCAGAAATCGTTTCGCCTCCTCGGCAACCGACTCTGGCATGTGATTTGCGCCCACAATCGCTACGGGGAGTGGATGATCGGAGAGGCTTCGGGAATAGTAGGACGCTTCGAGAGCCGCCTGAGACAGCAGCGGAATCACACGATCTTTCCGGCCTTCGGAAGCCCGCTTGATTTCCACTACCAGCTTCTTGCCGGGGCGCGAAGCAATCAAATCGGGGGCCGCTCCGCGCTCGCGAGGCTGCTTGAGTACTTTCCAGCCTTCCTCGCGAAAGAGATTGGCTACGACCAGCCCGAGTTGGGCTTCGTGGTCTGGCGACGGGTTTGGATAATGGCCTAGCATCGGCTTACCACGGCCATGGTATTCATCATGGCCACGTTAATTATCATGGCCATGATACATGCATCCAGCCCCGTCGTCAAGACTCAAGAACGAATTCGGTTACCGGTCCTCTTCCTAACACACCGATAGCGCCGCTTTCGGGCAGGAAATAAGATAGTTCCATGCCGGCACGCAAAATCGTCGATATCGACATGGACGCCAAAAAACCGTATGCGAAACTTGGACAGGTTTTTCATCTTGGCTTTCTCTCGCTGACCTGCGCCTCGTTTCGTGTGCTCAGAGGAGCTGCAACGGTTTCGCGGACCGTTGCTCCGACGAAACAGCGTATAGCACTGGAACCGAATCTGTCGCAAGAGCTCTGGAAGTTCTTGTAAATCAGTACGATTGGCTACCAGGTCCGCTGACCTTTCGGGTTGTGAAACGGCTCAAATTTTCAACAGTTGGGATAACACTGGGATAAGAGAGCCGCCCAATTGCTCGCCTGAACCGACAAGCGGATTCTTCCTAACTCCAATGCTGGCAAGAATCTGGCGGAGAGGGGGGGATTCGAACCCCCGTTGGAGGTTTTGGCCCCCAAAACGGTTTAGCAAACCGCCGCATTCAGCCGCTCTGCCACCTCTCCGCGGTTTGCCTTCAACAGCTTACCACAAACATCTAATTCACCTGCTGAACAATTGCTGAACACTGATTCAGCGTGTCCAAAGTTGTCTCTAGGCTTTTCATGGCAGCTAACACTGCCGGATCAAAGGCCTTGATGTAACGTTCTTTGGTCACGTGTGGCTTTGCGTGACGAAGTATGCGCTGGACGACTTTCTCATTCGCGCCCAACTCATACAAATTCGACGCAATGCCTCGTCTGAATCCATGCCAGCCATACCACTCCAGCCGGATTGCTTCTACGGCTGGACGGATGATCCGTTGGCCCAGTTTGCTTAAGTCCATGGGCTCACCGCCGCCGACGTGAAACATCACGCCAGTGGCCGGATTCCCCATAGAGAGCCGATACGCGTTCAGGATTTCTGCTAATTGGCGAATGACCGGCACCGCTTGGCGACTCGCTGTCGTCTTTGGTCTATTAACGACATTCTTCCATATCGACCGGTTAACGCTTAGCGAGTCCCCCGTATAATCCGGCCATTCAAGCCCACGCAGCTCTCCTTCCCGGAGTCCCGAAAAGGACGCCGTAGCGGTCACCGCCTTGGGCAACAATGGCAGAACGTCCAGAATGCGACGTATCTGGGTCAAGTTGTACGCAAACGTCTCGCCTGGTTCGCGTGCGTTCCTTGGGATTTTGGCATCCTGGACAGGGTTCACACCATCGAACGCGCCCTCATTCTTCGCATGAGTGAAAACTCCGCTCAACATACTCTTGATATGCTGAAGCGTGGTTTTGGTCAGGTCGTGCTCTTCACCGATTGCCCTGAGCATCTTGCTGGCGTGCACGGTCCTGAACTCACGCAACCGAACATTTCCGACGCGATCGCGAATGTGATTGTTCCAGATTTCCCGATACCCCTTCTTGGTCGACGCGCGCAACTCGTCAATGTAAGGCAGATAGACTTTCTCGACAAACTCTCCTAGATTCATGCTGCTATCTGGGGTGAACTTCCCAGCGTTTAGTCGCTGCATGAATTCTATTTTTAGGGGCATGATATCGGATTCGCGTGGATAGTCCGCCACGCGGCCCAACATCCTAGCCCGCTGCTTAAGTTTGATCGATCCGTCCTTCTGCCGTACTTGGACGCGATACTTTACGAACCAAGCCGCATGGTCTGCGTACAAGCATCCATCTTGATAACGAACAGGTTTGGTCATTTTTCCTCCTTTAATGACCCTGCCCGTTCGCACTGACCAACTGGCGACCCAGCCATTCGCGGAGTTCTGCACTTCCCCAAGGAAAACGAACGTAGCGTCCAAGCCGAAGATGCGCGATTGGATCACTCGTGCGCTTCGCATTGGTCCGCGAACGTACCCAAGTTTCAGGTACATTGAGCCGTTTCGCGAGCTCAGTAGAATCTATCACTTCCACGTGGCTCATGAGCAGGTTTTCCTCCATTCCTAGAGGTTCAGAGACCCGCCATTGCAATCCTTTGGATCAGTTTGAGGCTATTCCGCATGCACGCACTTCACCGAGTTCGCTCCGAAAAAAGTATCGAGTGTCGCCGACCTACCGGACATAGCCGTCATCCCAGCCGAGATGCTACTATACGTAAAGCACCATGGCAAGCACATATTTGAGGTCTCCGAACTTAACCCGTGGACGGCTCAAATCGCGGAGACGACTTTCGGTCGTGGATCAGTTTCCGGTAACGTTAATAAGGAGTTGTCCTGCTTAGGGAAGCTACGGCGATCAAGCTAGATTGGACTCATTCCTGAAACGTCACGCACACGCCATTGGGGTCAATGGCGCCGAACTCATTCGTGCCCCAGGTCTCTCCGCTCCATGGGCAGTTGCTCAACAGCGTGATAGCGGGCCTTTCATTCTGCGAGGCACACCTCAGATTCGAGGGTCAAGAAGTTGCCCACGACAACATCGTGTAAATTCGAATCCAACTCACATTTCTTCTCGCCCCAAGAATCAACTCGCGGGAGACTAGCAGAGGCATCGAACCATCAGTCTGAGAGCCAGGCTCGTTAGTACTCACCAGTCTCTTGCGCCAGCAGAAGGATTGCGCTTGCCGTCGCGTTTAGCGCGTACTGAGCTACGTGAGCGACAATCAGCAGCAGTTGGTTAAAGTAGCTGTCTAAGCGTGTATGGGGCAAGACGGTGTCGATGAGCGTTTCGCCGGATCCGTTGGTTTATAGGCCCAGCCCCGGCGCTCGGAAATCACCTTGAGAACGCTCTCGAACGCGCTCCCGCATTTCGTAGGCAGTCACCAAAATCGCCCTTGCGATAATCCTCGAGCGCGGCTAGATACTCGCTGTTCGCGCCGCGGAAATGAGGCCGCTGCAGGAGCGTCAACGCCTGTGCGATAGCATTGGCGTGAAGAACTTCGTTTTCTTTCATGATAAGTTACGGATAGGCGCGAGTATGGATCGTCAAACCACGACCCTCCTGAACGGGCTCCCTGAGAGAGTGAGTGAGGTGGTATGGCAGATCGTCCTGCCGCAGGATTTCGTTCAACTCATCGACTGCGCCGTCGTGGTCGACGCCGGCTTCGAAGCGACACTCTCCCTTGAACAATGTCTTCCAAGAAGTTCAGGAATATCTCCCCCGGGCACGTTAGCAGATGTCCGATTGCACGAGGTCGCTCGACGGCCAGCAATACTGCTTGCGGTGTCAAGCTATTGGAGACACGACCAGCGGAATTGTAGTTGTGTTTATAGCGTTTATCTGCTAGTGTAGTTGCGAATGTAGCGAATACTGCATCCGAGGAGGTCGCTATGGTTGCATACCCTGTGACAATACCCGAATCAGAAGAAGAGCAGGTTCGTATTCTCACCCAATTGATGCAACGCGGCGGGGCAGCCCTCGTGGGGCCAAATAATGAGCGACTTGAAATCCCGGAATCCGTCTACTGTCTGTTTCTCTCCTTGCTAAGAATGATGCAAGAAGGAAAGGCGGTCTCGATTGTTCCCCAGATGCAGGAGTTGACGACACAAAGGGCGGCGAACCTCCTGGGTGTTTCTCGGCAGTTTCTAGTCCGGCTACTTGAAGAAGGCAAGATTCCTTACCACCGGACAGGAACACACAGGAGAATCTATTTGAAGGATCTTCTTGCGTTCCGCCTTCAGCGCGATCAGCACAGAAGAAAGGCCATCGAGAGAATTGCCAAAGAAGAAGTCGAGCAGGGTACGTACAACGATTTCCCAATTCCGGAATAATGAACGCCGACTTTCCCGCGGTCCTAGATGCGTGCATATTAGTGCCGGCTGCGCTGCGCGATACGATCCTGCGCTGCGCAGAACGGCGACTGTTTCTTCCCCGATGGTCGAAAGAGACGCTTGCCGAGCTAGCCAGGACTCTCCAGCACAAACTGCGACGGTCGCCGCAACAGGTGGAGCACCTGCTCCACGAGCTCAACGCTCATTTCGCGGACGCACTCGTTGAGAACTACGAACCGCTAATGGGCATCGTAACGAATGATCCAGGGGACCGACACGTCCTAGCAGCCGCCATAAAGTGCGGCGCTGAGGCAATTGTCACGTTCAACGTGAAGCACTTCCCGGACACCGCCACTGACCGCTGGAACATTGAAATTCAGCATCCCGATGAATTCCTGGTCCACCTGTACTACCTGAATCCAGATCTCATCGTGCACATCCTGCACGAACAAGCCGCATTCATCGGCAAAAGCCTTTCGGAACTGCTTTCCATTCAAAAACAGGGAACCCCGCGATTCGTGCAGTTGCTTTCCGATTCCCTAGGTCTTTCCTAAGCGCGGAACGCCAAACACAGGCAGAAAAGGGGTTCTCGAAAATCACTCGACAGTGTCGAAGGACGCGGCAGCGTGCGTTCCTACCGCGCCAGTTGGATGTCCTAGTGTTAATGGAAACTATGGCCAGGATCAGCGCAGATTCCACAACGAAACTAAGAGAGCAAAATGTTAGCGTCCGCGCCCAGCCTTCTCACGGTGCTTTGCCGCGTGCAATTCCTTGCCAAACACCCTAGCGGCCCAGTCCGGTATGGTCTGCGCGGTTTTGCTCAACTCGCCGCCCACGAATTGTGCCACTACGCGGTAGCCACGGCGATGCGCGGTATTGTCGTACAGGATCAAATCATCGGTGTGCTTACGGACTTCGAGGAGATTCTTTGGAGACTCCCTGTAGGAATCAATCACACTTGATATCGGCACAGCTTGTCCGCCCCGACTCATGCGAACCAAGACACGCCCGACGTTCAAATTCGCATCTTCCGTAGAAATAAAAAGCACCTTCGTCGCGTAGCCTGCTGCCTTGGCTTCGTCTAGCAGTTGCGTGTCCACACGAATGTCTTCGACGGCAAAAGACCGCCGGTCATTAATATATGGTTGTTGCTGGTGTCTAACTGCGGGGACGAGACTGGGGAACGCCTCTTTCAAGTAGGCTTCGTAGAAAGTTGTTTTACCGGCACCCAATGGTCCGGCAATGATGAACAATGTTGGCTTCGGCTGGCTCAGGGTATCATTCCTTCGTGTGCAGTCTTGTGCGAACCCTTCTGCGGCGGACGCGCGAACTGCGCTTCTAATTGCACAACAGGGGTTCGCTCTCCGTCAGGCGTGACTTTCACTGTTGCTTTCAGATTGCGATCGTATTCGTAATATGTCCCATCAGGCTCTTCTACATCTGCGGAAAGCGGCTGAACCGCCGCAAGGCCCGAGAGCATCTGATGAAGCTCGCGACGCTCTAACTCCGACATCGCGTCATACGTTCGCATGGATGCCCCATGTCCCTTGGTCGGTCTTTTGAGTTTGGCTTCTCCAGTCTTTGAGTAATAGGCGAGGAGAGCGCTATTCACGAGCTGATTCATCGAACACTTCCGCTTTTGAGCGACCTGATGAATACGCTTGCGAAGCCGCCGCAGGATGACGACTTGCGTTTCCCTTCCTGTCTGTTTCTGTCTGGACTGAAGATTGACAAGCTCGACGGTATTAAGGTCGACCGCTAGAAGCGCATCATTGATCGAAGTCGACAGTTCTCCCATGTACCGAGGTTTGTCCCTGAGGAGTTTGTCGAGGGTACTCAAGAGCCGCACGTTGTAGACTCCGAAGTTTGCGCTTCGCCGTTTGGCCACGATTCCTACCGTCTTTGGAATGGGGTTCCCGCAACTCGAAATACGCTGCGGTCCATACATGAGATATATACATGACCCTTAGGGGTTGTTCAAGCTTAGCCTAGTCCAATACCGTTTGATGGCTCTGGCTAATCCGACTACTGTTGGAACTCAGCTTGAAGAGAAGGCTTCGCTGACCTTTCTACTGGATCCGAAGTTGGTGCGAGGCGTGTGGCGCGTTTTTCGCGGCGAGGTTTAGACTGAGGCTGAGGGGCAAAATCACCTCGCACAGCGGGGGCAGAACACACGCCAAATACAGGGCAGAGCAAAGGTCTCCATGGCGACCACACAAGAAATGCAAAGATAAGCATCAGCACCAAGAACGTCTTTCGAAATCCTGGTTGCGTGCTGCATTTGTAGTCGATATAAAAAAGCATCGCGAGCGACGATCTCATTTCAGCACCCTTGCAAGCACGACTCCTAAAACAGCTCCCAATACCAGAAGGTTGCTTGCGGCAATCACGCCTGCAGCAACGCAGCAGCGCACCGCGGATCGCGAATCAGCACGATTCAGTTCGACTATCAGCTCTCTCGCGTGCAGCCGCCCTGCGTCAACATCCTTTTTGAATTTCTTCACGCACCGCTATCCCGGCTTTGCGTGCTTCCTTCTCAATACTTCCCATCGCTTGACGCTGCGCCGAGCGAAGGCCTGCCTCCATGCCAGCGACGATCTTTTCTGTGCGAGCCTCTAAACTTCCGACCACCTGCTGCAACACCACTTCATTCATCGTAACCAACAGCATCGCAGGATCATCCTGGCGGACTAGCATTCCATGACGGGCTGCTACTTCCGCGGTTATGCGCTTCAAGTCCAGGACAACTTCGGTCTTCATGGGACTATTGCCCATGAAAGGTCTCTCCTCTCACGGGCGGGCTCCTTCATTGTACAAATGGAATTGCGTCCAACTGGTCGAAGAGTTCGCGCTGCACCACCCGCAACCGCTGCTTCGCCATGATCGTGAAACCACTTCCATTCAGTGCTTCCTCAAAAGTCATTTTCTGGCGGATCATGTCTTCCACATCCCGGCCAAAGGTATCCGCCGTGCGACGCACGATCGCCACCGAGCCCTGCACTTTATTTGCATGTTTCTTACAAACCGCCGTTTCCCGGAATGGTTGGCCGTTCTGCAGCACCGAGCCAAAATATTCATTCAACCACACCACTATGTTTTTCTCCCGCGTCGTCTCGGCGAGTTGCTCAAATCCGTCTACCGTGTCGTTAAGCGACTGGCCGCCAGTAATAACCGAATGAACGAACACGCGTTTTCCTCTCTCCCGCAAATAATCCAGCGCGTCGTTCTCTAAGATGTAGTGCCAGAGGGGAATAAAAGTGGACGCGCCCGTGTCCACAACGAATGTGCCGTTCTCTGTAAGCAACTTTTCAACGAGGAGATCGAATTCGCGCTGGTCTACGCTTCCCGCTTTCAAGAGATTCAAGCGGCTCACGGCCAGACCCTGGTATTCTGAGAGCGTTTGATTCACGGGGTCCGCATCAACGCAGCGCATGTCCTGCCCTTTCGATAATAAGTATTGAGAAAGAATGGCGGATATCAGACTCTTCCCAACCCCACCTTTGCCTTGCAGCAATATGTGAATCGACGTTTTACTGCTTGCATTGCTACTTGTGTTTGTCACTGGACTCCTCCCTTCCGATTACCGGCGTTTTTACATTCCGTGTACCTCGCCAATGAAAACCAGGCCTCTTTTCTTCTAGCCGCTTTAGGTTCGCAAATGGGTCGCGCTCCTCGACTGCCTCAACTTTTGCTTCCTGCAACCCTTGCGCCGCAGGAGGACTATCCTGTTTTCCCCGGCTGCCGGCCGCGGTGGGTGTCCTCATTTTTCTGGCGCGCGAGACAGTCATGTGAAACCCACGGTAGGTAATCTGTAGCCCTTCCTTTCGCAGTGCTTTCCAGATGGCTTTTGAGAAACTCTTAAGGGAATGGTGGCCGATGAATGACGAACCCCTAATTCGGTTGCGGCCGAGAAAATCAAAGCACGGGCCGAACGAGAATCCGCGTAAGTATATGGGTATCTTGCGATCCATGCTTCGCATCGTCCAGATGTCGAAGCGGGGGCAGAAAACGCGGGGCACGCACAGTGCAGGCGGGAGCGTCCGCGCGTACCGTACATTTAATCAGCGCGTGGCTGTTCGGGTGAGTTACTCGGCGAACAAGAATCCAGGCCAGTGGAAGGCCCACGGAAGATACGTGGCCCGCGAGAGCGCGACACAGGGTGGGAAGGCAGTTGAGGCAGGCTTCAATGCTACTGAGCAACGCCTAAACATCGCGGCAACACTCGACAAATGGCAGAGTGCCGGCGACGAACGGCTCTTCAAAATCATCGTATCTCCCGAGTTTGGAGACCGCTTGAACCTCCATCAGTATGCTCGCGAGCTGATGCATCGAGTGGAACATGACCTGGATACCCATCTCGAATGGGTCGCCGCGGTTCATCACAACACGGAGCATCCTCACGTTCACATCGCCCTTCGTGGAGTGGACAAGAAGGGAATCCCGCTTCGCTTGCCAAGGGAATACATTCGTGGAGGTTTGCGTGAGCGGGCGGAAGAAATTGCTACTGAAGTCCTGGGCTATCGCTCTCTGGCGGATGCCCAAGAGGCACGTCGTCGCGAAACAATTCAAGTCCGCTACACGCCACTCGACCGTATCCTCCAATGGAGCAACGACGGCTCCGCTCCCCGCTTCGTGGTGACTGTCATTCCCGAGGACAGGTCACTGTCTGAATCTGCTCGGCAACTCCAGAAACACCTTGCTGCGCGGCTCATGCACCTTCAAAAAATGGGCCTCGCGCAGTTCGTCGGGCCGCAGCAGTGGAGCGTACAGGCAGATTTTGAGAGAGTGTTGAGGACTCTGCAACAAAGTGGGGACCGTCAAAAAATGCTCGTGGCGCACGGCGCTCTGCTCTCCGACAAACGCCTTCCCCTCCAGGTAACGACTCTCCGCCAGTTACAGAGTGTGGCTGGCCGCGTCCTTCTCCACACTGAAGATGAACAAACGGGCAAGCGTTATATGCTCGTCGAGGGCACGGACGCAAGAGTGCATTTGATCTATCACACCAATGCCATTGAGGAAGCCCGTAAGAAAGGGAAACTCGCGGTGGACAGTGTGCCGATCTGTCCTCCGACTGCCTGCGCTCCACCGGCCCGAATCAATGGATACAGCTTCTCGGCTATAGCTTTTTTAAGGGTGTGATTCAAAGAATTGGCCGTCAACTAATAATCGGCAATTTGTTAATTTCACGTACTCCGTCGGAGGCCCCGATTTATTGCATCTGCTGGCGAATCTTCGGCAAGAACGTCGAAAGTACGATGCCACCGCCCCACGATAAGCGGAACAGATTCTTCAATGTGGCTATCGGGCGATTACACCCACAATGGGAAGCGGCAGCGCGATTTTGGGCGTATCACGGACCATGCGGAAGTTATCCCAGTAAACGCGACCGCACCATTGCTCTATTCTCGAGCCGCGAATCTTCGCACAAGCAGTCGCCGAGCCAAGTGAGCCGAATGTACCGGTGGAATGGAATCCATCGTTGTAATGACGAGGGGGGCTGGCTTCGGCGAGCTTTGCTTCCACCTCAACACCGAAGTGATACGCGAGCATTAGGTCTTTCCCGGAAATTTCCACCAGTTCTGCGAGGGCAAAGGCCGACGGTAAAACCGGAGCAGTCGGATGCGTCAGCAGACCGTACACGCGATCCTTCGCGACCGCAAGCTGCGTGTCATCGAAATCATCGGCATGGATCGATACGCCATTAACAAAAGCTGCGAATCGCGGAATGGACTTCAGAGATGACCCGATGACCGTGGATTTCCCTTGGCAAACACCCAAACTCTCGATGTACTGCGGCTGATCGGGCCGGACTCCGCCAGGGAGCCCGCCAGGGCCAATCCAAATCCATCGAGAATCGATTTCTTGCCGAGCGCGATGACTTCCGGGGGGATGTCGTCATACTTTGTATCTAAAACAAATTGCGCCACGTACTTTGTCAGACCAGGCACGTCCGGAAAAACGCTCTGGCCTTCGGCGGCCCTGCCGAGACTCGGCTTGCTGAGCAATGCCGCTGCTCCTGTCACCATAGATGCTTTAAAAAGATCGCGCCTCATCATATTTCCATCCTCGCAGGCATCAGAATCTCAACGAGTCTCCAATTGCGTCGTGTAAGCAGGACGCCCCAGCACAAAACTAATTCAGAAAACCTAAACGCAACCTAAATCTTGTGAAGCATACATCCCACAGTATGCGCAAAACAGCGGCTCTTGTATTGAAGACCTTACTCTGAAAGGTGCATTTTGCTCTGCAGTTCTTTAAACCGCGAATTCGAACGCAGGCTATCCAATTCCGGGTCGACCTTTATGAACACAAGCCCATTCGAACGATCCTCATAAGCCTTTTCCAGCCAGTCCATCGCTTTTTCGTTTTCGCTCAAGCCAGCATAAACGAGCGCAACATAAAACGGCGCGACGTATTGTTTCTTCGATTGCTCCATCAGTTGGTTGAGAACGGCTCGTGCTTCCGCAGTTCTCTTCGCGCCGCCGTACGCGTGGCCGAGCCCTGCGAGCATCAGCGGACTATTCGGAGAAATGGCCGTTGCTTTTTGCAATTGCTCAATGGCCTGCGGATAATTGCCCTGTTGCTCG
>Ga0137384_10003140_pt1 | contig 13111 bp, 12 predicted proteins | sample SagtaG_2_FD_104922 | JGI IMG/M metagenome (GOLD analysis project Ga0137384, IMG submission 104922) | Vadose zone soil microbial communities from Sagehorn Ranch, Mendocino, California, USA - Sage2_R_60_16 metaG | ecosystem: Environmental > Terrestrial > Soil > Vadose zone | place: USA... | reverse complement strand
CTGGGTGTGCACGGTGCCGAAGCCGGGAGCGGTCGCGGTCGCGAAGGCGACCGGATGCCCGGCCACGCTGTCGGGGACGCCTTTGCCGCCTTTGATGCCGGCGAGCACCAGCTGGTAGGCGTCGGCGCGGTAGACATCGGCACACGACGGGCAGACTGAGCTGCGGCGGTTGCCGCAGGCCTTGTAGATCACCGCGTCCGGCATGCCGTTGGTGTGCCGCTCCGACAGGACTTCCCCGGTTCCGGCGTCGACGGTGAACGTGCGCCCGGACAGCCGCACCGGGTTCGCGCAGCCGGCGGCCGAGTCGACGTGGCGCAACCAGCGGTCGTAGTCGGGGTGTGCGCCGCGGTCGAGCGCTGACACGTAGGAGCCTGTTGCATAAAGGGGTTTGGGCGTGCCTGCGTGGCTCGGTCGCCGGTGCCCGTGAGGATTCGGTGGTGGGGTTCAACTTCATTGCCGGCGATCGTGATCAGGTGTTCTTGTTGCCGCCGGACATGCGGGATTGGCTGCCGGCCGGTCACTTGGCGTGGTTCGTGATCGACGTGGTCGATCAGGTGGACCTGTCGCGGTTCCACGCCGCGTATCGCGCGGACGGGCATGGCCGTGCGGCCTACGACCCGGCGGTGCTGGTCGCGATCTTGCTGTATGCCTACTGCTGTGGGATCCGTTCCTCGCGGGTGATCGAGCGGCGCTGCCAGGAGGACGTGGCGTTCCGGGTGCTCGCTGGTGGCCTGTTTCCGGATCACGTGACGTTCGCGCGGTTCCGGTCCCGGCACGCCGAGGCGCTGGCGGCGGTGTTCGTCGACTCGCTGCGCCTGTGTGCCGAGGCGGGGTTGGTCCGGCTGGGCGCGGTGGCTTTGGACGGGTCGAAGATTGGTGCGGATGCCCGCACCGATGGCAACCGGACGCTGGCCGAGTTGACCCGGTTGATCGAGGACATGCTCGATGAGGCGGCCGCAGTGGATGCTGCCGAGGATGCCCGTGACTCGAATGATCCGCCGATGCCGCCGGGCATGGTCGAGCGCGGCGGTCGGCTGGCTCGGTTGCGGGAGGCCAAGGCCCGCCTGCAGGCCGACGCCCAAGCGCGTGCGGAGCGGTTCGCGCAGCGCAGCGAGCAGGTCAACGCCGCCCGCGCGGCCAAGGGCCTGCCACCGCGGAAGCTGCGGCCACGTCGGCGTGATGAGGCGCCGCGCCCGAACGCCATCGTGAACCCGACCGACCCGGACAGCCGGCTGATGCGCACCTGGGGGCACGCGGTGCAGGGCTACAACGCGCAACTGGTCGCCACCGGCGAGCAGATCATCATCGCCGCCGAGGTCACCCAGGACGCCAACGACGTCGAGCAGCTCGCCCCGATGCTCACCGCTGCGCGCAGCACACTCACCGCAGCAGGTATCACCGAACCGATCGAAGCCCTGGCCGCTGATGCCGGGTACTGGCGCGCGGCCAACGTCAACGGATCCATCCCCGACGCGCCCGAGTTGTTCATCGCCGTGGCCAAGCACGGCCGCCGCGGCCGACCCCGCAAGGACGGCAAGCCCAGCGCGGCGAAGACCGACCACCTCGTCACCGCCATGCAGCAGCGACTCGCCAGCGACACCGGGCGACGCATGATGCGACTGCGCGCCACCACCGTCGAGCCCCTGTTCGGGCAGACCAAACACGCCCGCGCGATCCGACGCTTCACCCGCCGCGGACTTCCCGCCGTGCAAGCCGAATGGCAGCTGATCGCCGCCACCAGCAACCTGCTCAAGCTCTACCGGGCCCGCACCCTGCCCGCCTGACCCGTCAGGCGCCCAACCCGCCGCGCCGTTGACGCCGGGCGTCTTGACCAACCCTGAGCGAAAGGTCATGAGTTGCTGCCACGCGCGTTTACGCAACGGGCTCATAGGGCGACCTCGGCCGGGCACGGCGTGATCGCCTGCCTGCCCGCGGCGCTCGATGCATACGACTCGTCTGCGTAGGGTCCCGAAGCGGGTCCTGAAACGGGACCACCGCGACCCACCAGGCGGCCTACATCGTCACGAGCGATCATCTGCTGCCGATCTTGAACTCGATGGACGCTCTGGTTTGCGAGGCCGCGCGCCTGATCGAGTCTGCTCAGACCGGTCAGGCCGATGAGGTGCGCCGCACGGTTGAGGCGCGTCTCGTCGAGCTGTCCGGAAGTATCGAAGCGGGTCCCTCCGCGCTGCACTTCGCCCGCGTGGTCGCTTTCCGGGCCACCGGCGACCACCGCGCCGCGCTCGCCGCCTGCAACCTGATGCTCGCTGCCGCCGATCGCGAGGGCGACAACGGCTGGCGTTCCACTGCACTGTCCATGCGCGCGGAACAGCGCATCGCGGTCGGTGACGGCGACCTGGGCGAGCACGACACCGAGGCGGCGCTGCGTGACCTCGTCGCCGCGGAACGCGCGCTGGACGCAGGCGTCGAGGACGTGGTCGTGCGGACGAACGCCCACGTCGGCATCGGCATCGGGTACGTGCCGATGCGGCTGTACGAGCTGGCCGAGCCGCACCATCAGGCGGCCTACGAGTTGAGCTGCCAGAACGGCAGCCTTACCAACGGCAACGCGGCGATGTGGCAATGCAACCTCGCCGAGTTGCATCTGCAGTGGGCGCTCGAGCTGTACCGCGTCGGCAAGGTCGCCGACGCGGAGAAGCATTGCCTGACTGCCGAGCCGTGCGCGCTGCAGGCGATGCACGACGCCGACGGCTCCGACGCCGCGCACTGGCGCGACGTGGCGGGCCTGTTCCTCGGATGCGCGTGGGCCGACGGATCGGATCCGGCAGGCGCCGCCGAGCAGATCGGCCGATATGCAGACCGGATGCTGGCCCGCGAGTGCATGGCGGACTGGCTGTTCGCCGCACCGTTCCTCGCCGTCGCGCTGTCCCGCAGCGGGCGCCGGGACGAGGCGCTGGCCGTCGCCGAGCGGGCACTCGCCGAACTCTCGACGAGCGGTGACTGGCTCAAGAAGGCAGCCGTGACCCACACGCATGCGACGCTGCTGGCCCAGGCCGGCCCGCCGCAGATGCGCGCGGTGCTCCGCTACGGCGACGTCCTCGCCGGCGCGCTGTGGCAGCAGCGGATGAGCACGCTGCACACGGCCGAGACGATGCGCTCTTACGAGCGGCTGCGCGCAGAGCATGAGCAGATGAGCCGGTCGGCCGAGATCGACTCGCTGACGAACGTGCCGAACCGCCGGCGCTTCGACCGTGAGCTCGCCAGGCAGGCAGGGATCGACCCGGATAGCTCAATCTCGGTGCTGCTGATCGACGTCGACAGGCTCAAGGCGCTCAACGACACGCTCGGCCACGCGACCGGTGACGCGACTCTGCGAGCGGTTGCCGAGGCATTGACCGGCGAGGTCCGTGACGACGACGTACTCGCAAGGCTCGGCGGCGACGAGTTCTGCGCACTGCTGGTCAGGAGCGGCATCGACGGCGCGAGCGGGGTTGCCGAGCGGATGGTCGAGGCGGTGCGCGACCTCGACATGCTGGTCACGGTGAGCATCGGAGTGGCAGCGGGCCCCAGTCGACAGACCGAGGAAACGTTGCGCCGCGCCGATGCCGCGATGTACGTGGCCAAGCGCGCCGGCGGTGACCGGATCCACTGCGCGACCTGACCGGCCCGTCCGAGCCGATCAGCGTGTGTCGCTGGCGCGCACGCGTCCGGCGCGCTGCACCGCGGAGCGTCCTGCCTCGAGCCTCGCGACGGGTACCCGGAACGGCGAGCAGGAGACGTAGTCCAGGCCGACCTCGTCGAAGAAGTGGATCGAGTCTGGGTCCCCGCCGTGTTCGCCGCACACCCCGACAGTCAGCAGCGGATTGGCGCGAGTGCCCTCGTCGACAGCGATGCGGATCAGCCGACCGACGCCGGTGCGGTCGATCGTCTCGAACGGAGACGCGTCGAACACGCGGGCCTTGAAGTATGCCGGGAAGAACGCCCCTTCGACGTCGTCGCGGCTCAAGCCCCACGTCGTCTGGGTCAGGTCGTTGGTGCCGAAGGAGAAGAAGTCGGCGCTCGCTCCGATGGATCCGGCGGTCAGGGCCGCACGCGGCAGCTCGATCATGGTGCCGATGCGAATGGCCAGGTCTTCACCGGACTCCCTTGCAACCTCGGCGATGACCGCCGCCAGTTCGCGACGGGTGATCTCGAACTCGGTCACCGTGGCGACGAGCGGGACCATGATCTCCGGGCGCACGACGTGCCCTCGCCGGCGGGCTTCGACCGCGGCCTCAGCGACGGCGCGTGTCTGCAGCGCGAACAGGCCGGGGACGACGAAGCCGAGCCGCACACCGCGCAGCCCCATCATCGGGTTGACCTCGTGCAGTCGGTCCAGCGCACCGAGCAGCTTGACGTCGCGGTCATCGGGCGCGAGACCAGCGGCCTTGGCCGCCGAGATCCGGGCGGTCACTTCAGCATCATCGGAAAGGAACTCGTGCAACGGCGGGTCGAGTAGACGGATCGTGACCGGCAGGCCGTCCATCGCCTCGAAGACACCGATGAAGTCGGCTCGTTGCAGCGGAAGAAGTGCTGCCAGCGCCGCGGTGCGCTCGGGCACGGTATCGGCCAGGACGAGTCGCTCGACCAACGCCCGGCGCTCGCCGAGGAACATGTGCTCTGTCCGGCACAAGCCGATGCCCTGCGCGCCGTATCGACGCGCACGTGCGGCGTCTTCGGGTGTGTCGGCGTTCGCCAGGACACCGAGCCTGCGCCGCTCGTCCGCGTGCTGAAGCAGGCGATGCACCGCGCGAATCAGGTCACTGGTCTCGGGGCCGTCCGGGTCGAGTACGCCATTGAAGTAGTCCACGATCGGCGGCTGTTGAAGGGGAAACTTGCCCGCGTACACCGCGCCCGACGTTCCGTCGATCGAGATCTGGTCGCCCTCTTCGATCACGGTGGCGCCGGCGATCAGCCGGGGGCCGTCCTCGTCGATGACCAGTTCCTCGGCGCCGCACACGCAGGGCTTGCCCATTCCTCGCGCGACGACGGCAGCGTGCGCGGTCTTGCCGCCGCGCGTCGTGAGCACGCCGACCGCCGCGACGATCCCGGCCAGGTCGTCCGGTGTCGTTTCGTGCCGGACCAAGATGACCGCTTCACCGGACTCGGCTCGGCGCACCGCGGTGGCGGAGTCGAACACGACCGCGCCGACGGCTGCGCCGGGAGACGCGTTGATGCCGGTCGTCAGCCGAGCGGTGTCCGAGCCTGCGCTGAACTGCGGGAACATCAGCTGGGTGAGATCGTGCCCGCTGACGCGGCGCAGCGCCTCGTCGAGGTCGATGACTCCCTCGTCCACGAGCTGGCAGGCGATGCGGAAAGCGGCCGCTGGGGTTCGCTTGCCGACCCGGGTCTGCAGCATCCAGAGCTTGCCACGCTCGATGGTGAACTCGATGTCGCACAGATCGCTGTAGTGCCGTTCGAGAATGTCGGCGTTATGCAGGAGTTGCCGGTAAGACGCAGGGTCGAGGCGTTCGAGCTCGGAGATCGGGAAGGCGTTGCGGCTGCCCGAGACAACGTCCTCGCCCTGGGCGTCTGGAAGGTAGTCGCCGTACAGGCCGCGCTGCCCTGAGCCGGGGTCGCGAGTGAACGCGACGCCGGTTCCGGAGTCGGCGCCCTTGTTGCCGAACACCATGGCCATGACGTTCACCGCTGTGCCGAGCTCGTCCGATATCTGCTCGCGCCGCCGGTAGAGCGCTGCGCGCTCGGTGTGCCAGGAGTCGAAGACCGCGCGAATCGCCATGTCGAGCTGCTCTCGCGGGTCCTGCGGGAACTCCCGGCCGGTGGCCTCGCGGATGACCTGCTTGAAGGCGGCGACCAGTTCCCGCAGGTCGCCCACTGGCAATTGAGCGCCAGCGCGTTTCGTCGCCGCGGCGAGCAGACTGGCGAACCGATCATTGTCGATGCCCAACACAGTGCGGCCGAACATCTGGATGAGGCGACGGTACGAGTCAAGCGCGAAGCGCTCGTCGCCGACCTGTGCGGCGAGACCCTGGACCGACTGGTCGTTGAGGCCTATGTCGAGCACCGTCTCCATCATCCCGGGCATCGAAAACCGCGCACCTGAGCGCACCGACACCAACAGCGGGTCGTGTGGCTGGCCCAAACCCGGCCCTGCGGCTCGCTCGAGTACCGCCAGGTGCGCGTTGATCTCGGCGGCGAGTTCCGCGGGCACGGTACCGACGCGCAGGTACAGCCGGCACGCCTCCGTGGTGATGGTGAACCCGGGCGGCACGGGCAGGCCCAACCGCCCCATCTCGGCCAGCCCGGCGCCCTTGCCGCCGAGCAAGTCGACCAGTTCTCGGCCACCTTCGGCGAAGTCGTAAACGAACTTCAGAGCCGTCGTAGGCACAGGTGTCGTCATATACCCACCTTCGCCGCGCATCGGCGCCGGCACTTCGGGCCAAGGTCGTCACTCGGGAAGGACGAACGTCACGACTCTCGGCGCTCCCGGTCCGCAAAGCAGCGCCGGCCCGCTGCTGCTAACACTCGGCAAGTCAGCCGGCAAAGCCGAGCCGGGCAAGCTGAGCAACTGGGCAAGCCGACGAAGACCGAGCCTTAGCAGAACGGATCGATCCGGAGCACGCTGCAGGTCACGCCGTCGCGACATGCCCCTTTGCGCCCGTCATCGCTGATGCCTCGACCATGCCGATCAGGGTGACAAACTCCGGTCAGGCTCTGGACCACCTTCAGTTCGCTCCCAGGCTTCGGCGGGCCGGCGTGCGCCGGCGTTGTCCGTCGCGTGGCTGCTGTTCTTTCCCGTATGCGGCGAGGAACACGTCCACTGCCGAATCTGCTATGCGGTTGAGCTTGCGGGCGGACGGGAGCGCGTCCGTCCCGGCGAACATGACCTGGTTCATCGGCTGGTAAACGACGAGACCGGCGAACTGGTAGGCGGCCAGTGTCGGGGGCTGTTCCCCGATGACGCCGCGCTGACCAGGCTCGAGCTGGTCGAAGCCCAGCCGACCAGCAGTGGCGCAGTGATCGCGACCTGCCGACCGATCCGGTAGCCGATCACGATCGGTACGCGTAGGTCCGGAGTGCGCGAGGTCCCGGGACGCTGGGCGCGGGCCGTGCTCGGGCAAGCGTTCTTGGCGGTGTGGGCGTTGATCGGCCTTACCGGGATGACATTCGGCCTCACATTGTCTGAGGACCTCGGCGACGGGGCCCAAGAGCCGGGAGCTTTGCTCTTCGCCGCTGCCTGCGCATTCTGGACGCTGCCCTACCTGGTGCTCGCCAGCCGACGACGAACGCCGACCTGGATCATCGTCGGTCTGGTCTCCATCGCCATCTCCGTGTTCGGGATCGCGTACCTCTTCGTCAACCCGACTCCGTGCGGCTGCGACTAGGCGGCGCCCAGCGGCATGCTCTGCCGCAAAGGCGGATCCAGGAAGCCTCGGCGGGCAGACGCCGGCGGACGGCGTGGCGCTAGGTTCGCGGTATGCACTTCGTTCGCGGTCAGCGGGACCCGGAGCACCCCGAGCCCACGCCCGAGCAACTGACCGCGCTGCATCGACGGATGGGCCCGCCGGACAACGAGGTGCCCGGGACGATCCCGTTCCACGCTGTTCTCGGCAGGACGGACGAACTGGCCCGTCGCGATCGTGGCGGCACAAGCGTTCAGCAGTGGGATTTCGATCAAGATTGCCGTCCGCTTTCGCAAGTCCGACACGTCAGGTCCCGGATTCGGCGCTGACATGTTTGGCCACCGCGGGCACGGGGCACCCGACGGAGGATTGCTGATCGGCGTCGGCTATCCGGACGGGTGAACCGCCAGCAACGTCAGCAGTCGGCGATTCCCCGAACCGTTCACGCCCGAGGATCAGCCGTTACTCATCTCCGGCGGCGGAGGCGGCGGAGGCCGCACCTTCGACATGGAGTACTGGTTGACGCCGTTGCCGCCGCCCGGTGACGTCACGATCGTCGTCGCCTGGCCAGCGCACGGTGTCGACGAGTCGCGAACGGTGCTGCCGGCTGACGCCATCGCTCATGGCGTCGCGGACAAGGTCGAACTCTGGCCATGGCAAGGTCCGGAGCAAGACGACGAGCCGCCCGGGATCCCCGCGCCGACGCTTCCCGCGGGCGGCTGGTTCGCCCAGCACGTCTCGCAAGGCCCGCCGCCGACCGGCCAGAGCTAGGCTCTCGATCATTACCTGGACCGAGCGATGAGAGGCACGAGCAAGCCGGCAGCGGTCTGCCTCGCAGTCGCTGTGCTGCTTGCCTCGTGCGCCGGATGCTCCTCGTCCAAGCCACCCGCCAACCCGTCAACGGCGCCTGCCGACGGCGGGACGGTGACTGGCACGTTGCGTCTCGCAGGTGGCCCGCCGCCGGGTACTGATCGCGCCACGACGGGTGAGGTGTACGCGTTCGCCTCCCCCAGCCTCACCGGCCAGCCACAGCTCAAGGCGAAGACAGCCAACGACGGCAGCTTCCGCCTGAACGTCCCCGCGGGCACGTACTACCTGGCGGCCACGTCGCCCGACTTCAGCGTTGACCCTCCGCCAGCAACGCCGCCGTGTCGAGGCGACAAGCCCGCCGTGGTTACGCGAGGCGGGATCAGCCGGGTCGACGTCGTGTGCCAAATGAAATGAGGCAGGCCGAGCAGCCTAGGTCGACAGGCAGGCCTCGCTGATCGCGCGGACGTGGCGATGATCGGTGCCGCAGCAGCCGCCGAGAACCTGCACGCCGGGCAGCGAAGGAAGTAGCCGCCGGTACTGCTCGGCGAGGTCGGTCGGGTCGCCGTCGTCGAGTCCCTCGGCGGCGTCGAGTTCGGCATGACTCATCCTCGACGCGTTGGCTCGGACGCCACTGATGCGTCCCAGCCAGGCGCCGTCGACAAAAGCGTGCTCGAAATGCGTCGGGTGCGCACAGTTGATCATGAATCCGGAAGGCGCGTGGTCGGTCTGGTCGTCCACCAGTTCGACAGCCTCGTGGAGGGATTGCCCGCTCGGCAGCGATCCGTCGGTCTCGACGGTGAATGACACGACGGACGGGACACCGACGGCCGCGGCCGCTCGAACGAAGCCGATCGCCTCCTGCGCGTAGGTGAGCGTCAGCCCGGTGACCTGGTCCACGCCCGCCTCGGCCAGCGCCGCGATCTGCGCCGTGTGATAGCGCGTCGCCTCCTCGGCCGTCATCTCCTCGCCGGTCACATAGCCGTCGCCCCGCGGGCCGACCACCCCGTTGATGACCGACTCCGGCACGTCGGCTGCAAGCTCACGTGCGAATCGCGCTGCGGCATCGTTCGCCGCTCGCAGACGGTCGGTGTCGTAGCCGAGTCGAGACGCCCAGTCCGGATTGGCCCGCCAGGTCACCGTGTCGATCACGAAGCCGGCCCGGCGTTCGCGTGCCAGCGCGAGGTAGGGCTCCCAATACATCCGGAGCGCGCACCTGCCGTCGTCGCTCTCCACCAGCGGGAACGCCGCGAAATGAGGCAGATCCAGCCCCTGGTGGAAGATCAGGGACGTCTCGAGACCGCCGTCCGTCAGTCGCACGCCGACATCCCATCACACGGTGATGACGACCTTCGCGCGCGCGTGCTCCACTTCGAGGTACCGGATCGCCTCTGGTGCTTCGCTCAGCGGGTAGGTCCGGTCAATGACCGGGGTGAGCTTTCCGGACTCGGCGAGTTCCCTCAGCGCCGCCAGGTTCTCCTTGCTCGGCCTCGACGGGAGCGTGAGCAGCCGATGACGGACGAAGCGTGACAGCAGCTGGCTCTTGAGGAACAGACCCATCGGCCCGAACATGCTGCCGCCGCGGGACACGCCCCCACCGGACAGCACGAGCGTCCCCGCAGGTGTCAGCGCACGCCGGAAATCGGTCAACGAACGGTTGCCCACCAGGTCCAGCACGACGTCGTACCGGCGTCCGTTACGGGCGAAGTCATCGACGGTGTAGTCGATGACGTGGTCCGCGCCGAGTGACCGGATCAGCTCCACGTTCCTCGTGCTGCAAACGCCGGTCACCTCCGCGCCCAACGATTTGGCGATCTGCACGGCGAACGTGCCGACACCGCCTGACGCGCCATTGACCAGAACCTGCTGAGCCGGCCGCACCCGGGCCACGTCGCGCAGGCCGATGAGGGCGGTGTTGGCCGCGAGCGGCATCGCCGCCGCCTGCTCGAACGTCAGGTTGGCCGGTTTCGCCTCCACGACGCCGTCCGGGGCGCACACGTACTCGGCGAATGCACCGTCGGCTTCGCCGAACACCTCGTCACCGGGGCGGAACCGTTGGACGTCGCTGCCAACCGCCTCCACCCGACCCGCGAAGTCCGTACCCCGGATCTTCACCTTGGGCCGGCCGAACCCGAACGACGGCCGCGCCACGTACGGATCTCCCCGCATCACATGCCAGTCGCGCGCGTTGACCGAGGCCGCGTGAATCCGCCCAGCGCCTCGTTCTCGGCGGGTATCGGCTTGTCGACGCTCCCGAGCGCCAGGACGTCAGGCGAGCCGTACCGGTCTTGGACGATTGCCTTCATCGGACCTCCGTGACGCGCTGGCGGGCGCAGTGATGATCTCCTAGGTTCGGCGCCGACGACAGGGCCTCAGCTGACTTCATCCATCCGCGCGGTCGCCACGTCGAAGAGGAAGCCGCGCACGTCCTCGCGGTGGGGCAGCCAAGCGCAGCGACGCACGGTGGCAACCGAGTCGCGCATAGTCGCGCGAAGATCGGTGAAGCCGGGGACATCCCACGGAGGTACGTCGCCCGTACGCGCAGCCAGGCCCGCGCGGAAGCCGGCGTCGTCGAAGCCTTCCATGCCGCACTCGGTGTGGTGGATCAGCACGACCTCGCGCGTGCCGAGGTAGTGCTGGCTGAACGCGAGCGAGCGCAACACGTCGTCGGTGGGCAGCCCGCCGGCGTTGCGGATCAGGTGAGCGTCGCCGATGTCCAGGCCGAGGGCACCGAACAGATCCAGCCGGGAGTCCATGCAGGCGACCACGGCAAGCCGCAGTTTGGGACGCAGCGGCCGGGCACCCGGGAAGCGGGCAGCGTAGGCGTCGTTCGCGTGCAACAGATGGTCTATCGCCGACATGCCTTGGAGTGAATCAGACGGCCCGGGCCCGGCCGGCGTGTCATCGCAGCGATGTGACACCGGCCGGGGCCGCGTCCAGTCCACTCACCACGCGGCGGACCTGTCGTCGGCTCGGCGTGCGCGGCACGGTGAGCCGCGTGGAGAGCCGCCGTGGGCGCCGGCGATTCCGGTGATTCCGGCGGACGACATCGTCATCGGGGTGGTTGCCGCCTTCGCCGCGACGGCGCAAGCGATTTCCGGCTTCGGGATGAATCTCATCTTGGCGCCCGTGATGCAGGTAGTCGCGCCTGGACCGGCCGCGGTGCGTCTGGTGGTCGGTCTCAGTGCGATCTTGAACTCGGCGGTTCTGCTGACTGCCCGGCGCTTCGTCCTTTGGCTGCCGGCCTTGCTCCTGGTGATTCCCGCTCTGGCGGCTACATTGCTCCTCGGACCGGTCGTATCCGGCAGCGGTAGCAGCGCGCTCGGCGTCGTCGTCGCGGTCACAACCCTGGCCGCCATCGCCGCGACGGCATTGCGGCGCCCGCCACCCGGCCTGACCGGCCGCACCGGAGCGCTCGCCGCCGGCGTCCTGTCCGGGACCATGAACGTGAGCAGCGGCGTCAGCGGTCCGCCGATCGCCGTATATGCCGCAGCCCAGCCGTGGACTCCGCGGCAAGTGGTCGCCACGGCACAGGCGGTGTTTCTGCCCGGCAACGTGGCAGCCTTCATCGTGCTGGGCGACCCACCGTTTCGGGCTGATCTCGGCTACGCCGGGCTCGCGGGCATCATCGCCGGGACCCTTGCAGGCGCTCGTCTGCGCGGGCGCGTCCCGTCAAATGCGGTGCGCGCGGCTGTGCTGGTGGTTGCCGCCGTCGGAGCGCTCATCGTGCTCCTTCGATCGGCCTAGGCCCGCGACGGCACGCCGGCGAGCTGCGCCCCCCAGGCACGTGCCCGCGCCTCCTCGCCGGGCAGCAGCCGATTGGCCTTGCTGACGAAGAAGCTCTCGGACTTGGCAGCCGGTGTGCATCCGCGCCGCCGCAAGCGGCGGCCGATGCCCTTGGCGGCGCGTCCGCTCAACGCGGCCGGAATCTTGATCCGGGTGTCGAACGCGACCGCTCGGCAGGACAGCTCGCCGATCGACGCGAACCACTCGCGCAGTCCTGGACCGTCCGCGTCGGGTTCGAGCGTCAGCCCGCTGTCCGGCTTGTGCGCCGTCGCAACCGCGCTCTGCCGGGTCGAGGGCCGGCTCAGGTCCCACGCATGGGTGGGCCCGCCGACGACCAGCAGGTCGACCTCGGCCAGCAGCTCCGGCGTCACAGCACCAACCGGCGCGACTTCGACGTTGTCGAACGAACGTAGTCCCGCGCCGATCGCCTCGGCGATCTTCCGGGTGTTGCCGAACATCGACTCGTAAACAACTACCGCTCGCATTGCGGACCCCCTAAGCCCGATCGCTCGGGTACTCGTCGAGAATCTTGCGCAGCGCGCTGACGAACCGGAGCGACTCGTGCTCGGCCGTTCATGGTCGCTCCTCGCGTGCTCGCCGCTGCATTGCGTCGAGAACACGGGACGACCTGATCCCGAACGTCGCCGCAGCGTCGCTGCCATCAGTGCGTCGCAGGCCGTCCCGTCAATATCAGTCCACTCGCGTCGCCGTACCCGTTGTAGAGACCACCGTCCCGCCGCGGCTGGGACCTCGGACCCATGGGCGAGGCAACGCGCCCGTTTTGGTCACTGGGTTCAATGCTTGACTCGGCCCTATCTTCCCGGGAAGGCAGTTGCTTCCCGTTTCGTCGCAATGCTCACTGAGAGGACAGGCGATGGGAGCTCACGCTGCTGACCAAGGCCGTGGACGCCGCGTTCACCTTCTACAGGGCCAGCAACTCCCCGCTGGAGACCAACAGCGCCATCGCCGACGTGCATGCCGACAGCGCGGAGATCCGGTCCAGCCTGAAGTCGCCGATCACCGCGCAGCAGACGATCGCGGCTCGCCTCGGGTTGCCGCAGGACAAGGTCACCGTGCACGTCACCGAAGGCGGCGGTTCGTTCGGGCGGCACCTGTTCTGGGACGCCGCGATCGAGGCCGCCGAGGTCTCGCAG
>Ga0137384_10003119_pt1 | contig 13144 bp, 7 predicted proteins | sample SagtaG_2_FD_104922 | JGI IMG/M metagenome (GOLD analysis project Ga0137384, IMG submission 104922) | Vadose zone soil microbial communities from Sagehorn Ranch, Mendocino, California, USA - Sage2_R_60_16 metaG | ecosystem: Environmental > Terrestrial > Soil > Vadose zone | place: USA: California... | reverse complement strand
TCCCAGATCGTCTCGGAGATCAAGTGCCCGAACTACGGAGCCCAACTCAACCTCTCCCCAGGAGAATTAGTAGCTACCTGCAGATACTGCGGCTACACCTCCGTCGTGGGCACCGACGCACCGTTCCAGCTGCAACACAGCCTCATAATCAACAACCTCAACAACACCAGAATTACCCAGGATCTGCAAGATTGGATGAGGTCAGGATTCATGAAGCCAGGAGACCTCGCCAAAAGGAGCAAACTCACGTCGTTAGAACTCAGGTATCTCCCCTTCTGGCTGGTACCTCTAACCGCAACTAGCACGTACGAGGGACTGCTCGAAAGAATCTCGCCCCCAACACCACGAAAGGGGACAATCCAGAATGAGTACGATTGGCTCGTCTTAGGAAGAAAAGGGGCTGAATTCCCAACTCGAGACTACAGAGTTCCGGTTGAAGGAAAGATACCCTTCGACTTCACCAAGATAGAACCTCAGGCGAAGTTTCTGAACAGCGAACTAGACAGCGATGAGGCGGTCATCCGAGCGAAGGATGAAGTTGAAGATAACCAGCGATTCCTACTAAAGCAGGAAGTGGATCAGGTAACCCAGTTCAACACTACTTTCAGCGTTGACAAGCCTACCTATCTACACGCACCTCTCTGGTTCATCCAATATGAGTACAAAGGAAAGAGCTACAACGCAATCATCGACGGCAGCAGCGGAAACATGATTCGAGCGGATATACCGCAAGTCGACTTCAAGATGATCTAGAACTCAACCAGAGCCCGTAGGTCCTCGGGAATCTGAACAAATAGTTCCGAAAAGTAGCCTTCGGTGACTTACAGAACCAGGAGAATTCTGGTATTAAGCGTCACGAAAATGGTTTCCGTCATAATGCTTGAACATGAACGAGCGTGCTTTCCGATTTTCTCCGACGGGGATCAAAAGGTACGAGTCCTCTTTTATCTGTCTCAGGCTTCGCGATTAGCCTCGATCGGGCTATGAATGCCGTTCGGACGCGGGCTGTTGGTAGGGCTTTCTGTTCTACGGCGAACCTTGGAGCGGGCTTCGATGTGTTCGGCTTAGCCTTGAACAGATACTCTGACACTGTGGATGTCCGAATAACTTCAGGAAAGAAGATCAGAATAGTCGTTCGTGGCCCTGCGGGTCGCAATATACCAGTAGAGGTGAGAAAAAACTCTGCTGGGCCTCCAGCTGCAGAATTGGCCAGGAAGGCACAGTTGAAGAAAGGCTTGGAGATAATCGTCGAGAAGCGTGTACCTCATGGCCTTGGACTTGGAAGCAGTGGGGCTACTGCTGCAGCATGTACGATGGTTGTGAACGCTCTTCTGGATCTTGAATTATCAAACGATGAGCTGGTGCAAATAGCAAGTCTCGGCGAAAAGGCCGTCGCAGGAACGCCGCATGCGGACAATGTCGCGGCTTCGCTCCTGGGAGGATTCGTGATCGTATACGACTGGCCGCTTAGAACAATTTGTCTAAAGCCACCCCATGGCCTAGCCGTTGTTGTTGCGACTCCTCAGCTTCCCGTTCAATCCGAAAAGACGAGAAAAGCGCGAAAGGCGATTCCTGGAAAAATCCCAGTCAAGAACGCAGTACTAAATCTCGGTAGAGCTTCTGCTATGGCAGCGGCTTTTGCTCAAGGCGATATTCGACTGATTGGAACAGGAATGAAGGATCAGATCGCCGAGCCCTATCGAAAGGACCTCATTCCCGGCTATGATGATGTGAAACGTATGGGCTTGGAAGCAGGGGCAGCAGGCGTATCCATCAGCGGAGCGGGACCCAGCCTCGTCGCGTTGGTGGATGAAGACAGTTGCGACCCGAGACTAGTTGCTCAAGCAATGGTAAGGGCGTTTACACAGAATAATGTGCGTTCAACCTCGTTCGTTGCACGGCCTGCCCAAGGGGCCAGCATAGTCATGAAGGCTTAGCAAATGCCCTGGCCCTACCATCTACGATGCTTCAACTGCCACACCCAATATCCACCCCAGGCTACGAATTACCGATGCGAGAAATGTGGCGGCCTTCTAGAGGTCAGTTTCCAGATCTCAGGCCGAAAGACCCCTTGGAAGAAACGGGGCCTATCAGTCTGGAAATATCGAGAACTTCTCCCTATCGATAACGATCGATTCGTAACAACCCTGGCAGAGGGAGGAACTGGGCTTCACCACTGCCGGCGTCTCGGCCGCGAAATCGGTCTAAAGAGACTCTTTGTGAAGAATGAGGGAGAGAACCCAACCGGGTCATTCAAAGACCGGGGCATGACAGTCGCCCTATCCAAGGCACGGGAGCTAGGAAAGAGAAAGGTTGTGTGCGCTTCCACAGGGAACACCGCAGCATCCCTAGCTGCCTACTCGGCACGCGCAGGACTCAAGTGCGTAGTCATCGTCCCGGAAGGAAAAGTGGCGGCAGGCAAAATGCTCCAAGTAATGATTCATGGCGCAAGCATTTTCCAAGTCAGCGGCGACTTCGACGAGGCGATGAGAGCAGTCGTTACACTGACAGAGCGCCGGAAAGGATTCTATCTAATGAATTCCCTTAATCCATTCCGACTAGAGGGCCAGAAGACTCTAGCTTTCGAGGTGTGTGATCAACTGGATGGAGGAGCGCCTGACGCGGTGGTACTCCCAGTCGGCAACGGCGGGAATATCAGCGCGATCTGGAAGGGCTTCACCGAATTCCAGACGTTGGGAGTCACGAAGACGAGGCCTAGAATGATCGGGATCCAAGCCGAAAATGCGGCGCCCATCGCAAAGGCCGTCAAACGAAAACAAAACAAGATTCAACCCGTCACCAATCCGCGAACAATCGCTTCTGCAATACGAATTGGGTCGCCGGTCAACTGGACCAAGGTGCTCCCTGCCATCAACGATTCCAGTGGGACCGCGGAAACAGTGTCCGACAGGGAGATTCTGCGAGCCCAGAGAGATTTGGCCTCGAAAGAAGGGATATTTGTCGAGCCGGCCAGCGCAGCGTCCATAGCTGGCCTCAGAAAAAGTCGAGAGGCCGGTAGAGTCGACAGATCGGATCTAGTCGTATGCGTTACTACAGGTCATGGCTTGAAAGACCCGTCGGTGGCTGAGCACATGCCTCGCCATGAAAGTTACACTCTCAAGATTACTCAACCTGATTGGATCGAACGCCTAGAGAGAATGCTTTGAGAATCGTCCTCATCGGTTTCGGTACAGTGGGCCAATCATTCGCTCGCATTCTGACCAAGGATAGGGAGTGGCTCGTCAAGAACTATGGCTTCGAACCACAAGTCACTGCAATAGTGGATAGCCGAGGGGCTTGCCGGGACGATAACGGCTTGAACCTTGACCTAGCCTTGAAAGTGAAAGCGAAGTACGGGACAGTCCAGAAGTACCCGGGAAAAGGCGAAAGAAAAACAAACACAGCACAGGTCATCTCCGGAACAGAAGCAGAAGCAGTTGTAGAGACGACTCCCTCGAATTTCGAGAGTGGAGAACCCGGCCTCACGAACATCAAGCAATCATTGTCTGCGAAAAGGCATGTGGTTACCGCCAACAAGGGACCATTAGCCCTAGCAATGCCAGCGCTTTTAGAACTCGCAAATCACACGAGAATGCAGCTACGCTTCAGCGCCACAGTGGGAGCCGGTACCCCATTCCTGAGCTTCGCATCGAAATGCCTTCCTGGAGAGAAGATACTCGGAATCAACGGCATTCTCAACGGCACAACCAACTACATCCTGACTAGAATGGACGAGGCTTCACTCAGCTATCAAAAGGCGCTCGCTGAAGCCCAAGAGAAAGGATACGCGGAGAAGAACCCTAACAATGACGTAAGAGGACTAGACACGGCAGCAAAGATAGTTATCATCGCGAACTGGGTTCTCAAACGCCGGATAAGTATCAAAGGACTGGAAATAACTGGGATTCAAAACATAGGACCGGAAAGGATCCGGACTGCCAAGAAATCCGGAGCCAGAATCAAACTCATGGGGCGACTCACAGATTCACGAGCTACGGTGAAACCGGAAGAAGTCCCAGCAGACGACCCAGTGTGCGTCCCTGGTAATCTCAACGCTGTAGCATTCTCCACGGAACACATAGGTGACGTGACCCTCATAGGTCGGGGAGCCGGGGGAGAAGAAACGGCTAGCGCGATAATCCGTGACCTAGTTGACATTCGAAGCGAATACTCGATCTAGGGACCAAAACTGAAGCTTGTTATGAAATTCGGCGGCTCATCACTAGCCAACGCTGCGAAAATCAAAAACGCAGCCAGAGTAGTCGAACGGTTCTCATCCGGAAACAGAATAGTTGTCGTCGCATCAGCGATGGACGACACGACCGACCGGCTGGTGGAGATCGGAGAACTCGCGAGGAACGGAGAGACCGCCCGAGCAAGAAGAATACTGTCAAGCATTCAGAAGCTCCACACAAAGACCGCCCGAGCAACTTCGTCGCGGAAAATGTCGAAGGAGCTTCTCGACAGAATCGACCGGTTAAACGAGGAACTGGAAAAAACTGTCGAAGGAATATCTCATCTTAGAGAACTGACTCCCAGAAGCAGAGATTATCTCCTCTCTTTCGGTGAACGCCTCTCTGCGCCGGTATTAGCGGCAGCAATTCGTAGTCTGGGCCTCAAGACTCGTGCTCTCACCGGAGCGGAGGCAGGGATAATATCCGACGAGAGATTTGGAGAAGCCAATCCTCTAGCAGAAGTGAGCTATCATGAGATACGACGACGCCTCGACCCGATGCTTGCTAGAAACGAGATCCCGGTAGTGACGGGGTTCATAGCGGCAACTGTCGACGGGAGCATAACGACCCTCGGAAGAGGCGGATCTGACTACACTGCTAGTCTTCTAGGGGCTGCACTGAACACCGAAGAGATCTGGATATGGACCGACGTTGACGGATTGATGACCGCGGATCCTAGAATCGTCAAGAATGCAAGGCTCCTTCCCGCAGTCTCCTTCGGAGAAGCCTTGGAACTATCATACTTCGGAGCCAAGATGATGCACCCCAGAGCTATGCAGCCTGCGGCCCAGAGAAAGATTCCAGTCCGGATTCGGAACTTTTCCAAGCCGTCTTTCGAAGGAACCCTTGTCTCTTCAGGAGAGACCGATAACGGAGGCAGAATAGTGAAAGCGGTCTCTATCATCGGAAGTGTTGGAATCGTCACCGTGAGCGGGACTGGGATGATCGGTTCGCCTGGAGCGGCGGCAAAAATCTTCATGGCCCTAGGCTCCAGCAATGTCAACGTGATGATGATCTCTCAAGGATCATCGGAAGCAACCATCTCATGCGTCGTGGCGCGGAAGGACGTGGACAACGCGGTTAGAGCATTACAGCTTGCACTACTGGGACAGGGCTTGGTTGACAAGGTGGTCGCGGAGAGAGACGCCTGCATCATAGCTGTCGTGGGGTCCGGAATGAAAGGGACACCGGGAGTAGCAGCTAGAATCTTCGGTGCTGTCGCTCGGAAAAAAATCAACGTGCGCATCGTAGCGCAAGGCTCCTCCGAATACAACGTCTCCTTCGTGGTGTCCGAACATCAAGGCCCTGAAGCTGTAAGGGCCATTCATGAAGAGTTCCAGCTTGGGCAGAATCGACATATAGGGTCCCGGACTAGCGAAAGCGGCTCGGCTTTCTCCAGCATTCCAAAGCCTACTCCATACGCCTAATTGTCGCCTTAAGACCTAGTCGACTTTGACGCTTCGAAGATTCGACGCAAACACTTAATTTCTCAACAGGCACCCACGATTTCTCAGTCCTCAGAGGTAACTCTCTTGAAGAAAGAAAGAATTGTTCTTCTAATTGCGATCCTTCTGATGAGTAGCATAGTAGCTCCGCTAATCGTTCACAGGGCAGAGGCTACGATTGCCGGTCCGACTAGTGGAGTAGTGTGTATCGCGAGTGCAAACGCGTCCGTCTGCCCGGTCACTCCCCCAGTAATTCCTGGACCAGCGCCCTCACCAACTTCTGAGTTCAGAGTCGCAGTGATTGCGAATTCGTCACAAGCACTCAACGGATTCGACATTACACTGCTTGCTAACAGCAGCATCCTTAAGCCTTCAGGTGTACAACTCGGAACACTCCTAGCAAACCCGCGCGCTATAGTCGAATGCGTCGGTGGAGTAAACAGGCTAGGATCGGGCGCGTGCCCAGTCACCGACACTGCCGGCACGATTCAGTATGTAGTCGTGGGCGAACTTACATTCCAAGATGTAACCGGCGTATTATTCTACGCAATCTACAACGTAACCTCAAACTCTATAGCAAGCCCGATCGGCTTCCAAACCGGCTGCACAAACACCAGCGTATCAGACGGCACATGTGTCAGCATAAGTGGTGGGGCCACAGCACTTGTTACGGAAACCGTGCAGGGAGCCAAGTTTAGCAATCGACCCTACTTCGATGTGGTTCCTAGTACCACAACCATTCAGGTTTCCCGGGGGGACATAGCTGCGAGCGGGTTTGTCACGGTCACGAGCGTGAATGGTTTCGGTGGTACGAGCGGTGCGACTGTCGACCTGAGCACGTCGGTCTCGGCCGCAGTTGTGCTCTCCCCTCTTCCGCTTTTCTCCGTCCTACCTAGCAGTGTTACCGTTGCCGTTGGCAGTGACGGTCTCGCCGGACTGACCATTACTGTTCCAGACACCACGCCTCCGGGCAGTTACATTCTGAACTTGACTGGCACAAGTCCCGGAATGCCACCGAATTCGGCGACGATTCGGCTGATTGTCCCAGTGCCTGACATTTCCATGGTGGTGAACCCCTACAATCTGTTCTTTAACGCCACTTACTCAGGTACGTCGCTCATAACGATATCAAGCATTGGAAACTTTCAAGGAAACGTCACGATTAGCCTAACATTCCCTTCGCAGATCCATGCAACGCTGTCTGATCAGAAGACCAGCCAAACGATCATGTTGACTAGCAAAGGAAGCAACACAGCCGCGCTCACCGTGAGCTCAACAATAGCCGGGGGCTACTTCCTGAACATCACTGCAACCTCGGGCTCGTTGGTTCACATCTTGACAATTACGATTCTTGTTAGGGACTTTCGGATGGAAGCAGTTGGCCGCTTTCCGGGGCCCCTGATAATCGTAAAAGGCACTACAGCCACTGAGCCAATTCTCATCGCGGCGACGAACGTCTATTACAATGCAACTGTCACTATCGGACCGATATCAATCCTCCAAATCCAATCGAACGGAACTGTACCCTCAACCGGAATATCAGTTGGATGCAGCCCAACCCAACTGTCCATCACCTCATACCTTCAACTCGTACTGGGCACCAACAACACATTCTGCGCAGTTACAGCGTATGCAATAGGGAACTATACTGTCACAGTGGCAGCCACGAGTGGAAGTGGGTTCCATACTTCTAGTCACTCTGTTTCTTTCCAAGTCACAGTTGTAGGTGTCGCGCCACCTCCTCCTCCAATCTTCTACATCTCGGCCAACTCGACCATGCATCCCATAGCCGCGGGAAGTAATGCTACTCTAACCATCACTCTCTCCTCAATAAACGGTTTTGCTGGAACGATCACCCTGACTACTGCATTCTTTTCTGAGACGACCGTTGGAGTTGGATTTACCGCAATCCTGAATCCAACAAGTGTAGTCCTGAATTCCGGAGGAACGGCCGCATCAGTTCTACTCTTGGCGACTACTAGGACCACCTCGGCAGACGTGTATTTTGTGTCGGTTTTCGGCCACTCGGGCAACCTTACGCAGGTCCTAGGCATGTACGTCCAAGTTCAACCTCCTGCAGATATTCCACCTGTAGCCAGTTTTGCAGTCCTCCCCAGCAATCCTATCGTGGGACAGAACATTGGTTTCGACGGATCGAGAAGCCTTGACCCTGATGGCGTGGTGGTTTCTTGGGGCTGGTCTTTCGGCGATGGCGTCTTTGCAACTGGCGAATTCGTGAGCCATTCCTACAATGCTCCCGGCAACTACAGTGTGACTCTGACTGTTACGGACAATGCGGGGCTCTCATCGTCTACGAGTTCGACTATCTCGGTGTTATCTCAACCGGCTCACGATGTAGCGATGGCCCTTGTAAATCCCGAGCCTAGAATCGTGGTCTCTACACAGACCGTCTACGTCCAAGTACAGCTTGCGAATAATGGTCTGGACAATGAGAACGTCAGCGTAACAGTGTACGCGAACGGACAGCCTGTGCGGACATTAACAGGGTTATTCGTTCCAGCTTGTATCCCATCCCCTTACAACTTCTGTGGATATCGAGACTACTTCCTCATTCCATGGGACACCAGCCGAGCCGCGCCTGGAAACTATACGATTTCAGCGAGCGTATCGCTCTCGCCTGGAGAAGTGGATCCAACAGCATCAGACAACAGTCTAACCGATGGAACGGTGATCGTCCTGCCAGCGCCTATCATCACGCTTTCACCGAACACCGGACCGGACGGGACAAAGGTCCTGGTGCAAGGAACGGGCTATCCAGGGGGGGTGCAATACGGATACCCCTTCGTTGGTTACATCGAAGTCAACTTCGATAACATGACCCTGGGCTTCACACTATCACACAATGGCACCTTCACCTTCACCTTCGACGTCCCGCTCTCTCAATCCGGCCCTCACGGAGTCTTCGCCTTCGACCAGAACTCAGGAGCCCACGCATCCGCCACGTTCACAGTCCAACCCCCTACCAACAACAATCTAGCCCTCACCATTGACACGGGAACAGTCTACTTCCCAGGAGACACGACCGTAGCCTACATACTAACGACCTCGAACGGCGGCCCAGTCGAATCCCAGAGTATCCAGCTTCAAGTCGTACTCTTCAGACCTGACGGAACAAACATCACGCTGACAGCCAGCAGAATTGGCGCAGGTCTCTACAAGACAACCTACGCCATACCGAGCGCTGGACCACTAGGAACATACCTCATTTTCGCGAAAGCCCATCGGCCCGGTCCCCTGGACGCGTCATCATTGGTGAGCTTCGAAGTCAAACTCCCCTGGCTTAGCTCGAACTCTGGCAAGATAACGGTAGGCGCGACAACGCTTGCAGGTCTTGTTGGACTAGTCGGCGTGGCATGGAAGAAAGGCTACCTGCGACGAAAGAAAGACAACGAATCGTCCACATCGCTGTTCTGACCTGAAGGAGCTAGTCTGAATGCGACGAGCATCGCTAACAATTATGCTCCTTCTGACACTATCTGCAATCACCTTCTACAATCCAACGACTCACCAGAATCCAGTGATCGCAAAGCCCTCCCATGTGAAGTCTCAGTCAATGACGTCTACGGCGATCGTGTCCATAATCCCGGAGAACGTTTCTGATCTAGCAAGGGTACCAGGGTCTACAGTGGTCTTCAATGTCACTCTTGCAGATTCACCCTGGATTAGCGCCTTCGACGTTTGGGTGAAGTTCGATCCGAATGTTCTCGGCGCATCAAGCAGCTCTATCGACTATTCAGGAAATATCCTAGGCCCAGGTGCAGTAGTCCAGTCAGAATGCATTAACGACCAAGCGATTTTTGGGCTCTGCCAACCTTATCCACTCGGAGGTACGGGAGTCGTGAATCTTGGTCTTTTCGACCTAGGTAACAAGACAACCTCGGTTCCAGCAGGTCTTCTCTACCGATTGACCCTGACAGTTCTCAAGGTTGGTTTCTCCCAGCTTCATCTGCTCGAAGTCGTTCTAGTTAACGGGGCCAAGAACGAGTCTTATCAGTCAACCAATGTTGACGGGCTCTTCACTAACGAGTACTGTGGATCAAGGTTCTGCACTGCTCCCTTCGTCGACTTCACCTTTACACCCAGCCCGCCTTCAGTCGACTCTGTCATCATGTTCAACGCATCAGCAAGCAAGGCTACAAATGGCAACGCTAGGATAGTTGCATACACATGGTTTTGGGACGAGATTTGCCGCGCAGTTGGCACTATTCAGAACGTTACTGTCCCTACTGTATCGCATGTATTCTGCAATGCGGAGGTGCATCAAGTCACTCTCACCGTAACTGACTCCTTCGGAATTTCTTGGTCGGTGACACGCATGGTGCAAGTGGTCTACTTGTTCATCGATGTGGGAATCGCGAGTCTCACCGTTGCTCCATCGACCAGCGTCCCAGTTGGAACCCATGTCAACATCATAGCCGTTGTCGACAACAACAGCACAATTGTCGAAGCCGCGAACACGACGATAAGGGTTGGCAACCAGCAGATCGCGACTAATACCTTTGTGAACATGAGCCCCCGATCTCAACAGACCCTTGCAGGTATCTGGGACACAACTGGGTTCACGCCAGGGACGTACACAATAGAGGCTTCGGTGGCTCCAATACCGGGGGCTAACATTACCTCCGACGATGTCAAAGCTGTTTCAGTGCAACTCTTCCAATCATCTGATAAAGCTCCAGTTGCCAAGTTTACCTTCTCACCAACCAATCCTCGTGTTGGAGAGAACGTCTTCTTCGATGGCTCAGCCAGTTACGATCCCGACGGCATTGTTCAACTATGGACCTGGGATTTTGGCGACAATAACGGAGTCTCGACTACTCCTACGCCAGTAAGGGGCATCGCCTTCCTCCAACCTGCAAACTACACTGTTACGCTTACGGTAACAGACAACGCTGGGCTGACAGCAACCACGAGTTCCCAAATCACCATCCGACCAGTTCCGCCACATGATGTGAGCATAGTCTCTGCTATTGCAGAACCCAAGACAGTGGTCTCAACCCAGAACGTGAACATTCAAGTCGTATTGAGAAATGATGGTTTTGAAAACGAGACTGTTACGCTAACCGTCCTCGATGATAACCATGTGATACGCTCCAAGAGCGGTATCCTTCTCGAGGCTTGCTTACCCAACGCCTCCAACGTTTTCTGCAACAACCAATACTACGCAAACATCAATTGGGATACAACCGGAGTCGCTGCAGGAAACTACACAATCTCGGCAACTGTGTCAATCTCTCCGGGAGAAACAGATCCAACCCCCTCAGACAATAACTTGACCGGGGGCAGGATAACGATCCTCCCACCTCCGATGATCGATTTAGCACCTAACAGTGGGGTTGTTGGGACCAAGGTTCAGGTCACCGGATCAGGATTCCCAGCCATTCAACACAACCCATTTGGATCTGCAGGCCCCATTTTCGTCACTTTCGACAATATGTTCCTCGGTTACTCTTCCAATGCCAACAATGGAAGCTTCACTTTCACGTTCGACGTGTTAGAGTCCGAACCTGGGATGCATCAAGTGATTGCCTTCGACGTGAACACGGGAGCGCACGCGTCAACTATGTTTACAGTGCTGTCAGCTCCAACTGGCCGCCTATCTGTAACTGTGGATACTGGCTCGGTCTATTTCCCCGGGGATACTGCAGTCATGTATATCCTAACCACTTTCAACGGATTCCCGGTGGAACCTTCAAACGTTCAGTTGCAAGTATCACTCTACTGGCCCAATGGCACAGCCATCTCACTTCACCCGACCTCAATTGCGAAAGGAATCTACAAGGTGACCCTTGCAATTCCGAGGGCCGGACCTCTGGGAACCTATTTTGTTCTGATCAAGGCCCATGAGTCCACTCCTAGCGACGCGTCAGCATTGGTCAGCTTCGAAGTTAGACTTCCCTGGCTCAGCTCAAACTCTGGCAGAATAACCGTTGGCGCAACCGCTTTCGCGGGCGTTGTAGGACTCGTCGCCGTTGCCTGGAGAAAGGGCTACGTACGACGGAAGAACGAATAGAACCTCACAAATCATGTTGAACAGGGAGACCGGAGAAAGTTCCAGACTCCCGATCTATCGATCGCGGAGTTATTCGTATTTTATCCGCGGGTCGACGACGCCGTAGACAATGTCGCTGATGAAGTTCGCAGCTATGACAGAGAGGGCGATAATGAAGAACATGGCCTGCATTACCGGAAAATCCTTGTAGCCGATAGAATCGAACAGCCACTTGCCCAGTCCGTTCCAGTTGAAGATCGTCTCAGTAATGATCGCGCCGCTCAATATGAAACCGAACGACAACGCAACGTTGGTGATCAGCGGAAGCGAGGCGTTCTTGAAGGCATGTTTGAAGAGCACTGCTCTCTCGCCTAGACCCTTAGCCCGCGCCGTCAAAACATAATCCTCACTCAACGCCTCCATCATAGTCGCCCTCGTCAAGAGCAGAAAACCACCATAAGAGAACAAGGTTAGGGTGAGAGCAGGAAGGAAGAGGTACTGGAGACGGACCAGTATCTGCTGTCCTAGCGGCGGGAATCCCACCGAGTCCCAGCTGCTCGGATAGGTTCCGCCTGCTGGAAACCAGTTTAGCGAAACCGCGAAGATGAAGATCAATAGGATGCCTGTGAAGAATGTTGGGAGGGAGAAGGTTGTGAGAGAACTGGTTACTGAGAAGTTGTCGAGTGCGGAACCGCGTTTTCTTGAGACGAGTATGCCTGAGACGGTGCCGATGATTATGGCCATGATAGTTGACGTGCCCAGCAGGAGAAGCGTGTTGACCAGCCTGCCGGAGGATACTACCTGATAGGCTACGTCCTGGCCGTTGGCGAAGGAGACGCCGAAGTTGAACGTGAGCACTGCCTTGACATAGTCGTAGAATCGGACCCAGACGGTCTGGTTGTAGCCGAACTGGTCAATCAGTTTCTGGCAGATGGTGGGAGGAAACCTAGGCTGACCCAGACAGGCGTAGAGAGCGCCTACCTGGCCGGGCATAGCCTCGAAGATGATGAAGTTGAAAATTATAACGAACCCGATGAGCACTGCTGTGTATGCGAGGCGTTTGAGAAGAAACGAGCGCAACGTCAACCCTTGAAGACCGCTAGAACTATTGTCGGACTAGCGAATTAATCCCAGCCCTTAGAACAGCGTGTCCACAAAGAAGAACAAGCCGTTCTCGCAATCGATTATCGTCGAACTAGGGATCTATTATTCGATCTAGCAGTCATATCCGCCGGTCGGATACGAGTTGGTGCAGCCTGCAACACTAGAAGGGTTCAGTGTCAGAGTGTTCTCGTAGAGTACTGGTTGCAGCGGTATAATTCCAACAGGCGGAGAAGTTGCCCAGTTGAAAGGTGCAACCCAGTTGAGTCCCACGAACCGGTTGACAATGGCAACCTGGCTGAGACCGACGGGGACGGGTCCACCATTGGCGCCGATGCCCTGCTGGAAGT
>Ga0137384_10003113_pt1 | contig 13154 bp, 11 predicted proteins | sample SagtaG_2_FD_104922 | JGI IMG/M metagenome (GOLD analysis project Ga0137384, IMG submission 104922) | Vadose zone soil microbial communities from Sagehorn Ranch, Mendocino, California, USA - Sage2_R_60_16 metaG | ecosystem: Environmental > Terrestrial > Soil > Vadose zone | place: USA... | reverse complement strand
GATATCTTCGGCGATATCTTCAACCAGGCGCGCGGCGGCCGCTCCTCGGTATACCGCGGAGCCGACCTGCGCTACAACCTCGAGGTCGCGCTGGAGCAGGCCGCGCGCGGCACCGAAACCCGCATTCGCATTCCGACATACGAGGATTGCGAGACGTGCAAGGGCTCCGGGGCGAAACCCGGGACCAGGCCGCGAACTTGTCCGACCTGTGAAGGGCACGGTCAGGTGCGCATGCAGCAGGGTTTTTTCTCGATCCAGCAGACGTGCCCGAAATGCCACGGAACCGGAAAGGTCATCAGCGAGCCCTGCCCGAGCTGCCACGGCGCCGCACGCGTGAAAAAACAAAAAACGCTCTCGGTCAAGATTCCCGCCGGCGTAGACGATGGCGATCGCATCCGTCTTTCAGGCGAGGGCGAGCCAGGGGTAAATGGCGGGTCGGCAGGCGATCTTTACGTGCAGATCCAGGTCAAGTCCCATCCGGTTTTTCAGCGCGACCACGACGACCTGCACTGCGAGATGCCGGTCAGTTTCGCGACGGCGGCGCTCGGCGGAGAGATCGAAATTCCCACGTTGGACGGTTCGGCGAAGATCAGAATCCCCTCCGAGACCCAATCTGGAAAGGTATTCCGCCTGCGAGGCAAGGGCATTCGCGGCGTGCGCAGCCGTGAACACGGCGATCTGCTCTGCCACGTCATCGTCGAAACGCCGGTAAACCTGACCGACCGACAAAGGGAGTTGCTTCGCGAGTTCGAGGCGATCAGCCAGGCCGACAGCGAAAGACATAGCCCCCGTGCCAAGTCTTGGATGGAGAAGGTCAGAGAATTCTTCGCTCAATAGCGAAGACCACGGGCTTGGGGACCCTTTGCGGTGTAGAATCAGTGGTGTCGGGGCATCCTTACAAGGGGGCTGGATGAGCCGTGTGACATTCATTGCATTTCTAGTTGCGCTTTCCGGACCCGCGTTCGGTCAGGCGCCAGGCGTGACTTCCAAGACCATCCTGCTTGGCCAGTCGGCCGCTTTCTCGGGCCCGGCCGCGCAGTTGGGCATCCAGATGAACATTGGAACCAAGGCGTATCTTGATTACGCGAACGCGCGGGGCGGGGTTTTCGGCAGAAGGATCGTACTCAAGACACGAGACGACCGGTACGAAGCGAACCTGTGCATCGAAGCCACCAAGAAGCTGATCGAGGAAGACAAGGTCTTCGCTTTGATTTCCTACGTCGGTACCCCTACGACCGGCGCGGCCATGCCCATCCTCACCGAGGCCAAGGTGCCGCTGGTCGGGCCCTTCACGGGCGCTGAACTGCTGCGCACTCCGGTCAACCGTTACGTGTTCAACGTTCGCGCGAGCTATTACGACGAGACCGAAAAGATCGTCGAGCAACTCGTGTCGACCGGCAACAAGAAAATCGCCGTGTTCTTCCAGGACGACAGCTACGGCCAGGCGGGTCTGAAAGGCGTCGAGATCGCGATGGGAAAGCGCAATCTCAAGATCGCCGCTCTCGGCAAGGTCGAACGCAACACGATCAAGGTGGAGGATGCGGTCAAAACCATCAATGCCGCCCAACCCGACGGCGTCGTGATGATTTCGGCTTACACTTCGATCACGGAGTTCGTCCGGCAAATGAAGCGTCAGGGGAGCTCGACCCAATTCCACAACGTTTCGTTTGTAGGAAGCAAGGCGCTCGCCGACTCGCTCAAGGACGACGGCTATGGAGTCGCAATCTCGCAGGTCGTTCCCTTCCCCTGGAGCCCGAGCGTGCCGATCGTCAAGGAATACCAGGAAATAATGGCCAAGTCGGGCAACAAGGACTTCAATTTCTCGAGCCTCGAGGGGTTCATTGTCGCCAAGGTGATGGTCGAAGGGCTCAAACGCGCCGGCAAGGACCTGACGCGCGAAAAGCTCGTCGCAGCGCTCGAAAGCATGAACAACGTGGATCTGGGCGAATTTGTAGTCACTTTCTCGCCGACCAACCACAGCGGCTCGAAATTCGTCGATCTGACGATGATTGGCCGCGGCGGCAAGTTTCTCAAATAGTCAGAAGCGCCGATATTTCAGCGGCGGATTCTCCCGTCAAATAGGAGGAAGCGCAATTACGACAACCCGCGCATTGACCGCGGCAGTCGGGGCGCTGGCCTGCTTGTTCGCGGGCAGCGTAGCTCACGCCCAGGGCGTAACCAGGACGAGCATCCTGATCGGCCAATCGTCTCCGTTTTCCGGCAGCAACAAAGAGCTCGGCGACGACATCCGCGAAGGACTGCGGGCCTACTTCAAGCAGATCAACGAGGCGGGCGGAGTCAACGGGCGCACCCTGGAGCTCATCGCGCTGGACGACGCCAACGACGCCAAACGCTCCGGTGAGAACGCAAGGGTCTTGATAGAACAAAGAGGCGTGCTCGCGCTGATCGGCTATGCCAGCGCCACGTTGAGCCTCCCCGCGCTTCCATTCGTCGAAAAAAGCAAGGTCGCTTTCGTCGGACCGTTTACCGGTGCGGAGCCGATGCGCTCATTTCGCCGCAACGTGTACAACATTCGCGCAAGCTACGCCGACGAGCTCGAGAAGATCATCGACTTTTATACGATGAGCGGAATGAAGAAATTCTCCGTTATCCACTACGACGACGCCGTAGGCAAGGAAAATCTCACCGCCGTGGAACTCGCTCTCACCAGGCGCGGACTGAAACCGTCGTCGATCGGGACTTTGAAGCGCAATCAGACGGACTTGGGTGCCGCCGTTTCCGATGTGGTCAAGGCGGCCCCGGACGTCGTCATAGCGACCACGCTCTATAAAACCACCGGCGATTTCATCAAATCGGCAAGAAAGGCGGGATCGGGCGCCCAGTTCGCGAGCATTTCATTCGTCGGCGCGAGCGCGCTGGCCGGCGAGCTCGGCGACCTAGGCACGGGAGTCGTCGTTTCGCAGGTGGTGCCGCCCTACGCCAGGAACTCGATCCCCATCGTGAGGGAATACCAAGCGGCAATTGAGAAATCACTCGGCAAGAAGGATTATTCCTTCACTTCGCTGGAGTCGTACATCGGAGCGAAAGTGCTTGTCGAAGCCATTCGCCGCGCCGGCGCCAACCCGACGCGCGAAGGCCTGCTCAAGACACTCGATTCGATGCAGAACTTCAACGTCGGCGGATACCTGGTCGATTTCAGCCCGTCGAATCACAATGGCTCCAGGTTCGTGGAGTTGACCGCCATCGGCAAATCTGGAAGGTTTGCGTACTAGCTTCGCCGCGATCAGTTTCGCCGCCAAGTGGTGCCTCGAGGGCCGTCCTCGAGTCCGATTCCCTCTTGAAGCAATTCGTCGCGGATCTCGTCGGCGCGCCGAAAATCTTTCGCACGGCGCGCCTCGTCGCGCGCGACGATCAGGGCCGCAATCTGCGCGTCCGAAATCCCGCCGCCGGGTCCCACCCCAGCGCGCAGGAAAGCCTCGCTTTCCCGCGACAGCAGACCGAGCAGCCCCCCGAGCGCGCGCAACTGACGCGCGAGCGCCGTTGAGTGCGTGCGGTTGACTTCGTTGGCGAGGTCGAAAAGCACTGCGACGGCCTCGGGCGTATTGAAGTCGTTGTCCATTGCCTCCCGGAAACGACGGCCGTGGATTTCGTCCCAGTCAGGCGACGCTGCGTTCGGCGGCGCCCCTTTCAGAGCGGTGTACAGTCTCGCCAGCGCGTGCCGCGCGTCTCCCAGATGCTGGTCGGAGTAGTTGAGAGGGCTTCGATAGTGCGCACGCACGACGAAGAAACGCAGGACTTCCGGATCGTGGCGCTTGAGGAGCTCGCGGATGGTGGCGAAGTTGCCGGTCGATTTCGACATCTTCTCGTCCTGCAGCTGAACAAAGCCGTTGTGCATCCAGTATTTGACGAAGGGTTGCGTGTCATTTCGATCCAGGACGGCTTCGGACTGCGCGATTTCGTTCTCGTGATGCGGAAACTGCAGGTCCTGCCCGCCGCCGTGAATGTCGAAATGAGCTCCCAGGAGTTTCGTGCTCATCGCCGAGCACTCGATGTGCCAGCCGGGGCGCCCGTTGCCCCAAGGCGACTGCCAAAAGGGCTCGCCCTCCTTCGCGCGCTTCCACAGGACGAAATCGAGTGGATCGCGCCTGGTCGGGTCGACCTCGCGCCGCTCGCCGGCGCGCAGATCTTCGAGCGACTTCCCCGAAAGCTTGCCGTAACCCGGAAACTTACGGACTGAGAAATTCACATCACCGCTTTCCCCACGATAGGCGAGACCGCGGCCCTCCAATCTTCGGATCATCTCCAGCATCTCGGCAATGTGGCCGGTTGCGCGCGGTTCGATGTCGGGCTTCTGCACCGCCAGCGCCGCCGCATCTTCGTCCATGTAGCGAATGAAGCGCTCGGTCAAAGCGGCAACGGATTCACCGGTCTCCGATGCCCGACGGATAATCCTGTCGTCGACATCGGTGATGTTGCGTACGTAAGTCAGCGGGTAGCCGCTTGCGCGCAACCAGCGTTGTACCACGTCGAATGCGATCATCATCCGCGCATGTCCGAGATGGCAGTAGTCATAGACGGTCATCCCGCAGACGTACATCCTCACCCGCGCCGGATCGAGAGGTGCGAAGGGTTCTTCCGCCCGGCTGAGGCTGTTGTAGATTTTCAGCATGGCACCGGCAGCGCGGCTGCTGGAGAGAAAAGCGACAAAATCGAGGAAATTCCCGCAAGAGGCTGATTATTGTAGATTTTACGAGCTTCTTGATAGAATGAGGTGTGCCCCTCGGCTCAAAAAAAGTATAGCACAATGAAATTCATGGCTCGGCCTTCCATGCGGCTTGTGGTTCCGCTTTTCGCTCTGGTAATTTTCGCGTTGCCTGTGAGCGCGGACGAGCTTCAGGATATCGACCGACTCTTGAAGCAGGGCCAGTCCGCTCAAGCCCTTGAGCGGGTCAATCAATATCTCTCGCAAAGGCCGAAGGACGCCAAGGGTCGCTTCATCAAGGGATTGATCCTGGTAGAACAGAACAAAGCGGCTGAGGCGATCGAGGTCTTCACCGCGCTCTCGCGCGACTACCCGGAGTTGCCCGAGCCGTATAACAATCTTGCGGTCCTATATGCCGCTCAAGGCCAGTACGAAAAGGCCCGGCAACAACTCGAAATGTCGATCCGCACGCACCCGAGTTACGCGACCGCGTACGAAAATCTGGGCGACGTGTACACCAAGCTTGCCAGCCAGGCGTACGACAAGGCCCTACAGTTCGATTCGTCCAACTCCACGGCAAAGAACAAGCTCTCGCTGATTCGCGATTTGATATCGAGCGGCCCTGCGCGCGGCTCGAGCGCCGCTTCGGGAGCGTCGACGGGGTCAACGCCGGCGCCGCCGGCAGCGCCGACCGCGCCCGCAAAATCCGCCGGGACCAAGCTGGCCGCGGGACAGGAAAAACCCGTGTCAACAAAGCCGGTGGAGAAACCGGCGCCCGCCCAAGGCGGCGGGGAGGAAGTGCTGCGGACGGTGCTCGCCTGGGCAGGCGCGTGGTCCAAACAGAACGTGGAGAGCTATCTCGCCTTTTACGCCCAGGATTTCAAGACGCCGAATGGCGAAGCCCGCTCGGAATGGGAAGCAGCGCGCAGACAGCGCATTTCCAGCCCCAAAAAGATCGAGGTCGCCGTTGAATCGCCCAAGGTCACGCTCAAGGATCAGAACAACGCGGTCGTCAGTTTCCGGCAGACGTACCGTTCGGACAATCTGAATATCAGGAGCAGCAAGGCGCTGGTCATGGTACGGAACGAGGGCCGCTGGCTCATCCAACAAGAGCGGGCGGGAGGCTGATGTCGAGGCAGACTCTTACCTGCGTTCTGGTCGCGGCCTTCACCTTTGGGGCCCCTTCCACCCTGTCACCCGCAAAGGGGGCGCGCATCGACGTGACGGCAGACGCACTGCTCGCGGGGGTCTACGAAGAAATCGTTCGGGGACATCTCGAAGCGGCGCTCCAAGATATCGAAGGATTGATCCGCGTGAGACCCAACTTTCGCCTCGCTCACCTGATCAAGGGCGACTTGCTGCTCGCCCGCGCCCGGCCCATCAACACGATCGGGGCGGTCCCCAACGTACCCGAGGCGAATCTGGAGGGACTGCGGGCCGAAGCGTTCGCCCGCCTGCGAGCCTACCGGGAGCGCCCGCCGGCGGACCGTGTACCGCGCTATTTGCTGCAGCTACGCGAGGATCAAAAGTACGCGGTCGTAGTCGACACGCACCGCTCGCGGCTCTATCTGTACCAGAACGACGACGGGAAACCGCGCTTCGTCGCCGACTACTACGTGAGCTCGGGAAAAAACGGGGCGCTGAAAGTCCGAGAAGGAGACGAGAAGACACCGATCGGCGTTTACCACGTTACCGAGAGTCTGCCGCGGCAAAAACTCTCGGACTTCTACGGCAGCGGCGCCTTCCCGATCAACTACCCGAACGAGTGGGACCGCATCCAGGGACGCAACGGCCACGGCATCTGGCTGCACGGAACGCCTTCGAACACCTACAGCAGACCCCCGCGTTCGAGTAACGGCTGTGTTGTCCTCGCCAATTCCGATCTCGATGCGCTGGCGCGCAACCTTCAGATCGGCGTCACACCGGTCATCATCAGCGAGGACGTCGAATGGCTGAGCCCCGAGGACTGGGCCAGCGAGCGGGCATCGTTCGGAAAGCAGCTGGAACAATGGCGGGCCGACTGGGAAAGCCTCGATACGGAACGCTACCTCACGCATTATTCGAAAAGCTTCTCCGCGCCGAATCAGAACCTGGATAGCTGGAGCCGGCACAAGCGCCTCGTAAACGGCGGCAAGAGCTGGATCAAAATCAAGGTGAGCAACCTCAGCATGCTCCGCGATCCCGGAAAGGAAGGCCTGGTGCTGGTGAGTTTCGACCAGGAGTACAGGTCGAATAATCTGTCGAACACCGTGAAGAAGCGCCAATACTGGCTGCACGAAGACGGACGCTGGCGCATCGTCTACGAGGGAGCGGTCTGAACCGGGTTTGTCCGCTGCGCCGCCCGCCGAAACCGAATCCATCTCTCAGGAGCATCAACATGCGTCGCATTTCGACGCTCGTCCTCCTCCTGCTGGCAATGTCCGGCGCGTGGGCACAGAATCCGCGCGTGGAATTCAAAACCAGCATGGGCAGCTTCGCGCTCGAGCTTTATGCTGACAAGGCCCCCAAGACGGTCGCGAATTTCATTCAATACGTCAACAGCGGCTTCTACAACGGGACGATATTTCACCGCGTCATCGACGGTTTCATGATTCAGGGGGGCGGCTTCGAGCCGGGAATGCGCGAGAAAAAAACCCGCGCCCCGATCGAAAACGAGGCTGGAGCCGCATTCAACGCGGGCCTGAAGAACGAACTGGGAACCGTTGCGATGGCGCGCACGCCCAACCCGCATTCGGCAACCGCGCAGTTCTTCATCAATGTCAAGAACAACGCTTTTCTCGACTACCGCGAGCCGTCCCCGCAGGGATTCGGGTACGCGGTGTTTGGTCGCGTGGTCGAAGGAATGGACACCGTGCTGCGAATTTCCAAGACGCCGACCACGACGATTGAACAGCACCAGAACGTTCCGCAACGGGCCGTCTTGATCGAGTCGGTATCACTGAAACCAGCCAGGTAACGGGACCCCATGGTCAAGCTCCAAACAAACTTCGGCATCATCGCGCTCGAGCTCGATACCGGTCGCGCACCCGAGACGGTCAAGAATTTTCTCGATTACGTGGAGGCGGGCTTCTACTCCAACACCGTGTTTCACCGCGTCATCGACGGTTTCATGATCCAGGGCGGCGGATTCGAACCGGGAATGCGCCAAAAGCCTGCCCGAAGTCCCATCAAGAACGAAGCCGACAACGGTCTCAAGAACGAGCGCTATACGGTCGCCATGGCGCGGACTTCAGATCCGCATTCGGCCTCCAGCCAGTTTTTCATCAATGTCAAGGACAACGGCTTTCTCGACCACACCGCCCAGAACGCCCCGGGGTGGGGCTACTGCGTGTTCGGCAAGGTCGTCGAAGGCCGGGACGTGGTCGACAGAATCAAGCAGGTCAAGACCGGCAAACGCGGAGGTCACGCCGACGTGCCCGTCGAGGACGTGATCATCGAGCACGTGGAAGTGGTTTAAGGATACATTGCCAATTCTCTTCATCTCCGACCTGCACCTGTGTGCGTCACGGCCCGAGATCAACCGCATCTTCTTCGAATTCCTCCGAGGCCCCGCGCGCGGCGCGCAATCCCTGTACATCCTCGGCGACCTGTTCGAATACTGGGCCGGGGACGACGATGTGCTTGACCCGCTCAACGCCCGGGTGATCGGCGCACTCGCGGAGTGCGGGCGCGGCGGCACGCAGGTCTACCTCATGCACGGAAACCGCGATTTTTTATTGGGCGAGGCCTTCGCCCGTGCAAGCGGCGCGCAGCTCATCGCTGATCCGGTCACGCTGGATTTATTCGGCTCCAAAACGCTGCTCACCCACGGCGACACGCTGTGCACCGATGATCGCGATTACCAGGCTTTCCGGGAGGAAGTGCGCTCGCAATCGTGGCAGGACGCGTTCCTGGCGCTCCCACTTGCAGACCGCAAGGAGCGCATCGAAGCGCTGCGAGCGCGGAGCGAGTCGGAAAAAAGCCGCAAGCCGCCCGAGATCATGGACGTGAACCGCGGGGCGGTGGAATCGCTAATGCGCAAGCACGGCTATCCGCGCCTGATTCACGGTCACACGCACCGGCCGGCCCGGCACGAGCACCGCGTGGACGGCAGGACCTGCGAGCGCTGGGTACTGCCCGACTGGTATAAGTCGGGCGGGGTGCTGGTGTGCGACGATAAAGGCTGCCAGATGCAAAAACTCTAGGGACTGAGAAGGTCTGAACAAGTCGCTTTCGTTTACGTATTTGAACGTCTGCAAACGGCCCACGAGCGGTCATTCCCGCTGACCCTTAATCCGGGTCCTTGGTGCGGGCCGGGCCGGAAGCCAACACAGGCAAGAAACCGGGTACTAGATTCTGTCGCCGATTTTGCCTTGAATCGATATGCCAGCGTACCATTGAGGGCGATGTATCCGTAGCCTTCGGTGTTACTCCAACGGGAGCCAATCATTCACAGGTGCAACAGATCTGGGTGGGATAGGAAGCTTCGCGTCTGCCTGGTGTCGAGCGGGTCGAGTCCAGATCGGCTCCCCAGCCCGAGGGCATTGTTCCTTCTCGTCGGCATCCTGTCGTCAGATCCGAATGCGCTCGCGGCGAACGACATCACCGTCATCTCGTTTGGCCGTGCCGACCAGGCGGCGCTGACGCAGGCCTACTATGGATCGTTCCGCAAGAGCACCGGCATCGACGTTAAGTCGGCTTCGTACGACGGCCAGACGACCGAGCTCGAACAGATGGTCAAAACCCGCAAGACAGTCTGGGATGTCATGCAAGTGGAATCACGCACCCTGCAACTCGGCTGCCAGGCGGGCCTGTTCGAAAAACTCGATCACAGCAAGATCGGCGACAAGAATGACTTCATCCCCGGCGCGATATCCGATTGCGGCGTCGGCATATTCGCGTGGTCGATGGCGCTCGCCTTCGACGCCGACAAAGTCAAAGGGGCGCCGAGCTCGTGGGCGGGCTTCTGGGACATCAAGAAGTATCCAGGCAAACGCGGCCTGCGCAAGAGCGCCAAGTACACGCTAGAAATTGCGCTGCTTTCCGATGGGGTCCCGGCGGGTGAGGTGTACAAGCTGCTCGCCACCGCCCGAGGGGTGGACCGCGCATTCAGGAGACTAGATCAGATCAAGTCGGACACGCTGTGGTGGGAAGCGGCGGCCCAGCCGGCGGCGTTCCTCGCCGCCGGCAACCTCGTCATGACTTCAGCGTATACGCTCTGGATCGACCGCGAACAGCAACGAAAGAAACATTTCAGGATTGCCTGGGACGGGAGCCTCTACGACGTCGACAGCTGGGCCATACCGAAAGGTACGCCAAAGGCCACTGACGCTTACCGGTTCATCGCCTTTGCGAGCAGGCCCGAATACCAGAAAGTGCTGTCCGAGAATATCGCCTACGGACCCAGCAACAGGAAGGCGCTGCCTCTGCTCGACGCAGAACTCGCCGGGACGATGCCTTCGGCGGAAGCCAATCTCAAGCGGGCGCTCAAGGTCGACATCGCGTTCTGGATCCGCCACGGGGAAGCGCTGGAAAAGCGCTTCGATGGTTGGGCGCCTGCGATCTGCAGGCAACAGATCGAAGAGCACGACGACGACTATGAGGACCAGGCCAGCTGCCAGGACGCTCAGGGCAACCTGCGCACGCGCAAAGAGGCCGAGCCGCGCAAGCACGGCGAGCCGCACAAGCATTGAGGGCTTGCGCGGGCCGCAGAGAAAACTGGCCCGGCGCCTTCGCGCCGGGCCAGATGTCAACCAGAAAAGTTGGAAAGCCGCTGCGGCCGCGTCTCTCCCCGCCTGCGCCTAATCGCGATCCTGGTCCTTTCCTTCGCCGATCTCCTTCGCCCTTCCGGTAAGCTTCACGATATCCAGGCCGCCTCCCACTCGGTCGCCGCAGTAGAGAAGACCGCGGTCGTCCACGTAGCTGTTGTCGCACGACACGTCCAGCGACGTAAAAGTGACGCCGTTGATGACGGCCGTGCTCGGCTGGGTGAAGGGGGTGATCGGCGCAACGAAGTGCGCCACTTCGACCGGATGGTAGGGATCCCTGATATCGGTCACGCGGAGGCCCGCGTCGAACCACGCGCTGACCATCAACCTGCCGTAGTACGGGTCGTTGAAGTTCTCGTTCATCGAGTGGACGCCGAATCGCGTGCCGCGGGAGCAGAAGTTGGGCCGCCCCGAAAAGTCGTTGACTGTAACGGTCGAGATCGGCCACGGATGCTGTTCGGCACTCGTGCTCCCGCCTTTGCCTATCGTCGCGGTGATGTCCAGCAGATACAGCAAGTGCGGAGATCCGGTACAGCGATTATCGGTTTCCTCCGAGGCGAGCCCCAGGATGTCCCGGACGTTGTTATCGGTGAAATTGGCGTACTGGGCCAGTTTCATCCCGTAATACGGCATCGACGAGTGGCCGCCCTCGACGCCCGGCATGTAAATCACGCCGATCTGGGACGCGAGCAGCTCGGCATCGGTGGGCTTCTGGGGATTCACGAACGGCGTGCCGTGGCCGTAAGGAGGCGGCAGCAGCTTGTCGATATCGACGATCTGGAAAATGCCGTCGGATCCCACGCCGTACGGCATATAAATCCTGTTGATCAGCCTTCCGCCGGAGACAGCGTTGCCGTTGAATGTCGATACGGCGATCGGACCATGCACGCCCGGAGGCACGGCATTGCTTCCCGGGATCTTGAACGTCGAGCCCGGGTTTTGTCCCGGGAAGCCGAAGTCCTCGATGTATACCGGGTTCGCCGGATTGCCCAGATCGAAGATCTTCAGGTGCTGGTTGGGGCTGCTTTTGTTGTTCCAGCCGTCGGAGTTCGGACCCGCCTTTGTTGCACCGCCGACGATGTAAGCGATGCCTGTCCTGCAATCCCACCAGCTTCTATGGGTAACGTCCAGACCCGTGACCGGCGTCGACACCAGACTCGAATGCACCGGATCGGTCACGTCCCATACCTCGTGCGACACCGCGCCGTTTTCCCGCAACAGATAGACACGGCCCGAGGTGCTGTGCGGCAGAACGCTGCCATCGCAAATCATGTTCATACGGGCGCCGCCCTTGTCGGCAATGATGTGCCTGAGGTACACCGGATGTCTTGGGTCGGTGACGTCGACGAGCGACGTGCCGTTTCTCTCTACGACCCCGGTAATCGGATTGAGCATCGTGCCGTTGAAGTGGCCGGCAAAAGCGATGACGCGTCCGTTCGGGTAAACGTGCACCGTGGTCTGGTAAGTCACCCGGCCCTGCAGATCGTTGTGACCCAGCCACTCGGTGTTGAACGTGTCGGCGCCCTGACGATTGATCGAATCCCGAGGCGCCGGCGTATCGAGATCGTTCGCCGCCCACACGTTCGCGCCCAGCGCGAATATTGCGAGAGCCCCGGTAATGCACAGAGACGACCGCACGCGACGGTGCGGAATGCATGGATGCTGCTTCATTTAACCCTCCTTTAGGCACAGCTTTTGGTATGACGTTCAGCCCCGAAAAACTACCTTTACTCATCTACTCGACATAAGCTTACCCGCGCCGCTCGGCCCCCTACGGCTGCATAACCGAGAGGCGACCGCTCGGGTCGAACTCTACGGAACGAGAGGGGCCGTAGGACCAGGTCTGGACGCGGCCTTGCACGACTTCTTCCTGAGTGACTTCGGTGGGCTCGCCCCAGATGGCTTTGACTTCTTTGGTCGTCATGCCGATGCGGGGCTCGCCCTGCGCGGCAAGCGGATTGCCGGTCGCGCTCGGCGTCGACGGTGTCTCCATGCGGGGCTCGTCCTGCGTGGCAGGCGGATTGCCGGTCGGGCTCGGTGCCGACGGCGTGTTTGTGTATTGCACGTCCGTTCGCACCCAAACCTTGGATTCCGATTCAGGCGGGCAGGGAAAATTCTGATACAGATCCCTTCCATTTTTTCCCACGCACTTGAAGATGGTTTCCGCAGAGGCCAGCGGGGCGACGAACAACACGGACAAGAGAAAGCACGCGGATTTCGACACGATCGAATCTCCTCCCTTCCTTGTCTGTAGCTCGCGAAGCCAGCTTGATTCTCAACCGAACCGTTTGTCAAGTGCCTCGCGCTCCGTTCTTTTTTAAAACCAGGGGCGCGGCATCTACGGTCCGTCGCCACGAAGTCTGGATCAGGTGCTACCGCTTCAGTAAAAACAAGGCATTCTCGCGAACACCTGATGTGATCAGTAAGCTCGCTGCCATCGTTACGTGTTGGCGTGCCAACCGCGGCCCAGGAGGGAGGTGTCCTGGTCGGTTTTGGACTCTCGGCTGGAACAAAGGATTATTGCATTGGCGTAAGCCCGCTCCGGGTCGTTTCCGGAAATGGACGCTCGGACAACGCCTGTCAGCCCGAGACTGAACATCGCGCATGAGGGAGCCTCCCGCGAAAGGAAGGCCCGAGCCCTTCCCTAGCCTCTCATTTCGCGGCGCGCTCTTCTAGCCCAGCCCCCGCGCCAGATCGTTCTGCAGATCCCGCACCGACTCGAGCCCGACCGCGACGCGCAGCAG
>Ga0137384_10003110_pt1 | contig 13157 bp, 9 predicted proteins | sample SagtaG_2_FD_104922 | JGI IMG/M metagenome (GOLD analysis project Ga0137384, IMG submission 104922) | Vadose zone soil microbial communities from Sagehorn Ranch, Mendocino, California, USA - Sage2_R_60_16 metaG | ecosystem: Environmental > Terrestrial > Soil > Vadose zone | place: USA: California... | reverse complement strand
CCGTTGTGTCATTCTCCTCGGTTGGCTGCTGCCCGGCCGTGGCGAGCAGCTGCCCGGCAGCTTGCAGCAGGGCGCCGAGTTCGGGCCGGGTGAGGCGGTAGTAGACCGCGCGGCCTTGCGTCCGGCTGGTGATCAGGCCGGATTTCCTCAGCTTGATCAGGTGGACGGAGATGTTGGCCTGGGAGCCGCCGAGCTGGGCGGCCAGGTCGGTGATGCGCTGTTCTCCAGCTTGGAGGGTGAGCAGGATGGCCACCCGGGTGGGACTGGCCAGGACGCGGAACAGGGTGGCGGCCTGCCGGGCGTCCGCGGCGTCGGGTCCCAGGCTGATCGGCATGCGGTCACGGTAACGGCTGCGGCTGCCGGTGGGGCCGGAGACGTCCGGGGCGTGCGCGGCGGCGAGGGCCTGGACGTCTGGCCGGGCCAGGGCGGTCAGCAGCGCGGCGCCGCGAGGCGTCGGCCGCCACGGCCGGCGGGAGGTGGCGGGCTGGTAGAGCCTGGCGCCGATGTCGCGTTCGAGCCGGTGGAGCTGGTGGCTCAGCGCAGACGGGCAGATGCGCAGGACGGCGGCCGCGGCGGCAATGGTGGGGGAGGTCATGGCGATCTGGAAACGGCGCAGCCGGAGCCAGCCGGCCGGGCTGTCCTGGACTGCGCGGCGGATGTCGCCGGGGCTGTGGGCGGCAGGCTCGGCGGGGCTGCCGGAGCCGGCTGGATCCTGCCCGGACAGCGGCGGCGGGCTGGCCGGGGCGGGACCGAGCTGGCCGGTCATGGGGATGCCGTGCTCGCGGGCGACCTGGGTGAGGAACCGGCGGGGGATGCCGGTCTCGGCTTCCAGCTGCCGGAGGCTCTTGCCTGCGGTGATGTACTCGCGGTCGAAGAACTCGCGGGTCAAGGTGCCGCGGGCGTGCTGCCGCCGCTGCCATGTCGGGGGCGCGGCGGACCGGCCCCACAGCCGCGCGGGCCGGGGGAGGTGGTCGAGCGCGAGCCGGACGTGGCCGGTAGTGGTGCCCAGCCGGGCGGCGGCGTCGGCGACGGGGAGCCTGCCGGTGATGACCAGGCGCCCGACGGCGTCCAGGTCGATGTCGTCCGGCTCGGACCCGGGCAGGTCCAGGCCGGCGCAGCAGCCGGGCGGCGGTGACCAGGTCAGCGGCTCGCCGATGCCCAGGTCGTGCAGGAGCGCGGCGGCGTGGTGGTGCAGCGCGTCGCGCAGCCCGGTGGGGAGTGCGCCGGCGAAGGCGTGGTAGTGGCTGTAGTCGCTGGTGCTGGTGAACGCGAGGGCATGCCGGGGGTCGTGCAGGTCGGCGCCGGTGAGCAGCTGGAACAGGTAGCGCTGGGCGTCGCGGTGCCGGCGGGTCTCGCCGGGGTGCGCGGCGGCGCCGTAGCACAGGTCGCGCCACTGGCCGGCGGTGATCGTCTCGGCGGGGATCAGGTCGCGGCGGCGCTGGTAGTTGATGGGGCTGCCGCTGGTGTCCAGGTAGCCGGCCAGGCAGCTGATCGCGGTGAGCACGCTGTCGTGGCTGCCGCCGGCCAGCGCCCGCAGCACCGCGCCGGCCGCCTGGGCGCCGCGGTAGGCGTGCAGTGCTGTAATGGCCGTGCGGGTGGCGCGGCCGGGCTGCCCGGGCAGCAGCAGGCACGCGGCGATGGTGCTGCGGAACGGGCCGGTCGCGAACCCGCGGGCGGGCGTCAGCCGGATCGCCCATTCTGGCCAGAGCAGCTGCGGGATCGCCCGGGCGCGGGCGGCGAGCAGCTCGGGCGGGTCGGCCGGGATGGCCGCCTGGGGGGTGCCGGTGCGGTAGCGGATCCGGTCGGCGGGGCCGAGGTCTGGGTCCAGGGCGCGCAGGAACCGGCCGCGGGTTCTTTCTGATAGCTGCCGCCAGCGCGGGGCGGGCAGCCCGGCGGGCCGGGCCTGCCGCGGGCCCGCCCGGGGCGGCAGCAGCGCCCGGATCTGCTCGATGGCCTGCTCGTCGCTGCCGGTGAGCATGGTCATGGCGGTGGCGGCCAGGGCGGCGGTCAGCGCGGCGCTGGCGGGCGGGAACCGGCTGGGCTGGCGCCGGGCAGCAGGTGGCTGCTGGTCCTGGGCGCGCCAGGCGGCCAGCGCCTGCGGGCCGAAGCCGGCGAACTGGCCAGCCGGTGCCTGGCGCAGTAGCCAGGAGCCGACGATGCCCAGGTCGATGAGCGCGTTCTGGGCCATGGCGCCGTCTGCGTCGGCGACGGCGGTCAAGGTGGCGGTCCAGTGCTGGGCGGCCAGCACCGGACTGCCGGGCGCGAGCAGGCTCGAGATCACCTGGCGCAGGTCTGCGCCGCAGTGCTCGCGCCGCTTGATGGTGTTGGCGCAGGTGCCGGGCGGGTTGAGCCCTGAGGTGCGGCCGGCGCGGCCGCGGGGGGCCTGCCCGCAGGCCGGGCAGGTGTCACATAGCAGGACACCGTGGGTGGTGCAGGCGAAGGTCCAGCCCAGCCGCCAGGCCAGCAGCCACCGGCCGTCCCGCTCGGCCAGGCACGACGGGCAGTACCGGGACCCGCGCCGCCGCGCCGCCCCCGGCAGCGGGTAGCGGTCCAGGACCGCGTCATCAAGACGCCCGGCGGGCAGTCCGGCCTGGTCCTCCAGGCGGCGCAGCACCCCGGCCGGGATGCCGGCCACCAGGCCGCCGGGACTAGCAGGGACTGGCCAGCCCAGCGCCGCCGCCAACGTGCCGACGGTGACCTGGCTGCGGCGGGCAAGGGCCTCCAGCCAGCTGTCGAGGGCCTCGCCCGGGACGGGCGGGACCCGCAGCGGCAGCGTCCGGCCCGGGCTCACGAGGCGGCGGCCCGCGGTTTGCCGCGCCGGGCCGGGGCGGCCGACAGCCGCCCGGCAGCGAACGCGGCGGCCAGCTGGCGGCGCGCCTGTTCGGAGGCCTCATCGATGCGCACCCGGTCCAGCAGCGCGGCGGTCAGCTCTTCTTCCCCGGACCGGATCGCCGTCACGCAGCCGCGGGTGATCAGCGTGTGGAACGAGCCGATGTGCCCGGTGGTCCGCTCGAACAGGTAGTCCGCCAGCCCGGTCAGCATCCCCGGCCGGGTGCGGGCCAGGACGAGCTGGCGTTCGGCGGCCTTCAGCAGCCCCTGCCAGTCGCGCCGGCCGTGCTCGGAGACGATCTCGAACGGTGGCAGCTCCAGCCGGGTCCACCGCCGGCCGGTCTGGGCCAGCGCGGCGTTCTGGCCGGTCAGGCCCTCGGCGAACAGGCCCCGCCCGGCCAGGCCGACCCCGGCGTAGATGAATGTCACCGGCAGCTCGCTGGCCAGCCATTTGAGATGGTTGGACACGTCCAGGCCGTCCTTGCGCCGCGGGTCGATGAAATGCAGGTCATCGATGATCCCGACCCGGGTCTCGCACGACAGCACGCAGTCCACCGCCTGGCTGGCCAGCTGGGCCGCGCTGGCCCGGCCGGCGCCGGGATGGCCGTAGAACTCGCAGATCATCCGGTTCAGCGTGCGCAGCGTGGTGTTCGAGGTCAGCCCGGCCCGGAACACCGGGATCCGCTCGTGACCCTCGCCGGTCAGCGGCCCGTGCCGGCGGATCTGGTCGCGGTCGAACCCGCGGGCGAAGCTGTTCGCGGCGGTGGTCTTGCCCAGCCCGGGCAGCGCGTCGATCACCGCGGCGCCGCGCACCCGGTCCGGGTCGCACCGCCCGGCGGCCACGATGACTTTCAGCTCGTCATGCACGGCGGCCAGCTGCGGGGTGCGCAAGATCCCGAAGTTGGCATGCCAGTCGTGCCGGGCCTCGTCGTACTCCTCCCGGGCGGCACCGCCCAGCCGTTTCAGCTGCCCGGCGGTCAGCGGCTCTGGCCGCTGGCGGGCCGGCGCGTCCACGTAGCGGCGCCAGCCTTCCTTGCGGGACAGGCTATAGAGCATCGCTCACTCAAGGACCTCGAACGCGTCGGCGTAGAAGTCGCCGCCGGCGGGATCATCGAAGATCTCCTCAGCGTCTTCGTCGTCACCGTGCACGTCCGGGACCGCGTGCCGCGCGGCCTCGGCGGGCGGTGGCTGCGTGCCGGGGGCGGTGGTGCCAGGCAGGCAGGCGACCTGCGCTGCCGCCTGCATGTCCGCCGGGTCTGGCAGGGCGGCGCGCTCGGCGGCCAGCCGGACCGCCATCCGGCGTTCCCGCCGCCCGGTGACCATGCCCTGATCCCACCGGGCCAGCAGCTCGCCCAGCGCCTGCCCGGCATCGGGCCAGCGGCCGGAGCGGGCGGCGAGCTGGCGCGCGTAGCGGGCGGCCTCACCGCTGAACGGCGTCCCCAGCCCGGCGGCGTGTTCCCACTCCAGCCGGTGCCAGCAATCATCGGCCGGGTCCTGGAAATAAGCCCAGCGGACGTCGTCGGGATTGATCCGGATCGGCCACTTGCCGGCGTGCCGGCCGCCGTAGGGACTGGCGGCGTTGCGGTGGGCATCCAGCGCCGGGCCGTTGTAGCGCAGCCCGCCCACCTCGACGCCGTAATGCTGGATGGTCCGCGGGTGCACCTCGAGGAACTCATACGCCAGCTGCGGGGTGGCCGGGATGCGCAGCAGACCGGCTTTGGCGATCCCGGTCTCATACATCTCGTTCGGCGAGAGCTTCAGGTGCGGCCATTCCGGCACGGCCAGCCCGTCTTGGCGGGACCGGTGATACACCACTTTTCCGGCCTTCTCAAGATCAACATACGCCTTGACCTGCTAGTTCGCGTCGCTGACATGTCCGCGACGTGACGCCTGGGCGGCGGGGCTTCCCGTGGTGACCGCCGCCATCCGCGGGCGGGAGCGCTGGACCTCACTCGCCCCGCGGCGCCGTTTTGTCAGTGTGCCCGTGGATTATGGAAGACATCCGGATGACCGCCGGAGCGGAGGAGAAGCTCTGGCCAATAAGGAGCGTCGGGTGCGGTTGCGGGATGTTGAGCTGGGCGACCTCGATGCCTATGTGCGGATGCGTTGCGATCCGGCGATGATGGCCGAACTGGGTGGCCCGCTGCCCCGCGAGGGCGTCGAGGACAAGGTCGCCCGCGACGTCCGGGAGGCTGCGGCGGGTACCGAGTGGATCAAGATGATCGTCCCTGACGAGGCCGCGCCTGACGTGGTGGCGGGAAACGTGGCGTTGTGGACCCACGACGAGGGCGGCGAGCAGATGTCTGAGATCGGCTGGATGGTGCTGCCGGAGTTCCAGGGTCGTGGGCTGGGGAAGCGGGCCGTCCGGATGCTGCTCGAGCTGGCCCGTGACGATGGCCGCTGGGGGCTCGTGCACGCGTTCCCGGCGACAACGAACGCCCCGTCGAACGGCATCTGCCGCTCCCTCGGCTTCCGGTTCGCTGGTGAGCGGGACGTAACCTTCGCCGACCGTGTTCTGCGGACCAACCACTGGATAATCAACCCTGCTGCTGACCTGGCGTAAGTGCTGCCAGGCCGGATAACTACGAACTCGCACGTTCAGCGCTGCGGGGCTTGCTCGGTGAGCTGAGCTTCGAGCTGGGCGATGCGCCGGTCGGCGAACCGGTTGTTGGAGCGGGCGGCCTCCAGCCGTTCCCCGAGGGTACGGTTGTCGGCGGTGAGCTGGCGGACACGCTGCTTGAGCGTGGTGTTCTCAGTGGTGATCCGCTGCGTGGCTTCCCGGGACCATTCGTGTTCCAGCTCGCGGATCTGGCCGAGCAGCTGTCCGATGCGGGCACGCTGGGTGCGGATCTCGGCGTGGGCGGCCTTGAGGGCGTCTTCGGCGTTGAGCGCCCGCTCCCGCCATGACGCCTCAGCTTCGGAGTCCTGTCCGGCCTGGTCACGCCGTTGCTGGGCCGTGTGCGCCGTGGCAGCGGCCTCCATCAGCGCGCGGGCGTCGGGGTTTTCGTAGAGGAATGTCCGTGATACCGCCGCACGCCTGGCGACGGCGGGGTAGGTGATCGGTGTCTTGCTGCGTCGCAGCCAGGCGATGGCGTCGCGGACCTGGTGCAGTTTCTGCTCGGCGGCGCGGCGGCGCGCCGCGATCGCGGCGGCGGTGCGATCCGGGGTCATGCTGTCGCCTCCAGTTGGCCGTGTGCCTTACCCGGCTCGCCGCAGGGAGGGGCTTTTGCGTCGTCGCTGGCCTTGGCGAGCTCGGATGCGCGGAACCCGGTGTTCCAGATGCGCTGGAAGTAGTCCTGGGGCCGGCGCAGGTCCAGCGCAAGGGCGTCGTCGAGCAGGCCGACCCCGGCCAGCGCGGCCTCCAGCCCGTCGATCGCGGCGGCGGTGGGGGCGAACACCTGGTGCAGCCAGGCGGCGGTGGCCTCATCAGGGGACCGCTCGGCCAGCGAGTACCACTGCTCGCGCTTGCGCCGCCAATAGAGCAGGTCGGCGCCCGACAGGACGAACTTGTCACAGTTGTGGCAGTCCAGGTTCCACGGGCAGGCGCCGCCGTCGACGACGGGCTGGAAGGTGCAGAACCCGCCCTCGGCCGGGGTGCTGCGCCGCGACAGGTCGATCGCCAGCGCCTGCGCTTGCCCGGCCGGCAGCGGGGCGGCGGGGCCGGAGATCAGCTCGCCGGGGCGGGCGGCGCCGGGTCCGGCGACCCAGACGTGCTGGAGCACGTCTTCCAGGTCGGTCTGGGTCAGGTGGACGTAGTGCTCGGCCATCTTCTCCGACACCTGGCCGAGGTAGCGGCGGATATGGGTCAGGCTGGCGCCGGCCCGCAGCAGGCTGGTGGCCAGCGAATGCCGGGCCTGGTGCGGAACCCACCGGCCGATGTCCAGATTGTCGATCCAGCGTTTGAAGCCCGTGTGGAACCAGTTGTAGGTCAGCGCCTGCCGCCCGCTTGTGTTGCCCCGGTTGGTGGGGAACAGCGCCAGCCGGGCCCGCTCCTCGGTGCTGGGCGGCCGGTTGTGCCGGGTGGTGAACAGGGCGACCGTCTTGCCCTGGCGGGCCTCCAGCAGCTGGTAGACCTGTTCGGGGATGCGGATCGCGGCGTCGTAGTTGCCGACCTTGGTCTGGTCGTGCCACAGCATCGGCAGCCCGCCGTAGCGGCCCAGGCAGTCCAGCCGCAGGCCGAGCACCTCGCTGCAGCGCCGCCCGGTGACGATGATGGTCTCCCAGGCATCGCGCAGGCCGCGGTCGCACGGGTCGTAGACAGCCGCCAGGCTGCGCAGGTTGGCCTCGTCGGCCAGCGCGCGTGCCACGCCGTCGGGAAACGGGTGCCGGGCGCGGCGGATGATCGTCCCCGGCTGCGGCATGGCGGTGATGAAGCCCCGGTCCAGGCCGAGCCGCTCGGCCTGGCCGGATTCCAGCGCATCGCGGAACAGCCGCCGGGTGCGGTGGAACACCGCCTGCCGGGTGTTGCCGGTCACGATCGACGGCTTGCCATGACGGCCCCGGAACCCCAGCGATGGCAGGCCGTCTCGTTCCCGCTGCCGCTGGTCGGCGGCGAACTGGTGCATGTGCTGCGCGGTCAGCACCACGGGGTCGTGCCCGCCGCCGGGAGCGCGGACTTCCAGGAACGCGCTCAGCTCCAGCACCGCCCGGCGCATGTCGTCGAACGTGCGGGCGCTGCGCGGGCAGCGCGGCGAGCGGAACACGCCGGCGAAGTGGTCCCACAGCAAGTCACGCAGCCACCGCTGGGACACCCCGGTCAGGTCGATCCGGCCGGGGCGGCCGGGCAGCCGCCGGCCGAAGTGCTCGGTGAGGATGTATCCCTGCTCCCGCGTCTCCTCCGGCGTCACGTAAAGAGGCTGCAGGCCGCGCACGATCTCGCGGATGATCGGCGGAGCCTCCCGGCCGGCCGCGCGGGACAAGGCCACGTCATCGCCGGTATCCAGCTCGGTCAGCGAGCGGATGCCGAGCTGGCGGCAGCGGTTCGCCAGCACCTGCAGCCACGGCAGTTCCCAGCTGGCGTGCGCCGTCTGGGCGTGAGCGTGCATGCCCCACTGGATCTCCGCGCGCAGCAGCGGATGCAGCCCGCGCAGGTTGACCTGCGAAGACCGGAGCACCGGATCAGCCGTCGCGCACCACCGCCGGAACGCTGCCTCATCGCCGTAGAGGACCGGCACCGGCTGCCCGCGGCGCTCGTAGCGGTTAGCCCACTGCGACGGCAAGGCCGCCGTTCCCGGCCTGCCCTGGGCCTGGTACCGCCGTTCGTGCCCGGCGCACAGCCCCAGCGGCGAGTTCGCCAGTTCCGGGCAGACCCGGACCCGGCAGCAGCCGTAGCCCGGATACGGCTCCTGCCCGGCGAGCCAGGCGGCGAAGCCCGCGCCGTCGCCCTGGTGTTCACGGTGCCGGAACCAGCGGAACTGGTGCTTGTCGCACAACACCAGGGCGACGTGGCGCGCCGGGCGCTGCGGGCAGATCCGGCATGGCCGCTCGCAGGTCCAGGCGGCCAGCCCGGCCGGGCGGGCGGCGCGGAGGAAGTCAGCCTTCAGCTCGCCGTTCCGCCTGGCCTCGCGCCACTGCTCCAGGTGAGCCGAGCACAGATCGCCGTGGCCCATCTTCGGCCGCTCGCAGTCTGTGACCAGGCAGTTCCAGCGGTAGACGGGATGGCCGGGCGGGACCGTGATGATCTCCGCGCGGAACAGCGGGTCGAACGACGGCGCGCTGATCAGCGCGGCCAGGATCTCCAGCCGGTCCCGGCCCGGCCGGTCATCCCGCACCGGCAGCAGCGAGGCCACGGTCACGTCGCCTCCCCCCAGACCGCGCGCAGCGCCGCATCGAAGGCCGGGTCGCGCAGGTCGGCGTGCCCGTAAACCTCGTCCACGGTCGCGGCCGAGGCCCAGCCGCCCGCGTCCCGGGCGATCAGCAGGTTGCCGCCCGCGGCGTCGAGCACCGCGGAGGCGAACGAGTGCCGGAACGCGTGGGGTTTGACGACCCCGATCCCGGCACGCCTGCCCGCCCGGGCGAGCATCCGGCGGGCCGCATCCGGCGCCCACGGCTGGCCCGCCCGCTCGCCGTGCAACTGGACCAGCAGCATCTGGTGCCCCGGCTGCCGGGGGTACTCGGTGGTCATGTACTCGAAGTAGGCGTGAATCATCGCCGGGCTGACCCGGCGGATCAGCCCGCCGGTGACCGTCCCCTGCTCGGCCCGCCACGGATGCCTGGCCTTGGCCGCAGCCCGGTTCGGGTTGCCGGGCCGGTGGCAGATATGCAGATGCGGGGCGCGGCACTGGCCGCAGGCCGCGTCCTCGCGCAGGTGCAGGTCGGCCAAGTGCAGCCCGCACAGCTCGCCGACCCGCAGGCCCCCGTCGGCCAGCCAGGTCACCACCAGCCGGTCCCGGGCCGTGCTCACCACGGCGAGCAGCCGCTGCCGGGCACCATCGGGCAGCATCTTCGGATGCCGGCGGTGCGGTCCGCGCGGTGCCAGCGGGTTGGCCGGCATCACCGGCTTGACGTGCCCGAGAAAGGCGCGGCGCCGGTCCTGCCGCGACGGCAGCCGGGTCCGGTCGAGCCGCTCACCCAGCCCGGCATTGACCCCCAGCGACGCTTGGTGCAGATAGAAGCCCTTCAGGCAGGCCGCCGCGGCCGACAGCGCCGAGCGGCCAAAGGGCCGCTTGCCGGCCCGCCACGGCTCCCCGAGCGGCATGCGCACGTCAGCACCAACAAGGCCCATATAGCGTTCCAGGTCGCGCAGCGTCACCCCGTCAAGCGGAAGGCACTCGCGGTCCAGCCAGCGCAGGTGGTCAACCAGCAGGTAGGAGTACGTGCGCTGCGTGCCGGACCCCTCATGCCCGCGAAGGAAATCATCGGCTTCGGCATGCACCGCGCCATCCGGCCAGACGATCGTGAACGACCAGCCGCCGTCTGAGCGCTCGATCCGCTGAACCCGCAGATCACCGACAACAGGCCCCCGCCCCATGTGAACCCCCCGGTCAGGCGACGTGACGAACGCCGCATCCCCGGAAGGTTAAAGGACCCGTCACGCGGTCAGCGGGAGGCGCGCCGGACGTCCCGGACAGACGGCTGGCCGGTCGGAAAACACCACCGCGACCCACTCGCGGATTACGTCTTCCAGTTCACCGAGGAACAAGAACGCGGCATCTTCTACGTGCTCGCCGCGGCTGTAGATGTCCGGGCCCTTATAGGCGGGCAGGTGCTGGATCAGCCCCTCGCGCAGGGTCTTGAAAAATCTCTCGCAAGTGGGCTTATCCGTCGGCTTTTTCGGCTGGGCCGGCTGGATCGAGATGCCCAGCCGGGTGCACACGCTGATCACGTGCGCCGACACGAACGCCTTGCCGTGATCGACCACCAGCGTCTCCGGCGGGCAGGCCGGCACCCCGGGCAGCCGCCCGGCCTCGGTGAACACCAGCTGCTGCGGCACCCCGTGATAGGCCCAGCACGCCTCCTCCGGCCAGTCCGCCGGGGCGGGCCGCGGCACGATCGCCTGGTAAAGGACGCCCGCCACGTCCACCGCCTTGGTCGACACCGGGGTGACCCGCAGCCCGGCGATGCACCGGGTGAACAGGTCCTGGACCACCGTCAGCTGGGTGCGCACCCACCGGCAGGTGACCGGCTCCATCGCGAACACGTCCAGATCTTGGGTGTCCAAGATCGCGTACTCGCCCGGCCGCACCGCCCGCAGCCGCCCGTAGACCCCCTTGGGCCGGTCTGCGATCGACCGGCGGCCCTTCGCGCTCCCGGCCACCGCGTTGGTGCCCCGGGCCAGCCCGGCCAGCCGCCGGTAGGCGGTCGCGGCCGACGGCCGGGGCACGGCGTCCGCGCCGTGCAGCTCATCAAGCCGCGCCTCGGCCTTGCGCAGCACCGCCGACCGGGTCGGCGTCGAGTCGCTGACCATCTCGGCCAGCACCAGCCGCACCGCCTCATCCCAGCGGGGATCCACCGTCGTGCCCCGCCCGCGCACCGCGCTGATGCCGGCCAGGCCCGCCTCACCGGATTCGCGATAGGCCGCCACCCACCGCTCCACCGTCCTACTGGCGATCCCGAGTTCGTCCGCCTTGGCCCGGTAACGGGCCTTCAGCGGCTGCCCCGGCCGGTATCCCGGACGCGGCTCGCCGGGACGGGCCTGATCCGGATAACCGGACCTGTATCCGGTCAGGACCTCACGCACGTGCCCGGCCTGTTCCGCGAGCTGGTCCAGCTGCTCACCGGTCAAGCTGCCGAGCACCAGCCCAGGTGAAACGCTAGCGTCAGCGGCCGGAAGGGTCCCGCCCGCCGGACGGGCCGATGCCGCCAGCCGGGAAATCTGCACGGCGGTGAACCGGCGGGTGCGGTCGTTGCGGAGCGTCGCCCGCACCCCGTCGATCGCCACCACCTCGACCACCTCGCCGTCGAAGACCAGCCGGCTCCCCGGCGCCAGCGACAGCACCTGGCCGCTCATCACCCAGCTCCCGCGGCGGGCTGGACCGGCGTGGCCGCGCCCAGCGGCCTGCGCAGATCCGCTCGCAACCGCCCCGTCCACAGCAGGTGCAGCACCGCCGGGCGGACCAGCTGAACCGGGTACTGGCTGGCCAGCGCCTGCTCGACCGAGCCGATGGTGGCCCGTTCGCCCATGGCATCCAGCACCACCGGGAGCAGCCCCGCGTCGATGACCAGGCCACGGCGATATCCGGCCAGGAACCGGACATTGTCCAGCAGCCGCCTGTCCGCGCCGGACCAGGCCTCGAACCCCCATCCCCGGCTCGCCGCAACGGCGCGCGTCCACGAGAACTGCGCCCGGACCTGCGGGTCCCGCAGCCGTGACGCGGCCTTGACATCGACCACCGTCACCGCGCCGTCGCCGGCCACCAGCAGCAGATCCGGGACATGGCGCCGGTCCCTGCCGCCGTCCGGGCCGGTCAGCAGGAACGGCTGCGCCGCCAGCCCGGCCACCGCCGGGTCGAAGTCGGCCAGCATGATCCTGGCCAGCTCCAGCCGGCTCTCATACACCACGTGCCCGTTCATCGTCGCTGACCAGTACCAGCCCGAATAATGCTGCCGGCCCCTATACCAGCGGAACTCGCGAACCGGCAGGCCCGCCACCACGTCAGCAGGCACCACGCGATCCAGGGTCGTCTCGGCGAACTCGCCATCGGCCCTGCGATACCGCACGCGGACCCGGCCAGGACTGCGCTCATGCCCCGAAGGCACAGTCGCGATACTGTCACCAGCCCAGCGCCAGGGCACGCCGCCACGCCGGTCAAATTCTCACAAACATGTCGCAAGCGACATTTAGGCGACAAGCGATATGAGAAAGCGACATCGGTGATGAGAACCTACACCAGCTTCCGTTTCTGATCTTGATCGCCCGTTTTGCGACCATGGGTTCATGATCAGTTTCAAGAGCGTCACACCCATGCACCATCTGATGATCATGGGCAGTTCCGCCACGCCCGTGTCGTGGAGGCACCGGGCGTAGTGGCGGTTGTGGCGACGTTGAAGCAAGGGCCATCATGAGCGGGAAGTTCCAGGGCGTGATCAGCGCCGTGACGCCGACTGGCTCGCGCCGGGTGTAGTGGAGGACATCGGGCGTCGTAACCGGGCCCGCGGTGCTCTCGATCTTGGTGCACCAGCCGGCGTAGTAACGGAAGACCTCGGCCGCCATCGGCACGCTGAACCCGGCGGAGATGCTCAGCGGCTGGCCCTGGTCACGGGTCTCCAGGCGCGCCAGCTCGTCGGCATGCTCCTCGATCAGGTCAGCGACCCGCCAGAGGATCCTAGCCCGCTGCGCGCCCGGCATGCCGGGCCAGGCCCCGCCGTCGAACACCGCCCGGGCCTGGGCCACCGCACCGTCGACGTCTGCCCGGGAGGCGTCGGCGACCTGAGCGATCACCTCTCCCGACGCCGGGTCCAGGACATCGCGGACGGAACCCGCGATCGCCGGCGCCCACGTCTCGCCGATCAGCAGCAGCTCTTGCTCGCTCGTCGCCGTCATGTTCGCTCCTCGCCTGCCAGCCGCGGCTATCTGCCCTCGGTATGCCAGCAAGCCTGCAAACCCCGGCGGCGGGGGTCTTGACGGCCGCCGAACTGTTTCTGTCGTGGCGCGCACTCTTCGATCGGCATAATCCGCGCTCGGATGTGCGTCCTGGGACAACAGGCCGTTCGGCCACGTGCAAGACGGCCGAGTGCGCGGAGTCTAGTCTGGCTGTAGCAGCCCGCGCTGCCGCTCACGTCGGTCCGTCGATCGGCACGTTCACCGAGGAGCATGGATGGTCGAGGCCACTACGAATCAGGCGACCACGAACCGGGGATGGCGACTTCGCCGCAACCCGGCCGGTGCT
>Ga0137384_10003104_pt1 | contig 13174 bp, 10 predicted proteins | sample SagtaG_2_FD_104922 | JGI IMG/M metagenome (GOLD analysis project Ga0137384, IMG submission 104922) | Vadose zone soil microbial communities from Sagehorn Ranch, Mendocino, California, USA - Sage2_R_60_16 metaG | ecosystem: Environmental > Terrestrial > Soil > Vadose zone | place: USA... | reverse complement strand
GCTAACTCAACATGAGAAATATGGAAACGGCGTAGCACTCTTGCCACGCCGTTCCAACCGCTTTGCTTCCTTGCTTGTGTTCTTCTTTAGCTTGTGATTAGCTGTTGGTGTCAATACTCTTCTCAACTATATCAACAAGAAGGCAAGATACCAAAGCCGAAGCCTGGGTTTTTTCCCGCGTCACACTTATATTGTATCCAATAGTCAAGAAAGTCGCAAGAACAAGCCAAAACTTGGACAAGCATTTGCCTCACTTTAGTGAGACAGCAAGAGATAGAGAGCAAGAGTGGCTCCAGGGGCCATTCTGTTTAGTCTCAATACCAATCGCTCAAACGACCGTGTTCGACCAGCCAGCGTATAAAACGATGATAATTCGTTTCCTCTGTCGCCAGTCGCTCTTCATACTCTTCACGTAATTGAATGAGTCGGCTGGCCTCTTCGACGGTAAACCCCTCATCCAGGAGGGCGTCGATGAGCAGATCAATATATTGCTGCATATGCAAGGTCCTCCTTCCGGAATAACATTAGACAAACACATCAACGACATGTGCTCTAAAGCGCATATAGGAAGACGCATACGCCACATCTTGACGTATGCACAACGATGTTAGTTAGAACTTGACTGTCTACACGTGGAGATACTGTTGATCATGGGATAGGTAGTGTAGCCGAGACTCATCTACTATCCTACCCTTTTGCATGCTACTATAGAAAGTATAGCATAAGAATGCAAGAGAATGCTAGATTACACGAGCCAATTTTTACGAAATACGTAATAAAAAGCCCGAAAAACCTTCGTTTTTCGGACAATTTTTGCAGAGAACTCGCTATTACTTGGATACAATGGGGCATAGATGCTACATAGCTAACTAGCCTTCACTCCATGCTTCATTACGAATGTAGTGTTCAATTTCCGCCTCATTGTCGTAGAAGTAACTGATCGCATCGTACACCTGTGCCAGAGTGAGGCGTTGGATGTTAGCAATATCTTCGGGGTCTTTGCCTGATTGGAAGAGCAGGATGATATGACGTACACCGGTACGTGTCCCTTCAACAATTGGTTCTCCGCCATAAATGGCGGGGTCGCGTACAATATATGGATGTGCGGTACGTTCAAGTGCCATGGCTGGTCGATCCTTTCTCCATCTTGAGTTAGTGCTGCCTAACTTAATCATATCATACCCTACCTATCAACTATCATATTGTGTGGTTTGTGTGAAAAAGAATGAACATCTATTCACATAATTTTCACAGGAGAGAAAATGCTTTCATCGCCCATTATAAGCTAAACGATAGCTTTCCCATGGATGCTTGCTTTAAGCGAATTTTAATGATCCTCTTGACAGAGAGAGAAAAGCAAGGTACAATAGGTGCAATGAAAGGAGGTGGTGTGTAAATGAATGAATGTAGTCGCTGCATGGGCAGCACAGTAGTTTCCCACACCTTCCAGTTGAGAGGTGATCGACTCTAGAGTCGATCCAGGCTCACTGGTAGGTGGTATATGTGAATATCCCTGCCTGTGCAGCGTCCCTCCCAGAGTGTTGGCGTAATCCGCTTTGCCATCACTCTGGGCTTTATTATACAATTTCTGGTTTATCAGTTTCAGCAGTCTGCTCACCTACATTTTTAGCTGAAACTGCCGTTCCCACAGCGTGTCCCGACTTCAAATTCTCTTGTGTATTTAAGTAGAATGGTGGGCTGAAGTGCAGCCAGACTTCTCGATGGAAACGCACGGCCTTGATGTGGAGGAGATACAGCGTCAACTAGAAACTCAGGTTCTAGGCGTCGGAGACAGGCTACTGTACTTCCCAGTAACCACTTCAACGAACTCGTTAGCAATGCAATTGGCCCATGAGCGGCCAGCAGAAGGGGTGGTGATACTTACCGACAGTCAAACTGCCGGCAAGGGTAGGCAAGGCCGACGCTGGCTGGATACGCCGGGATGCAATGTCCTTTCATCTACATTGCTACAACCGCGTTTTCCCGCGCATTTCCTCGTCATGATTGCCTCGCTTGCAGTCGTTGACGCTATCGCTCAAACCAGTGAACTTGTTGCAACCATCAAATGGCCCAATGACGTCCTCATAGGAGAGCGTAAGGTGGCCGGTATTTTGATTGAAACGAGCCATAATGCTCTTGGTCAACTGGTAGCTATTCTTGGTATTGGTGTGAATGTCAACGGAACAATTCCATCTGTGTCTGCAAATGCGTCTATGTTGACTTCTTCTGTGTCCACTGTAAGCACACAGGGGTACGCACCGTTCATAGCAATAGCTACGACGCTTGCTATGGAATGTGGACGGAACCTCAGCCGTGAAACGTTTATTGCACGGCTCCTGGCATATATCGAGAATAATTATCTCGCTTTGCAGCAGGAAGTAGATAATGCATCGGCTGGGGTTTATGGTTCACTTTCTGCCTTCCGCTCCATTGGGCAGCGATGGCGCAACCACTTATCGACTCTTGGCCGCACCGTTGTTGTGCGGCAAGGTAATACTGACCTAAGCGGTATTGCTGAAGATGTGAATGACCATGGAGAGCTGTTACTCCGTCGTCATTCCGGTGAACTGATCACTATTACCTGGGGAGATGTAGGATATCCCAACAGGTAAACCCTGTCTTGCCGGTAGCGCAGGCGACAGGAACACTATACCTAGTTTGAGACGTCGTAAGGGATGGCTCAACTAGAGCAATGAAGGGAAATGAGAGATGGAGACTCAAAACGTATTCCTTACTTCTGATGGACGCGAACAGGTTCTAAGCCAATTAGAGCTACTTCGTACTGTGGGTCGCACCCGCGTCGCTCAATATTTGCATGAAGCGAAAGAATCGGGTGACGTGATCGATAATGCAGCTTACGATGAAGCAAAGAATGAACAGGCTCGCTTGGAAGGACGTATTCTCGAACTCGAACAACTGCTAGCCAATGCCAAACTGATCAGTAAGATACAGACGGATGTCGTCACCCTCGGCTCTGTCGTGGATGTGCGCAATAGTGATGAGCGTGAGTACCGCTATACCATTGTAGGCTCTTACGAGGCTAAACCGAGTGCCGGTATGATCTCCAATGAGTCACCAGTAGGGAAAGCCTTGCTCGGCCATAAAATAGGCGATCTGGTCTTTGCCTCCACACCCGGCGGAGTAAAGGAGTACACCATCCTCACCATCGAGTAAACTTCCCAAAAACCAGAAGTAGCAGCAAACCGACCTGTGGCCCATACTTCAAGCCACAGGTCGGTTTTTTATTCTATGTCTATCCACAATCGTAAAACAATGTTACAATAAGTGACGAATTTTGTCGGAGGAGAAAAATTATCTATGGCAGAAGAACGAGATGTGCGCTTACAACGCTTATATAATTTGCGTGAACAAGGTATTAATCCTTATCCTAATCATGTTGAGCGTACACATACTATTGCAGAAGTGCTGGAACACTTTGACGAGTGGCGAGGCCCAGAAAATTTCTATACCCTCGTGGGCCGTATTCGCCTTATGCGGGAGATGGGCAAGGCGGCTTTCCTCAAAATTGAAGATGGCACCGGTAGTATCCAACTCTACTTTCGCGTCAACGACATTGGTGAAGCTGCTTATCGTAGCCTCAAGCTCTTAGATATCGGAGACTTTATTCAAGCTACTGGCTTTCTCTTTGTCACGCGTACTGGTGAACGCACCTTGCACGTCAAGGAGTATCGTCTTATCTCTAAGAGTTTGCGCCCACTGCCCGAAAAGTACCATGGCTTAGAGGACAAGGAAATACGTCAGCGCAAACGCTACCTCGACCTTATTGCCAATGGTGAAGAGGCTCGTCAGGTCTTTGTCATTCGCAGTCGTACTATCAGTGCTATGCGTTGTTATCTTGATAAACATGGTTTCATCGAAGTTGAGACGCCTATACTCCAACCCTTATATGGAGGAGCTACTGCTCGCCCATTTGTCACTTATCATAACACCCTCGAGCGCACTCTCTACCTGCGTATCGCTGTTGAACTTTATCTCAAGCGGCTTATCGTCGGTGGCTTTGAGCGTGTCTACGAGATTGGACGCAACTTCCGTAATGAGGGTATTGATCGCAGCCACAATCCTGAGTTTACGATGATGGAATGCTATCAGGCTTATGCAGATTATGAGGATATCATGAAGCTTGTCGAAGACATGATTCATTTTATCGCTCTTGAAGTCAAAGGCACACCTCGTATTACCTATCAGGGCACTGAAATTGATCTGACGCCACCCTGGCCACGCTACCGTTTGCTCGATGCTATTGCTGAGTTTACCGGTATTGATGTTGAAAAGTTTCCTGATAAAGAGAGCCTGGCTGCGGAGATGCATAGACACGGGTACGAAGCCGATCCCAAACTGGGACGTGGACGCCTCATCGATGATCTTATGAAAGCTATGTTCCGCAAAGGGATTCCTGCTCTCAAACAGGCTCTCTTCCTGACCGACTATCCGCTTGATGTCTCACCGCTTGCCAAGCATCATGCGACCATCGCTGGTCTCGTTGAGCGCTTCCAACCCTTCATCGGTGGTCTGGAGTGCGGCAACGCCTTCACTGAACTCAACGACCCACTTGATCAACGTGCGCGTTTTGAAGACCAGATGCGCCAACGCGCTCAAGGTGATGAGGAAGCTCAGATACTGGACGAAGACTTCATCGAAGCTCTCGAAATAGGCATGCCACCTACTGGTGGCCTCGGCATTGGCATCGACCGTCTCGCCATGCTCATGGCCGACCAGGAATCTATCCGCGATGTGATCCTTTTTCCCACATTGAGGAAAACTGTTGAAGAACAATAAAAAGACTTCAGGTCAATGGCTCAGTACTTCGAGTACTGAGCCATTGACCTGAAGTCTTTTTCAACCAGTTAAAATCTTGTCTATAGCTCCTGCCGCTTTCCTCAAAAATGCTTGACAACTTGTCGCTCTGATGCTATAGTTGCATCGTCAGCAATGACAAGGGCACTTAGATCAGCGGGAGATCGCTTCGTTCACACCGAAGAGGCCACTGGTTCGAATCCAGTAGTGCCCATCCTCCACTTTTGAGGGTCACTTTTAAAGTGACCCTCAAAACATTTTATTTCTTTTCCTCCTCATCTTGACTCTTATTTCCCTACGACATACACTATAAGAGATAACACATTTCTTATAGACAGGAATATCTCAGCTATAACATGACACATACTAAACCTATGACAGACGACTTAGTAGGACAACGCCAACAATTGATCGCCTCGCTTCGTACATCCGGTATACGGGACGAACGCTTGTTAGAGGTTATGGCTACTACACCACGGGAGTTCTTTCTCACTTCGCAGCAGCGTAACATGGCTTATAGTGACTGCGCGCTCCCTATTGATATGGGCCAGACGATCTCCCAGCCTTTCATGGTTGCCATTATGACGCAGACCCTTCAGTTGAAAGGGAACGAGCGTATCCTCGAAATTGGTACCGGCTCCGGCTATCAGACTGCTATCCTTGCTCGCCTCGCTGCCTATGTCTACAGTATCGAACGCTATCAACAACTGTCGTTTCAGGCTGCTCAACGTCTTCAGCAATTAGATTTGCACAACATCTCTCTGTATGTTGCTGATGGGACGCTTGGCTGGCCCGATGCCCAACCCTATGACCGCATCCTGGTTACCGCAGGAGCACCTGAAATACCTCTGCACCTTTTAGAGCAGCTGGTTACCTGGGGTATGCTTGTCATACCCGTTGGCAGGCAGGATCACCAGGATCTCCTCGTTGTCCATCGTGCGCCATGGGGTCCAGAGGTACGTTCACTGGGTGGCTGTGTCTTTGTGCCTTTAGTAGGAGAAAAAGGCTGGCACTTCAATGAATAAAGACGTACACATTGTCTTGTTGAGAGCCAGCAAGTATTACCTGTAACGTATCAAAGTGTCGTATAATATATGATGAGGAAATTGAGAGTACACTTGCGTAACCACAATGGTTAGCAGGATAAGACTTGAGCGATCATGGCGGTCGTCCTGGCAACTTGATTTCTTAACTACATGCTATGAGGAGATTTGCATGGCAATGATATTGACCAGCGTACACATCGCCAACCGGCCCGGGTTGGTATTATTCTTTGTCTTATGGCTTGTTCTGTTCGCTTGTGCTCACCTGCTGGTCTTGTTCCTGCGTCACGGACCAGTGATTGGCTGGGCTGTGAGTCCGTGGGGTGTCACCGTTATGTATCTCTATGAACCATCCACTTTTCACATCTGGCTCAATGTCCTCTTTCCTGCTCTGGTGTCCGCTACCGTTCTCTACGTCGGCCTGTTTACGTCGCTGGCACCCATCATTCTGCCTCATTATCCCTTGCTAGAAGTAGTCATGATCGTCATTGGCGTCGTACTCACTAGTACGCTTGACTTCATGAATGCCTTACGCGATCTGCGCTATCCCCTTTGGGGTGAAGCTCGCATTCTCCGCAGTATGCAACTCTTGCGTACTACCTGGGCTTCTATCCACTTCACTCCCTTTGGTCTCTCTTATCTGCGTGATCGCTTTGGTTCTAGTCCCACAGACCTACTGCAGGTACTCTAAGCATTTTACATCTGGGGTGTCTTTGGCAAGGTAAACGAAAACGTAGAACCAACCTGAGCGTTGCTGGCTACCCAGATGCTGCCGCCGTGCTGTTCGACGATAGCTTTGGTCACATATAAGCCTAGCCCGATGCCTGCGTACTGGCGGCTAGCTTTGTTGCGTACACGATAGAAGCGTTCAAAAATGTGATCAAGATACTCAGGACTGATCCCAATCCCCTGATCGATAATGCTGACTAAGTACTGCCCCTCATGCTCACTCAAGCGCACTATCACCTGACCGCCGTGGGGAGAGTATTTGATGGCGTTATCCAGCACATTACCCACCACCTGTCCGATACGTGGGACATCGGCTACAATCTTTGTGTCTTTTGTCTGAATATCCAGTTCAATCGTATGGTTTTCCGCACCCACCTGGGCAGAATGGATGCACTCGATCAGCACATCTGCCAGGAAGAAGGTTGTATAGTGGAGCTCTAATTTGCCCCATTGCACACGCGAAAGATCAAGCAGATCATTTATCAGCCGCTCCAGGTGTTCTGCTTGGCTCTCTACGATACTCAAGTTGCGTAAATCAGTGCTTTCAGGCGACTCCGTCGTAGGGCCAGATGGAGGATTCTCTATCTGCTGCGCACGTAGCTTGCGGAGACGTCGCTCAATACGACGCATCAGATGTTGTGTGTATCCCTTAATCGCTGTCAGAGGAGTACGTAACTCGTGTGAGACGATAGAGACAAATTCATCTTTGAGCTTTTCAATTTGCTTGCTTGAGGTTATATCATTGAGTACTGCTACTACGCCTGTCGGGTGGGAGTCTGGATGGTTGGCATCATAGAGCGGTGCCGCACTGATGCTGAGCGTCAAGGGCACCGTTTCCCCTCTCTCTCCCGCAATCAACTCCTGATTTGTGACCGTCTCGCCCTTTGATGCTCTCTCCACGATTGCTACCAACAAGCTGAGCCACTCCACCTTGCTGGCCTCGGCGAGCGTGCGCAATGGCATATCTTGCTTTAGCTCAACCTGCGCATGGGCCATTAAATGTCTCGCAGAATGATTCAGCAGTGTGATCATGCCGCGAGAGTCTGTAATCAGGAGTCCTTCGCTCATACTGCCAATGATCAATTCCAGGCGTTGTCGCTCTGCTTCTGTCTGTCGCCACAGGGCCATTTCCCGCTCACGCAAACGTACATTTTCCAGGGCCACCGCGGCATAATCTGCAATCATAGTCGTCAACTTGAGGTGATCTGTATCAAAGGCTTCAGAACGCTCATCGAACAGGCTGAGCATGCCGATAATACGGCTCTCAACGGTGAGTGGGATGTTGAGAACAGAACCGATCTTACTGCCACCTACTTCATCGCTCCGGAGCACCGTAGAGAGTTCGTCTGGAGCATCAAGGTATGCTGTTCGTGCGAGTTCTTCCACTGATAGCTGTGGAAAATCTATCACGCTGGCAGCACTGACGATACTGTGCATCATGGCCTCTAAAAAGGCTTCACTGAGAGGATAGCAGGGAATAATGGATAGGTCGAAAGGTTCTCCTTTGAGGAGAATAGAGCAAGCGGTAAAATGATACAGGTCTTGCAAGGCTGCCAGCAGTGCCCGATGGACCTGGAAGCGATCGATGGCAGCAACAAAACGCTTCCCAATGGCATTGAGGTATTCCATCTCCTGGTGAATAGCTGCCAGACGGTCCATATTTTGCACGTTGGAAGGGCGATAAGCACCGTCCACCTGCTGTGGCTCTGAATGTACAATGCTCTCCATGCGCCAATCTCTACTAATGCAGTTGCTCCAATTGGCGTATCACCTCTTCGTGAATAGGTGGCGCAATCAGATCACCGGTCAGTTCTTTTAGACCGGCAAAGCACTCTTCTAACAATGCATCCAAACCAGCCGCAAGCTCAGTAGAAGTTACTCCACCTAACTGCTCCTGTATCACTGATGGGACAATTTCGGTATAAGGCATCTTGGTAAGAAAATGTAGAAATGAATAGGTACTCGCGAGTCGCTTGGCAGCCCCCTGCACCAGCACACGGGTTGTTGCTTTCCCTAAAAAGGGTGTAACTCTATCGTCAATCAATCGCAGTGCTTGTAAGTATGCCTCTGCAATTTGTGTACGAGAGACTGAAGAGGAGTCGTCAGACATAAGTGACATCTTTTTCTCCCTTCACTATCAGGTTCCTTCTCTCCATCACTATTATAACATAGTTAGTTACATGATGTAAGTACGTAATACCAATGTTATATGCATATTAATGCTTTGTAACCGTCTCTTTCCTACCTCAAAGAACGATTATCTGCCCCATCTTGTCACATATTGCCCAAAATCTCTATAGGTGATTACTTTTGTACATGAGTTTACGCAAGAAGAGAGGTACAAGCTACTGCGAACATACACAGTAGCTTGTACCTCTCTTCTTGCGTAAAAACTTACTTTGCTGCCTCAAGCGCAGGGAGCTTTGCAAGCTGCCGACCAACCACCCAGCCAATACCACCCGCCACCAGCATAGCTATCAGCCCAACCAACAATGCTATAGACAGTATCAAACCCAATACCGCTGTTACCAGTACGGCTACCAGCAGACCCACCAGCAGACCCACCAGCACTCCTACTACTGGTGTGATACTTGCGCGTTGCTGTTGCAGCATGGCTGGGTCATAGTCGGCGGCCATTTCCATCAAGTGTTGGCGTCCCTCCTCTTGTTTGGTAATGGTCTCTTCAGCCTCCTCCTGTACTGCGTAGCGTTCGCGCTGCTCATCCATCGCTCGTGCGAAATGCTCTGGTCGAATCTCAAAGCGGTTGGTGGGCAAGGCTGGTTCTGCACTTTGCTGTCCAGCCTCGTTCCCTGTGCTGCTGGATGTGCCATCGCTCTCCTTCGCCTCGGGTACCTGCCCTTGTGGCAATTGGGGAGCGATCCACTCACGCAATGCCAGCAGCGAGGCTCGGCGGCAAATGGCTTCGATATCCGCGCCACTTCTCTCCGGTGTTAATCGTGCCAATTCCTCCATAGTAATCTCTGGGGCCAGTGGTCTTTCACGTGTATGTACGGTAAAGATGGCCTGCCGCTCTTCCTCGGTGGGATACGCCAACTCTACGACCATATCGAAGCGACCCGGGCGTAGCAAGGCGGGATCGATCAACTCAGGACGGTTGGTAGCGGCCAGGACAATTACTCCCTCACGTCCCTCGATACCATCCATCTCGGTGAGTAACTGGGCAATGACACGATTGCCAACCTGCCCATCGGTCTCACCTCCGCTCCGTCGTGGTGCCACTGCATCCAGTTCATCGAAAAAGACAATACATGGTGCGGCCTGCTTGGCCCGGCGAAATACTTCACGAATGCCCTTTTCTGACTCACCCACCCACTTTGAGAGCAGTTCTGGGCCTTTAATCGAGATGAAACTGGCCTCGCATTGATGGGCCAGCGCACGGGCGATCAGCGTCTTTCCTGATCCTGGTGGGCCTGCTAGCAGTACACCGCGTGGTGCTTCTACCTTCGCATTGGCATACACTTCGGGATAGCGCAAAGGCCATTCTACGCTCTCTGTCAGCAATGCCTTCGTTTTTTCCAATCCTCCAATATCATCCCACGTCGTTTCACTCACCTCCACATAGACCTCACGTATCGTTGATGGCTCAACCTCGCGTAGCGCGGCCTGGAAGTCTGCCATCGTAATGTTCAGATTCACCAGCGTCTCATACGGGATATAGGCACGCTGGTAATCAATGTGTGGCAACACCCGCCGCAGCGCGATCATGGCTGCCTCGCGACAGAGGGCCTCTAAGTCCGCACCTACATAGCCTGGCGTCAATTGAGCCAGCCGTGCAAAATCAATATCATTGCCCAGAGCCGCATCTTTGCTATGGATATGCAAGATTTCCGTGCGTCCCCGCACGTCCGGTACTCGTAATGAAATCTCGCGGTCGAAACGTCCGGGACGTCGCAAGGCGGGATCAAGGGCGTTCGGCTGGTTCGTGGCTCCGATCAGCACTACCTGTCCCCGTGAGGCCAGACCATCCATCAAGGCCAATAACTGTCCCACGATACGCCGTTCAACTTCACCGCCCATCTCGGCCCGTTTGGGAGCGAGTGCATCCAGTTCATCGATAAAAATGATGCTCGGTGCGCGTTTCTGCGCCTCCTGGAAGACCCCTCGCAGCCGCGACTCGCTTTCCCCATAGAATTTGTTGATGATTTCTGGCCCGTTAATGATGAAGAAGGCTGCATTGGTTTCTGCCGCCACAACACGTGCAATCAACGTCTTGCCTGTACCTGGTGGACCATACAATAACACTCCCTTGGGTGGTTCAACTCCTAGACGGTCAAATACCGCCGGATATTTCAAGGGCAGTTCAATCATCTCGCGAATGCGTTGGAGCTCCTTGCCTAATCCACCAATATCCTCATAGCCCACACGTCCTGGGCCACTGCTACTTGTTGCTCCGCGCACCTGCGCACGCACAATTGTCCCCGGCTGTACCAGTACCGCTTCCACATCGGTGATGGGCTCCGGCTGCACCGGCGGTATCACCGTATTGAGGTCACCAGTGTTGCGCTTGCGAATGGTATAGCTTGGCGTGGCAGGGCTCGTGCCGATGATGAGAAATTCGCGTGGAGCCGTTCCGGGTGTCCCTACCCGCAAGAGATCGCCAATGGTTACCGGCAAACCTACCAGATAGCGAGTGATATATTGCAGGTCGCTCTCCTGGATGGGTGCGCCTCCACTTAATGGCAAGAGCGTAATCTTCTCGGCGTTACGTACCTTGGCTTTGCGTACTGTAATGCGCTCTCCCAACCCTGATGCGCTGTTCTGTCGCACCTGGCTGTCCATCTGAATTGTCTGCTGCCCGCGATCAATAATTGCGCTTGGTACCACCTTCGCCGCTGTTGTGCGCGAACCGATTACCAGTACAATATCGCCCGGCTGGCAATCCAACTTTGCCATATCGCTCGGATCGATCCGTGCCACCCCTCTTCCCACCTGGAATCCTTCGATAACCGTTAACTGCAAGCTCTCCACTGTCTTTGCTAGTGGCCTTGTCACGGCAGCCTTGCCGTCACTAGTAGCAGTGACAGTATCTGCATTTGTCGCCTTATTGTCGCTTGGAAGCTTACTAGTTATCTCTGTACTGGTCGTAGAAGTAGTCGTTGGTTGTATGCTACCTTCTGAGTTCCGTATATCCTCCATACGTCTTCCCTCTTCCCTCTCTTTTGCTGAAAAAATGATGATTGTGCTATAACTTATCATATTTACGTGAGGAATGGGAGAAAGTTGAAGGGGCTGCTCTCTCGTGTTGTTATTCGTGGCTCTTCCCTGCTTCCCATAATGAATCTCACTCCTGCCTCTCCTGTATCGCTTTTGCCACCTCACGTACTCCATAGGTGTGAAACAAGAACTGGATCAACCGCATTCTTGCTGTTGGATGCCACAGTACCTTACTAAATAACTTCTCCACTACGGCCTCCATCTCAGCAGGAAACATGTCGAACTTTGATGCCTCATCGGCATCTCGTGCCATCGTTAACCAACTGGCCCTGACTTCCTCTGCTCTCAGGTCAACCCTCACTAGAGCTATTGCCCCAACTGCTAGTACCAGATACTCAACATTCAAGGAAAGTATCTTGATACTCTCTACGGCACTTGCTGGAATGGCAAACTCCTCATCCAGTCCTCGTAGGGTAGTAGCAAAAAAGTCAGCATCGCCAGATCGAGAAGGTTTATCTGGTCGGTTCATACCGGGGGCATTCATGACTTCTTCAAATGAGGTTGACCAGTGGTGAGGATAAAAAGCAACCAGGGGAGAACGCTGCATCAAGATAATCTGTGCATCTTTTGTAATGATAATGCCCTGAATCGTGATGGGGGCGGGGATAAGGCACGTACCCTGATTGAGCGTATAGGTAAGTGCCGTCTGTCCATATTTCTGCCGGGCAGATACTTTTGAGCCATTAGATGCTGTCAAAAGAGGCTCATCAAGAAATGGGGTGAGGCTATAGTACTCATAGAAGCTTAAGGGAGCCAGCATAACCTCAAGATAATCACGATGTGTAAACATTGGTGTGTAAGCGATCAGTCGATAGTGAGCAGAGTTGAAGAAATATTGCTGAATCACTGGTAGTTTGTCCCTCTGCAACTGCTCCAAATCCTTTGGAATAGGGAGAGGTGTACTGAGAACAGTTGTCTGAATGTCCTGAGGTCCCCATCCTTCGTAATTATTGCTTTTAGTGAGGAGAATGCAATCATCAACTGCAAAACGATCAACATGCGCTTGCTCCATGAGCCAGACAGCATGAGTTGACGCCAGTGAATAAAGATTATGTGGCTGAATATCACTGAAGAGTTCCTCACCATATTGATAGCCTACGACCAACTTTTCTCGCACTTTTGTGGTGTACGGAAGCGGCTGTCCTCCGCTTGTGCCTGGAAACCCTGGCTGAAGAGCGGATGTATCAACCTGCGTTTGAGGTTGCTTTTTGTGAGGGCCAGGTCGGTGTGGCGTTGAAAGATAACGCTCTAAAGAGTCGGCATAAACCATCCACGAACGGTTGCCAAAGCGACGTCCTTCAAGCTTGCCTTGCCGGATCAAGAGGGCAATGTGAGTTACGGTTAAACCGGAT
>Ga0137384_10003097_pt1 | contig 13194 bp, 10 predicted proteins | sample SagtaG_2_FD_104922 | JGI IMG/M metagenome (GOLD analysis project Ga0137384, IMG submission 104922) | Vadose zone soil microbial communities from Sagehorn Ranch, Mendocino, California, USA - Sage2_R_60_16 metaG | ecosystem: Environmental > Terrestrial > Soil > Vadose zone | place: USA... | reverse complement strand
TAAGAGGGAGTTTTGTGCCTGGTATAAGAGGGGGTTTCATGTTTGTGTCATGTTTTTCGTGCATACTGCTTTTGTGGCATACTAGGTTAGATATCTCATGAGTTTTGGGAGATACGCTGATGCGGATCTTGCTTGTCGAAGATGATCGCCGTTTAAGCCATGCGCTGAAATTGAGCCTGGTGGAGGAGGGGTATGCTGTTGACGCCGCTTTTGATGGTGAGGAGGGGGAGGCATTTACTGATACGGTGCCGTACGATGCGATTATCCTGGATCTTATGTTGCCGCGCAAGGATGGGGTGGCGGTTTGCCGTACGCTGCGTTTACGCAAGGTGAATACACCTATTTTGATGTTGACGGCGCGAGATGCGGTTGAAGATCGCGTGCGCGGGCTCGATAGTGGGGCAGATGATTACCTGGTCAAGCCGTTCGCGCTGCATGAATTGCTGGCGCGCCTGCGAGCGCTGCTGCGGCGAAATATTGCCCAGAAAAGCGGTACGCTGGCGCTAGGGGATCTGTCGGTCAATCCTGCCACTCATGATGTGGAGCGAGGTGGGGTGGCTATCAGGTTGAACGCGAAGGAATTTGCCTTGCTCGAATATTTCATGCACCACCCTAACCAGGTGCTAACGCGGGAAATGATCGAGAGCCATATCTGGAGCTACGATTTCATCAGCGCCTCTAACGTGGTCGATGTGTATGTGCGGCGGCTGAGACGTAAAATCGATGATCCATTTGCTGTCAAGTTGTTGGAGACCATGTATGGGGTTGGATACCGGCTGCGTTTACCGTGTAGTGAATAGAGGAGAGGAGGGTGTTGTGATGCTGGTTATTTCCAGGGTATATAAAGCGCTGAGCCTGGTGATTATTATTGTTGGCTTGATCGCGCTTGTCATGCAGAAGAATGATGTGCGTTCTTACTCCGTCAGCGCCACCATTATCATTGTTGACCTGGTGCTGCTGTGCATCATTACGCTGGTCGGTCACGTACGGCAGGGCGGAATTCGCTCCATTTTACACCTGGTGCGCAGTATGCGTTTCCGCCTGACGTTCTGGTATGCTGCCTTGCTGGCGCTGATTTTGTTCATCTTTAGCAGTGTCGCTCTGGCAACTGAGAAGCAGAATTACGTTGTGACGTTGAATGATAATTTACGCACACGGCTTGCCCAGGTAGCCAGTACGTACGATGCCCAGAAGGGACTGCCTTCGTCATTACTCTTGTCCAGCATAGGAGCGGTACCGGGGACATTACCAGGCAAAGAAGTGGTGCAAGGGAAGAGCTTGGCAAACAATGAAGTGGTGTTGTTGGTGACGCCGCAGGGCCAGCCGGTGCAAAAGTCTGAAGGTGTTTCGGGGGATGACGCATCTCAGATGGCAGCGATTCTGAAGGAGGACTTCGCGCAGTGGCAGGATAAGCAACGGTCTTACCCTGATGCCGCGTCTAAGAGCCAGCCTCTAGGCCCCGCAGGCAAGAGTTTGCAGGTATACGATTTGGAGAACACGTTTTCATATAGTCTAACGGATGGTGATTATGAGTTTATGCAGGGGGTGATAGTGAATCAGCAGGGGCAGGCGGTGGCTCTGCTCGCAGTGGGCATTATCTGGGCCGGGCCTTTTCTACTGAATGACCTGTCGTCAATACTGGCGCTTGCAGCACCACTCTGCCTGCTGTTGTCCGGTGTGGGCGGCTACTGGCTGGCGGGTAGGACGCTGCGCCCGGTACAGACAATTACGCGCACGGCGCGAGAGATCAGCGAAACGGACCTGCACCGCAGGCTTAACCTGAAACAGCGCGATGAGCTGGGTGAGCTTGGCGGTACCTTCGATGGGATGCTGGCGCGCCTGGAGGCCGCGTTTGAGCGGCAGCAGCAGTTTACCGCGGACGCCAGCCACGAATTACGCACGCCGCTGACGATCATAGACCTGGAGGCTGGACGCGCTTTGAGTCATGAGCTTACGCCCCAGGAGAACCAGCAAATAATGACGGTTATCCAACAAGAGAACAGGCATATGGCGCGGCTGGTGAACGACTTACTGATGCTAGCGCGTGCCGACAGCGGGCAATCCAAGTTGAAGCATGAAACTGTCGATTTGAGCGAGGTGGTGGTGGATACAGTGGAACGCCTGGCGCCGCAGGCACAGCAGAGTGGAATGAGCATCAGGATGGCGCCTTTGCCGGAACTGACCATGCGGGGGGATCGTATCTACCTGATGCAACTGCTGACCAATATAGTCGAGAACGCGCTGAAATATAGCGCCGGGGTTGGTACACGGGTAGAGATTGACCTGGTACGGCAGTACAAAGCAGGAGAAGGGTGGGCAAGGCTGCGTGTTCGTGATGATGGGCCGGGTATTGATCAAGAACATCTCCCGCATCTCTTTGAGCGCTTCTATCGCGTTGACCAGTCACGCACGCGCAGCCAGGGATTGACGCATGAAGTGGGGGATATGGGCTGTGCCAATGGATGCCCGGCAGGCAGTGGCCTGGGTTTGGCGATCGCGCAATGGATAACGCAGGAGCACGGCGGCGAAATTCGCGTACAATCGGAGCCCGGTCGCGGGTCTATCTTTGAAATCTGGCTGCCGTTAGGAATGGCGGAAGCAATGCAGAAGGAAGGAAGAAGCATGTCGCAACAACGAATGGGCGCTGGCGAGTACAGCCAGGATGGGCCCCCCTCTTACTCAATTGAGTATGACGAAATTCCTCGGTATAATGATCACACGCGTTATAATGATCAAAGTAGCTATGCAATGGGTGGGTATGGACAGAAACTCTCGCGGCAAGATGCAGGGAAGGCGCCTTCAGCGGGGCAGCGGCTTGCCCTGGCTATTGTTTCGATGGTGCTGTGGGTTGTGGTACTCTTAGGGGTGATCGCGGCAGAGGCTGGTGCGCGGGGAAATCTTGTGGCGGCGTTTTTCCTGTTTTTTGGGCTGCTGATGTTCACTGTGTTGCTGGGGGTAATTAATGTTGGGTTTAACGCGGGGAGGTGAGGAGGGACTTACACGGGGAGGTTTTTTAGGAAAGGAACCAGCGTGGTGCGATGTGTCATCCCTTCGCTTCTCTCAGGGCAGGCTCTGAGCACAGCGAAGGATCTCTCGCCGGGCACAATGCAGATCCTTCGCTGTGCTCAGGATGACACGCCTGCATCGGCTTCGTTTGACTCGCAAAACGCCTTCTTTGAAATGTATTGGCCCTTGTCCTGGTCCTATGAGCGCCTGTCCCTTCCTCCCGGGGCGACGCAAGCGTCCCCTCCCCACGCCTCATCCACCCCCGCCCCTACGGGAAAACGGCGGTTCTTCGTCCTTAACTTGACGCCGATGGGGCGACCACAAGGTGATCGCCCTTACTATGGACGAATGCGCATAGGAAGATTCGTAGCATAGTAGGGGCGATCACCTTGTGGTCGCCCTCTGAAGGCCGCTGAGAAAAAGTTTGAAGCATAGTAATAAATTAGAGATCATATGATATACTAGCGTCTGAAGTGAGACCGGGCAGCTTAGAGATTTGTGGATAGGAGAACGATTTATGCAAGCGCCACGGGCGGTGATTTTTGATCTGGGCGGCACGCTAGTAGATTGGCCGGATTGGACTGGGGGAGTGAGCCGTTGTTGGGGCATTTCGTATGATTATCTTGTTGCTACCGAGCCGGATGGCGATTGGCCGGAGCGTGGGGCGTATGTGCAGGCGATGCTGGAGGCTGAGGCTGAGCACTGGCGGCGTGTCAGGGAGGAGCAGTGGAGTGGCCCCCCGACTGGCGTGGTGAGCGAAGGTTTTCGCCGTTTGGGACGCCATATACATGAGAAGGAACTGCTGGCGGCGCTGGATGGCTATGCGCATGCGGTGGATGGTTGGGCGGAGGTTTTCCCTGACGCGCGCGAAACGCTGCAATTGCTGCGCGAGAGTGGGTACCGGCTGGGTTTACTCTCGAATACGTGGTGGGCGGCAGAATGGCATAACGCGGACCTTGCGGCCCATGGCCTTGACGAGTTGATCGATGAAATTGTTTATACTTCGGACTTGCCTCATTCGAAGCCCCATCCATCTGTATTTCTGGAGGTGACGGAGCGCCTGGGCGTGGCGGTGGACGTTTGTGTGATGGTGGGGGATCGCATGGTTGATGATATCGCGGGCGCTCTTGGAGTGGGGATGCGGGCGGTGTGGAGAGAAAATGACAGTCCATGGCCAAAGCCGGAGTATATTACTCCCACTGCTACGATAGCTCAGCTGGCGGAATTACCGAGATTGCTGCGCGCGTGGAATGGGGCGTGTCTTTGAGAACTGAGGGAGAAGTATGTTTACCCAGAACTTCGGGCCGCTCTCGAACGTATAATTGCTGATGAGGGATCGGTGATGGGCAGGTTTTTGGGTGCGGATCGTCACATTCGTAGGGGCGGGAGTGGTGCGGATGTGGGGTGGGGACGCTTGCGTCGCCCATGGTGGGGGTCCAATGCAACTGGAGACCGGGACGAGGGCGACGCAAGCGTCCCCACCCTCCACACCGCCACCCCCGCCCCTACGGGTACGAAGCTATCTATAGCGGGAGATGGAACTGTATGAATGATCGGCCAACAGGCGATGAAGAGAGATTGGCAGCCAATATTGCGCGTGTGCGCTCCAGGATTGAGGAGGCTGCCGGGAAAGTGGGACGGTCCGCTGGGGAGATTACGCTTGTGGCGGTATCAAAAACGGTTCCTGTCGAGTTGGTGGAAATAGCGTATAATTTAGGAGTAACTGATTTTGGTGAGAATCGTGTGCAAGATGCGTTGCCTAAAATCGCGGAGTTTCACCCGCAGGGGGTGCGCTGGCACATGATTGGACACCTGCAGAGCAATAAGGCGAGCAGGGTGGTAGGTGCATTTGACACGGTACAGAGTATAGATAGCGTGCGCCTGGCGCGGGTTTTAAACAGGCACGCCGAGGAAGAGGGGAAGATACTGCCGGTGCTGCTGCAGGTCAATGTCTCGGGGGAAGCGAGCAAAGAGGGTGTGAGTGTTGATGAGACGCCGGAACTGGCGCGCCAGATAGCGGCTCTGCCCTGTTTGAAGGTTCACGGCTTGATGACGATCGCCCCGCTGGTGAAAGATCCAGAAGAGGTACGGTATGTGTTTCGCGGTTTACGTGAGCTGCGAGCACGTTTACAGGATGAAGTAGGGGAATGTTCATGGGATGACCTTTCCATGGGCATGACCGATGATTATAGTGTGGCTATTGAAGAAGGAGCAACGATTGTTCGTATTGGGCGAGCGATCTTTGGTGAGCGTGTTTATAAAGGGGATAGTACAAAATGAAACCTGATGACATATTGTTTGGCCGCCGTATTCGTCAAAACCATGCGCTGGAGCATGCAACGATTACTATTCTGAGCGGCATGATTCCTGACCTGCGCGTGAGCGCCCGTTCTAGCTCTAATGGCTTCATCATTTTCGGTGATGTCGACCTGGGGCTGTTGCGTAGGGCGGTTGACGAGGCGCTGCGGCGGTTACAGGCGGGAGAGGCCGAACTGGCGATACACCCTAACTGTGGTACAAATCTCGCGGTGGGCGTCTCGCTGGTGACACTTGGGACGATGCTGGGTATGGTTTCCAACCATACGCGTACGCGGGTAGCTTCTGCGGCGGCATCATCTGTTGCCGGTTTGTTGGCGGCCCGCCCACTGGGTGAGTATGTGCAGAAGCATTTTACAACGTTGCCTGACCTCGAAGGGGTGTATGTGACGGACATTTTCCGCCGTAAGCTGCTGGGTTTTACTATTGTTGAGGTTCGTACTGTGCTGGAGTAATAGGATGTTTGGTTTTCCGATACCGATAGTGAGCTTGGTCATCTACTATGGCATTTCATTTATTATCCTGGCGATGTTTGTTCGCGCTGTGGCATCGTGGTTTCGTATAGACGAACGGTACGCCATTATACGTTTCCTGGCACGAATTACGGACCCTTTCATTGACCCGGTGCGCCGCATTGTGCCTCCGATGGGTATGTTTGATATGTCTTTTTTCATCGCGTGGTTTATGCTGAGGACGTTGCAGGTGCTTTTGCTGCAGGGGCTTCCCAGGGGGTGGTAGGGGGAACAGCCAGACCCTTACCGCATCAGAATGTAATGAAGGGGAGGGGTATGCTGATTTCGGTGAGGGTGATACCGCGCAGCAGGAAAAATAGTGTGGAGTGGGATGGAGAAGGGGAAGGGGGGAGGTTGAAGGTGCGTTTGACTGCTCCTCCTGTGGATGGCGCTGCAAATGATGCGTTGGTGGCGCTGCTGGCTGAGCAGCTGGGGGTGCCTAAACGCCAGGTGGTGATTGTGCGTGGGGCAACGAGCAGGCTGAAGGTGGTGGAGGTTGCTGGTTTAAATCCTGGGGATTTGAGGCTGCGGTTGGCATAATTTGAGCCCTCGGCCCATTTGCGGGCCGCGTATTTTTAATGCTATGAAATAGCCCAGTTTTTGGCTTGGCCAGAAACTGGGCTATTTCATAGCATTGTTTTTTTCAGGATCATCAAAAAGAAAACGGGTGCCCACAGCTTTTTGCAAAGAGAACCTGAACACAGCAATGACCTCATCTCGCATGGGCATCCCAATGCACAAGCTGACATGCTGTTTCGCAGCTCAGTCCTGTTGTGTGTTATACTTCTGAGTGTTGGGGATTGGGGGTGAAATACCCAACGGCAAGGGAAGGAGACTATGCCCAAACCATTGTTGCATGCGCTCATCTGGTCGCACGAGCAAAAGCACTATAAACTGTATAGCCACGGACAACCCGAGCAGTGTTTCCCTCCAGGAGACGAGCCAGCATTCTCTCGCTGGTTGGACGGGCACACCGCTTTTGCGTTTGAGGGGCAAGCAGGAAGGATATCGGTCCTCAAAGAAGCCCGCTCACGCGGAACAGGCTATTGGTATGCCTATCGCACGCAAAATCGCCACACCCGCAAGCGCTATCTGGGACGCACAGCCCAGGTGACGTTTGCACGCTTAGAGCAGGAGGCCAGGGTGCTGGATAGCTCGCCCTCGCCTGCCTCTCTTGCAAAGGCGAAGGCCTCGCCATTGTCCGAGCAGAAGGGAATGCTGCTCTCCACCAAGCTCTCTCCTCCCCGTCTGCCGATCTCTCTGGTGGAGCGCTCTCGCTTGCTCAGAGAACTTGATGCTGTACGCTCTCATCGGCTGACGCTCGTCTCTGCTTCTGCCGGAAGTGGAAAGACCACGCTGCTCTCAGCATGGATGGCTGCATCCTCGAAACCACAGGCAAGTGGGAGCAGGGCAGGAGGACTCGAACACGATGTTGCCTGGCTCTCCCTTGATGAACTGGACAATGATCCGATCCGCTTTTGGGCCTCGGTCATTGCGGCACTACGTACCTGCCTGCCCAGGGTGGGGAAGACGGCTCTCGCCATGCTGCACTCGCCAGAGGCCCCCCCACTCTCGACCATCCTGACGGCCCTGCTCAATGAGCTCGTGCAGGGCTCGAGGGAAATTATCCTTATCCTGGATGACTACCATGTGATCTCTGACCAGGCCATCCACGATGGGCTGCTCTTCTTGCTCGATCATCTGCCTCCCAATCTGCGCCTGGTGCTCGCCACGCGCGCGGATCCCGAGCTTCCCCTCTCAAGGTTTCGCGTTCGTGGTCAGATGGTCGAGATCCGCTCCAGTGATTTGCGCTTTACCCAGGAAGAGGCGACCAGCTTTCTTTTGCAACGCATGGGCCTGCCTCTCTCGGAAGAAGACGTGGCCACCCTGCAACACCGGACGGAGGGCTGGATCGCCGGTCTGCAACTGGCAGCGCTCTCTCTGCGCAAGCGGCAGGATCTCTCCGGCTGGGTCTCGGACTTTGCTGGCAGCTACCGGTATCTCCTGGACTATGTGAAGCAGGACATTCTCGCGCGGTTGCCGGTCCCACTTCAGCACTTTCTGCTCCAGACATCGATCCTCACCCGCATGAATGCCGCCTTATGCCAGGCTGTCACCGCAGCGTCAGGCGAGCCTGCGAGCCAGGAGATGTTAGAGGCGTTGGAGCGGGCAAACCTCTTTGTGGTGCTGCTGGATGAGCAGCGGCAGTGGTACCGGTATCATGATCTGTTTCGGGAGGCGCTGCGTGCTCGGTTGCACGCTGTTCAACCAGAACTGGTGCCGCTCTTACATCAACGTGCTGCACGCTGGTATGAGACGCAGGGCGAGTGGCGGGAGGCTATTGCGCACGCGCTGGCCGCGCCTGACTACCCCCTTGCCGCCTCTTTAATGGAGCAGGGGGCACCTGCCTTCTGGCTCAGTGGGGAAGCAAGCACCGTCCATACGTGGGTACTCGCCCTGCCAGATACCGTCCTGCGTGCGCATACGCGCCTGGCCCTGGACGCTGCTCTTCGCTTCCTCAACTTCGTCCATATCAGCACCGCAACGGTGCATGCCAGCATGGTCGCCCAGGTGGAGCGGACCATCACGCGCATGGAAGAGATCCTGTGCAGAAAGCCCCCGCTTTTGCTCTCTGAGGCCGAGGTGGCGTTGATCGGACGGCGTCTGCGCCTGCTACGTGCCTTGATCGAGGTCAGAGCCGTCATGGGGCGTGGCGACAAAGAGCGCCTGCGTCTCTTGACTCAAGAGATAGAAGCGCTGGCCGCCGATGAGGAGGTGAGCTGGAAGATGATCCCGCTCTCCTTCGCCTTCTGGCTGACCCTGGCGCTCCAGCAAGAAACTGCCCTCCTGGTGCCCAGGCTGCGTGCGGCGAAGCAGTGGATCAGTGAGGCAGGGGACTACCTGGTGACGTTCCGTGTGATGACCTGGCTGGCCCGAATGTATATCCATGCCGGACAGTTGCACCTGGCGCACCGGGAATGCCTTGAGGCACTCGCCCTGCTCGAGCAGGTTGGTGGGAGCACCGCACTAGCAGGATTTCTGCTTGCCTCCCTCTTTGACATCTACTATGCCTGGAATTGGCTGGAAGAGGCGTCTGATGCGCTGCGCCGTTTGCTCCGTATCGCGCAGGACTGGCAACAGGTGGAACTGCTGGTCATAGGGGAGAACGCTGTGGCGCGGCTCGCACTGGCAAGAGAGGATCTGGGCACTGCACAAGAGGCATTGCACAAGGCGGAGGCCCTGTTTGAGCAAGAGGGATTTGCTAACAATGCTCGCTGGGTAGTAGAGACCCGCGTCCAGGTGTGGCTGGCCCAGAGCAACCTGGCTGAGGCAAGCAACTGGGCCGCACAGACCACGCTCTCCCCAGAGGACTGGGACCCCTTGCGCAAATGGGAGGTGTTGCTGCTGGTGCGTGTCGCTCTCGCACAGCAGCAGTACGCCCGGGCGGTCGAGACGCTGGAGCGCTTTAGAGAGCACCTGGACCAGCCAGCAGATAACCTCAATGTCGAGAAAATGCTCGAATGGATGGTGTTGTCTGTGGTCGCCCTGCACCATGCAGGCAAGAGAGCGCAAGCGGCGCGCGTCGCGGCTCGTCTGTTCGCGATGACCGAGCCAGAGGGCTGCATCCGCCTGTATCTGGATGCCGGGGAACCCATGCGACAGGCACTCGAGGCGCTCCTCGAAGCGGCGGGCAAAGGGGGCCTAGACGCGCCACAAGAGGAGGGAAACAGCGTTTCGGCTGTTTCCATTTCCAGGTCCTACGTGTCGCGCTTGCTGGCGGCCTTTGAGCAGGAGGAACGGAAACGCGCTCACAGAGCTGGCACACCCCTCGCAAGTCAGGAAGAGATCCAGCCTGAGCTTACACTGGCCGAAGTGCAGAGGCAAGGGGCTGAGCCACTTTCTCGGCAGGAGCTGAGGGTGCTGCGTCTACTGGTCGCCGGGCAGACGTATGCGGAGATGGCAGAGGCGCTGATTGTCTCCCCGAATACGATTAAGACCCAGGTCAGCAGTATCTATCGCAAGCTGGGCGTAAGCCGGCGCGCCGAAGCCATCGCGGTGACGGCGCGGTTACACCTCCTCTAGCCGGTGATCCGCAAGGCGAGCCCATGCCTGTTGGGGGAAACCAGCATCCCTCGGATGTGAGAGCGTTGTTGGGAAATCACCCGTCCAATCACGAACACAGGTGATGACGGTTCCCCTGCCTCCCAGTTATACTCTTCTCAAGCAGAGACAGCAGAGCCCACTCAGAACACAGGGAGGACACAGATGCATGTTTCGATTCGCATCAAAGGGCATCTGGACCCGGGCTGGCAGGAGTGGCTGGAGGGATTACAGATCGTGCATGAGCCAGATGGCACGTCAAGGCTTTCCGGAACGCTCAAGGACCAGCCAGCACTCGCCGGAGTGCTCACGAAAATCAGCCATCTGAGCTTGACGCTGCTCTCGCTCGAAAGCAGCGAACCGACGCACAACGAGGGCTGATGAGGTCCTTCTCAGAAGGCCTCCCCCCCGCAGTTGGAGCAGTTTTTTGCTGATCGGCTTTCAAGAGATTGTTTGGAGGCGGCAAAACGCCGCGTCCCAGGATATTCACGAGAGAAGGAGAAACACCATGAGCAAACTCCAAGTCGCAGAGTTTTTGACCCTGGATGGGGTCATGGAAGCGCCAGACCAATGGAACGGACCATTCCTGAATGAAGAAATGGGTATGGAGATCGGGGGCACCCTCTTTCAGTGTGACGCGCTGCTCTACGGGCGCCGGACCTATGAAGAAATGGCAGCCGCCTGGCCAGAGAGAACGGGTGACATGGCTGACCGATGTAAGAGCATTCCGAGGTTTGGAGTGTCGACCACCCTGCAAGAGGTGACATGGAACAATTCCAGGCTGATCAAGGGCAATATCGCCGAAGAAGTGTCCAAGCTCAAGCAGCAGTTTGGTCAGAACATAGCGATCCTGGGTAGTGGTGACCTTGTCCGCACGCTCATGCACCATCACCTCATCGATGAGTATTCGCTCATCGTCTGTCCGCTGATCCTGGGCAAGGGCAAGCGGCTCTTTCAAGACGCAAGCCGAACGACGCTGCGACTGGTCACCTCCAAGGCGTACACGACAGGCGCCGTTTGGCTCTCCTACCAACCGATCAAGGAATGATGGAGACGTTCGCCTCATCGGAAACGTGAGCATTCCGCGCACGTTTCCGATGAGGCTCAGCTGTGCCCTCGTGACGCCAAGTCTCTCGTGCCGCGCACTCATCTCAAGATGATTTCTCTCTTCATGATACCTGCACGTGTCGCTCACGTCTTCCTGAAACGCCTCACGCGGCGGGTAAAGAACATGAGCAACTGAGAAGCATTTCATGTCGCACTCGCAGGTTATTGACCCCCCGACGAGAGATCAGGAGGCTCATGCTTCTTCATCAACCAGTCTTCTGCTCCCGTAAGTTTATTATTTACGTTTTGCATTGATTGACGAGGAAGCAGCCCTGGACGGAATTGAGATGGATGTGACCGTCCTGGTCGACGTAGAGGATAACGATAGCCTTGTTGATGGGATCGTTGTCGGTGCCGAAGGCGATTTGCCCGCTGACACCCTGTACTGCATTTGTACCCGTTATTTGTTTCAGGGCCTTTTGCAGGTTGTCGGGTGTGAGGCCGATGTTGGTGGTGAGGGCGATGTTGGTGGCCTTCAACATGGTAAGCACTGCGTCATAGGAGAGTATGGCGTCGGCGGGGGGGCGTGTGTAGCCGTATATGCCGCCAGGATGCTGGTTGTCAGGGTTGTAGGCGGCCGAGTAATCAGAGAAGAATTTCGGCTTCTGTGATTGCAGGTTCTGTACGTCCCACTCATCCGGGTAGGCAAAGGCGGTGAAGTGCAGGTGCTTGAAACCGGCGCGGGCACTACTGGGATAGTTCAATTCGTAGAGCGCATCGCCACCCAGGATGGGCAGCGTGGCAAACTGGCCGGAGGTGGGTAAGTTGGACAGGAGTACACCGATATCGGCAGCATAACCGGAGAAGTAGATGATGTCGGGTTTTTTGTTCTCGGCGTCTTTTAGCAGCTGTGGGAGCGCCGCGTGTCCCTTTTGCCCGACGGTGTACTGTTCGGTGGCAAGGATTTTGTTGCCATCGGCAGTGAATTGTTGAGCGAAGTATCGTTCAAGGCTCTGACTATAGGGGTCAGAGGGATCGACGAAAGCAACAGCGGTTTTTGCGTGCAGTGATTGCTCGGCATATTTGGCGCCAAGGACGGCCTGTCTTTTGTTGGCGGGGGCCACGCGGAAGAAGTAGGGCGAGGCGCCCGTTAGCGCATCATCGGAGGCAGTCTGTGAGACCATAGGGATGTGTGCTTTAGCCAACGTATTAATGGCGACTTCAGCACGCGAACTGAATGGCCAGCCCATGACACCGACAAAGGTAGGATCGGCTTTGGCCAGGAGGACGATCTGCTGCGCCACGGTATCCGCATAGAGTTTGTCGTTGCCGGAGTTGGCGACGAGGAGACGAACCAGGGTGCCACCGGCGAGCTGGGAACTATTATTGAACTCTTTTTGAGCTACGTAGGCCCCCTGTAGATTATCGTGTCCTACGGAGGCATTATCCCCGGTCATCATAGTGGCTACCACGATAGTGACGTACGGCGTGTTAGAGGTGACATGAGCATTCAGGACGTGTTGATCCTCAAGGTAGATGAGCGATTCGGCGTCGCCTGAATCGCTTGTGAGGGCAGAATGCCAGAGCGATTGGGCGGAAACTGTGTCACCTGCCTTGAGCTTGTCCGCGGCCTGCATCTTGAAAGAACCACCAGGGCCGCCGGTGGCAAAAGCGACGGTACCGTCGCTGATGCCGATGGACTCGCCATCAGGCGCTGTGATAGTACCAATGCCCTTGGCTGGCAGCGCGGTTGCGGTTGTGTTGATGGTGGGGGTGGCGCCAGGGTTAGTGCTTTGTCCAAGCGGGTGAGCACGAAAATAGGGAATGGCGAAGAAGATGCCACCGATGATTGCTGCTACCAGGATAAGCAGGAGGAGGCTGCGCAATACATAGCTATTGCCTTGCTGCTGTTGTGGTTGCCTGGCGGCCACGCTCACGGGCGGTGGGTTTTGTCTGCTTCCTTGAGCTCCCTGCCGGGGCGGGGGAGGCGGTACCGGTTGTTGCTGTCTCTGTGGCGCTTGATAGGGAACAACTGGCGGAGGATAATATGGCTGGTTCCTGTCGGGTTGATATGGCGCTGCCGGCGCATTGGCTGCACTTGCCCCACCAGCGGCGCTCATTGGCCCGGAGGTTCCTAAGGTATAGCTACTGATGTTGCCAGAGACGCCAAAACGTTTGAACAAGATATCATCGATGTCTTTCCTCATCGCCG
>Ga0137384_10003096_pt1 | contig 13195 bp, 9 predicted proteins | sample SagtaG_2_FD_104922 | JGI IMG/M metagenome (GOLD analysis project Ga0137384, IMG submission 104922) | Vadose zone soil microbial communities from Sagehorn Ranch, Mendocino, California, USA - Sage2_R_60_16 metaG | ecosystem: Environmental > Terrestrial > Soil > Vadose zone | place: USA: California... | reverse complement strand
GGTCCATCCGCCACGATCACGGCGGCGAGGTTCTTGACGCGCACGGCCGCGAGGGTGAGCACCTGGTCCACCAGGGGGACGATTTGTGCGGCCTGCTGGCGCGCTCCCCGCACCGACCGCACGGCGCGCACCCGTTCGGCGGAACCGAGCGCGACGCTGGCGAGCTCGGTCGCCGTATCGATGGCGAGCCACGGTCCGCTCAAGCCGCCTCCTCGACCACCCGGATTGCCGGATCGGGATCGTGCGCGAGCCGGAACTGGCGGTCGAGCGGGGGCACCCAGGGCCCGGCGCGCTCGGGCCATTCGATCAGCACGATCGCGTGTTCGCGGATCATGTCGTCGAACCCCAAGTCACGGGCCTCGTCTGGGTGCTTCAGGCGGTAGCAGTCCACGTGGTAGACCGGCGTGGCTCCCGCCTCGTAGTGGTGCACCAGGGCGTAAGTGGGGCTCGTCGCCAGCGCGCGCGCGCCGAGGCCTCGGCAGATGGCCTGGACGAGGGTGGTCTTGCCGGTGCCCATCTCCCCCGACAAACCGATCACCACGGGGGCCGTGAGGCGGGCGCCGAGGTCCTCACCGAACCGGCTGAGCTCGTCCGCGGAGAGGCGCATCGGCTTTCAGCTCGAGAACCTGGTCGCGCAGCACCGCCGCGAGCTCGAAATCGAGCTCCTCCGCGGCCGCCTGCATCTGCTGCTCGAGCAGCCGGATGAGCGCCTCCCGCTCTTTGGCGTCGGCCGGTCGCCGGACGCCGGCTTCGGCGGGTTTCGCCGTGCGCGCGTCGGCGACTCGGGTGGCGAAGCGGATGTCCCCCGAGGATTTGACGATCGACCGCGGCGTGATGCCGTGCTGCGTGTTGTACGCGACCTGCGTGGCTCGGCGCCGGTTCATTTCACTCAGCGCCCGTTCCATCGAACCCGTGACGCGGTCGGCGTACAGGATGGCCCGGCCGCTCAAGTGGCGCGCGGCGCGACCCACGGTCTGGATGAGGGAGCGATCCGAGCGCAGGAACCCTTCCTGATCGGCATCGAGGATGGCGACGAGCGACACCTCGGGCAGATCGAGCCCCTCCCGCAGCAGGTTGATGCCGACCAGGACGTCGAATTCGGCGAGCCGCAGGCCACGGATGATCTCGACCCGCTCGATGGCGTCGATCTCGGAGTGCAGGTAGCGGACGCGGACACCGTGCTGTTGGAGGTAGTCGGTCAAGTCCTCAGCCATCCGCTTGGTCAGGGTCGTAACGAGGACGCGCTCGTTCTTCTTTTCGCGGAGGCGGATCTCGTTCAGCAGGTCGTCCACCTGGCCCGCGACGGGCCGGACGATGACCTCCGGGTCCACGAGACCAGTAGGCCGGATGATCTGCTCGACGACCACACCACCGGAGAGCCGCAGCTCCGCGTCCCCGGGCGTGGCGGAGGTGAAGAGAATACGCGGGACGAGGCCCATGAACTCATCGTACTTGAGGGGGCGGTTGTCGAGCGCCGACGGGAGGCGGAACCCGTAGTCCACCAGCGTCTGCTTGCGCGAGCGGTCGCCCTCGTACATCGCCCCCAGCTGCGGCAACGACTGGTGCGACTCGTCGAGGATGCACAGGTAGTCGGCCGGGAAGTAGTCGAGCAGGCATGCCGCGCGCTCGCCAGGCTGGCGCCCGGTGAGGTGGCGCGAGTAGTTCTCGATCCCGGTGCACCGCCCCACCTCGAGCAGCATGTCGACGTCGAAGTTGGTGCGGGATTCGAGGCGCTGCGCCTCCACCAACTTGTTCTGCGCCCGCAAGTCGACGAGGCGATCCTTCAGCTCGGCCCGGATCGCAGTGACCGCGCGCTCGATGGTGGCCCGCTGGGTCACGAAGTGCGTGGCCGGGTAAATCGCGCAGCGGTCGACCAGGGTGATCACATTGCCGGTCAGCGGATCGATCTTGGCGATCCGCTCGATCTCGTCACCCCACAATTCGATGCGCACGGCCTGCTCGTCGTAGGCGGGGAAGATCTCGACGGTATCGCCGCGGACTCGGAAGGTGCCGCGCTCGAACGCGGCGTCGTTGCGCTGGTACTGGATGCCCACCAGATCCGCGAGCAGGGCGTCGCGGCCGCGGGACTCACCGGTCCGCGCCGTGACGAGGAGGCGGCGGTAGGCCTCCGGGTCGCCCAGGCCGTAGATCGCCGAGACGCTGGCGACGATGATCACGTCGTCCCGCTCCATGAGGCTCGACGTGGCCCTGAGGCGCAGCCGGTCGATGTCGTCGTTGATCGACGAGTCCTTGGCGATGTACGTGTCGGTCGCCGGGACGTAGGCTTCGGGCTGGTAGTAGTCGTAGTACGAGATGAAGAACTCCACGGCGCTCTTGGGGAAGAACGCCTTCAACTCGCCGTACAGCTGTGCCGCCAGGGTCTTGTTATGGGAGAGCACGATGGTCGGACGGCCCAGGTGCTTGATCACGTGGGCCATCGTCATCGTCTTGCCGGAGCCGGTCACGCCGAGCAGCGTCTGGTAGCGGTCGCCGCGCCCGAACCCGGCGGTCAGCTCGGCGATGGCGCGCGGTTGGTCTCCCGCCGGTTGGTAGGGCGAGACGAGTTCGAAAGGCATGGAGGGAAAGTTAACCGAGCGAAACCTCGGTGTGGCTCCCCGAATCGCGGCGGGCGATGTCGGTCACGCCCTTCACCTTCCGCACCGCCCGGAGCACCTTGTGCAGGTGGGTGTGGTTTTCGACCTCGACCAATACGGAACCGAAGACGGCGCCGTCCTTGGAGGTGAGGTCGGCGCTCCTGATGTTCGTCCCGGTCCCACTGATGGCTTCGCAGATGTCGGCGTACAGACCGCGCCGATCTTCGCCGCTCACGGCCAGCCGCACCGTGACCACCTCGCCCTCGACCTCCCGCCAGTCGATGTCCACGCGCCGCTCGGCCTCGTCGGAGAGCGTGAGCAGGTTGGGGCAGTCGCTGCGGTGAATCGAGATGCCGCGGCCCTGCGTCACGTACCCGACCACGGGATCGCCGGGCACGGGCTGGCAGCATTGGGCATACCGCACCATCAGGCCGTCCACGCCCTGGATCTTGATGCCGCGTCCCAGGCGCAGCCGCTGCATGACGCGCCCGAACGCGCTCGGACTGCGCGGGTTGAGCTCCTCGGCGGGGAGATCGGGATACAGCGCCTTCATCACCTGGCCGATCGGCACATCGCCCCGGCCGATCGCCGCCTGGAGCTGCTCGGGCACGCCCGCCGACAGCGTCGTGGCCGCCTGCGCGAGCCGTTCCTCGGTCGGCGCGTCGAGGCGGCGGCGGCGGACCTCGCGCGCGAGGATCTCGCGCCCGAGCGTGACGCTGCGTTCATGCTCCTCCTGCTTGACCCACTGCCGGATCTTGTGGCGCGCACGGCCGGTCTGGACGTGCGCCATCCAGTCGCGCGACGGCCGCGACTGCGCGCTGGTAATGATCTCGACCGTGTCGCCGTTCTTGAGCGCCCGGTGCAACGGCGCGATGCGACCGTTGACACGGGCACCCTGGGTGCGCTGACCGACCTCGGTGTGCACCGCGAACGCAAAGTCGATCGGCGTCGCCCCCTTGGGGAGGCGCTTGACGTCGCCGCGCGGCGTGAAGACGAAGATCTCGTCCTGGTACAGGTCGATCTTCAGGAATTCGAGGAACTCTTCGGGGGTGTGCGCGTCCTGCTGCAGCTCGATGAGCTGCCGGAACCACGACAGGTGGCGGTCGAGCTCGTCGGCGGTCTTGCCACCCTCCTTGTAGAGCCAGTGCGCCGCGATGCCGTATTCGGCGGTGCGATGCATCTCGCGGGTGCGAATCTGGATCTCGTACAGCTGGCCTGCCGGCCCGAATACGGTCGTATGCACCGACTGGTAGCCGTTCGACTTCGGGCTCGCGATGTAGTCTTTGATCCGCTCTTGGAGCGGCGTCCATTTGTGGTGAATGATCCCGAGCACGTGATAGCAGTCCGTGATCGAGCTCACGAGCACCCGCACCGCCAGCAGGTCGTAGATCTCCTCGAACGGCTTGCCGCGCTGCTTCATCTTCTTATAGATCGACCAGAGGTTCTTGGGCCGGCCGGTGATGTCGAAGTCGGTGATGCCGGCGCGCCGCATTTCCTCGGCGAGCGGCTCGCGCAGCCGCTCGGTCGTCCGGTCGCGCTCGACGCGCCGCGCCTTGACCTGACGCACCAGCTGTTTGTAGTCGGTGGTCTCGAGGTGTTTAAACGCCAGATCCTCGAGCTCCGCCTTGACGCCCGCCATGCCGAAGCGGTGCGCCAGGGGCGCGTACAACTCCCGCGTCTCGAGCGCGATGCGCCGCCGCTTCTCCTCCGAAAGCGGCTCGAGCGTGCGCATGTTGTGCAACCGGTCGGCGAGCTTGATGATGATTACGCGCGCGTCCTTTGCCACGGACATGAGCAGCTTGCGGTAGTTCTCCGCCTGCTCTTCCGCGGTGGAGCGGAACGTGAGCGTCGCGATCTTGGTGAGGCCGTCGACGAGATCCGCGACCTCGGCTCCGAAGTCGCGCTTGATGTCGTCGATGGTGACGTTCGAATCTTCGACCACGTCGTGCAGCAATGCCGCCGCGATGGTCGTCGTGTCCATCTGCTGCTCGGCGAGGATCGTTGCCACCGCGACGCTGTGGGACACGTAGTCGTCGCCCGAGACGCCCTTCTGGCCGCGGTGCGCCTGGGCGCTCGCGCGGTACGCGCGCGACAGGAGGCCCCAGTCGAGGCGTTCCCGATGGGCCGCCACGGCCTTCGCCAACTCCGGCGCGAGAATCGGCGCCGTCGTCGTCACAACAGCCCTGCCTCCGCGAAGCTCACGTACCGCTCGCCTCCGACGATCACGTGATCGTACACCGGGACGTCCAAGAGACGCCCCGCGTCCACCAGCTGCCGCGTCACCGCCCGGTCGTCCGCCGAGGGCGTCGGATCGGCGCTCGGGTGGTTGTGCACCACGATGATGCCCGCCGCCGCCTCCGCGATGGCCGCCCGGAACACCTCGCGCGGATGGACCAGGGAGCTGTTGAGAATCCCCCGCGTGATCAAGAGGTCCGCCAGGACCTGGCTCTGGCTGCCCAGGGCGAGCACGTGGAACTCCTCGACGGCCAGATCCCGCAGCCGCGGCGCGTAGTAGCGGCGCACATCCCCAGGACCCCGGATCCGCTCAGGGGGCGGCTCGGCCTCCCCTGCCACGCGACGCCCCAGCTCGACCGCCGCAGCGAGCCGCGCCGCCTTGGCACGGCCGACGCCGGGGACCTGGGCCAGCTCGGCCCAAGGGCGAGCCGCAAGCCGGCGCAGGGAGCCTTCGCCCCGAGCCAGCAACTCGCCGGCCACGGTGAGGGCGTCGCGCCCTGCGGTACCTGTTCCTAGGAGAATGGCCAGGAGCTCCTGCCCCGTCAACGCGGCCGGGCCAATGGCCCAGAAACGCTCGCGGGGACGGTCCCGTTCCAGGTGCTCGGAGAGGCGTAAGGGCATGGGCCAACACTATGCGCCTCAACTCGCCGGGGCATACCCCTTTTTACGCCGGACGGCGCCTTCCTCCGAGGCAAGATTGGTGCGATGATGATCTTTGCCACCCCGTGCCTGCCGATCGATCCACGAGGCGACCGCGACTCGACACCAACCTCGTGGAGGACTCATGCGTGCCACATCCGCGGTTCTTGCCCTCACCCTCGCCGCGCTGGGCGCGTGCACGGACCGGGCCCCCGATCCAACGGGCTTCGGGCTTTCTGCATCGCGCAGCGGCGTTCCGTTCGCCTCAGGTCTCGCGAGCCCGGCCTGGCAGGCGAGAGCGGCGAACCTCGTTGCGCAAGCGAATTTCAGCCCGGTTGTTGCAGGGCACGCATATCCAATCCTGGGCGTCGCGCAATACCTGGCCGTACAGCGGGCTGAAGCCGCAGAGGGCGGCGGCGGCCGGGACCAGCTGGAGCTGGATCGCGGCGCGGTCGCAGGCGCGTCGGCGGTCGTGCTGACGTACCTGTTCCCCAGCCAATCTCAGGCGTTGGAGGATTTGGTCGTCGCGCAAGCCGGCGCCGGCCCCGAGGCACAGGAGCCGCACCCCGCCTTCGCGCGCGGCGAAGCGATCGGTCGCGCGGTCGGTGCCGAAATCGTTGCGCGAGCCCAAACGGACGGCTTCAACAGGCCGTTCACGGGGACCATTCCCACGGGCACCGGGCTCTGGATCAGCAACACGACGCCCGCGACGATCGCGGGCGGGCAGCTACCCACTTCGTTGCCCTGGTTCCTGACGTCTGCCGACCAGTTCCGGCCGGGGCCGCCCCCGGCGTTCGGGTCAGCGGCGTTCACAGCGGGGCTCGCCGAAATCCGGCACATCTCCGACACCCGCACGGCCGAGCAGATAGGGATCGCCACCTTCTGGGCGCAAGGCACGGGCACGCGCACCACGCCAGGGTTCTGGATACAGGTCGCGACGGACGGTATCAATCAGCTCGGCTTATCCGAGCGCGACGCGACGCACCTCTACGCGCTGCTGAGCGCCACGATGTTCGACGCGCAACTCGGTTGCTGGGACGCGAAGGAGACATACTGGTTCATTCGACCGTGGCAGGCCGACCCCGCGATCACCGTCGTCGCCACGGTCGGGAAGCCCAACCACCCATCCTATCCGTCGGGGCACAGCTGCGTCTCCTCGTCTGCCGCGGAAGTGCTGAGCACGTTCTTCCCCGAGCAGCGCGCACAGCTGGACGCGATGGTCATCGAGGCGGGGCTGTCGCGCATGTACGGCGGCATCCACTACCGGTTCGACATCGAGGCCGGGCAGACGCTGGGACGCGACGTCGCGCGGTTCACGATCGCGGCAGATGCATCAGGGAATTCGGTTCTGACGCCGCACTAGAAACCGGCCGAAATGTGTAGGGGCAGCATGCTGCGCCCCTACATGATCCACGCTTAGATCCCTGTTCTCTTCACAGCCCCGCCCCGTGGCATTTCTTGAACTTCTTCCCGCTGCCGCAGGGGCACGGATCGTTGCGACCGACGCCGGCATAGGGATTCGCCACCGGCGCGCCGGCGCCGGGCGGTGGCCCGAGCTTCGGCGGTATCGGCCCGGTCGCTGTGTCTGGACTTATCAGGCCCTCCGCGGCTGGCTTGGACGTCGTCATCGGCGGGGGGCGACGCGGCCCGCCTAGAGGTCCCGTCCTCGGCCCGCGCACGCCCGGCCCACCGACATCACCTCCAGGCGGCGGACCGATCTCGATCTGCAGTTTCAGCCACCGCTCCGTGAACGTGGCGTTCAGGTCGTGCATCAGGCCGACGAACATCTCGTAGGCCTCCTGCTTGTACTCGACGAGCGGGTCCTTCTGGCCCCAGGCACGGTAGTAGATGCCCTCCCGCAGCTGGTCCAGATCATACAGATGGTCCTTCCACTTTTCGTCGATGACGCCGAGGGTGATGTGCGATAGCGCTTGCTCGGGCAGGTTCTGAGCGCCGACCTTGGCCTCGACGTCCTTGAGCTGCCGGATCTTGGCTTCGAACGCCGCGCGTCCCGCTTCCTGAGCGGCGCGCGCGAGATCGTCGCGATCCTTGATGACGGTCGGATCGTCTACGCTCGGGATCGTGATCAGGAACTTCTGGAGGAACTCGGTCTCGATGAGCGCCCGATCCCACTGGCCCGGATGGTCGTACTCGGCGACGATGCCGTCGGCCAGGCGCTCCACCGCCTGGTCGATCATGTGCTGCGCTTCGGCCTTCAGCTCTTCGCCGCCTTCGAGCGCGTAGAGGCGGCGGGAGTAGATCACGTCGCGCTGCTTGTTCATCACGTCGTCGAACTGGAGCAGCTTCTTGCGGGCCTGGAAGTTCTGCAGCTCGACGCGCTTCTGCGCCTGGCCGATCGCGGCCGTCACCCACGGGTGGGTGATGACCTCCCCCTCCTCGGCACCGGTGCGGTCCATGATGCGCGCGATGCGGTCGGAGCCGAACAGGCGCATCAGGTCGTCTTCCAACGACATATAGAAGACGCTCTGGCCCGGATCGCCCTGTCGGCCCGAGCGCCCGCGCAGCTGGCGGTCGATGCGCCGCGCCTCGTGCCGCTCGGTGCCGATGATCACGAGGCCGCAGGGCGGATTCTCGTTGCACTTGAGCTCTTTGATCTCGTCGGGTCCCAGATCGGCCTTTTCGACCAGCTGGCCGAACGGCGCCTCGCGCGCCTTGATGCCGCAGACCTGACACTTCTTCACGCCGGCGCCGAGTTTGATGTCGGTCCCACGGCCCGCCATGTTGGTCGCGATCGTGATGGAGCCGGACTGACCGGCGAGCGCCACGATTTCCGCCTCGCGCTGATGGAACTTCGCGTTCAGGACTTCGTGCTTCAGGCCCCGCCGCTTCAGCATCCGCGCCAGCGTCTCCGACACCTCCACGTTGACGGTGCCGACCAGCACCGGCAGGCCCCGCTTGTACTCGCGCTCGATCTCGTCGATGATCGCGTTGTACTTCTCGCGGCGGGTCTTGTACACGAGGTCGTGCTTATCGACGCGCCGCACCGGCCGGTTCGTCGGGATCACCACCACCGCGAGCTTGTAGATGTCGTGGAACTCGGTCTCTTCGGTCTCGGCGGTGCCCGTCATTCCGGCGAGCTTCTCGTACATCCGGAAGTAGTTCTGGATCGTGATCGTGGCGAGGGTCTGACTCTCCTCGCGCACTTGCACGCCCTCCTTGGCCTCGACCGCCTGGTGCAAGCCGTCCGACCAGCGGCGGCCGGGCATCAGCCGCCCGGTGAACTCGTCCACGATGAACACCTGCCCGTCCTGCACGACGTACTCCACGTCCTTCTCGTACAGGGCGTGCGCCTGGAGCAGTTTGTGGATGATGCGCAGGATTTCGCTCTTCGACGCGTACTCCGCCTCGACGGCGCGGCGCCGCTCGAGCTTCTCCGCCGCGGAGAGCTCGTCGTCGCGGTCGATCTCGTGGACCGCGTGCGAGATGTCCGGCACGATGAAGAGGGTCGGATCCTCGGGCGACATCGTTTCGACGCCCTTGTCCGTGAGGTGGACGGCGCGCCCGCGCTCGTCCATCACGAAGTACAGGTCGTCCTCGAGATGCCGCATTTTCTGCTTGGGCGCCGGGAGCTTACGGTCCGCGAGGCGGTCGAGCTCGACGCGCTGTACCAGTTGTTTCACGCCGGTTTCGTTCAAGAGCTTCAGCAGCTTCTTGTTCTTCGGCATGCCCAGCTGGGCCTGATACAGCAGCACCGCGCCGTCGTAGGAGGTCTTCTCGTCGGCGAGCAGCGGTTCGCCCTTGGCGATCAGGTCGTTGACGACCGCCGTCTGCTTCCGCACCAGCTGCACGACCTGGCTGTTGAACTGGGCGTACTTCTCGTCCGATTCGGCGCCGACGGCGCCCGAAATGATGAGCGGCGTCCGCGCTTCGTCGATGAGGATCGAGTCCACCTCGTCGATGATCGCGTACACGTGACGCCGCTGGACGCGTTGCTCCAGCGTGAACACCATGTTGTCGCGGAGGTAGTCGAACCCGAATTCGTTGTTCGTCCCGTACGTGATGTCGCACAGGTAGGCCGCGCGCCGCTCCGGGGTCGACGGCTGCGTATCGTCGATGCACCCGACGGTCAGGCCGAGCCAGGTAAAGAGGTGGCCCATCCACTGCGAGTCGCGGCGGGCGAGATAATTGTTGACGGTGACCAGGTGCGCGCCCCGGCCCGCCAGCGCGTTGAGGTAGAGCGGCAGCGTCGCCACGAGAGTCTTCCCTTCCCCCGTGGCCATCTCGGCGATCTTCCCCTGGTGCAGCACGAGCCCGCCGATCAGCTGCACGTCGTAGGGCACCATGTCCCAGGTCTGCTCGTGCCCGGTCACGACGAGCTTGGATCCGACCAGCCGGCGGCTCGCCTCCCGCACCGTCGCGAACGCCTCGGGGAGCAGCTCGTCGAGGGTGCGCTGCAGCTCGGTCACGAACGCCTTTTCCGCCCGCACGACTTGGTCGCCCAACTCGGCGCGCTCGACGGGGTCGGGGCAGTCGTGCTTCGCCTGCTTGAGCCGCTCGACCTCGGCAGCGAGCGCGCCGGTGCGCTCCGCGATGACCGCCCGGAACTTCGCGGTCTGCGCCTGCAGCTCGCTCTCGGACAAGTCCTTGAGGCGCGCTTCGTGCGTGTGGATCGCGTCGATGATCGGCTGGACGCGCTTCAGCTCGCGGTCGAACCGCGAGCCGAAGAGCTTGGTGAACCAACGATGAGCCATGACTCCCCTAGCGATACAGCCCGCGGGCGGCGATGTACTCGCGCACCGCCTCGGGCACTAGATAGCGAATAGAACGCCCGGCGCGCACCCGCTCGCGCACGTCCGTCGCCGAGAGGGCGATCACGGGCACTTCGATCACGCGCCGGATCAGCGGGTGGCGCGGCACGGCCGCTCCCCCCCCCTCTCCCGGCCGGGCGAACACCACCACGTCGGCGAGCGCAGGCAGGGCCTCGACCTCCCACCATCCCGCAAGGTCCTGCGCCGCATCCGCCCCCAGCAATAACGTGAACCGGTTCCCCGGCTCCCGCTCGCCCAGCGCCCGGAGCGTGCGGACGGTGTACGAGGGCACCGCCAGGTCGAGTTCGACCCGCTCCACTTGGAATCGCGGGTTGTCCCGAACGGCCAGCGCCAGCATGTCAGCGCGCTGCTCCGGCGTGGCCTGGTGCGCCGCCCGCTTGAAGGGCTGCTCGCGGGCCGGCATGAACCGGATCGTCGCCCCGCCCAACGCGTCGGCCGCCGTTTCGGCCACGACCAAGTGTCCCAGATGCACCGGGTCGAAGGAGCCCCCGAACAGGGCGTCCACCCGGGTCAGGAGGACGTGCCCGTCGTGTCGGCCGGGCAGCTCGTGGCGAGACCCGTCGCCTGCGGGTAGAAGCGGTGCAAGTGGGCGCACGTTTCCTGCAGCTCGTCCTTGTATCCAATGGCGCGGTAACTGTCCACGAGGCGTAGCAACGCGTCGGGCGCGAGCGTGGCATCTGGATAGGTGGCGATCACATCCTTGAAGTAGATGATCGCCGAGTCGTACGCCTTCCGCCGCAGGTAAAACATGCCGTTCTTGTAGGTCTTCTCCGCGAACTGGTTCTGCAACCGCCGCACGTGCGGGCGCGCCCGGGCCGCTGCGTCGGTGTCGGGGTAGCGAGCGGTCAGCTCCTGATAGATCGAGAGCGCCGTCTCGCCGTAGGTCGGGTCGAGCTCGGCCCGCCGCCACATGCGGAGGTTGGAGTCGCCGGCGCGGAGCAGCGCCAGCGGCGCGTATTCGCTGGCCGGGAATTCGTCGGCGATCTTGCGGAAGTCGTGGGCGGCCTGCACCCGATCGCCGGTCTGGAAGTAGCACTCCGCCAGATAGTAGCGGGCCACCACCGCCTCGGGTTGGGCCGGCGCGAACTCGAAGTTCAGGCGCTGCAGCACGAGCTGGGCGCGCCGGAAGTCGCCGCGCCGGATCATGGCCAGTGCGTGATCGAGCTCCACCTCCGGCGCGGTCACGGTCTGCACGCGCGGCGCGTTGTGGCAGCCCGCCGCGAGCGTCGCCAGACCGAGGATCCACACCATCCGTCGCATCATTGCGGTTCAGCCTTCCCCAGCGAGTTGATCTTCTCTTGGGCCCGCTGGGCGATGGTATCGCCCGGCGTGCCGCCCACCAACGCCTGCTGATAGCTCTCGAGCGCCCCGGCGACGTCGCCCTGCGACAGGCGCACGTCGCCCAGGCCGAGGAACGCCGCGCGGACGACGTCGGGAGACGCTCCCGGCGCCGTGGCGCGCCGAAACCACCCTTCCGCATCCGCGGGGTGGCCGTGCTCCAATGCCAGCTGGCCCTCGACCAGCGCGCACAGCCCCAGCCCCTCGCGCGCCGACTCGACCACGATCGGGGCACGTTGCCGCCGAATCACGCCCTCGAACACCGGCACGGCGGTGCTGCAATCACGCACGCGCACGAGCGTCATCCCGTACACAAACAGCAGCGAATCAGCGCGTGCCGGATCGGCGCTCGCGGCGGCGGCGACCGGGAGCAACGCGAGCGCCGTCGCGGTGTCGCCGCGGTCCACGGCGTCCAGCGCCGAAAGGGTGGCGTAGCGTCCCAGGGGCCGCGCCGGCGCGATCTCGCGCAGTCCGGAGAGGGCGTTGGCCAACGCCGCGCGATCGTTCGCCCCGAGCGTCGCGCGAACCACCCGCTCCAGCGCGTCCGCGGCCTCGTCGAGGCGCGAGCGGTCGTCGCGGGCGAGGGCGCGGTACGCATCGGCCGCCCCCGCATAGTCCTCGGTGTGCAGGGCCGCGGCGCCGAGCTTGGCGTCGAGCGACGCGCTCCCCGGGTGTGCCTTGATGCCGAGCTGGTACTCCGCCAGGGCGCTGCGATAGTCGCCCGCGGTGTACGCCCGATCGCCGAGCTCTTCGTGATCGGCCGCGCTGCGCGTGCAGGCGCACGTCACGACGAGCAGCGCGGCGGCCAGACGCCTCACGCTTTCTTCTTCTTTCCGTCCCGCGGAGCGGGGGGGACCTTGGACGGCTGCGGGGGCGGCGCTTCGCTGCGTGACAGCATGGCCAGATACGCCTCCACGCGGGGATCCTCCGGCCGGCGCGCGCGGCACGCCTCCCACACGTCACGAGCCGCGAGCCCGTCGCCCGACAAGTAACACGCCAACCCGAGCATCGCCGCCGCGTCGAGGAAGCCCGGCCGCTCGCGCACGATGGTCTCGAACTGGTCGCGGGCATCGAGCGCCCGGCCCGCCTCGAGCAGCAGGCGGCCCAGCTTATACCGCAGATCGTGGAAGGCGGGTCCCAGCTCGAGCGCCTCCTGGTACTGCTCGATCGCCTGTATCAGCCCGCCCGCCTCGAGATAGGCCTGGCCCATCGCGGCGTGCTGGTTCGCCAGCTTGGCGGCGATGTGGGTCGGGAAGCCCGCCCGCTCCCCCGTGTCGATGCGGTGCGCGCGCCGCAGCACCGCGCTCGCCTCCTCCTCGCGACCCAGCTCGTTCAGCACCAACGCGCGGTGAATGAGCGCCTCGACGTAATGCGGGTTGAGCGCCAGCGCGCGGTCCAGCTGCTCGAGCGCCTTCTCGGCCTGTCCCGCCAGGGAGTACGAGAGGCCCAGCAGATGGTGCGCGTCGGCAAAGGCGCGCCCGCTCGCGATGACTTCTTCGAGAAGATGAATCGCGCCGTAGTAGTCCTGCAGCTGGAACCGCTCGTTAGCCTGCGCGACTAGACGTTCGGGACTGACGTCCATGTACCTCCTGGTACCAT
>Ga0137384_10003073_pt1 | contig 13232 bp, 10 predicted proteins | sample SagtaG_2_FD_104922 | JGI IMG/M metagenome (GOLD analysis project Ga0137384, IMG submission 104922) | Vadose zone soil microbial communities from Sagehorn Ranch, Mendocino, California, USA - Sage2_R_60_16 metaG | ecosystem: Environmental > Terrestrial > Soil > Vadose zone | place: USA... | reverse complement strand
TTCGCACCAATTTAGCGCCTCTTGTCCACTTTGGGGGCCTACAGGTCGCTTGCAGTTGTCGGCAAGCTGGAAACTTCTCACGCCTGAGTTCTCCTTCTGCATAGGAAGCAGGCAGTTTGCCCCCAAAGTGGACAAGAGGCATTGAAGGGGAGGAGAGGTGCCGATGTGCGGGAACTTCTGTTGATACATTTGCGTCATTACTGTGGAGTGAATTGTAGGGGAAATATAAGATTTCAAAAACCGGTAGCGCTCAAAGAGGAGTTGAATATGCAGACAAATGAGATAGATACAGCAGGTTCGCAGGGAGCACCACCGCCTGCCGGTCCCCGCAAACGCCATGCGTGGGTAGCGGGCGTGGGCGCGTTCCTCGTCGTCTTACTGGTCATTGGGGCCAGTATCGTGGTATTCGCTGTAGTGGGTCAACGCCATAGCAGCACGCAAACGCCTCCCACCGGGCAATGGCAACAAGTCCAGCAGGGGTACCTGTTCCTCTCGCTAGAGGCAGCGCCCAGCAATCCATCGGTCTTGTACGCGTGCGCTACAAAGTCTGCCGTCGTTTCCAACCAGGATGGTCCTGGCACAGTCACCATCTTGCGCAGCGCCGATTTTGGCGGCCATTGGCAGGATATTGGCGGGCATCTGCTGACCGGTGATGCTTGCGAGCTTGCCATCAATCCCGCCAACAGCAACGAAATCTACACCGTCAGCATCTCAAATACCTCGCAGCTCTCGGCCACACTTAAGCATAGCACCGATGGCGGACAGACATGGGAAACTATTGTGCCAGGCCTGATCGTGCCTGGTAGCGCCACGAAGGTACCCTGGTTCGTGCAGCAATTGCGCGTTGAGGGCAAAAGCCTGTACGGTATACAGTGGCTCGTGCCTCTTCCAAAGGAATTGCCATCTCCTCCGCCAATCGCTAAAAGCTTGCCGCGCCTGGTGACAAGCTCTGACGGCGGACATACCTGGAGTGTCATTGACAACCAGTTCTCTACTCAAGTGCTGGGCTCGCAGCGCTACGTTCTCGACCCTGCTCATCCAGGGACCATTTATGAACTGGTTGGAAAACCCTGGTTCCCCGTCGAGAGTACCCAACCGCAGAACCCAATACCCGGTTTTGCCATCGATCAAGCGCTGTACAAGACTACCGACAACGGCGCGAACTGGCATCTGCTTTTGCATTCTCTGCCCTTTGGGTCGCAACTGCAAATCGCCAGCAACAATCCGCAAATTCTCTACGTCGGCGGAACGCCTGGACCGCTTCCATTGGTGGTGCCAAGCGGTCAACCGCAGCAATCGCTACCCAACGATCCTATTGGTTTCTTCCAGCTGCGAGTCAGCCGGGACGGAGGCGCAACCTGGAAGCAGGCGACCAGGGCACCTGGCCAGTCCAGCATCCAGAACTGGTTTGTCAGTGCCGATGGACATGTCTATGCCTCGCCAACTATGACCTATAGTGTGCCTGGAGGACAGGGAACCGCCGTCCCTGGGACGGCGGTACCACCAATCCGGCCTACAATTGTCATAACTCCGCCTGCTGTTACCCAGCCTGTTGGAACTCCACCTTTGGGCGGAACACCGTTAAACGGGTCGGTCAATAGCGTGCCACCCTCGTATCCCGATGTACAGCCGTCCCTGGCGTTCATATTGAGTTACGATCCCGCCAGCGATAGTTGGAGTCAGGTGACAATGCCTCCTACCAATGGACAATTGGTACAGGTTACGCCAGTTGATGCTAGCGGCGGTGCTGCTTTGTGGTTTGTGGGCTATCCCAATAACCAATTCGCTTTGTACAGGTATGTGGTGTAGTCTTTGGGACGAGGGCGACCGCAAGGGTCCCCACCCCTGAACAGTCAGGACAAAACTCATTGCCAGCGATGTGGGCTTTGGGACGAGGGCGACCGCAAGGGTCTCCACCCCGCGTCCACACCGCCCCCGCCCTTACAATGACTACGGATGGTTATCCGTGCCATCGCGTGGCGTATTGCTGGGTGATGTCGAGGTACTGGGTTCCGTAGGTTATGCTCGGTTCGATCATGGCGCCCTCAAACCATTCGTTGAAGGTGGTGATGGTGACCCAGTCGGGGTTGCTTGAGAGGGCGCCGTTCCAGCTCATGCGATATGTTGCGCCGTTGTTGCGTGGCACAGTATATGTTCCTTTGCGTCCAGGTACCTTTGTATCGTTATAGCCCGGCAGGACTCCTGCTGCCCAGATTTTCTGTGTGTGGTGTGCCTGGTTAAAGGCGTTGATCTTCGCGCGGAAACCCTGGTCGACCGCGGCGATGTTGTTATGCAAAATTCCCCAGTAGGCTGCGCTGAAGAGGTGCAGCCCGTCGAACACGTTCAGCAGGCTGGTATCTACGCCCTCTGCCGACCAGATGGTGGCGTTATGGGGATCGACCTGGCTGCGTACCGCCTGCCACAGTGCGAGCGTGCGCCCGTTTCCCAGCGGGTTCCAGAAAAAGATCACCGGCTTGCCATGCCAGTGGAAAAAGTATTTGCTATTGGCGTAGGTAGTGAGGATGTAACGAAGCTGCCGGACGATGCTGTTGAGACCCCGTAGCGCGGGCGCGTCGCTTTCAAAGTAGATGGTCGAGGCAAAGTGTGTGCCTGTGGTCTGCTCTAGTGTTGCGGCGTGTGCCAGTACCCTGGCAAAATTGGTATCGGTTTTATCTCCTTGACCCCACCATGAACTGATGAAGCCGGTAATACCCGCGTGCGCTGCCCACCGCACCTGGCGATCAATCGTCGCATTATCGCTGGAGTCATATCGAATGGTGGGTAGATCGGACATGGTGCAGAGGCACCACGTCGATGGCGTGTACCAGGAGTAATAAAATGCCAGTACGGGGCGATTCGGGTTGATTGTTGAAGACGGGAGCGGAATGGAGACCGGATGTAAAGCGGTGGGTGTGCTTCGCTGTCCTTGTGTACTGTCTGAGCGCGCAGCACTTGATACGAAGCAATGTTGACACGACGAATAGGTGCCAGGCCCGTCGGCATGGGTCTCAGAGTTTCCTATGCCAAAAAGCATGATCAGTAGAAGCAATGGGATCCATAGCAGTTTCGCCAGAGATGTGGGGATAGTGCGAGCGCGCTCCATCATCAGACTCCTTCCAGGAAATAGACAAATTGTCACTGTGTCATAGTACACTAATGTATATAATCGTGAAATTTGGCGGGAGATACATAGGAAAATGGTCATATACAAAAAGGACACCTGAGCCACTCAATGGCTCAGGTGTCCTTTTTTAGGGAGCCGGGTACTATTATCCCGTGTATCCAAGTACGTCGGTGCCGCCGGGGTCGCCGAAGTAGTTGAAGTATAGCGGGCGCTCGGCTACCACGGTTCCTGTATGGCCCATGACCTGGATATCCATTGAGACCTCGTAGCCGATGTAGCTGGGGTTGGTGGGATAGGCGCTTGCCAGCGGTACCACCAGGTTGTTGATAAACACGGTGCTGCGGCTCTGCGGCGGCAATTGCAGTTGCTCCTGCACGATGGTGTTATCGGCAAACAGCGTTACCGCGACGGTCTCTGCCGAGGTAGTCGGGTTCTGTAGGGTGAGGTATTCGTTGAAGCTACCCAGGGTGTAGCCCTCGGCAAAGGTGTAGACGGTGTGGCTGGATGGACCGGCCTCGCCCACGACATCGGTTCCACCTGAGATGAATTGCGGCCCGTAGTGGAAGTACATCAGGCGCTCTGCCACTATCGAGGGGGTGCTGCTATAGACCTCCGCCGAGACTGAGCTGGTGGGGGTGCAGTTGCAGCCGCTTACGGGGTGCTTGTAGGCGTTGTTTACGTCGAAGTAGTTCTGGCTGAAAGCTCCCACCGTCACCGGCACGGTCTGCACGGTGCCGTTGGTGTATTCTAGCTTCACATCTACCTGAGCGTTGGTGTTGGTGAAATTCGCCAGCACCAGGTACTCCTGGAAATTGGTGCCGGTGCCGGTATAGCCTTCGGCGAAGAGCCAGTCGCTGCCTGTGTTTGGCCCGAGTGTGGTCGCCCCTATTGCGGATGCCGCGCCGCTCGTCCAGCCGCCAGCCGTCGAGACATAGTCGTTAAAGTACATGGGCCGCTCTACGACGATGCCGATATCGGATGTGACCTTGATGGCGAATTGCGAGTGTACGCGGGGGATGCCAGTTCCGCGCTGCAATGGCCCGACGTTTACCATATCGCTTTCCACGGCGTTGCCGTTGCTGTAGTACGTGACCTGCACGTGGGCGGTACTGGTCGAGCTGGGATTGAGAATGGTGATAAAGGTGCTATTGGTAGTCGGCCCTGCCAGGCGACTATCGCCCTCGGCAAAGTAGAACAACGTAGTGGTGGCGTTGGTTGCGCCCATCACATCGGTGCCGCTCTTGATGCCGTGAAAGTTGAAGTACATCGGACGTTCCGCTACGATGGGCACGGCAGGCGTGGATTGCGTCGCTACCGACTGCACGATGGCCGAGATGGCCTGCTGCGGCGCAATGGTCGAGACGCCGAGGTCGGCATTGACGCTGATAGTAAAACGCGTGCTGGGCAGCACGGTGTGTTGTTTGACTACCGCGGAATGATTCTGGAAGAGATAGGTGACATTGACGGTAGCGGTGTTGACCGGGTCGGGGTTGAGCAAGGTCAGGTACTCGGTGAAACCGCCGCCGACGCTGCCCTCCGCGAAGTACCAGGTGGTGTTGGCGGGCGAGGTGCGCGCGCTGGTCTGGGCTTTAGCCAGCGTTTCCAGGTCGCTTGCCAGTGGCAGCGCGTTATAACTTCCCAGCCCGGTTGCCATATCGTAATCCGCTGTTGCCGGGTATTCGTTATTACCGTCGCCCGTCGTGTAATTATTGCCGGTCTTCACGTCATGAAAATCGTTGGTGTAACTGGTCGATGAGGCGTTCTGGTCGATGGAGTAGAGCAGCGGGTTGATGAACCCAAGGTTGAAGTTCCCGTCGTGCAGCGACTTCTGGTTGGCAAGCGCGATCATGGCCGCCCACATGGGAGCCCCCGCCGAGGTACCCCCAACCGGAATCAAGGGCGCATTTGTACTACACCCTGCCGCCGATATGGTGCAGTACACGAGGTAGCCCAGATTGGGGTCGGCATTGAGCGAGACATCCGGCACTTCGCGGCAGTAACTTCCCATGGCTGCGCCGCAGGGTACGCCAGAGCTAAAGGTGGGATTGATGGCACTCGGAACCTGCTGCCAGGTGGGCATGGACCAGAGGCTGCTCACACCACCCCCGCCCGCGTGCTTGCCATCATTCCAGGCCACCTCGGAGCCATACGTGCTGCCGGAGACGAGGCTCAGAGATGTACCACCGACGCCCGTCACATAGGGTTGCGATGCTGGATCGTCTACGCTGGGTGTGGTGGGGGTTGTTTGGCCGCAATCATTGCTGCCGGAGTCGCCGGAAGCCGCGAAAATGCTCTGACCCTGCGCGGCGGCCACCATGAACAGGGTATTCTCCTGGGTATACACAGCCTGGGAGAAGCCGCTTGATTCACAACTTCCCCAACTCGTGCTGACCACCGGCACCGCGTCACTGATGATCCGACTCCAGTCAGCCAGGTAGCCGACGGCATTGTTGGCGGCCTCGTACACTTTCAGCCCTGCCAGTTTGGGGGCCGCGCTCAGCACGAGTTCCATGTCCAGTTCGACTTCAATTGCCCCTGCACCCGGCGCACTGCCTGTGCCACCATTGACGAGGATGCGGCTGATGGGAACGGAGGAACCTCCATAGCAAGCTATATAGCTCGTGATGTCGGCCTGCGCATAGTCATCGAGTTCGAGCAGCCCGACCATTTGCCCTTCGCCATGAAAGCCCGCACTGTAGAGCGAAGTAAGATTGTATGCCGAAGCAGTCTGGCTGGGGACATAGTAGTTATAATTTGGGCCTGGCTGCTGGGCAAGACAATTGACGTTATGAGAGCTGGTGGTCGTAATATGTTTGGTCGAGAGCACAGGAGGATGCGAGAACTGGCGCGCCGTGTCCAGGCCAATGATGCTTGAAATCACCGGCGCGAGGTACGCGGGAACGCTGGGGTCGCTGCCCGGCGCGTAAAAAATCCTGCCATTGGGTGCGCGATAATTGTTGATCTGTATATGAAATGCCTGTTCGGTCTGCCCGATGGTTCCCTTGAAACCTATGGTCAGGTGCTGCGAGTAGGTCGAGGTTTCGCTGAAGCCCGCCTGCTGCATATACGCAATCAGCGCGGACTGACTGGCAGGCGCGGGAGCATACGCCCTGGCGATCTGCGCGGGGGTGAGGTAGCGATGTGCCGTCGTGGAATGTGGGTGCGACATCGTATCCACATAGTTTTTGAGCGATTGCTGGTTTCTCAACTGGAACCCGACCAACAGCTGCACCGGCGTATTGGGATCGGTTGGTCCCTGTAACGTACTTCTTTTAACCAGGCCTGGCACATGTCCATGCAGTTGTACCAGGCTGCTCGCCTGCGCATCTTTCGAGTGCCCAAAAGGGAAAAGGCGATAAGTAACGAACGTTCCTAAAAGCAGTACACAAAGCAGAGGAATAGCAAACAATAGTTGCACCCGGCGCGGAGTGCGCGTACGTCTCCCACGTACATAAAATCGCTCGGCGGCCATAGATGTGTCTCCTGATTCAAATAGATTTGCGAATTGTTGGTACATAGATATACTTCAAGCCATCTGTCCCGGCTCCCAAACGTATTGACGTATGGCTGAATGCTAGATAACATCGTCCACTGGGGGTAGGACTTTACCTGGGCAAGAGCGGGCCGAATTATGGCAGGGCAAGCCCAGGCCGAACTATGGCAGCGCGATTACAGCCAGCAAAATGCAGGACAATATCGCATGCCAGGACAGGGGAAGCAGGCCGAATTATGCCAGGGCAGGGGCAAGCTCGAATTCTGGCAGGGCAGGGGCAAGCCCAGCCCGTACCCTATACGAAGGGCGATTCCTGGTGCTTTGTAAAATGTTGTTGAGTCGAACGTGGACATAGGATGTAGAGGCGCGATGTATGGTTATTTCAAGGAGAGCGGCATGTACTATTCCGTCGCTATTGCTGGTATACTACTAACATGGCCTGTTGGGGTAAGCAAAGAGAAATTTCCACAGTCAGGAGGGCTGCAAGGACTGGTCTATAGGCAGCCCGCTAACAAGCCGATAGGACTGGAAAGAGCGCATGCCAGCATGAAAACACGCAAGCCAGGCGATGCTCAACCCATCGATGGAACCTCATGTCCTGATGATGCGAGTGTTCTAGATTTTGGCATGCTCTACGAGAAATTTCGCCGACCGATTCACTCCTATTTATATCGTTTGCTGGGCAGCCAGGAAGACGCGGACGACCTTACGCAAGAAGTATTTACTCGGGCTTATATTGCCTGGAATGACCTGTATGATCGCGACAATCTTTCACCCTGGCTCTATCGCATTGCCACCAATTTATGCGTCGATCATCTACGACGGCGCAAGCGTATTTCCTGGTGGCCGTTGACGCGCGGCAAGCACAACGAGCATGCTGGCGAGGGCCGGCTAGACGATGATGCATCCTATTTGCCATCGAATAGCGGTGGAATCCCGGAGGTTGGTGAGCGGGAACACATCCGGCGCGCCCTGGCCAATATGCCACGCGATTATGCTATCGTGCTTGTGCTGAGCGCGGCCCAGGGAGTTCCATACCAGGAAATAGCAGCCATCGTAGGTATCTCGCCGAATGCCGCCGCCACCCGCATTTCACGGGCGAAGCGCATGTTTGCAGAAGTGTATCAACGCATGAATGATGCAGGTCCTGGAGAACAGGAGTGATGACAATGGATAACAGCAATTTGCCACCATTACCCAGGGCAGGGGAGGTTGGTCCCGAGGTGTGCGCAGTTGTGCGCCTATACCTTGCGGTCATCGATGATCTTACAGCAGAACAGGTAGAATTGCTATCCGAACATGTCGTCGCCTGCGCTGCCTGCGGCGAAGAATTTTCGATGCTGGAACGCGCCACCCACCTGGTTGGCAGTTTCGTCGGCACCGCTCCGTCGCCGCGGGTTGACGCTGCCGTTCAAGCTATGATGGCTGCGCAGCCAGGGAACAGAACTCCGGTTGCCATGCGCCGCTCTACGCAGGGGCGCAGCGTCCCGCGTCGTCGTACTGCCTGGATTTTTGGTGAACTGGTCGCGGCGGCGGCCATCGTGCTGGCGCTCTTTACTTCAGCGCACTTCTTTGGACTCTTCGGAAATGCAGGGCCCCAATCGGCATTTGCTTTACCCAGCACTCTCTCCTGGAGCCAGTACGTCGTATTCCATACTGAGAACCGTATCGGGACGCATGGTGAACTCTACCAGGTGGAGACCTATCACGACCTCGGCACAGACGCTATGCATGTCGAGACGACGATGGACAGCCAGGTCGATGTAGTGGTGGTGAGCGACAACCACGAAATGCTTGGTATGGATATGATCCATCATGTCGCGCAAATGGGTACGGACTCGTGGATGGTCGATGACTCCTTGTTCGACCTTACGCAACTGCGTCACGATATACAGACGCATAACGCCGTTTACCTGGATACCGACTCCTTCAAAGGCCAGGAAGTCTACCGCATTCGCTGGAAAGATGGTCTCGTCTTGCTGCTCGATATGCAGTATCGCCCGGTCAACGTCCTGCGGGGAGCTGTAGGCCCCGGCACAGGCGCACCTATCTACACGACTCTCAAACTGATGCCTTCCTCACAAGTGTCATCCTCCATGTGGGATATGAGTGTGCCCCAGGGGTTTCAGATGGGCCAGTTGCCTGAGAAACCGTAACTTCCAGGCATCAACCGAAGCTGGGAAGCGATGATCCCGTAGGGGCGAGGGAGGACGATGAGGGGTTGGGAGGGCCTTTATGGTCGCCCGCGGGGTGGGAATGGGTGATCGTGTTCCCCCAAGATTGGAGCCAGATGAACAGGACGCGGGCGACCATAAAGGCCCTCCCAGCCCCACGTCCGCCGCTCTCGCCCCTACGGATGTTGATGGGCTTGGTCTTCGGTTGATACCTGGTGGGCGACCGCGGGGGTCGCTCTGGAAGATGTCTCATTTGACCCACGTGGCTGTGAGAGGATACAATTAAAGGAGAAGCATTCCACAATGATGTGGAGCAGGGGCTAACGTTTATCGCCCCAAAGGAGAACAAACACATGGCAGAACAAACAGCCGTTGTCGTCGGGGCGGTACGCACGGCGACCGGAAAATTTCTTGGTGGTCTATCCAGTTTTACAGCGCCTCAATTGGGGGCGATCGTCATTAAAGAGGCGGTACGTCGTTCGGGGATTGCGCCGAACACGATAGATGAAGTAATCATGGGCAATGTCGTCTCGGCAGGGGTAGGGCAGGCTCCTGCGCGCCAGGCTGCCCTTCATGCTGATCTGCCCGTCGATATCCCCGCCTTTACCGTGAACAAGGTCTGTGGCTCAGGACTCAAGGCTGTCATGCTTGCGGCCCAGGCCATTCGAGCTGGCGATGCCCAGGCATTTGTGGCCGGTGGGATGGAGAGCATGTCTAATGCACCCTACCTGTTGACCCAGGCGCGCACCGGATATCGCCTGGGCGACGCCAAAATGATCGACGCTGTGGTGCATGATGGACTGTGGTGCGCCTTTGAAAATATTCACATGGGCAGCGAAGCCGAAATCATTGCCGAAAAGTTCGGTGTGACGCGTGAAGAGCAAGACCAGTACTCGTTTCAAAGCCATCAACGCGCCGCCGCCGCTACCACAGCAGGACGTTTTAAAGATGAGATCATTCCTATAGAAGTCAAGCAGAAGAAAGGCGTTCTAGTCGTAGATACGGATGAACCAATTCGTGGCGATACTTCGATGGACGTGCTGGCCAAACTCATGCCCGTCTTCCAGCAGGGCGGCACGGTCACGGCGGGCAACGCTCCCGGCTTGAGCGATGGAGCCTCGGCCACCGTCGTCACAGAACGCGAGTTTGCGAAGGCGCAGGGTTTGCCCGTGCTGGCACGCATCACGGGCTATGCCTCAGCCGCCATCACGCCCCGCTACATCTTCGCCGCGCCGACACGCGCCGTCCACCGGCTGTTAGAGCGTACCGGCCTCAGGATCGGCGACTTTGACCTGATCGAGGTGAACGAGGCTTTTGCCGCGCAGACCCTGGCCAACGGCAAAGAACTGGACTGGGATTGGTCGCGCGTCAATGTCAACGGCGGAGCCATTGCCCTGGGTCATCCCATCGGCTCCAGCGGCTCTCGCGTCCTGACAACGCTCATCTATGAATTGCGCCGACGCGGTGGTGGTCGTGGATTGGCGACGCTCTGTCTCGGTGGTGGTGGGGCTGTGGCTATGTCGGTGGAAGTTTCGTAGGGATGAGGGACGTATCCTATGCCGCTCCCAGGGCAGGAGACCAGGTGATCAATCCGTAGGGTGTTGGTGGGCGACCGCGGAGGTCGCCCTGGCGATATGTCACAGTCCCTACTTTGTTTTTGGGAGTTTGCTCATGGTTCTCAGGCAACGGGTGCAGATGTTTACGTTGCGTGTGACGCCGTTAATTTCAAGACGACGTTTGTGTACATTGAGTACGAAGCGGCGGCGCGTACGCTTCTGCGAGAAATTCGAATGATTGCCGTGCAATGGCTTCCGTTCACATATTTCACAACGACCTGACATTTTCTATTGTCCTCTCTATTCCAGGTTTTCCAGGGCTGTGGCTCTGACCCGCCCTGGGCGCTTTCCCTTGATTATCCTTGCTGATTTTGCTATACTGCAAATGTTTCTCAGACCAATAGCCACACAAGCTGTGGTGATACACGAGACACCATTGTGTATGCCATGCGAGTATATCATGACATCACTTGTTTTGGCAATAGCAAAAAGAAAAAGAAGATATGCGTATGCCACGAACACCTGCGATCCAGCCACAACATGGGTCGCGCCCCCTGGGTAAGATCGAAGTCCTGCCCAACGCTATACACACCATTGCTGTGCAGGCCATCAGCGAATGCTACGGCGTCGTCGGCATCACCGCTCCACGCTTGCATAATGGGCAGCCGGTCATGCTGGAGCCAGGGCACCTCAACCAGGGAGTACAGCTACGCATCGTCAATGATCAAATCATTCTCGATGTGTATGTGGCGCTAGAATACGGGCTGCGAATCTCGGAGATCGCGCAAAATATCATGAGCAGTGTCAAATTCTCGATTGAAAAGATGCTGGGCGTTCCTGTTGGGCAGGTCAACGTAAACGTTCAAGGATTGAGCCATAGCGTAGGGACCGATTGATTGGGTCCGCGTAACATATGGCACCAATCCGTCCTGCCATCAGCCAGACGTGCTGCGTGCCCGTGCTGCGCACTCATACACAACGCAAGGAGAAGGATTAATTTCCACGATGCAGGAACCACTATCACGCGTCACTACTTCCGTAGGACCCCAGCGACAACGACGCATCAGCGTCTTTGATGGGCAAGACCTGAAGAAAGCCATGATGGCGGGCGCTGCATGGTTAGTCGAACACCGCGACGCCATTAACGCGCTCAATGTCTTCCCTGTGCCCGATGGTGATACCGGCTCTAACATGTCGGCAACCATGCAAGCTGCAATTCGTGACATCGCTCAGAGCGAAGACACCTCGGCTGGCGTCATCTCCGCCAAATTATCGCGCGGCGCATTGCTGGGTGCACGTGGCAATTCCGGGGTCATTCTCTCGCAGATACTACGCGGGCTGGCCCAGGGCCTTGATAAGAAACAAACCTTTACCGCGCATGACCTGGCCGTTGCTTTGCAAGCCGCGCACCAGCTCGCTTATCGCGCCGTTCTCAAACCCGTCGAGGGCACCATCCTTACCGTCATCCGCGAGACGGCTGAAGCCGCGCAGATCAGCGCAGGTCGAGGAGATGACCTGGTGAGCCTCGTACAGGACATCGTGATGGCCGCGCGTCAATCAGTTGCTCGCACTCCCGACCTTCTTCCTACGCTCAAGCAGGCGGGCGTCGTCGATGCAGGCGGACAGGGATTGTGTACCATCCTGGAAGGAGTCTGGCGTTACGTGCGTGGAGAGGCAGCGCAGGGAGCAGCCCCGGTGGTCACAGCAGATACAATGGGTATCGCGCGGGCGGGGGAACCCGCCGTCAAAAAGGGGCGCGTCACCATTGAAGAAGAATTTGGGTACGAAGTCGTTTTCCTGCTGCGTGGGGAGCGTCTCGACGTTGAGGCCATTCGTCAACGCATTATCGATATGGGTGGCGTCTCCACCGTCGTAGCGGGCGATGAGAAAATGCTCAAAGTCCACACCCACACAGAATCGCCCGGCAAAATTCTTGATTACGGTGTTAGCCTGGGCAGCCTGCTCGATATCAATATAGAGAACCTCCAGGAACAAAGCCTCACTTACGCCGCGGAGAGCGAGGCCGAACACGCGCAAGAGGATGCCCAGGCCGCCACACAGCAGATCGCCACCGTGGCTGTCGTCTCCGGCGAGGGCTTTGCGCAGGTCTTTCAAGGACTGGGAGTCGGTTCCATCGTACCGGGCGGCCAGACTATGAACCCCAGCACCGAAGAGTTACTCGCCGCGGTCGATTCCGTGCCGGCACAACAGGTCATCCTCCTGCCGAATAACAGCAACGTTATCTTGAGCGCGCGCCAGGTCCTCACCTTATCAAGCAAACAAGTCTACATCGTTCCAACCGATACCATGCCGCAGGGCATCGCCGCCCTCCTGCGCTTTAATTTCGCTGCCGATTTCGATACCAATTGTCAGGCCATGACCGAGGCGGCTACTACCATCCATACAGCAGAGATCACCACCGCCGTGCGCAGCGTCCAGATTGGAGGAGTGCGCGTGCGCGAAGGTGATTATATTGGCCTGGTCGATGGCAACCTCAACATCGCGGGACGCGATATGCAGCGTGTCATTCGCGAAACCCTTGAGCATATGGGCATCGAAAACTGCGAAATTGTCACCCTCTATTTTGGCGAGGATGTCACCGAACAGGAGGCAGAAGATACCGCCAGGCGTATCAAAGAACGTTACTCGCAACTTGAGATCGAGGTCGTAGACGGGGGACAACCCCACTACGCCTATATTTTGTCAGCAGAATAACGCCTTGCAGTTGGATGACTGCGAAGCAGTAGAGGCCACCCTGCCTGGGGGGCAGGTAATAGCCTCGTTTCCAACTGTCTAAGATCAGTTAATAAAGAGGTCTTATTATGAACGTTCGTATCGTTACGGATAGCACCGCAGACATTCCAAAGGAGCAGGCCGACGCCCTC
>Ga0137384_10003072_pt1 | contig 13234 bp, 9 predicted proteins | sample SagtaG_2_FD_104922 | JGI IMG/M metagenome (GOLD analysis project Ga0137384, IMG submission 104922) | Vadose zone soil microbial communities from Sagehorn Ranch, Mendocino, California, USA - Sage2_R_60_16 metaG | ecosystem: Environmental > Terrestrial > Soil > Vadose zone | place: USA: California... | reverse complement strand
GCCGTTGACCCCTTTCCCTTCGTTCCGGCGATCAACGTGGAGGTATAACTTTGCTGTGGGTTACCCAACTGCTTCAACAACGCCGCCTCACGCCGCAAATTTTCTTCAGGATTGCGCGTATATGGCCCGCCACGCTCAAAATTGCTTAAACTGTATAAATATGCTAACGCTTCCTGGTAATTCATAAGCTTACCTGTCGCGAAGTCCGTACAACCGCATCACTCATTTTCACCACACGCATCATCTCATGTACATCATGTACACGCACAATATCTGCACCCTGTGCAATACCGAGAGCGACGGTCGCGGCTGTGCCTTCAACCCGCTCGGAAGGAGGTAGGTTGCCCAAGACCAGTCCAATCGTCGATTTGCGTGATGTCCCTAACAAAAGCGGACGTCCCAGAGCCCGCAATTCCCCCAGCCGATGTAGCAAGGTCAAATTTTCGTCCGGCGTTGTCCCAAAACCAATGCCTGGATCAATAATCAAGTGTTCCCATGCTACTCCGGCACCTAGGGCCAAGTCTATGCTCGCCGCCAAGAAGCGTAGCACATCGCTTACAATCTCATGCTTCTGATACCCACGCATATTTGCCATAAGTACTATCGGCACGCGCCGTTCGCTCACCAAGGCTGCCATATCTGGGTCCTTATGTAAGCCCCAGATATCATTCACCATGCATGCACCCGCATCAAGTGCTTGCCGTGCTACCTCAGCCTTATATGTATCAATCGAGATGATTACCTCTGGGGGGAGTGTAGCAAATAATGCCTGGATAACGGGTAGCACCCGCGCCAACTCCTGCTTCAATGAAACAGGAAGCGCATGCGGACGCGTCGATTCTCCGCCTACATCGATCATTGTCGCCCCTTCGCGCACAAATGCCTGCGCCTGTGCAACGGCCCGTTCAACAATTACCTCTTGTGGGAGTGACTCAACCGCCAGCCCATCTCCCGCAAACGAATCGGGGGTGACGTTGATAATACCCATCACATAGGTTCGCTGGCCCCAATCCAAACGATGATGCGCCCAAGTTGTTGGCGATAAATTTGCTGGCATAAACAGATATTCCCCTTCACAAAAAAGAACCTCACCCCCATCATATCCTCTAGATTGCAGCAATGCAAACACCTATGCTATACTAGCCCTGAGAGCGGATTTTAAATCTTCACAAAAGACGCTCCTTTTTCACACTCAAACGGGGAAGTCGCAGACCTATGCAAGATACTAGGGAAATTAAACAGCGTCGAAAAAATATTAATGCTGCACGCCGTTGTCATGAATGCTCGGAAGAAGCTCTTGGGCGTTGCCCAGACTGTCATCATAGTTTTTGCCAGGAACATTTTCCTAAGCAGCAACACTCTCCTTGCGCCGAAAAGCAAATGAGAATGGCCCAAACCCAGGTTTGCTATGTATGTAATGTACAAACGTATCCTGATCAGTGGTCTACCTCGCGAACCTCACACTTCATTGACCAGTACCGTTGCAAAGGGTGTGGTCGCCACATCTGCGACGAACTGCATACACAGCGCAAAATCGACGACGTCTATATTGTTCGTGAAGGTCTTCGGGGACACCGCTACCAGTACACGACGCGCTATTGTGACCTGTGCTCCCCTCTTTACCGTGTTGGGGGCATCAAAGGGCTGGCTCGCTGGGTTGTCATCATCGGTACCGCCGCGGTTACTATCTTTTTCTATCTACACCATTAAGTACGTTATATACAAGGAAGGAAGCACAGAGTGCCCACATGGCCCTATCACCTACCATACAACCAGCACTACTGCGTCACCAAGCTGCAATAATGTCCGCACTGCATCAGGTAGTTTACACTGCCATCAAGACCGCCACAGCTTCTGGCGCACCAGACCTGACATCTTTCTATGGGCAGATGCAATATCATCTAGGTTGGGTCGATGCGGATCTCACTCCAACGACCAGCAATCCCGGCAAGCTCTTGCGTCCTACCCTGCTCCTGCTCGCCTATGAGGTGGCGGGCGCAGCTGGCCTGGACACATCCGACGCCGACTATCTACGCCGCGCCCTGCCAGCTGCTGCCGCTATTGAACTCACGCATAACTTTACGCTCATTCATGACGACATTGAAGATAGTGATGCCGAACGTCGCCACCGTTCCACCCTCTGGAAGCTATGGGGCGTTCCCCAGGCCATCAACACTGGAGATGGCCTGTATGCATTGGCTCGTTTGACCCTCTGGGGCGTCTTGAAGGAGGGTGTAGATGGCCTAACTGCTGTCCGGCTTGGAGCAGCTCTTGACCACGCCTGCCTCATGCTTTCTGAAGGGCAATATCTGGATATCAGCTTCGAGCAATCGCTGCATATTTCTGTTGCGAGCTATGTTAACATGATCCGTCGCAAAACGGCTGCCCTCATGAGTTGTGCCGCCGAAATGGGTGCTTTACTAGGGACCTGTGACTCCCAAACCATTGATCGTCTACGCAACTTTGGGAATGCTATGGGCATCGCCTTTCAGGTCCGTGACGATTTGCTCGGCGTCTGGGCCAGCACCGCCGAACTTGGCAAAACACCCGCCGGGGACATCTACCGCCGCAAGAAAAGCTTACCCATCCTGCATGCCTTGGAATACGCCACTCCCGACGATCAGCACGTTTTACGAGACATCTATCAGCAGAAAACACCTGTCACAAGTGAACAAGTGAGCCAGGTGCTGGCTATCCTTGAACGCACCGAAACTCAAGCCTATTGCCGTGCCTTCCTCGCCGAACAGTGCCACGTAGCATACTCGGCTCTCAGAAGTGTCCCTCGCCTCTCGAATGTAGTATCTACCCGCGCTCTCGACGATATGCACACGCTGGTCTATTTCGTGGAAGAAGCTGCTCAAGGATAGGAAAAGGCAAGCAGTTTAGCAGTTTGACAACATTTGACTATTCACTTCATAATAACAAAAGAGACTTTTTACTTAAGGCAAGGTTCAAAGAGAGGCAATCTGGTTTGACAATGATTGCCTCGTGTGAGCAGAGAAGTATCAAGTTCATTTGAACCTTGCCTAATAAATGAGGTGAGGGATCACAGCTATGTCACGACCTATCTACATTATTGGACATAAAAGTTCAGACCTGGACTCGGTGGCTTCCGCTTATGCCTATGCACGCCTGTTACAATTACAAGGCGAAAATCAGGCTGTTGCCGCACGTAACGGGGAACTGAAACCAGAGATTCGCTTTGTACTTGAGCGTTACCAGGTAGAGCCGCCAGAGGTTCTTGATGACGTTTATCTCCAGGTGCGTGATGTCATGCGCCGTGGTATCACTTGTGCATACATAGATCAACCTCTGCTGGAAGCCGGACAGCTCCTGCAGGAGCATAACCGTCGTTCAATGCCGGTCATCGACGCAGATAACAAAGTCCATGGAGTTATCGCCGTTGAAGACCTTGCCAAGCTCTTTTTTAACGATCTCGATCCACGCTCGGTCAACCGCGTGCAGCTTCACCGCGACAATATCGTGAGTGTCCTCAAAGGGCGCGTGTTGGTAGAGGGGCAACGCAAACTGGGTAACCGTGTCCTCGTCGGGGCAATGCAAGCGGAGAGCATGGCCGATTACATTGAGCCAGGCTGTTTAGTCGTATTGGGAGATCGCGAAGATGCTCAACTCACAGCTATTGAGCACGGAGCCGCCGCATTAGTAATTACAGGTGATCTGCTGGTTTCATCACGCACCCTGGCTGCCGCAAAAAAACAAGGTGTCCTCGTCATCAGCACGCCTCATCATACTTTTACCGTCGTGCGCCTGATCAATCTGAGCATTAGCGTTCAGGATATAATGTATCGCGATTTTGATTACTGCCATCCCGAAGAGCAAATGAGCGAGGTACAGCGTAAGCTTGCACGTCGTCGTTCTCTACCAGTCGTGGATGCTGAAGGCAAACTCGTAGGCTATCTTTCACGTACTGACCTGCTCAATGCTCGCCCTAAAAGAGTGGTGCTGGTCGATCATAATGAGCAATCCCAAGCGGTCGATGGTATCGACGAAGCTGAACTGCTCGGCATTATCGATCATCACCGTATTGCCGATGTACATACAAACAAACCGATTATGTTCCGTGCCGACCCCGTTGGCTGTACAGGCACGATCATCACCGGTTTGTATCATGAAGCAGGCATAGACATCCCCCGTGAGGTGGCCGGTCTACTTCTCGCCGGGTTGCTCTACGATACCCTCATCTTGCGTTCCCCCACCTGCACGCCACGCGACGAGCGTGTTGCCGATGAATTAGCTCGCATTACCGGCGAAGATATCGAGCGATATGGCCAAGAAATTTTCGCCGCCGCCGCCGCTGACCTGAATGCACGATCGGCCACAGAACTGCTTACCTCCGACTTCAAAGAATTCTCTGTAGGCAATACTAAATTTGCTGTTGGTACCGTTGAAACCGCCAGTCCAGCCACTATCGAGAAGCGGACTGATGAACTACTCTCAACTATGCAACAGCTCAGTAAGCAACGCGGCTACAGTTGCTTCCTCTTCATGATTGTCGATATCATTAACATGCGATGCACGCTCCTCATCTGGGGCGGTGAAGAGGCCGTCTCCCAAGTCTTCGGTACACCGCTACAAGCTGACGGTCATACAATTGTCGTTGATGGGCTTGTCTCACGCAAGAAACAACTTGTTCCACAACTGAACCGTATTCAGGCCACCATGCAGGAAAGCTCCTGAGGGTTGTAAACATCTCGCGGTTTTCAGCATGTCTGATACATTTGGGCGGACAATATCACAAAGATATCACATAAGCATGCGTTGTAACACCTGTTCGGTAGAGAGGGACAATTTGACCATCAGAAGCAGATAATCGACTGTGTCTTTGTTACGAAAATTACTTGTCAGAAGACAAACACTATGTTAAACTAGAGTGTAGCTTCCATACCTCTCGTGAGGAATCTGTACCTCGTATACCATTTGGTTTCTTGATGAGGCCAACATTTGGAGCGGTCAATGCTGACACGCTTATTTATCTTGTACCTTTAAGGAGGGCATTTCTTGTCGTGAGTAACTATATCTGGGTTCCTATTATTGTAGGGCTTCTCACGGTGGCCTTTGCGGGCTATCTTGCGAACTTTGTCCTACGCAAAGACACGGGCACACCTGCAATGCAAAAAGTGGCGAACGCTATTTTCGCAGGTGCTATGGCCTTTCTCAACCGGCAGTATCGTACAATCGCCATTCTTGCCATTTTTGCCGCCATCATTGTAGCCATCGTACTGGCCGCACTTGGGCAAGGTGATCTCTCAGCAAGGCTCAGCCTAGCATGGCATACCGCCGTCGCCTTTTTGATCGGCGCACTCTGCTCTGGCATCTCTGGCTTCATCGGTATGTACGTGGCGGTAAAATCGAACAGCCGTACCGCCAGTGCCGCAACCCGTAGCCTTGGTGAAGCCCTCATGGTCTCACTGCGTGGTGGTGCTGTCTCAGGTTTCCTGGTGGTTGCACTCTCTCTTCTGGGCGTATCGCTGGTCTTCACCGCCTATGGTGGTCTCACACATCCTGAACTGGCCCCTTCGCTCATCGTCGGCTTTGGCTTCGGTGCTAGCTTTGTCGCCCTTTTTGCACAGCTTGGCGGCGGTATCTACACCAAAGCAGCCGATGTCGGTGCTGACCTCGTCGGTAAAATAGAAGCCAACATCCCTGAAGATGATCCCCGCAATCCCGCCGTCATTGCAGACCTCGTGGGTGACAACGTTGGTGACTGCGCCGGTCGTGGTGCTGACCTCTTCGAGTCCACAGCAGCAGAAAACATCGGTGCCATGATTCTTGGTGTGGCACTTTTTCTTGTGACAAAGAATGTTAGCTGGATTCTCTTCCCATTGGTCGTACGCGCCTTCGGTCTCATTGCTTCCGCAGTCGGCTTGCTTTATATCCGTCCATCGGTCGTCACTGAGCCTGACAAAGCCGCCGGTAAAGACCCAGGTGAAATCGCCATGCACCAGCTGAGCATTGGCTATATCATTACCTGTGCCCTCTCTGTGATCGGTGTTTTCCTGGGTAGCTACCTCCTGCTGAACGGTAGCGGTGTTACAGGAAATTACGGCATTGATCCCTGGGTGTGGTTTGGCTTGGCAGGTACTGTCGGTATCCTTCTGAGCATTGCCTTCGTATACATTACACAGTACTACACCGCCGGCACATGGCGTCCAGTACGTGAAATCGCAGCCGCAACGCTGACTGGTCCAGCCACAACGATCATCACAGGTATCGCTGTTGCGTTTGAGTGTGTTGCTCTGCCTGTACTGGCTATCTGTGGTGCTCTGTATCTCTCTTTTTTCCTGGGTAGCCAGGTCCAGGTACACATTCCTCACGAATTAGCCGGAAGCATCTCTAGTGTAATCAACATCGGTGGTATCTTCGGTACTGCCGTTGCCACGATGGGTATGTTGATGAGCTGTGCATATATTCTCGCCATGGACACCTTCGGCCCCATCACCGACAACGCTGGTGGTATCACTGAGATGGGGGGTCAGGCCGAGTCTGTGCGCGATATCACTGATGCACTTGACGGCGTCGGCAACACCACAAAGGCGTTGACCAAGGGTTACGGTATCGGTTCCGCTGCTCTGGCAGCCTTCCTACTCTTTAGTGCTTACCTGGATGTCCTCTTCTCCTATAAGCACAATCCCGCAGTCTACCGCGTCGATCTGGCCGATATCTCCGTCTTCATTGCAGCCCTGATCGGTATCACGCTGATCTTCTTCTTCAGTGCTCTGGCAATCCGCGCCGTTGGTGCTGCCGCCAAGCGTATGATCGAAGAGGTACGCCGCCAGTTCCGTGCGGAGCCAAAGATTATGGCCGAAAATCCGGCAGATCGTGTTGATCCTGACTATGCTCGCTGCGTAGATATCAGTACTCGTGGCGCACTACGAGCTATGGTTCTCCCTGGTATTGTGGCTGTGTTCACCCCCATCCTCGTTGGCGTTATCCTTGGTCCACAAGCCGAGGCTGGTATGCTGATGGTAGGTACCATGGGTGGCATCGTCCTCGCCCTCTTCCTCAACAATGGTGGTGGTGCCTGGGACAATGCCAAGAAGTACATCGAAGCTGGCTACCTGCGTGTCAACGAAGCTGGTGAAATGGTTGATCGCCTCGATCCCAAAGGTGAAGTTCGGGGCAAGAAGTCCGAGCCACACAAAGCTAGTGTTGTTGGCGATACCGTTGGCGATCCCTTCAAGGATACTGCTGGCCCATCGCTCCACGTCCTGATCAAGTTGCTCAGCACGATCACGCTGGTGCTGGCTCCTTTGTACGTGTTTTTGCACCCATAGGTTCCTAACAAGCATATAACCAGAAAAAAGCACTCTATCCATTTAAGGATGGGGTGCTTTTATGTAAATGTATTTCTTGGGGGAAGATTATGCATGACACATGCTTCAAACAGAAGGTAGGTATCACATCCCTAACATATATCCTGGTGATATGTATCCTGCTCACAGGATGCACTATCAATGTGCTACCCAATAGCTCCAACCAACCTTCCTGCTCAAATCCTTGCACAATTGGCTCAGGTGCCCAGAACGTCCAGGTGTTCGTTGAGCCAGAGGCAGGTGAGCAGCCCATTCTCAGTGCTATACAGTCTGCCAAAAAGTCTATCTGGCTAGAAATGTATCTTTTGACCGATCGCAATGTACTTCGCGCCCTGGAAGAAGCAGCTAATCGGGGTATCGATGTACGTGTTATGCTGGAGCCACATCCCTTTGGTGGCGGCAGTTCACCGGCACGCACGCTGGATCAGCTGAATGCTGCGGGGGTCAAAGCACAGCCAAGCAGCCCTGCTTTCTCCTTAACCCATGAAAAGGGTATGATTATAGATGGCACAACTGTATATATCATGACCTCAAATTTCACTCGTTCGGCCCTCGGCGGTAGCAGTGGGAGCAATGGCATCAGTAACCGAGAATATGACATCATCGACGGCAATTCAGTAGATGTTGCAGCTATAACAGCCATCTTTGAGGCCGATTGGAACCATTCTACTGCTGCATTTAATGACCCCAACCTCGTTGTTAGCCCTGTCAACTCCCGTAATGCCTTTCTCACACTCATCAACAGTACTCATAGTACACTGCTGCTTGAAACAGAAGAAATGAACGATACGGTTATCGAACAGGCCCTGATCAATGAGGCTCAACACGGTATTCACGTGCAGGTCATTCTGCCAGCGCCTCGAGGCTCCTCAACAGACACAAATAGTCGGGGTATGGCTACTCTTCGGCAAGGGGGCGTGCAGGTACGCGAAGATGCTCGGTTCTATATGCATGCTAAAATGATCGTCGTCGATGGGCAAAGAGCGTTTGTTGGCTCGGAAAACATCTCAGCGCAATCTCTTGACCACAACCGCGAACTGGGCCTTCTTGTGGCTGATGCAGGTGTCTTACAGACACTCCAACAGACATTTCAAGGGGATTGGGCAGACTCGCATTAAGCGTGGTACGATAACAACAAAACACATAGGGAGGAGCCTTGATGGTTACAGAAATTGCTATCTTTACTGCTGTAACAGGCAAAGAAAGCGAACTGGGCAAAGCGATTCTTCGCGGTCTGGACGTGATTCGCCAGCACCCAGGATGCGTCTCGGCACGCGTAGAACGTTGTATAGAAAACCCCAGGCAGTATATGCTTATCAACGTCTGGACGTCCCTTCAAGCGCACTTGCAGGATTTTCGTGGTGGTGCACTCTACCCTGAATGGCGCAGCCACATCAACGGTTTATTTGAGGAAAATCCTACTGTTTTCCATTACGAACCTTTTTAGGATGAGCATGGATGAGGTAGCAGGGTCGGGGCAAGCCCAACCCCTACAAACGCGAGGACATGGGCTTGCCCCGACCTTGCTCTCTCTGACACTTGCTCCCTGCACAAATCGTACATGCACCTGATATAATAGATTTCCGTACTAGGAATTGCTAGGCAGAATATACTATACAGCAAAAACTCTTTTAGGAGCCTTCTTGGAATATTGTCAAGTACCTCCACCGTGAGGTGTCACGGTGGGGGCTTGGAAGCCCGACTTCCAGGCCCAAGACTTGAGCAGACTCAGGTTTGAAACACAACCTACGTTCGGAGCGAATGCGGCACGACCGATGTCAATAGGTACGTCTGGATGCTTCACCAGTCCAGACCCCTACGGGGCAGAGTTAAGAAGGGGTAGAGGGTGAACCCGGTGCTCTGTCCAACAAACCGCTCCCGAACCTTGTCGAGGTGAGCATTACCTGGGCAACCAGAGGCCCGCCAGGGCACAAAAGCAAAGGAAGCAACCCATGTCAAAAGTCTTTGTCCTCGATACCGAGCAGCAACCGCTGACCCCGGTGCATCCGGGGCGAGCACGCCTGCTCCTCAAAGCGGGGAAGGCCGCTGTCTACAGGAGGTACCCGTTCACCCTGATTCTGAAGCACCACGTTGAGCAGCCTGCGCCTGCACCACTGCGTCTCAAAATTGATCCTGGAGCCAAGACCACCGGGCTCGCGCTCGTGGATGATGTGACCGGCGAAGTGGTCTGGGCGGCGGAACTGACCCATCGGGGAGCCGAGATCAAGAAAGCATTGGACAAACGTCGGAGCGTGCGCCAGGGCCGACGCTCCCGCCGGACAAGATACCGGGCACCCCGCTTCAACAACCGCAGACGCCGAGCGGGTTGGCTCCCCCCGTCGCTACTGAGTAGGGTGGCCAACATCCTGACCTGGGTGGCCCGCCTCTGCCGCCTTGCCCACATTACCGCCCTTTCTCAGGAACTGGTGCGCTTCGATTTGCACAACCTGGAGAACCTTGAAATAGCTGGCATCGCCTATCAGCAAGGTACCCTTTTTGGATACGAAATCCGTGAGTACCTCCTCGCCAAGTGGAAGAGGACATGCGCCTACTGTGGAGCGCAGAACGTTCCCTTGCAGGTGGAGCACATCGTGTCCCGAGCACAGGACGGTACGAATCGGGTGTCGAATCTGGCCCTGGCCTGCCAAGCCTGTAACTTGAAAAAGGGGACACAGGATATCCAGGAATTTTTGAGCCACGATGAGAAGCGGCTGGCTCGCCTCCTGGCGCAGGCCAAAGCCCCGCTCAAAGATGCCACCGCTGTCAACGTGACGCGATGGGAACTCAACAGGCGTCTGCGGGCGACGGGACTCTCCCTGGAAACCGGCTCGGGTGGTCGGACCAAGTACAACCGGGTGAGCCGGGGTTTGCCCAAAACGCACTGGGTGGATGCGGCCTGCATTGGAGCCTCGACGCCAGAGGGCCTGCGAACCTCGGACGTGTTCCCTTTGCTGATCGAAGCCGAGGGGCGTGGCAGACGCAAGATGTGCAACACCAACGCTCTGGGCTTTCCGACCGGCCACCGCAAGAGGCGCAGGCGCTACTTTGGCTGCCAGACGGGCGATATGGTGCGAGCGGTGGTACCCTCACGCTTCAAGTGCGCGGGAACGCATGTGGGGCGGGTAGCGGTCAAAGCAGCCGGGACATTTACCATCGCCACCAAGCATGGGAAAGTCACTGATGTTCCACACCGCTATTGCCGACCTCTGCATCGTAGCGATGGGTATGCCTATCATCAAGGGACGAGGATTTCCCCACCCCCAACCAGCCCGAAAGGAGCACCTGTTTCCGCCCCTGCTTAGAGGGCGGAGGTTCCCACAGGCCGATATTCATGGAGAAATACGCACAACAACAATCAGCAGAACAGAATAAACAGTCAGATGCAACTACAGCCCCATCGTTAGCACAAATGGGTTCCAGTGCTGAAGAGCAACTGGCCGCTCACGTTGCCCAGCTCCGCCACCAGATCGAAGAGGCCAACTATCAATATTACGTTCAAGATAATCCTCTCATAACCGATGCGGAATATGACCAGTTGATGCGCGAGCTTCTGAAGATTGAGGAAGAGCATCCAGAGCTACAATCGCCTGACTCACCTACACAACGGGTGGGTGCTGGTCCAGTACAGGATGTCCAACAGCGTCACCATCCTGTACCTATGCTCAGTCTTGCTAATGCACGTAACGAAGAAGAGTTACGTGCATGGCACAAACGCGCTCAAAATATTTTGCCGAACGCTACTTTTGAATATGTGTGCGAACTGAAAATTGATGGGCTGGCCATGGCTCTGACGTATGAGCAGGGCAAACTTACCATCGGTGCTTCACGTGGCGATGGTATGACCGGTGAAGACTGGACGCCCAATGTGCGCACAATCCACACCATTCCACAGAAGCTGCGCGGCGACAAGATACCCGATAAGGTTGAGGTACGTGGCGAAATCTATATGTCCACCAAAAGCTTTGAAAAGCTTAATGAACAGATGCAGAATGAGAAGCTCTTCGCCAATCCGCGCAATGCTGCCGCCGGTTCATTGCGCCAGAAAGATGCACGCATTACTGCGACCCGCCACCTGAACTTCTTCGCTTACCAGATCGGCTATATTCAAGGCATGGACTTCCATACTCAATGGGAAGCTTTGCAGTTGATACGCGATTGGGGTTTTCCTGTTAACCCGCATATTCAACTCGCTCGAAGCCTCGATGAGGTTCTTGACTACTGTAAAAAATGGGAAAACGAACGTTTTAACCTCCCCTATGAGATCGACGGTGTTGTCATCAAGATTAACGACCTTGCTCAACAGCAGGAGTTGGGGACGGTCGCACACGATCCGCGTTGGGCCATCGCCTTCAAATATCCACCGACGCAGGTTGCCACGCAATTGCTCGATATTCGGGTCAATATTGGACGTACCGGTTCGGTCAATCCGTGGGCTGTGCTGGAACCGGTCAATATTCGTGGGGTCACCGTCTCGCGTGCGGCTCTGCATAACGAAGGCGATATCCAGCGCAAAGACCTGCGCATTGGTGATTGGGTACTGGTGCAACGGGCAGGTGAGGTGATCCCTCAGGTCGTCAAACCTATCATCGAGCGGCGTACCGGCAAAGAGGTGGTCTATCACTTGCCAGAACGCTGTCCACTGTGCGATACGCCCATCATACGCATCCCCAACCAGGCGATGGCCTACTGCCCCAACGAGGATTGCCCTTCGCGCAACCTCGAAAGCCTCATCCACTTTGTCTCCAAAGGAGCTATGGATATCGACACGATCGGGGAGAAAATGTGTGAGCAGCTACTCAGTGCCGGTTATGTACAAAACGTGGCCGATTTCTACAGTCTGACCCGCGATCAATTGCTGGCTCTAGAGGGTATCAAGGACAAGAGTGCTGACAAGATGCTGGCGGCTATCGAGGCCAGCAAAAAGCGGTCCCTCGCCCGGCTCCTTTTTGGTCTCAATATTCGTTATGTGGGTGAGAAGACTGCTCAGATTATCGCTAGTGCCTTCGGTAGTATGGATAAGTTACTTACGGCCAAAGAGGAAGATATTGTGGGCATTCCTGGCATTGGCCCCATCATTGGGCAGAGCGTCTACAACTGGCTGCAAGTGCCCAGGAACCGCGAACTGATCGAACGTTTGAAAGAGGCAGGGGTCAATATGCAGGAAGAGCAAACGGCAGCTGCAACAGGCCCACTTTCTGGCCAGACTTTCCTGCTGACCGGACGCCTCAGCAGCATGACTCGCCCTGCCGCCGAAGAGGCCATTATGAAATTGGGTGGCAAAATCGCTTCTGGTGTCAGCAAATCCCTGAATCATCTGATTGTCGGTGAAGATGCCGGTTCTAAGCTGGCGAAAGCCCAGAAGGCCGGTGTGCCTGTACATGATGAGCAGTGGTTGCTAGATTTGCTGAAGGAATTATCCAATCAGACCGCTTCCTGATATGCTATACTTACCCTATTGCGATGGTTAGTAGTTGTCTAACATTAGAGCTTCTTCGGAAAACCTGATGGCAAGCTGAGCCGGTGTGGCAAGCCTGACCCCCACAAGGGGGGTCACTACATTAACCCGATGGCAAGCTGAGCAGGTGTGGCGAGCCTGACCCCCACAAGGGGGGTCACTACATGTCGTACTCACGCTCTGAGAGGTTTCCGAATAAGCTTTTAATGCTTCTTGGAGGATAGTCTTTATGCCTGTCTCTGTTACCAACTCCAAACTTATCTATGATGCTCTCAAAGCCTGCGACATCAAGATCATGTCGGCACTGCCGGAAACATGGCTCGTTCACCTCATACGTATGGCTGATGAAGACCCCGATATGACCCTTGTGCGTATCGCCAAAGAGGAAGAGGCCATTGGCATCTCGGCAGGCGCACACCTGGCAGGCGTCAACTCTGCCCTTTTG
>Ga0137384_10003069_pt1 | contig 13239 bp, 9 predicted proteins | sample SagtaG_2_FD_104922 | JGI IMG/M metagenome (GOLD analysis project Ga0137384, IMG submission 104922) | Vadose zone soil microbial communities from Sagehorn Ranch, Mendocino, California, USA - Sage2_R_60_16 metaG | ecosystem: Environmental > Terrestrial > Soil > Vadose zone | place: USA: California... | reverse complement strand
AGCCTGATGCCACGTGTCCGGTGCGGGCGCCATAAGCAGTTGGCCATCGCTGATTTCGTAGCGCTGGTCGTCGTCGAGCTTATAATACTCCTCGTAGGTCCAGCGCTTGCCTGACTTTTCCACAACTACTGCCACGCTGGAATTCTAGCGCAACACCGAGGCAAAACCAACTGAGAATTTCCATGCCGCCACGGGGAGTCCTGTGATGCAGACAATCCTGTCTGCGCTCTGCCTTTAGGTTTTGGGCAGACAGGATTGTCTGCGTCATGCCACCGTCACGATGAACACGCAATGGCGCCTCGAATTCCGCGTCGCCCTGACCGGCACGAACGCCTGAACGCCTCACCAAGTTCCGAGAGGACTAAAGGTCCCGGTCTTGTTTCTCGGCTGGACATTTATCGAGACCACCAGCGGCCAACGCGGGCGTGCGGGACTCCAGAATCCAGCCGCTCCGGCAGAAAATCCTGACTTCCGCCGATTATCGCTGTACGCTAGAGTGTGCCGGGTAGTGTCTTTTATTTTCTGAGGCACAATGCAGCGAGTCTTCGTGCGAGACAAAATTTGGCGAGTTGAAGATGCAACACCCGTCGATGGCGACCGGCAGTTGTTCAGCCTGTTTGATCCCCAGGGCGGCGAAACGTTGAAAGTGCTCAGCCCGCCGGAAGCCGTTCAACCCCTCCCCGACACATCTCCTGTCTTCGAGCAACGCACAATTACGCCCTGGCACGGATGGCTCCTGGATCATCAAGTCGTGCGCGCTGCGTCGTTGAAGGACGAGGGGGAGTTTGCGGCGTTCCATTCAGGCCGGATTTCACCCGAACCATATCAATTCGCTCCGGTGGAGAAGTTGCTCCAGCTCCCGCGTCCGTGTTTGCTCATTGCCGATGATGTCGGCCTGGGAAAGACCATTGAAGCTGGAATTTGCTACCTTGAATTGCTTGCGCGTGGCCGCGGTAGGCGAATGCTCCTCATCGTGCCTCCTGGACTGATTCTGCAATGGCAGGATGAAATGTTGGAAAAGTTCGGGCTGACTTTTGAAGCTGTCGAGAACACGGCCTCATTGGACCTATTGCAGACACGGCTTTCCGAAGGCATCAAGCCGTGGGTGTTTTTCAACCGGGTAATCACGTCCGTCGAATTCCTGAAGAAAAGCGAAATCTTGCGCAGCGCACTCGCCCCACGATGGGATGTCATCGTGGTGGACGAAGCACACTACCTGGCGGAATCAGGCACGCCTCGAAATCCCTATACGACGGCCCGGGCCAGACTCGGGCAACAGCTCCGCGATTCTTGCGACGCGCTCATGCTGCTCACTGCGACACCCCACAATGGTTACAGCCACAGCTTCCGTTCCCTGCTGGAAATTGTTGAGCCGACCGACGCAACCTTTGGGGGCGAACGAGAAGTCATCGAACGCCGCATTTCGCGCAACATGATTCGCCGGCTCAAAAGCCAAATCTACAAAACTGCGGAGGGCGGAAAGCGTGTACCGGCGTTCATGCCACGCGAGCCGGTGAAGCAACTGGGCGTGAGCAACCTGCGGGCCGCCGAGAAGGCGATTTTCACCAAAGTCTCCGGCTACTGTGCCAGGACGGCCGCCGCCGCTGCTGGTGAAGATGACAGCGAGTTGGTCAACTTTGCGATGCAGATCATCAAAAAGCGACTGCTGTCCAGTCGGGCCGCTCTCACAGAAACAGTGAACAACCGATTGAACGCACTCGCCAGCCGCCAGCCAGCCGAAGAACCGCCGTCGCGTACGGAAGTCCGCGAGCTTCAAGGTGACCTGCCGTTGAGCGAAGCGACGTACGAACGCATCGCGGGCCGTGTGTTACGCTCTGCTCTTCCCAAAGAGGCCAAGCGTCGCGAGGTTGAGAGACGCAAGGTGCAGGAAATCCGTCCAGCCTCCTATGCGTTTCTGCAACAACGAGTTGCGGATTGGAAGACGGAGAGATAGCCATATATTGCATTTTAATAAATGCAATATTATATTGCAATTCTTGCAAAAGTGGTGTATAGTTCCCCCATCGTGCATGAGATTCCCACCATAGCGGTGGATGCAACGGGCGAGAAAGGTTGCGGTATTAACAACCGCTTCCGGATTCTTCTCGCTCGATGGCGGCGGCATCAAAGGTCTGTTTTCCGCAAGCCGGCATGTTTCGTGAACATTTACCACGGGCCCTTCTGGGCCGCGCGTGGCATAGGGGTCGCCGCTGGAGACAAGCGTAATTTGAATTTCGAATACATCATCACCGCCACCGAATCCCCACCTGACGATTTGAAGGAGAAACCCTGGCTCCTTGATCCCGTGTTAAACGCGGTGGAGGCAAAGGGAAGACTGCTGGGGGTTGACCTGTAAACAGGGGTGCAAAAGATGCCTGCTAACTACAATTGGTCTCTAATACAAAGTGGCGAAGCGTTTCAATCACTGGTGAACACGCTGCTGCTATTCGAATTCCCCGGGACTCGGGTCTTTGGCAGAGCGGGCAAAGATTCGGGACAGGACGCTCGTTCCGCGGATAACGAAACGGTTTACCAGTATAAGCATCACTCGGACTCGTCATTCGCAAAGACCCTAAGCGATGCCAACAACGAACTGACGAAGATTTCAGAGTACAGGCAGCCGACCGATACACGTTACGGTCATTGGCAGCATGCGCAGGAATGGGTGCTCGTAACAAACCTCCCGGTCAATCCGAATGACATGGCGCGCTGGGACAAGGAGGTTGTCCCCGACTTCTCCAACATCGGCCTGAAAGCAGCGCTATGGAGTTCGGAGAAACTCGAAGCTCTGTTGACTAAATATCCTCATGTCGCGGAGGCTTTTTTTGAGGGCCAAAACCGCTGTTTTCTATCTGTTGGCGAAGCGTACGAGTTCACAAAGGCCGATGAAATCGGCGACAGCGGCTTAAGGGTAGCGCTGCTGGGTCGCGATGCTGAGCTGAACAACGTGGATGCGTTCTTCCGGGGCACGAAGAAGGTGCTCTGGATGCACGGACCAGGAGGAATTGGTAAATCTCGACTGCTTCTTGAAATCGGGACTAAAGCAGAGACGGCGGGTAAACAGGTTCTTTGGGCTGTCGAGGCCACGATGAGCAGGAGCACACAGTGGTTCTCGGCAGTGAATTACAGCCTCCCCACCGTGCTGCTTCTGGATGAGCCGCAAGACCCTGACCTCATCCGGGCCGTAGCGGAGCAGGTCAGAACGCCTAATTCGCAAATGCACGGCTGGAAGGTCATCATCGCGGTGAGATCGCCGAACGACCCGGTACTTAAAGCCGTGACAGGCCTTCCGGCAAACATGAGAGAGGAGCCGTTGGTCCTCGCGGCGTTGACTCTGGAAATGTCTAAACAGCTTGCATTGGAGCTGATTACGACAAGCACATTGTCAGGTCTGCAGCCCCAGCAGAAAGAAAATATCGCTGAACATCTGTCCCGTTTGGGAGATCGATTTCCAATCTGGATCGCGATGGCTGTGAACGTGCTCGCCAAACACGGGAATCTTTCCAATTTGCCACGCGATGCGAATGATATCGCCAGGAAATACGTCGATGAGGTCATCGAGCGAAACACCTCGCGGACTTGCACACAGCAACAGCTTCAAGAGCTCCTGAGGTGGGTGGCGATTTACGAGGAACTCGATATCGAGGACGCATCATTGGTGCTGTTCGTTTCCAAACAGGCAGTTTTCGCAGATGAAAGCAGGTTTCTGGAATGCTTGAACTCTTTGGTGGCACGCAAATTTGTAGTGCGTCGCGGCGTCAACCAGCGCCTCTACTCCATAAAGCCAGACGTTGTGCGCGAATTTGTTGTGAGGGATTGGCTGACGTGGAGCGTCGACAACAAGACGGAAGCTACTCCAGCCGCAAAGAACCTGGTGGCGCTTATGATCAGCGGGGTCGAGGAAAAGCCGCTACCAAGAGTTCAGTCCCTCGTCAAAGGGCTGGCCAAAACGGAGTTTTCCACCAGCCTGCAGGGCACAAAGCTGGAGTTATTATCACCACTTGTCAGCGAACTAAAGCGAATCGCAGCGGAAGGCACTGTCCTCGAGCAGCATGGAATTCTGACATTCATAGGTAGCTTCGATTTCGCGCGGCTCGGGGATGTTTTGGAGATCCTGCGAACCGTCCGGCTAAATGAAAGACCTGCCCAAGAATACTCAGACTTTTTCGGGCACAAGCACGAAGTGACCCACAAGACTGTCGTGGCGGAACTGGCTTGGCCATTGTTCAATGCTGCTCGGTACGCACGCACGCAAGCGAAACGCGCGGCCGTTTTGGAGGAGATGATGGCGCTCTCCATTTGTGAGGCGAACATTCCGGATCTTTTCCGGAACGACGGGAAGCGTGCTGATGCATTAATTCCGAGGATTATATCTGGCGAAAACGACTGGTATCCGGGCTTCAAAAGCACCGCGCGCGAAAAGGCGATGGCACTTCTCGCCAGACTGCGGGATCCTAGCGGATTAGACCAGCCTACCCTTAACGTCGTAAGGGTTTTGTGCGGCCCGTTTCTCTCCATCGAACAGGAACGCACCTCGTACAAGCAGCATACTATTACGGTTACTAGGTGGTTCATCACATTGAATTCTCCAGACGGTGTGAACCGGAGCAGAATGCGCGCGCTGATACGGGAAACCGTAGAGACCGATTCTACGCCAGAAAGGTGTCGTCTGCTTTGTTGGACACTTTTGTCGTCGGCTCACTCAAGTGCCAATCGTGCCCTACTCGGCAAAGGGAACGATATTTCCCCGCAATACATTTCCGAGATTAAAGGCGACCTTAAGTCGGATTTGAGCTGGGCTTTGGGAGTCCTACGCGCAAGAACGCTGGCGATCGCAGAAGTTCGCGCCGCTCGTGAACTCTGGGAATGGCATTACAAGTTTGAAGGGGACGAGGAGCTCAAAAAGCTCGCTTCTGAGTGCGAGGAGTATTATCAGCGGCACCCATTAGCTGAAGCGTTTCACGTTTTTTTCAGCTTTGAGTTGTACGAAGAAGTTGCGAAAAAGGCAGCTGAGGTTGGAGAACAAATGGGAACCACGGGGACCCGCCAAGCAATTCGTGACTTTTTACAGCAGGCGCAAGAGTTTGCTCCGGCGCGAACAGACTTCGGGAATATCTTGCCGGTAGCGGAACACGCAGCCTCGCACTGGGACGCAAATAGCGAATTGCCCGCGTTCACACATATGGCGCTGGCCTCGCAGGCCGAAGGGCTCGAGTTCGCGTTTGCCGTCTCTATGTTGAATCGCAGATTACGAATGCTTCGCGAATCAAACCGGTCGGAGGCATTAAACTCGGAATTGTACAGCGCCATTCAGGCAACCCCCACCCCCGAAGCCAAAGCCAGGTTGCTTTCGAGCCTTTATTCGCGTCCGCACCCGCTGCTTACCGGTATCCTTACCGTCACCGATCTTGAGTTCGCGGCTGCCCAAATGGACGCGGTTGGATCCGTTCTGAAGCCATGGATTAAATGTCAGGTTTTGGCCGGCATGCACCATACAAACTGGGGCAAAGCCAAATCACTATGTGATGAGACCTACAGAACCGCAGCAGAGGAGGATAGGCTCACTTGCTTTGCCGCGTTACTCGACGCGCTGCACTTCCTGGATCTTTTCCGAAACGATCATCCAATGCTCGCCATCAAGAAAACCCATTTTGACTGGTTGCTGGATCTGATGGTTACGTTGCAAGACCTCGACAAAATCGGGGAATATCGACAGCACGAGCTCGAGCAACTCGTGGGAAGATTTGGACGAAGAGATTTGGCTTGGTTCCTCGCTGTCCTCAATGCTCGGATTCATACAGCAGAAGCGAAAGGGCAAAGTGAAACAGAATCTTTCAAGCTCGTGCCCACCCGGCACAGGCTCACGATGTATGTGCACGAGGTATCACCCGCAGCAACGCCATCTGATTCGGTTCTTCAGCAGGTAAATACGATTCTCGGATACACTATAAGAAAGGACATGCTGGGTTATATTTTACCTCAATATGCTGCAGACCTGGACCCACACGGCGCGGTAATCCCTCGATTGGTCGCATCGCGCATCAAGTCTTTGAATCCGAAGGATAAGGATTCAATCTGGATCTGGGCGAGGTTTGCTGGTTATTACGGATTTAACTCACCGCCCTGGAAACAGCTCGCCAAAGCGTCAGTAACAGCATCGAGCGGTTTGCCACCTAGAGACAAACGCTCAGTGTTCGTGGTGCTGTTGCCGCAAGAGATAAAGTCTTCCAACTACCCGGCAGGCGAAATGGATCCACGGTGGGAGCAAGAGCTGCTCGCCCGTAAACGTGAGATGCAGGAGGAGACGGATCCTGATCTGGTTCAATTCAGACAATGGCATTTGGCCATGGCCCAAGCTGATTTCGACCAAGCCTTGGGCCAGTACAAAGAGGAGAACGAACAGTGAACACGAGGAATCTAAAGACAGCAATTGAACAAGCCTGCAGCGATCTCGTGTGGATTAATGAAGCGGTCGCGAGAATCGGCTCTGCTGGAACCTTGTCGCGCGCGAGCAACGATTTCTTCCAAATGAGCCCACACCTTGCGACTCAACTTGAGCACGCAGAGGGGCTCCTCCTTGTCCGAGATGCAGCCCTAGCGGCTCTGCTGGCGTTCCCAAAACAGTGCTCAACCGCTTCGCCTGGCCTGTTTCTCTACAATGGGTTGGATGTGACATTCAAACTTGGTCGTTATCTGCTGTTCCAAAACTACGCAGTAACCACTTGGGCGCTGTACGACAGCCTTGCAAAGGTCGCTGGACTGCTATGCTGCAATGACGAGTTTTCGAAAAACCCACAGAAGCCCGTTAAACTGTATGAGGACTTTCTTCAGGGAAAGAATTGCGTTGGTGCGAGGGTCCGAGACCATTTGAAGGGGGCGTACGGTTGGCCAATAGCCGTGAGCTACAAAATCCGAAATTGGCTCGCGCACGACGGTCACTGCCACGAAGGAGTCGAATTGTTCAAGTACGATTCCCTGGCAATTTCGAGGGAATTTGAAATGTTAGACAGGGCTTGGGATATCGTTGTAGAGACGTGTCGAGCTGAGCCTGATCAGACAAGATTGCTGCCATTCCCGGAGGTGAAAACAAATCTAGCCCGTAGCTTGGAGATCTGCCATAACGAAGTGGATGAAGCCGTGGCGTTCTTGCTGACATGGTCCACCGGCATTGCCAAGCTCCAGGCAGCGATACTGTTTCCCCGAGATTTAACCGTAGCAGCAACGGTTCGCCCAACTGCCTCGAGCAGCACCCCTTGAAATATGAGCGTCTTCATTTTCGATGTTACGCCCGTTCAAATTCTGCTTTTGGGTGCCAGTGCTCGCCCGACCAAAAACACCGATCCGCTGAATTGCGAACTTTGACATGCAGCGGGAATCTGGTGCGGTACCAAAGAAGAACACCCCGAGCAACGATAGGTCCAAGGAATCAACTGAATGAATAGCGCGGTATAACGAGAATAACATCATGCCTGGTACTCAAGAACGATTTCAGCAGATGGTGGGCGAACGGGTAAAGTTCGCTCGCACAGAAGCCGGTATGACACAGGAGCAATTGTCTCCCAAACTCGGTTTTAAGGATAGACAGATATTAGCCAACATCGAAGGCGGCAAACGCAAAGTCGCTGCCGACGAGCTGGTCAAGCTGATGGAGAACCTCAAGAAGTCGATTGATTTCTTCACAGACCCACTGATCCTCGTGGGCGAGGGCATGTTTTGCTGGCGGGCTTCCGCCGGCGCGGCTGTGCTCGATTCCTTTGAAGCCAAGGCGAAGCCAATCGTTGCCGCGTATCGGGAGTTTTGTCTCGGACACGCGTCGGTCACGAGTCCGATTCACCATGAGTTAAGACTCACCAAGCGGAGCAGCTATCATGAGGCGCAAGCCGCCGCCGAGGCGCTGGTCGTGCAGTGGAAATTGGAAGGTGTGCCCGGACCGAAGCTCGCGGAAGCAGTGGAGGATCGGCTGGGCGTGGCCGTGCTTCACGTTGATGCGCCTCCCGGCATCTCCGGAGCAGCCTGTCGTTTGCCGGAGGTGAATGTGGTTCTGATCAGCCGCAACGAGACAATGGGGCGGCGGAGTTTTGACCTCGCGCACGAACTGTTTCACTTGCTGACGTGGAATGAGATGCCACCCGAACACGTTGAGAAGGATGTGCCGGGGGGAAACAAGAAGTCTCCTGTGGAATATCTCGCGGACAATTTCGCTTCGGCGCTCTTGATGCCACGCGAGATTCTTCAACCTTTGTGGGAAAGACGCGGCCACACGGACATTAATGAGTTCATCGTGAGAACGTCGCAGCGATTCCTCGTGTCGGGACAAGCGCTGTACTACCGGCTGATCAATCTGGGCTGGCTGACCGAAGGTGATCGAATGGATATAAAGATGGATCGCTTAAGCTGGCCCGACACTGGCGAAAAGCCGAAGCTGTATTCCGAGCGCTTCGTGAAATTGCTGCATCGCCGTCTCGACGAAGGATGGCTCTCGGTGCGGCGAGCAACCAAGGTGCTCGATTGCACTATGGAGGAGTTGGGGGATTTGTTCCGTTCATACGGACTTGAGCCTCCCTTCGACTTGTAGGGAGACAGACATGTGAAACGCGGCGACGAAGTATTCATGGACACAAACGCGAAGAAATTAGACAAAATCCGCCGGACATCATTCTCACCAACTACAAGCAGTTGGAGTTCATGCTGATTCGGAAGGCACACCGGCGTTTGTTCACGCCGTCGTTGCGGTATCTGGTGCCCGATGAAATCCACAGTTACCGGGGAGCACTGGCGACGGAAATCGCCTGCCTCGTCCGCCGCCACCGGAAAAGTACCACATTCTGGGCCGGCGCAAAATGGCTCACCAACGGGTGAATGGGCTCAGCCTGAGGGCTATACGATAACTTCAGCCATCCTCGGCAAATGCGGCAACTGTGGGAACACCCCACCGGGTCCCTCACTCGCCGTAACGTTTCACCCTACTTTCAAAGGTCGCACGGCCCCTGTTGCCGCTTTGCTGGCTTGCAGCCTTGCCATTAGGGTGCCACAATCAACTGCGACTCAGATGCAGCATCGAATTCCTCTGGCTGGTTATGAAAACTGAAAAACAGCACGATAAACCTGCCAACATGTCCCGGCGCGCTTTTCTAGGCGGGGCCACTGCTGTTGCCGGGTTCATGTTCCTGCCGGCGCGGGTGCTCGGTCGAGGCGCCCCGTCTCCCACTAGCAAGCTGAACATCGCCGGAGTGGGCATTGGCGGCCAGGGCGCTTGGGACCTGGAGCAGGTCGCCGGCGAAAATATCGTCGCCTTGTGCGACGTGGACTGGGACTACGCCGCAAAGACGTTCAAGAAATATCCCGACGCCAAACACTACAAAGATTTCCGCCAGATGCTGGACAAGGAGAAAAGCATCGAAGCGGTAGTGGTAGGCACGCCGGATCATAACCATGCAATCGTGTCGGTCACGGCAATGAAACTGGGCAAGCATGTCTATTGTGAGAAACCACTGACCCGTACAGTGTATGAAGCGCGCGCGGTGGCCAAAGCCGCCCGAGAGGCGAAAGTCGCAACCCAGATGGGTAATCAAGGCATGGCGTTCGAGGGGAATCGCCAGATAAACGAATGGCTCCAGGACGGGGCGATTGGCGCCGTGCGCGAGGCGCATGTTTGGTCCGATCGTCCGACGCATCGAGGCCGGATGCCCCTGTGGTGGGCGCAAGGAATTGAACGGCCCAAAGAAACACCGCCGGTCCCCGAGTCGTTGGACTGGGACCTGTGGCTGGGCCCTGCACCCTGGCGGCCATATCATCCGGCCTATGCGCCTTTCCGTTGGCGTGGCTGGTGGGACTTCGGCTCGGGCGGCCTTGGCGACATGGGCATTCACAACCTTGCCCCGGTCTTTTCCGCTTTGAAGCTCGGCGCGCCGGAGAGCGTCACGGCCAGCTCGACGCCGGTGTTTGAAGAAACGGTTCCGGTCGCCGCCATAGTGCATTACCAGTTTCCTGCGCGCGGAGAAATGCCGCCGGTAAAGTTGCATTGGTATGACGGCGGACTGCTGCCGGACCGGCCTGCTGACTTGGAAGAGAACCGTGAACTCGATCCCGAAGATGGAATCATTCTCGTCGGCGACAAGGGCAGGATGCTGGTAACCGGCTGGGGCGGGGAGCATCCGCGCTTGTTGCCCGAGAGCCGTGACAAAGAATACAAACGTCCGCCGAAGACCTTGCCGCGTTCGATAGGGCACCATAAGGAATGGCTGGAAGCCTGCAAAGGGGGGCCCCCGCCGCGTTCCAATTTCGATTTCGCCGGGCCCTTGACCGAAGCGGTTCTGCTGGGCAGCGTTTGCATCCGCAACGGCGGGCAAAAGCTCCTTTGGGATGCTGAAAACTTGAAGATTACGAATGACCCGGATGCAAACAAGTTCCTCCACTACGAATACCGCAAAGGTTGGAGCCTATGAGCGGAGAGGGGAGAGCGGAGAGGGGAGAGGGAAGAGGGAAGAGGGAAGGGCAAAGGCCGAAGCTGCGCTCTGCTCTCTCTTTTCTCCTCTCTCCGTCATAATGCGGCCATGGACGATACGCATCCTGGGCTCTGGCAGCCGGTCCGCAAGCTGACCGTCCGCCAGATTTCCGAGCAGTCCGCCAGCTTGTACTCCAAACACGGTTTGGTAGAAGTCAGCGTACTGGCGCAGGATTTGTTTCGCCTACGAATCACCTCGGCGAGAACGTTTTGCCCCAGTCCTTCTTGGGCAGTCTCCAAGACTGACTGGCCAGGGGCGACGGCTGAAATCGGCGCGGGCCGAAGCCAAGTCTGGATTCAAACCGCTCGTGGCAAACTTTCCGTGGGACTGGCGGACGGCGGTTGGCAGGTGCAGGACGATTCCGGCGCTGAACTCTTTGCCTCTGTGCCTGCTGAGAGCGGATTCGCAAAAGACGGGTGCCGGATGAGTCTTCGCCTTGCCGAAGGCCAAGCGCTGTTCGGGCTGGGCGAAACCTCCGGCCCATTGAACAAACGCGGCCTGATTCGTGAATTCTGGAACAGTGACGTGCTGGGTCATGCCTCGGCCATTCATGCAAGTTTGCGCAACCTTTACATTTCCATCCCATTCGGCATTTCGTTGCGCCATGGCCGCACGGCCGGCTTGTTCTGGGACAATCCCGCCCGCCAAACCTGGGACCTCGGCCAACTCCGGCTCGACCGCTGGCAGATGCAGGCGGCCTCAGGCGAAGTGGATTTGTATTTGTTTCTCGGACCACAGGTGAGCGACGTGGTCGGGCGCTACACTGAGTTGACCGGGCGCATTCCCCTGCCGCCACGCTGGGCGCTGGGCTACCAGCAGAGTCGTTACAGTTATCAGAGCCGCGCGCGCGTGGAGGAAATCGCCAGAACGTTTCGCCGCCGAAAAATTCCCTGTGACGTCATCTACCTCGACATCCACCACATGAACGGCTACCGGGTGTTTACCTTCGGCAAGACGTTTCCAAAACCAAAGGAAATGACAGCCAAGCTGGCTCGGCAGGGTTTCAAAGTGGTCGCCATCGTCGATCCCGGCGTGAAGAATGACCCAAAATTCGGCGTGTTGAAGCGCGGCCTGGCTGCCAACGCATTCGTCAAAGCGGCCGACGGTAAGAAAGACTACGTGGGAAAAGTCTGGCCGGGTGAATCGCGCTTTCCGGATTTCCTCAATGCCGCCGCACGGCGGTGGTGGGGCGCCGAGCAAACCAGGTTGGCGGACCTTGGAGTGGCTGGTTTCTGGAATGACATGAACGAGCCCGCCAACTTTGCGCTGCCAACCAAGACCTTGCCCGACGATTGCGTCCATCAAACTGATTCCGGCCAACTGACTCATGCCAAGGCGCACAATCTCTATGGGACGCAGATGGCGCGCGCCTCGAGGGAGGGCGCGCTGGCACATCAGCCCGATCGGCGTCCGCTGGTGATTACCCGCGCCGGTTACGCTGGGGTACAACGCTATGGGCTGGTCTGGACGGGCGACAACAGCTCCGTTTGGGAACACCTGGCCGACGCGGTGCAGATGTGCTTGAATTTGAGCCTCAGCGGACTGGCGTTTTGCGGAAGTGACGCGGGCGGCTTTCTCGATAACGCCACGCCTGAGTTGCTGGCGCGTTGGACGCAATTGGGAGCGGTTACACCTTTTTTTCGCAACCACTCGAATGTCGAAACCATCGGCCAGGAACCGTGGGCGCTTGGCCCTCGGGCCGAGGCAATTTGCCGGCGCTACATCGAACTGCGCTACCGGCTGCTGCCGTATCTCTACTGCTTGTTTGCCCAGGCCCACAAATCCGGCACGCCGATCATGCGTCCGCTCTTCTGGCATTATCAGGAAGACCCGCTTGCGCTGGCGGGAGACGACCAGTTTATGCTCGGACCGGATTTTCTGGTCGCGCCGATCCTGCGCCAGGGCGCAGTGGCGCGCGCCGTTTATTTGCCGCGCGGCAGATGGTTCAACTTTTGGACTGGCCAGCGTCATCGGGGCAGCCAACACATCATCGCGCAAGCGTCCTTGGAGGTGCTTCCGCTCTTCGTGCGCGCCGGGGCGATTATTCCTATGGGCCCAGTGCGGCAATATGTGAGTGAAACTGAACCGCGCATAATTGAGCTCCACATCTGGCCTGGAGGGAGGGGTGAATTGGATTGGTATGAAGACGATGGTTTAACGATGGCCTACGAGTCAGGCAATGTTCACCAGAAGCGGGTGACCTTGAGCTCTTACCGCAGGGGCGGGGCAATACTCCGCTTTGCCGCTTCCAAGGGCCCTTACCCAAGCAGGGTGAAAAGGTGGCGCGTGATATGGCGTGGAGGTCGGAGAGCGGAGGTCGGAGGTCGGAGGTCGGAGAGCGGAGGTCCGAGGAGCCGACCTCCGACCTCCGACCTCGGCGCGATTGCGCTGGAGTTTGCAAATTCAGACGAACCTATGGAGCGACGAATCAAATAACAGGTCGGAGGCCGGAGGCAAGAGGCCGGAGGTCGGAGGTTGGAGGTCGGCTCCACCGCCCTGCGGCCTCCAGCCTCCAGCCTCCGACCCCAGCGCGTCATTTGCCGATGCAGAATTGACTGAAGATTCGGTCGAGCAAATCTTCGGTGGTAGTCTTACCCACGATTTCGCCGACGGCATTGACCGCAATGCGCAGGTCCATGGCGGCTAATTCCAGGGTCTGGCCGGCGCGCAAAGCCTCCGCCGTGTGCAGCGTGGCGGCGCGGGCCCGCTCAAGGGCGTCCTTGTGGCGCGAGTT
>Ga0137384_10003066_pt1 | contig 13255 bp, 17 predicted proteins | sample SagtaG_2_FD_104922 | JGI IMG/M metagenome (GOLD analysis project Ga0137384, IMG submission 104922) | Vadose zone soil microbial communities from Sagehorn Ranch, Mendocino, California, USA - Sage2_R_60_16 metaG | ecosystem: Environmental > Terrestrial > Soil > Vadose zone | place: USA... | reverse complement strand
GATGATAAAGAGACCGCCTTGCGGCGGTTCATCAGAGAGAAGGAGCTACCTTGGCCGCAACATTTCGATGGTAAAGGTTGGGAGAATCAATTTGCCGTGCAGTATGGAATCTTCGGCATCCCGACGATGTGGCTGGTGGACAAGCGCGGCAATTTGCGGGACATCAACGCTCGGTTTGACCTTGAGCGGAGCGTCACTTCTCTGCTTGGCGAGCAGACCTCTGCGCCCAAATGAGTGTGGATACTGATTGCAGATCCAGAAACCTCCGCCGGGCTACGTGGACGACGTTAGCCGCATGAACAAAACTAAAGTGTCCGAAGTTTGGGATGTTCCCGGCGATGGCTTGGCAGCAGAAGAACAACTCAGGTGCGGTGAGGGCCACCTGTTCTAGCCTGTCCAATGCCCCAAACGACGTGCAATCCAGCGGCCCTTCCAACAACCGCAGTCCCCTGCTGTAGGGCAGCTTCCCCACCACCCGCGCCACTCCTGACATCCTCACCATGACTTGCTTAACTTCCTGCATTGTCAGCACCACGGGCAGCCGGGCCGACGGCTCTGCCAGCACCTCTCGGACCCGCTTCCCAATAATTGGTGTAACACTTTGCCTGAGGCTCTTGACTCTCCATGGTCCGCGCCGGATATTCCTCCAGGAACTTTTGACCCGGACCAAGCGTAATATCAAGCTCACAGGTCAAAGCAACATGTTGATCAATGGTTCGGTGAAATCATGACACTCCGCGAGGTATTCCAGCGCGCCAAACGCCGCACTCTTCCAAGGGAGTGGCTCTATTTGCCCGCTGACGTTGAGTGGACGCCCGACACCGACGGAGTCTTTCTCGATTGGGAGAACGAGGAGAAGGGCGCGGACGAGATTCCAGTGGTTGCGAAGCGGAAGAAGCTGCGCGAGACGCTAGACGACGGCACGATTGAACAGGTCGTTGACTGGGCGGATCGTTTGGCTGGCAGAGAGGACGACTCAGCGAGGTTGGACGTGTTTCGCTATTATTTCAGATTCGATGCTTTTCCGGACAGATTGGAAGCGCCAGACGCACCTCCCGCCGATGAGATAATTCGCCGGCTCGATCGCGAGTTCTACGATTCTCTCGGAGCTGAACGCACAGACACCAGATGTCGTCAGGAGGGATGTGGCCGCGGCACGACCAAGTTCAGTGTGTTTTGCCGAGTGCATCAGTTTGAGCAGGTAAAGAAGAAGCCATGTCCATTCCGGCATTGAGAACAACGAACAAAGCGGCCTCAGGCAACGGCGCGATTGCCCGGTTGCTCCATGCTCAACGGTCTGGGCGCGCCGTGCCTGAGCCGCAACGTTCGCCAAAACGAGTATGAACAAGGCCATTCTGGCATTTGCTGCAGTGATCGTGCTTGCGGCTGGCGCTGTCTGCCTAATGCGCACCCAGAGGGTAAAATCTGCACAGCCGTGCTGGGGCAAACTCGTGAATATTCAAGCAGCGAAAGAACAGTGGGCGCTCGAAACACGCGCCCCGTCAGGTGCCCCCGTCACGCTCTCGGATATCCTCCCGTATTTACCTCGGACGCCGACATGCCACGTTGCCGGTGCCACGTATATCTTAGGAAAAGTTGGCGAGGAGCCCAGATGCACGATTCACGGCAGTGTTTCTCATTTTAAACCTGATCATTACTGACCGTGGACATAGCGAACAACGCGGCTGCCACCAAACCGCCGCCCGCACTTTCCGCTCGCACTCCAAGGCGAATTCGAATATTCTTTATCCGCTCCACTTGCTTTGTCGGCGGCGGCAGGTGAGCCGCAACGTTATGCCTAGTTCCCACGCGATCGATCCGGCAAAGTTACGCGCCACCGTGAGTGCGCTTACGGATCGTCGGGCACAGCGGGATTACGTTGGATTCTGTGGTCTGGCGCGGACATCGCGACTTGCCGCATCCGATCTGGCGCGCGTTGTTCGGCAGTATGGGCGTTCACTCACACCTCTCCCCGCCACCGCTTTTCAGGCAGTCGATGTGGTCCCGGTTTCAGGAAGCGATCCCCAGCGCTGGAGCGTGGTGATTCCATTGTGGACCCGGGAGGAGGGCCGTTCCGACCTCAGCCTTGAGATTATAGTGGAGGATTCGCCTGCCCAGAGATATCCTGTCGAAGTTGATGATTTACATGTGCTATAGCGGGACTAACAAAGATGGGATGCAGCGAACAGCCTCCGCGCTTTCCGGTTGAGAGTCGCGGGTCATTGGAGCATCGCCCATGCACTCCACCGGCGCCCTCCGGCGGCTGTCGCTGAGCTTGAGTCATTAGGCACCCTGACACTCTATGCGTATTCCAACGATTCTGATTATGGTAGTCGGCCTCGCTCTGCTGAGCGGATGCGCCACTTACATTCCACCAAGTGGGCGCGCCGACCTCGCCGCACTTAGCAGTCCCTCCATGCAGGAGAGCTTCGCCGCCAAGCCTGCTGCGGCTTTTCCAGCGAGTATTGCGGCGGTGCGTGTGCAGGCACCGCACTACCAGAGCTACCACACCCAGCGTGAGGGCGGCGTGTATGGGCAGGGCCGTTACTCTGTCATCACAGTCAAGGAGGTCGAGGAGGATGCGGACATTCAACGCATCTCCAACCTTCCCCAGATAGGCGGGCTGATTACCATCAGTACGTTGCTGCTGCCAGCGAGCTTGCAGTCTGACCGCGAGCTTCGCGAGGCGGCCGCGCGACTCAAGGCCGACATGGTGCTGCTCTACACTTTCGACACCTCGTTTCACGACAACGACGCATCGGTTGCCCTTAATGTGGTCACACTTGGCCTTTCACCGACGCGGCGGGTGTTCGTCCGCGTCGCAGCCTCAGCTTTGCTCATCGACACCCGGACGGGTTTCATCTACGCGGCGCTGGAGGCCAACGAGAAGCGGCAGGTCACCACCAACGCCTGGGAATCGCGCGAGACTGCCGACCGGGCGCGGCTCGACGCGGAGAAGGCGGCCTTCAAGGCGTTAGTGAGCGAGTTTGAAAAGAATTGGCCTCAGATTATTGAGCGTGCGAAAAAAGGTGCCTAGCGGAGTGCAGCGGATGCGGGATTCGCGCTCTGTTTCCATGCCGGATGCCTCTGCTCCCGCGCCGCTGGCTCCCGTTCGTTAGGTCAAGGCAACATGTCAATCAATGGTTGGGCCGACGCATCACGATGAGACGAGTGCTATCAGCGGTCTTTGTGGCTGTGGTGCTTTTGTTAGCCACAGCAAGTTGTGGTCACTACCCAGCCCCAATTCACTCTGCATCGGACATAACATGGACTTCCTCTTCAGAGGACATGGTAGTGCTTGTTAGTCTTCCACTGGAAGACTGGGCGAAACTCAAGAAGTTCGCAGGACTCGAACATTTCAACATCGCGAAGCAGATGGCCGCCCAGATCACCAATGACCATATCAAAGCTCTTTCACTACTGAAGCTGCCGCTGCTCCGACAGGTCTCCTTGGCTTATTGCCGCCAGGTGACCGACGACGGACTTCAGGCTCTTACAAATCTCCCGTCAATCCAAGGCTTCCAACTGATTGGCACCAGCATCACGGATCGAGGGATGCAGACTCTCGCAACGGGATTCCCGAATTTAACAGGGATCAATGTCGAGGGATGCCGTCTATTGACAGTGACCGGATTTCTCAATCTGACCAACTCAAAGACAATAACCGATGTTGGTCTTTCCTTCGATCCATTCTCCCAAGACCAGATCGAGAACATCATTTCAACCGTTTCAAACGTTACTTGGTGGACCATAAGCGACCCGCGCCACCGACTTGACTATGCATCATTGCGGCAGCTTGGAGAGTCACGGAAAATCACGATTCAGGTGGCCGATGAGAAGAATCTTGTGACGGGCATCACGCCGGCCCAACACGGTGCAGCGAACGGGAGCCAGCCGTTTCGCTCAGAGATAAATCAAGCGTCATCGGCGGCTGGCTCCCGCCGCTCACCTCATCGTTAGCTATGAGACGACACTGGCCGCTGCTGCTTGTAATCGCAGGGCTTTCGCTGCTTCTCGGGAGCCTCGTCTTCAAAAGCTTTCGATCCCCCCCGCATATCGTCGGAATCACTTCTGACCAGACGCAGGCTCGGAGCCAGCGCTATGACCGGATCGCTTTTTTCCTCTTCTGGGGTGGGGCTGTGACCAACTTCGCGGGGGTTACTGCCTGTCTCGTCCGCGCGGCATTCCGCGGGGATCGACAGCCTCCGACTCAAAAAGGATGAACAAAACAAACGTTATCGATCGCGCTGCACTCGACGCCGGGCGTGCGATCTTCTGTTTGCATATCTGGCGTTATTGGCCCGGCGCGAGTGAGCGCGGCCGCTCTCCGTTTTCCGCACGTTATGAACATCAACACCATTACGGCCGTTCTGGAGTCAGCCACTGAAGCCGCGATTCGCGCCCTGTTCGACGACGACAAGACGGTCTTCTGGGTGGACTGGAGAGAGGACGAGGGTGACATTGTCAGGTATTGCGAATCCGTGCTCCAAACCGGCAGCCTCACCGCGGAGTGGATTCGCGCAGCCACACCCCGAGGCAGAGATCTGTACATCAGCTACGGCGGGAGGCGTATCCGTGTGCCGCTGATAAACGGGGATGAGGACCGCCATATTACCCTGTGTGTCCTTAATGGAGCTCTTGCGCCGGATTACGAGGTTCGGTTTTGCATCGGCTCCAACGGTAGCGATACCCTGGCGTTTCTCCCTCTGCCGGCTGTCCAATGGGCAGAGTTAGAGCAGCGTTACGGTGCTGGCGTAGGCCGGCACTTTTATCGGCTTGCAGAACGCCCCAACATATTCACTGATCCTCTCCCATTTTGATGATTACGACGGCTAACAAAATCATTGGAGCGAACGCGGGCGGAACACGTCAGTTGCCAATGCAGACGCGCTGGGCCGTCCGCGTCGCTCTGTTCCGTGGTTAGGCATCTGCAAATATGAGTCGCAGCTATCACATCACTAAACGAGAACCAGCCAGGCGTCTGGCCACCGAAGGCGATGTTGGCGCAGTCGTGAAGTATGCAGAGAGGCGGAATCTCAAAAAGGTGGTGAAGAAATTTCGAGCGGTTTACGCAGTCATCCATCCATCTGACAAGACCCCCAATAAGCTGAGGGGCAGTGTGGCTCAGCGAGCGATGAAGTTTGTCACGAGGCCCAAGGCTGAAAAAGTTGTTACCAGAACGGAGCGAGACAAGGCTTAACCCTCTATGCGCTGCAGCGAACCCGGCCCTCGCGCTCTGGTTGCAATCCTAGCCCCTCGTGGACCGGGTCGCTGAGCTTGAGTCGTTAGTGCTACTCTGACGCGGCTAATGTTATGACACTGAAAGAGGCATCGAATCAAATAAAAGAACTACTCGACGCGCTGCCGCAAAAAAAGACCAACAAGGAAAAGCTGCTTGCAGTCTTTAAAATCAAAGTGTTGCTTGAAATAATCGAAGAGCCGCTCAAGAAGAGCAGAGACAAGGAAGCCGCTTCAGCCGCGAAAAAGCGAATCATAAAGAAAGCACTCAGGCAGTTTCTGGGTGTGCTCGACAAGATTTTTGAGAACCATGAGGAAGTCGGTGACACCGACGTTCGGGAAAAGATGTATGATGCCATCCACAAGGGCTACATTAAGCCACGGTCAGGTTATACACTGCCGACGAGGTTTGGCATGTTCAGTGATCGAGGCGATGATCTCGTTCACGCGGCGATACAAAAGTTTCTCACGCATCCCGAGGTTGTCGCTGCACGCAAGTCATTGAAGACTCCCGAAGCTCGTTTGAACGCTTTTCAGGACAATGATGTGGAATCAAGTGAAGGCACCACTTGTTTTGAATACTTCGGACACACAGACAAACCGGACGTGGCCTAACGAGGGCGCTCCGGCGAAATGGCACCCGTCCCTGGTTTCGGCGAAGCGTCGTGATTTTTTGTTCATCGGTTTTGCTTTCCACGCTCGGATACGGGTGCCAGTGGCTGAGCTCTTGGGTTAGCCCAACAAACATTATGCGCTACGAAATCGAGATAAGGCGTTCGGAGCCGATTCACACGGCAGTAGTTCGAAGTCGCGTGCGACCGAAAGAACTATCGCAGTTTGTTCCCGCAGCTTGCGGCGAAGTCTGGTCCTTCATACGTTCCGCCGGGCTTCCGCGGCCTGGACGCCATTTGGCATTGTATTTGGATGCGCAGGGATCAGTCGAAGTGGGAGCCGAAGTATCGGAGCCGTTTGCCGGCAATGATCGAGTTCATTGCTCGCAACTGCCCGCAGGCCGTGTGGCCACTACCATCCACTTTGGCCCGTACGCAGGCCTTTCGGACGCGCATGCAGCTATCCGCAAGTGGTGCGCCGAGTATGGGCACCGGTGTTCGGGTATTTCTTGGGAGCTCTACGGCCACTGGGAAGAGTGTTGGAATACCGATTCGTCAAAGATACGCACTGATGTTTTCTATTTGCTTGACGACCTCAAGGGCTAACCAGGCGAGCCTGCGCTATGCGTTTTGATTTTGTGATTTGCTGGTTTTACGACATCATCGGCTTCGGCCGACGCCTGATGCCAGAGCCGGTGGCTGAGCTTGGTCGTTAAGCGCATTGAGCAGACACATGAGCCTACACTGCCCAAAATGCAATGGGGTCGTTTACAGCAGGCGGCACAAGCTCTGTGGTTTCTGCGGTGCAGAGTTGCCTGCCGAGTTCTTGTTCACCGACGCGGAGTTAGCGGCGCTGGCCATGGAGGACGCTGAGGCTGAGAGCCGTCGCAAAGCCCGCAAGGCAAGGGACGAGGCTGAGGCGCGGGAACGCCGATGGAACGACTCTTCGCCGCCGATCGATTTTTGACCGTGGGCCCGTTCCCGGCGTTGAAACGCCGTACCTGTTTAGCGGAGCGCGGACATTCTTGTCGGCAGCTACTTCCGAACGCCACCACGGGGAGATTTGCAGTACGCTTTCCGCAAAGACCGTTGCTGCGGACAGGAATGTCCGCGCTCCGCGCTAAACGCGTACGAAACGCCGGGCTATTGTCGGTAGTCCTTCCGGGACAACCCTGGGGCGCGCACGCATCGGAATTTCCGAAAGGCATCACTCTTGAACCCCCTATTGATGGGCACGACCATTCTCACGTTGCTCGGTTTTCCTGGATCCGAAAACGCGCTTCAAGCCGTTCGACCCCAACTGCACGCCAGCTCACTTGAAGGACTTGTCCGGGTGTGGAGGGGCTGCAGGAACAGTGACTGGGTTGAGCTTGATTTGCTGCTGCAAATGCTCGAGGGCGGCCTTGAGTTGGGCGTCTTCTCCCCGGAACGTCGCGTGCGGCAGGTTGTCCACGACGATGTCCGGGTCAACCCCGTGACCTTCGATCAGCCATTTGCCTTCCGGTCCATAACCGCCATGTTCTGCTGCCGACGCGATTCCTTTATCCACCAGCCAATTGTCGAACGAAAGCCAGATTTCGCCGCCCCAGGTGCGAGTGCCGATGACCTTGCCCAGACCCAGCCGTTTGAAGCCCTCGGTAAATGCCTCCCCATCGGAGCCGGTGTGTTCGTCGCACAGCACGACCAGGTGGCCACGGAAGGCGTATTGCATGTTCCAGAGAGGATTGCCGACACGCGGCTGCCAGTAGAACCACGCTTTGCGCAGCAGCTTTTCCAGTATCCAACTGTCAATGTTGCCGCCGCCGTTATGCCGCACGTCAATAATCAATCCTTTGCGATTGAAAACCGGATAAAAATCACGAGCCCAGGTCGCGATATCTTTCTGGCCCATGGCCCGCAAATGGACATAGCCGATGTCGCCTTTGCCCAATTCTTCGACCTGCCGGCGCCGCGAATATTCCCAATCGTCGTAACGCAGGTCCGCTTCCTGTTCGAGGTTGATCGGAGTGATAACCACCTCCCGGGGTTTTCCCGCCGACCGTTTTACGCTCAGGAGCACCTGTCGTCCAGCTTGATCGCGCAACAAACCTGCGGGATGAGGGACTGAAAGGATCGGCACCCCGTTGATCATCTGAATGATGTCGCCTTCCTTGAGATTCAGTCCCGGCCTGGCTAGCGGCGAGGAGCGCTCAGGATAATCCGGATCGGATTTGTAAATATGTTCGATGCGGTAACCTTCCTGCGCCGAGTCGAGCGCCAACTCCGCGCCAAGCGACGCCGGCTTGACTTGATCCTGTCCTTCGCGAAAATCACCGCCGAAGACGAAAATGTGCAGCGCCGACAGCTCACCCACCATGTCAGCGATCAAGTCGCTTAACTCGGCGCGATCCGTCACTCGCTCGACCAGCGGCAGATACTTCTGGCGGATGGCCGGCCAGTCAACGCCGTGCATGTTCGGATCATAAAAGTAGTCGCGCATCAACCGCCAGGATTCGACGAACATTTGGCGCCATTCGTCGCGTGGGTTCAGAGAAAAAGTCCAGCTCTTCAAGTCTATGTTCTTTTCCAATTTGACGGGCGCAGCCGCGCTGGCGTCCACGACGTAGAAGTCATCGGCCTTGCGAGCCAGAATTTTCTTTCCATCTGATGAAAGTTCATAGGCCCTGATTTCCTCGATCAGCGCCTTGGGTTTCGGTTCCGCGTTGGTGATCTCAAGGCTCATCAGATTGGTTTTCGACGCGGACCCGATGCCATGAGCGAGCCAATACAACTGTTTGGGGTTGACGGTTAGCTCGCCGTAATTGCCGGGCGACACCGGGACCGGCATCACCCGGTTCTGAATGCCTTCCAAATCAATCGCGACGACAGGCGGCTGATTGGTTTCAGCGGATTTTGCTTCGCTCTTTGCGCGTTTTTTCTTTGAGTTACGTGATTTGTCCGCGTTCTTGGTGGCTTTTGTGTCCGCTGACTCGTCGGACGATTTCTGGTCGGTCTCGGCGGGATGCAGTTCATCGGCCGGCTCGAAGGGAGACCGCCCGTCTTTGAGCAGCGACACCAGGTATATTTTGACGGCCTCGTTGAAGTAAGGCTCAGGCTCGCGCGGTCCCCAAGGGCTCCCAACCACTGACTCCAAGTGGCGTTCGGAAAGGAAATAAATCCATTTGCCATCGGGGCTCCAGGCCGGGCTGTAACTGTTCAATCGGTCACTGGTCAGGGCGGTGGTGCCGCCATCCTTCACGTGATAAAGCCAGATGCGATCATACAGGTTGTCTGCCCTTGAAACATAGGCGAACCACTGGCTGTCGGGTGACCAACGGAAATCCGAAAAACCTCCCGCACTGGAGGTGGCGATGCGACGGCTCCGTTTCTGCTGGAGGTCAACCAGCCAAAGTTGCTGGTTCTTGTCCTGGTAGGCGATCCATTTGCCGTCCGCAGAAGCAACACCGTCGGAGCGGAAGATTTTCCCGTCATGGGTCAGCGGTTCGGGCTGGCCCACGCCGTTGGAGGGCAGCTTGTCAAACTCCAGTTCATCCGTTTCGTCCGACAGCGCCAGCAACGATTTGCCGTCGGGCATGAATCGAGTCTGGCGATAGCGCACGCGCGGTTGGCGGGTGGCGTCCACAAAGCGCCCCTGGCTCACGGGAGCAACGAACACCTCGCCGCGGGCGGTCAAGACCAGCCGATCTCCGTCGGGCGACAAATGGGCCGAGGTCAGGTAGTCCATCGGTTTTTTCACCCATTTCTCACGTTCCTGATCGAAATCGGAAGCCAGCGTGATCGGAATGACCGAGTCGTCCTTCGACGCGATGTCGAACAAACGCAGGTCGGCGCCCAGTTGATAAACGATGCGTCCTTGTGAAAGCGAGGCCCACTTCACGTCCCAACCCTTGTGGCTGGTGTGCTGGCGCAAATCCCCGCCGTCGGAGTCCATTGACCAGAGATTCATGGTGCCGTCGCGGTCCGAGATAAAATAGACTCGGTCCTGCCACCACATGGGTGATTTACTTGTCCCAAGGAAATCCGCGGTCAGCGGCGCCGCCTCGGAAGCATCCAGCGGAAATTTCCACAGGTTTTGAACGGTGCCTCCCTGGTAGCGCTTGGTGCTGCTGCCTTGAAAGTGCTGGCGCGTAAAGTAAAGGGTCTTGCCGGCAGAGTCAAAAACACCGTCACTGGCCTGGCTGAGCGGCAGCGTCCGGGTCAGGCCTCTGTTGAGGTCGGCGACGGCCAATTGCAGATCGGGGAGGGTTGAAAAATGGCGGGTGGCATAGAGGATTTTTCCGTCCGGCGTCCAGCCCACCACCAGCGCCCCTTGACCTTCAAAGGTCCGACGCGTCGGCAGCCCCCCTTCAACGGGCATCGTATAGACTTCGTAGGGCCCTTCGTATTGCGCTGAGAAAGCCAGCAGCCGGCCATCTGGAGAAAAAGCCGCGCGCGATTCTTCCCCTGGATGACTGGTCAGGCGCTGGGCGACGCCGCCTTTGGTTCCGACCCGCCACAAGTCGCCCTCAGCCGTAAAAACGATCGAATCGCCATGAACGGCAGGATATCGGTAGTAACCACTGGCCGTCGCACTACCACCTTCGGCGGCGCGGACGACGCTGACCCAAAGGAAAACTGTCGCTACCGCAAACTGTAGCACGCAGACGATGATCTTTTTCATGATCGAGTATTCATCAAGGTCTGTGTTATATAGACACCATTGCGGCGTGCTTTGTATGCCACAAGTCAATACCCTAAGCCTGGCCGGCTCAAGCCGACTGCTTTGCTGCTGATTCGGTTCGGCACACCGCTGGCCTGGCGCCGGATGATTAACTTCCGCTCCGCGCGCGCCAGATGCCTCTTATTGAACCCGGTTGCGGGGTTTTATCCAGCAAATAACCCATTTCGGTTCGCTATACGCGACGACAGAAATAACGCCGCGTGAGGGCACGCGGCCTACAAGTCCCTGTAGGCCGCGTGCCCTCACGCGGCGCAATGACTTATGACGCTCGGTATAATTTTGGGTATTGAACTCACGCCCGCCCGCGAATCGGCAGCAATTCTCATTATGGCCGCTTCGATCCGCGCCGGGCAGTCTTGGGACTTACGGCTTCCTTACGCCTCCGCCGAGTGGAAGCGGGCTGTTGCCAGCCCGCCCCCCTCTAAGAACCGTACTTGAAAGTTTCCCTTCATACGGCTCAAGCCACTCCAACCGCTGCGCCCTATCGTGGGCAGACGGCGGCAACCGAGCGGCGAATGGAATACTTGCGAGTTACGCGGCGGCAGTGGCAGCCGAAACGGCTGGCCGACCTCCCCAGCGCACGCGCCAGACAAAAGAGCGGCGCTTGTCGAAGTATTCGGTGTAGTGTGGGTCGTAGGGGTTGGCGGCCCCCCGGACTTTGATATGGCGTTCGATTTGGGTGCTGGCCATCCGGTAGAGTTTGAGCACGCGGCTCTCGCCCTCGGCCCGGTGGACCCAGACGCTGAATGCCCCGTCGTTCCCGGCGGAGAAGTACTTGCGTTTCTTCCACGCTCGGGGCTTGTCGGGGTGGCGTCGGGTGGCCCAGCGCCAGAGTTTCCAGAGGACGTAATAATCCAGTTTAGCAAAGGTCGTTTTGGCTGCTCCGTTGCGGTAGTAGTTGGCCCAGCCTCGCAGGAGCGAGTTGAGTTGCCGCAGGAGCGCTTCTTGAGTTAAGCCCAAAGCGGATTGAATCAACTGGCCGATCTTGTCCCGCAAGATTTGCACTTTGCTCTTTGCGGGGGTGATTAGCAGTTTGTCCTCATATTTGCGCACAGTGTGCCCCAGAAAGTTGAAGCCCGTTTGGATGGGCGTGATGACGGTCTTTTGCTCTGAGAGTTCCAGACCTCGTTCTTTGAGGAAGGCCGTCAGAGCGGGTTTAACTCTCTGTTCGAGTAGTTCCTGATTTGCGCCCGTCACGACAAAGTCATCGGCATAACGCACGAAGTGGACTTTATCGCTCCGTTTGGCCACTGCTTTGACGGCCTGCTCCATGCCGTCCAACGCGAAGTTGGCCAGCAGTGGAGAGATAAGGCCGCCTTGCGGAGTGCCCGCGGCGGTCGGAAACAGTTGGTCCTTTTCCCAATAACCGGCCTTGAGCCACGCGCGCAGAGGCTGCTTGTCCATCGGGACATGTTGCAGCAACCACGAGTGGTCAATTTCATCGAAGCAAGCCCGGATGTCTCCTTCCAGCACCCAGGGGGCGCTGGCTCTTTGGGAGAGCACCGTGAAGCACTGTTCCAAGGCATCGGCACACCGGCGGCCCTCGCGAAAGCCATAGGAGTATCTGTCGGCCAGAGTCTCGGCTATGGGTGCGAGTGAGAGCGCGTAAAGCGCTTGCATGGCGCGGTCGTGCAGGGTGGGGATGCTCAAGGGGCGCAGTTTGCCATTGGGCTTGGGGATGTAGTGTCGGCGTAAGGGTCGGGGTCTGTATCCGTGACGTTTGAGGTTGAAGGCTGCCTGGAGTTTCTGTCTATCTGTTCGCCAGATTACGTTATCTACACCGGGCGTTTTAGCGCCCCGGTTCGTCGTTACTCGATGCACGGCCAATAACTTGGCCGAGCGCGAGTGAGTCAGGACCCATTGCAAGGCTTGTGCCTTGCGCCGTTGTCCTGCTTGTGTTGCCTTGGCAATACGCATTTGCAGCCGCCGAACCTTTTGCCGCAGACTGGGCCAATCAATGGTTTTCCAGTTCAGAGGCGGTGGGGTGAAAGACGCATCAGCCCCGAATGTTTTCGGGGCCGTCATTTGCTTTCTTTCTCTCTCGATGGTTCTGCAAGTTCTCTTGCCAGGATTGACCAGACCGACGTGGGCTTATCCAGCGCATTACCGCTGGCCTTGGCTTTTTCGGTCCTCCCAATGCTGCGCCCCTCGACCCGCCTTGCGGTAAGGTCTGCCCGGTCGCGAAACCGGGCGGGGTGGGCAGCGTTTCCATGTTCTGTAAACGGCACAGGATGATTTAGGTTCGCTCTGTACACCGGCAGTGCTTGTATCCGCGTCGGGCCACCGTAAAGGGCCCGAACCTGACTGCGTGCCTTTTGGCTCAAGCCTGTCAGTCTCTTTGGCTTGTTGAGGTTTACGATGCTTGTGAGCATTTATTTAGTTTTAACCGTGTCATCCAACTCTAGTGCGCCCCCAGATTGAGACTTCCAGGTTTGCTCCATTGTCCAGAAGGCTTCAGACCCCAAGACGCATCGCGTCCGGCGCCTGCCTCCGTAGAATACCTGTGGCGAAACACAGGACTTAATCAGGAACTGTCCATTGTTAAGTAGTGCGGTTTACAGCTTCATGTCGCGATTACGGGTTACCTTACGGGTTGGAACTCAAAAACAACCCACGTTTATGCACCTCCTTACGGGTTTACGCCTCCAACACCCCCCAAGGGGCAGCGAGGCGTCAAAGCGAAAAT
>Ga0137384_10003050_pt1 | contig 13283 bp, 10 predicted proteins | sample SagtaG_2_FD_104922 | JGI IMG/M metagenome (GOLD analysis project Ga0137384, IMG submission 104922) | Vadose zone soil microbial communities from Sagehorn Ranch, Mendocino, California, USA - Sage2_R_60_16 metaG | ecosystem: Environmental > Terrestrial > Soil > Vadose zone | place: USA... | reverse complement strand
GTCGGGAAAATAGCGAATCCGCCTTGTCGACGCGGCCAGGGTGCTGATCAGTGTCCAGGTATCGAAGAAGCTTCCGTTGTAAGGGTGATCTTGAATCCCAATAATGTCCAGGCCGAGATCGTCGGCGGTCTTTGCAAGTTTGAAGATATTCTCGAGGTTGCTAGAGTATGGTGTGATGCTGAGACCGAAGACGGGCTCTTTGTGTAATTCAACGTTAGACATAGTTGACGATGATTCTGTCCCTGCTACGGTAGCAGTCATATGCTGTTGTCTACAGGCTAGGCCGGTGCTGCACGGTTGTTATGTCTATCTGATCTCAGTGACATGAAAAGAGAAGTGTCGCTGGGTGAACCGGTTTACTCAAGGATTTTCCAACAATCCTGAAATACGCAATGCTATCAATCCGACTTTCGTGGTGCTTCCATAATGGGAACAATTTCCTTTGTCTTGGCATAATCGTCCGCGCCAATCAACCGGGCCGCTTCACATGGTTTCCGAAGAAGAGCTAATGAATAGAGTCATTCGCGCGAAGGCTCAGATTGTGCTCGCAGGAAGGCAGACTCTCACTCTTAGAACGGAGGAAGGCATCTTCGAGATCACACCGGAACTAGCTAAGAAATTGCTCCGCGAGGGAAAGCCTCGACCAAGTAGCGGGAAGAAGTTGTTGAAAAGAGAATGAATGTTGCGATTATCGGCGGAGGAATAACAGGGCTCTTTTGCGCGCACTACTTGATGAGGGACGGACACGAAGTTTCAGTCATCGAACGAAGAAGTACCGGATCCATCACTTCTATCTATAATGCCGGGCTCCTTACCCCATCACTTGCCCCGACGCCAAAAATCGGGCTAGGCAGAATTCTTTCGACCTATCTCGGTCGAGACGATCCTGTCCATATCTCGCCGAGGCAGATCCTCGGGAACCCGAGATTTTTTCGGACTGCTCTGAAAAAGGGTCTCACCGGTTACGAGGACAAGATAGTGAGGATGGGACATGAGAGCCTTGAATTATACAAGGAGTTCTTCACGGAAGTGGGCTCTCGTCCCGATTTGATCGAGGGAGTCGCCGCCGTTTACTCAGATGAGAGAGACGCAAGAGTGGCGCAGGCTTCACTGGGGGGAGAGCTTCTCGATGAGGCATCGATCAGTCGAATGGGGTTCCGAGGCTTTCGTGGAGGAGTGATGTTTAGAGAAGAGTGGTCGGTGAACCCTGCCAAACTGTACAAGTCTCTGTGGGACGCTGTGGTTACACATGGCTCTGCGCATCTTTTGGTCGGAGATGATATCAGACTGGCTGCTGAGAAAGGCGGCGGTCAGCGTGCTCTCGTGTACGTGGACGGAAAAGAGATTCACTGCGATATTGTACTGGTGACGGCTGGTTCCTGGACTCGCGAGCTATGCAGATCGCTTGGCTATGATCCTCAGATTTTACCCGCCAGGGGACTTGCAATAGTGTTCGATACTGGTGGAGAGGAAATTGTCACGACTCCGGCACTACTGGAAGACTATGGCGTAGGGCTGGCCCAGCACAACAAGACAACACTCCGAATCACAGGTTTCTTCGAAATGGTCGGATTTCGAACCGATTTTTCCGAAGCTCGGAGAAAATGGCTGCTGGACAAGTTCTACAGGCACGTCGTAAAGTCCGACAAAGCCAAAATTGTCGAAGAGGGAGTTGGCTTCAGACCTTGCACTCCGGATCAAATGCCCCTTATTGGCCTCGTTCCTGGGTACAAGAATGCCTACATCGCGTCCGGGAACTGCAGACTGGGAGTTACTCTCGCCCCAGCCACAGCTCGTTTGCTGGTTTCGATGCTAAACAGGACGGAACAATCTCAGGATCATGTGTACTCGAGTCAGTTGTCTTGGTACGACCCGAACAGATTCGTATTTCGCTCTAGACGACGGTGAGAATCTCAGGACGGAAGGATTGCATCAATTCCAACGAGGCGCCCTCTTGCTTGAGGAGAACCTGGCTTCCGTCTCGGAGAGACGGACGAAAAGTCGTTTCAATAGAGTCCCGCAAACATGTTTCCGTTCATAAGAGCTGCAAGGATTTCCAAACAGAGCCATTCAGATCGCAAAACGGGACATTGCTTACTCTACGATGCCAGTCGAGTGGTTTGTATGTCGAAACCTGACAATATCGAAATCCGAGAATATCGTTTTTCGAAAATATTGCCGCGCTGAACATTCATTATATGTCAAACACGAAAGCGAAAGAGAGAAAATACTTGATGAATCCCAGAAGACCAATAGCCGCGAGCATACTTGTCCTATCCTCAATCTTCATGTCCGCCCTCGTCGCTCCCATTGTTCATGCAAGTCCTACGTACAACGTGACCACAATTCCCGTTGGGCCAGCCCCCGTCTTCGATGTCTACGATCCTGCTAATGGCAACGTATACGTGGGTAACATTGGATCCAACACCGTGTCAGTGATAAGCAGTTCTACGAATACTGTAATCGCGACCATAGTGGTAGGCTCGAATCCAGCCTGGTTGGGCTGGGACCCAGCAAACGGTGACGTGTATGTCTCTAACGAAGGATCCAATACCGTCTCTCGGATAAGCAGCAGGACCAACACCGTGGTTGCAACTATCCCAGTAATGGCTCATCCCCATACCGTCGAATTTGACTTTGCGAACGGCGATATCTACATAGGAAGTGGCTCGACTAACATGATAGCCCGAATATCAAGTCTGACAAATACGCCGACCTTCATAGTCGTCGGGAGCGGGCCATTTCATGTGGTCTACGACTTTGCGAACCATGACATGTACGCATCCAACTATTATTCCGGCTCTGTATCCCGGATAGACAGCTCGACAAACACCGTAACTGCCACCATCCCGGTCGGGACTCTGCCTTCGCTACCTGTCTTCGACCCTGCAAACGGGAACGTGTACATCGCCAACTTCGGCTCGAACACGGTGTCCGTATTATCGAGCCTGACCAACACCGTTGTCGCCACTGTCCCAGTAGGGTCCGGACCGCTCACCGCTGTCTATGCCCCGGCTAACAGGGACCTCTACGTCATGAACAGATTCTCAAACTTCGTATCGGTAATAGACAGCAGCACGAACACTGTCGTCACCAATATTCCTGTTGGTCAGGGCCCGTCCTGGGCGACATACAACCCATCGGACAATACTTTGTTCGTCAATGACGAGGATGTGAGTACAGTATCTGTAATCGACACCAGCACTCAATCGGTGATTGCCAATGTACCTGTAGGCACGAATCCCCACGTTTCGGCTTATGACTTCACCAATGGAGAGATCTACGTTACCAATGTTGGCTCCAATACCGTGTCGGCAATTTCGATTTCCACGTCCCCGCCACCCCCATGCAGAGAAGCCGATGGCACCGGCGATTTTCACGGGAGCAACGGTAAGGGGAACTTTCATGCCGACGATGACCATTGTGAAGATGGAATCCCGAACCAAGTCTCATCCACCAACGTTGGCGATGGCAAAGACTTTCAGTCAACTTCAATCTCGACTACATCGTTCGACGATGCAACTAACATCGTCACCATCACTGGCAGCGGCGCCCACGGTGGAGTACCAGTTGATTTCACGTTCGTGGCGCTGGAGACAGGTTCTACAACACCGGGTTGGGTCAGCTTCAATTTTAGCGACGGCTATTCAAACGCTGGCACCCTGACAAGCGGCAGCATATTGCTGCATTAATCACCAAGAAAACGTATCCGAAACCCCCTTTCTTTTTTCTAGAGTTCACAATCGGAAGACTTAGAGAACGTCAACCGTTGACTTTCGGAAACTTGCCGCATATGTACCGGCAAATTGGCGCGAGCATCACACATCCCACACACATATCTAATCCCTGATATCCGATCAAGTTCCTTGCCTGGAACCAGGTTTTCGAATTTAGAGCCCATTTTCGCGAGGCGAAAAGGCCTCGAAGTTGCACAACTCCTGTTTCTTTCGTAATGTTCGGCTAACCTGTATCTAGAACCGAAAGGCAAAGGGAGCTCTTTAGTCGTTTGGGAGACCACCCGAGCGTGTTATTCTCGACTATGACCGAGCCTCACCGAGATAGTCTCATGATCGCCCAAGGATTACAATGATCCAAATGACCCTGTCGGTCTCGACCCTTTATCGAACGACCTAGGAGAACGACGTGTCGTGCCCAGAAATCAGTTGATACCTATGTCAGGGTGGAGCTAGGGTCTTCGACGCGCATCGTTCACTCCTCTGTTGTTTGGGAAGAGGCCTTCAAGCTGGGTCTCGACCCGTTGAAGAGTCTCCAGCAACCTTTTCCCTTCTTCGGTAAGTTGGTAGACAATTGAGACTCCACTAGCAGAATCGGGTCTTGACAAGTAGCCTTTCGCAGTGAGAAAGTCGAGGTACAACGCTGTTAGTCTCGAGTTCAAATTCGCTCTGTGGACAATCTGGGTTTTCACTGCACCATGTCCGGCGATTAAGAGGATGTCGTGTATGACCTTAGTCGAATCGCGTCTCTTCATTCCATCATGCGCAAAGTGCGAGCCATTCTAGTTAATAGACGGTGCCGACTGAATTATTGAATAAAAGATAAAGTGTGTATGTGTGTGTGCAATTTCATGGGAACAAAGTTTCCGGCCGATTTAAGAACCGAAATGCTTGGACAATAAGGACTCATGAGATTAGCAAATTATGCAGTCAGTCTCATTCTAGTTTTGTCAGTATTCGTTCTCGTCTCGAATATTTCGCCCGTGGCGGCGGGGCCAAAGAACTTCTCGATATCAGCAAACCCGACTACACTAGGCACCGTTGGTAGAGGCTCTCAGACCTCCATCATAACCCTCCAGAGCCTGAACGGGTTCTCGGGCAATGTTGCACTATCGTCGAGTTCCTCTCCCAGCGGCGTAACACTCGGACTGAACCCAACTTCTGTCACTTTGACCTCAGGCGGTACAGCAACATCCACGCTCACCGTCACCGCGACAGGTATCACCACACCGGGAACATACACGGTGGCAGTGACCGGAATAGGTGGTGGCCTGGCGCATGCAACCTCCGTCAGTTTTGCCGCCCAGGTTGCCCCGATGATCGCGTTCCAGTCAGCCAATTCTCACGCCGTCAACAATGCAGTGTCTGGAAGTGTCACCATGCAACTTGTCCAAGGGGATTTCGTTTTTGTCGGAATTTCTATTCAGAATGGCTTTTTCGGTTCAGTCAGCAGCTTGACAGATAATCTCGGAAACAGATATTCGCACTTGGGAACGAACACGAACACTCACTTTTCCGTGGACCTCTGGGACACAACTGTCTCCACAGGTGGAAGCGCGACTATAACAGCGGCACTCAGTATTTCCGCAACAGAGTTCGTGATCTCAGCAAGCCAATATTCCGGAGTGCAAAGCGGGGGATTACTAACCGTATTCAACTCAGGGGCGAGTTCTAACGTGATCGATGTTAACCAAGGCGGCCAGGCATTTGGACCCCAACCTGGAATTCATTGGTGGACGGGCTTCGGAGGAGCTGTTGGCACTGCGACAATGAGTCAGAACGCAGGCACGTTGAGAACAACGGCGGTCACGAGCAACGGTTCAGGAGATGTAAGCGGCGGAATAGTAGACGTGAGCGGAACACCTAACGCTAGCCTCGCCGTAAGGATCAGTCTCAGCGCGACAGAAACATCCTTCGCTGGAGAGACGGAACTGATACCATTTGCTCCTCTAGCGATTGCGTTTCAATCCGCCAACTCAGCAGCATACAACCAGGCCACATCAGGAACGGTTAGCCTAACAATAGTTCAAGGCGAATACTCCCTAGTTGGCCTTTCGATCCAGAATGGCTTCTTTAGCTCGGTCAGTAGCGTGACCGACAATCTCGGGAACAGTTACACGCACATAGGAACGAATACGAATACGGCTTTTTCCGTCGACCTCTGGTGCACCTTAGCTAACGTCGGGGGCAATGCGGTTATCACGGCCTCGTTGAGCATCGCTGCAACCCAATTCGTCATATCGGTCGGTCAGTACTCGGGAGTTGCGAGCGGTTGTGGAAGCGGAAGTTTCAACGCTGGAGGCGGCAGTAATGTTATCGATTTCAACCAGTTCAACCAAGCATTCGGAAGTTCGCCTGGAACCCACTGGTGGACAGGATTTGGGGGAGCGGTGGGAACTGCGACGATGAGCCAGAACAACGGTATCCTCCGGACAACCGCCGTCACCAACCACGGATCTGGAGACGTGAGCGGAGGAATAGTCGATATTACTGGAAATCCAGGCGCCATTGTCGACCCCAAGATTAGCCTCAGCGCCTCCGAGACTTCATTCGGAGGCATGGTCGAACTGATCCAATGGGCACCATAAGCCACAGAGCCACCTTCTCCAGTCCCAAGAAAACCTCGGTCGCGGAAACCTCCAAATCTCAGTTCTTAAGAGGTCTAGAATCATCCAACGTGAGGCGCCGACGAGGATTCTGTTCCGGGTCGGATTGGGCTTGGGCGGCGTTCGAGTCCTCCTTGAATTGCCCAACTCGCGCCCGTTTTTTCGCCTCGAAGTCTTCCTTGAAGAATATGTATTCCAACAATGCTGAAATACGCGAGTCGACCAATTCGACTCGAGGCTTCTGATTGATTTCTGACAGTTGTCCTAAGCACACGCTCGTCTCACATGTCGCTGTCTTGCATCACAACTCTGCTCTTCTCGTAAAATATCGCCAGATGCCCGATGGCCAAAACGGCTGGTTCCTTCCAAATGACGACCTAAAACACGTTGAGCATCCTGAGGAAGGAGCTAAGAGAATATTGAGAGAACAGGTGGGGATTGAGCCTTCGACCCTGAAGCTGGCTCAGATAGAATCCTTCGTCGGCAACAACAAGACCTGGCACCTGGTCTTTGACTTTCTAGCATTCCCATTATCCATGAAAATCACCAAGGCACCAAGCCTGCTCGACGCTCAATGGTTCGAAATAGACAAACTTCCACCCGCCTCCGAGTTCGCCCACCACGGATGGGGCCACTCAGCCCTACAGAAGCTCACGAAGACCCAGCTCTAAGCTTGAGAAGTTCGAACTAGAGACACAGGGCAGGACGGACGGGGGGACGATTCTCACCTGTCGTCACACACGACACGACGACATGACGGCAATACCGGACCGGGTTTATCGGCGACGCGACGCCTCCTGTGCACTTACTGCCCAAGCGTATGTTCTCGTTATGATCACAACAGCTAAGGTGATGATGCCACCGACAAGGCATATCCAATATAGCAGGGTATCACCGAAGTGCTCACTCGCTAATGCCAGCGCGAGAAGGGCTACGCCTACTCCTGCTAATCCTCCCCCAACGTTGACATTAACTACACTCACTGGCGAAAACCAAACTTGACTCGTTCGATCGCGTCGGCTTGCATTAGTTTGAAGAGCTCTGCCATCAAGCCATGTTCTTCAACCGGGGGCATTTCCTTGCCGTTTGCGTCACGATAACTCACCCCTACGGAATACTGCTTGTTAACCATCATGGCAGAGGATGAAACACTGGGTACGACTTTCACCGTTGTCTTTTCACGGGCACCGAGATCTTGAAGTCTGATAGCGCCACTCGGAGCAATGCCTCCTAGACCGGTCACAATCAATTGAATGTCTTGCGCGATACTATCACCAAGATTTGCGACTTTAACCTCCATCCCAAGCGTTCCCATCGAGTTGCCCGTTACAATGCGCGGTGTGACGCGAAGGTGAGGGGGATTGGATTGTGCTGTAGGTTGCGCGGGATGTGACGTTATGATTACCTGTTCAGCCTTTTGAATGACAGTCGGACTCTGGCTGTTCGTGATCGTTGAAGTAATCTGATCACCTTGCACCTTCGTGATGCCGAGATACACTCTAACTTCCTTCATCTCCAAGATCGAACCGAGCGTTATCGCAGCACCAAAAATTGTGAAGATTGGGGTCAGCTTGCCAACATAGATGATGAGCAATCCTATCGCAGCTCCCACTATGTTATCTAACCAGCCTGTTGGATCATGCATGCTATTCGAGGATTGAGAAGACAATTAGCATAAACGATGCGACCTGTTCTATATCCCTCTTTGGCTTAGGAAGGTCGTGAACTACTTCCAGAACTTCCTCAAAAACCCAAAATCGTCGACTCAACTCCTTGTTCTTTCGGATGCGAACGGTTGGAGATATGGGAGACAGTTAGAGAGATACTGGGTAAAAGCCGACCTGCCCGTCTAATGACGCTCGGCATCTTTCCCATCGTGACAGGTGGAGGGGGGTTGGAGATAGCACATGCGTTAAATGCGGATCAGACCGTGCCAGCTCTATTGCTCGTGTTTGGCATATTGTCATTTATTTCGGGCTTCGCTGACTACGCTGAAGGCAGCGGAAAAACTCGGAGACGCAAGTCTCGTCGGTAGTCGTTAATCTATAAGAGCTAGACCTGACCAAGCGGATACTCCGACCATGATAGAGTCTATCTGGGCAAAGAACCTGCTTTGCTTCGATGAGAACGAGCATCGCGTAAACTGCGCACCACTAACCGTTCTGGTCGGACCGAACAACTCTGGGAAAAGCGCCATAATCACTGGTTTCAATCTTATGAGAGATGCAGGGATGAGGGGAGGTCCCTCTTGGGAAACGGAGAGTTACAATCTTGGCGATTTTGTGTCGGCAGTCCATAAGCATGAAACGAAGAGAACAATTGAGGTTGGAGCGAGAATCTCGGATCAGAGTGCAGTTCCTTTTACTTTCACATCTGCGTTTCCAGGAGGGGGATACACGGGTCTCCAACTAAATCCCAACGTTCCCACGGCGAGGGAGCTTCTGACAAGAGCATGGTACTTTCGCGCGTCACGGAGCGACGTGTCGAAGGAGCGCCAAACACAACAGGGAGGTTCGACCCCCATTTGGGGCCAACCCTTAGACCCGTACGGTTCAAACATCATCACATATCTTCTGGAGCGTTGGACAGACCAAGACAAAAGCTGGCAAGTCGCCCAAGACTGGCTTAGAAAAATCGATCCCGAACTATCGATCTTGAAATCGCCACTCAGAAGGAACCTTGCCTCACTAGAAACCACTAACAAATACTCAGACGTAAGTGTCAATCTTGCTTACCAAGGAACAGGGATACAGAAAGCACTAACAATCATTGCAGGCGTGATATTTTCGCCTCCAGGATGCACACTTATTATCGAGGAACCGGAGGTGCACCTAGAGAGAGGCTCCATAGAGGGTCTAGTCGACCTCTTCAATTACGCCGTTACGAAGTGGAATAAACAAATTATTATCTCGACACACTCCATAGACTTACTCTTGCAATACGCATCTGATTTGGAGCTGGGAAACCCCCGAGGCGGAGATCACGTTAGAATTGAGAAATCAAAGTTCAAGCTAGTCGCTTTCGAACGCCAGGCAGGAAAGCTCGCAATAAGCGAGGAAGACATGAAGGGTCGTTTCACAACAATGATGGATCGACTCAGAGCAATCCTGAAACCAGAAGCGCCCAAACCCGTCCCAGTTCCGGCTTAGTGGGGCAAATGATCAATAGGATTTGAATAACACTCAAGACGCAACCTCTGGAGGCTCGTAAACAAACTGCCCCTTTCGGCCGATTTCATCGGTTTGCTCTAGCTTAGTCTCCTTGACTTTGTGTTGAACGACCAGTTCGTCCCTTAGTCGTCGAACCTTGTCCCGCGCGTTCTCGCCCTCAAAACTGAGCTTCTTGACGAGTGCAGGTGATGTTGCCTTACCGCTTAAGTCGCGGAGGGCTTGGAGCGCTTTCTCAATCATCTCGCCGTCCTTTGGATCGCGCCCACGCTTGTCTTGGTGTTCAGCTTCGAGTTCTGGTTTCGGCTCAATTGTCGCCGTCTAATCGTGAACGATTTTCATAGCTTTCAATTGGGGTTTCCTTTTGCTTTGGTCATATTCTCACCTCCAACAAAAGCTCCTCGGGCTGCATCGATTGGAAAAAGACGAGTTTCGTAGCACCAATTCTTGCGCCAGTACTAGACCGTATCGTTCGCAAGGCAGTAGTCGCAGATGCCTTGGCGATAGCATCCTAATGGTTTGAAGCCTAGTTCGGAAGCCGGTCAGTAGATGAGGTCGTTCAGCGCGTCGTCCCTCCGTATCGAATACAGCTGACCTAACTATTCTCATCACGAGAGTCGCATAGTCAAAGCACCCTGTTTCTATTGACGCGAGGAATATTGCGTGGTAGGTCAGAGACGAGGATTCATGGACGGGCAATTGCCTCTCGAACTGTCAAGCGGACTTGTGATCAGATGTCGGAGTTGCATCGCTTATATTGGACAGCAGCAGATCTTTGATCAATTGTTGGTGCGTCAACAGCCAAGATTTCTGGTTTCTTAGGTTTGAGAGAAGATGCCTCTCGCCCTTGTTGTTAGGTCTGGAGAAAAAAAGAGACGTCGCTAGTAGCATTAGCGCAATCGCAAGTTGAAGTACTCCAACGTTCAGAAAAACCTCTTGGGCCTGAGCGTACCCAGATACGAACAATGTGTACTTCATGTTGGCTTCGAACAGTATGATCGTGGCAACGAATCCCAGACCCATCACTAACCCTATGTCCGCAAGAAGTCGGTAAAGCGAGCCAAAGTAGAATGCTTTCTCTCGCAAGTCGGGTTGCATGTAGCCATTGAGTAGAATGAAGTACAGTTGGGTCGCATCGTCTTCGGTTTCAACTACGAACTCTCCGGATTGCAACTCTGTTTTGTGTTTTTGACACCAATCTAGGAGAAATGCTGAGGGAAGATTTTCTTTGACCTTGGTCCTGTAGAATCCTCGTTTCACTGGAAAGTCATAATCATAAAGGAAAAGCCCTAACAGCACCCCGCCCAAGACAACCAGCACAGAAAACCCTGGATCTGGGGAAATGGATGCAGCGAGGCCAGGGAAGAACAGGCGCAATTCCAGAACTACAATTCCCATAGCAAAAAATCCGGGAAGAAGAATTCGAAATGCTTCATAAGTGCCAAATCGCGTTGCGACCTCGGCTGCCAAGGACACTCATTCAGTTTCGATCTCGTCCTCAACCTTAAGAGTATCGAAGAGGCGAATTGTCTAACGTAGTCGGATGAGTTCTATCCTCATGAAGCAAGAGCTTGCTTCACTCGAAGGTAGTTGTGGGTTCTTTGGGGATGCTGACCCTGATGGGTTAATTTCGACATTTCTAGCTGCATCATTCACTCAGACCATTCGTTTTGCACAACCTCCAACAGCCAGGTTCACAAGATCTCCATTAGACAGATTCGATATTCTCATCGCCGAGGGAATGGGATTTCGCCAGATTGCTGGGTTCGATCTGTGGCAAGTCTACCAAAGCGATGAAGCTCTCGAACAGCTTGAAGAGAGTTCGATAACGAAACTTGTGGTTTTCGACCATCATCCTTCGCCCAAGCAGCCTCTTTTCCAACGCAGGCTTTTGATTTTGAACCCGTATCTGAAAGAAAAGAGAACATCGCGATGCGTCACTGATTTGATATTCGAAGCAATTCACGCTAATGCTAAGACATCAAAACAAGACAGATTCTGGCGGGACCTTGACGCTATAGGCATTGTCGCGGATCGCTGCGTCGAAGGAAGTCAACAGTTGATCAAAGCTGTCGTTTCTGACTATCGAGAGTTTTTCACGGGAACCCTAGCGAATCTATTAGACGAATCGGTCATTACTAGTCAGTTGGCTAATGACTCAGAATTTCGACGTGCCGTTGACTTATTTTGGGCTCCTTATTTCGTTGAAGGTCCTGCAGGGGTCCTCGAAACCTACCGAGGACTGCTTGAGAACGAGCCGTTCGACCTGCGTGACATCCTTTCGGAAGAATCGGACCACCCCGTACTTTCGAGATTAGGGACCTTACGAAAGGAAATGAGTGCCCGAATCAAGAAAATGTATGAGAAACCGCGACGCGTGGTTGAACTTCCTGAGGGAAGAATCGTTGTGTTTGAAGTGGATGGACCATATCAAGAAGCGTATACCTCCAATCTTATCGCCGACGCCAATCCGGGCTGGATTGTCGTAGTGAAGACGCGAATGAACTCGGTTTCTGATTCGACGAGAAACTTATTGATTTCTGATTCAAGATGGTTGGATGAGAAGGATAGAGAAGAGTTTCTCTCAAGAAGGTTAGGAATGAAGACTATCAAGTACTCCGTTAGACGGCGTAGACCGGGTCCAAACCTGGGAAGAATATTAATGGATCTCGGCGTTGGAGGTGGGCATCCCGAAGCTGCCGGAGCGGTCGTCGCCGAGGAAGCGGCTGGTCGATTTGAGAACATGCTTGTAGACAGGATAATGGAAGAGACTCGTGCAATTCAAGGGCTAGGCCAAGAAATCAACGCAGAGTGATTTGTTTCCAGTCCGACAACCTGTTTCTGTAATTACGAATCTCTTTCTGCAAATCATTTTTTCCCTTTGACTTTTTTTCGCTGAATTATTGTGCAAGCATTCTTTTTCTAGTGACCCCTCCGGGGGGGACGTTTTTTCCGGCGCCTCACCCTTCGTGAAACCAAGAGGATGCCACGTTCACTGGTCTCCGCCGCGCTAGTCTTTCCTTCGTGGCGCAAGTCCAGTCGTGGAAATCGCCTGTTTTCAACCATGATCTCGAATCTGACGCTGCCCGTAGATTCTGTCGGAGAGTCGTTCGGGAATTCAACGATAGCGCAAGCAAGCTCGCTAGGAGTCCAAGCCCAGACTGCGCTCTGATCGGACAAACTCGTCTGATATCAATGCCAGACGCGAAATCTTCTCATCCAAAAGGGGGGTACTAGCCAGCGACCTTGAGACGCGGGAGTAGTTCTGGCTCGGAGACAGAAAAGTGGAAGAAGACCCGGTATTCGGTGAAGCTTTTGTTGAGATTGTTCGGGTAGTTTGTTAGTGGTTTTCCTGGTGTTTTTCTTGTTGCTCTCTTGGACATATCCGACTATGGTCGTAGGGATAGTGCGGGGTTGCAATGGACCGGGATGAGGATCGTGATGTTCCTGAGGTTGAGAAGCGTATCAATGCTTGGCGTCAGTCTGAGCGGAAGGTAATGGTTGACACGATTCAGGATCTGATCGAGATGTCTCACAAGTATGCTAAGTCTCAGTATACTCCTAGCAATCAACGGAGCAGGTGGGCTAAGCTGGGTGGTCAGTTGATCTGGTACAAGGATCAGATCTTGAAGAGTTTCACTCTAGAAGCTCTGACGATTGAGATGCAGGATCTGAAGAAGCAGGTGAGAGAGTCGGAGGAGCGGAGAGAGCGTGAGAATCAGTCCAGAAATTATCCCCTGATATGCTTCCTCAGGCCCCGGGAGAAGAAAGCGGGG
>Ga0137384_10003045_pt1 | contig 13294 bp, 9 predicted proteins | sample SagtaG_2_FD_104922 | JGI IMG/M metagenome (GOLD analysis project Ga0137384, IMG submission 104922) | Vadose zone soil microbial communities from Sagehorn Ranch, Mendocino, California, USA - Sage2_R_60_16 metaG | ecosystem: Environmental > Terrestrial > Soil > Vadose zone | place: USA: California... | reverse complement strand
TCTCTCCGTGCACGAGAGCCCGGCCCGCATCTCCAAGCTCGGCACGATCGCGCTCAAGCGCGGCATGATCCTTTCCAACGAGCCCGGCTATTACAAGACCGGCGCCTACGGCATCCGCGTGGAGAATCTGGTGCTGGTCGTCGAGGCCCGGGCTCCGGTCGGCGCCGAAAAACCGCTCAACGCCTTCGAGACGCTCACGCTCGCCCCCATCGATGTTCGTCTGATCGAGCCGCGCCTGCTGACGGGCGACGAGCTCGCGTGGCTCGATGCCTATCACACCCGGGTGCGCGACACCCTCGCGCCGCTGGTCGATGCCGACACGGGGAACTGGCTCGGGCGGGCGACACGGCCGCTCGGTGCCGCGTGACTCATGACTCGGGTCCAACCGGAGGACTTGCGTTGTTACATTGTAATACTTAGTATGACTCGCCATGACCATCAATCGCACTTCGGCGACGTTTTCCATATCGCTCCCGCCGGAAATGGCGGACGAGCTCGAGCGTGTTCGGCGACAAGAACGTCGAACTCGCTCCGAGCTAGTGCGTGAGGCTTTGCGGCATTACATTCGCGCGGCTGAAGCCCGGAGCGTCCACCAGCGCATTGGCAAGCTGCCGGAAGCGGAGCCGACGGCTGACGAGGTCGCCGCCATCAAGGAAGGTAGCGGGGAGTTGGCTGAAGGCAAATTTGTAACTTTCGAGCAACTTCGCCATGAGCTGGGCCGTCGCCGTCAGCAATCGCGCGCGAAAAAGTCTAAGCCGCGTTCCCGCCGCTGACCAAGCGCGCATCATGGCGGCGCTTAGCGCCATGCAAGCCGATCCGCTCTCCGGCGATGTGGTGAAGCTTACAGGGCAGGATGCTTTCCGCAGGCGCGTCGGCAATTACCGGATCATCTTTCGGATTGATTTCAAATCCGTCGCGGTCGGCATCATCGACATTCAGCGCCGAACCACGACGACGTACCGCTAGGTGTCACCCTTCCCCCACCAGCTTGAGCCAGTCGTCCTCGCTCAGCACCTCGACGCCGAGCTCCTTGGCCTTGGCGAGCTTGGAGCCGGCGCCGGGGCCGGCGACCACGTAGTCGGTCTTCTTCGACACCGAGCCCGCGGTCTTGGCGCCGAGCCGCTCGGCCATGGCTTTGGCCTCCTCGCGCGTCATCTTCTCGAGCGCGCCGGTGAACACCACGGTCTTGCCGGCGACGGCGGAATGCCGCGCGGGCCGCTCGGCGTCGAGGATGCGCACCTGTTCCGTCAGGCGTTGGACGATGCGCCGGTTGTGCTCCTCGCCAAAATAGGAGGCGAGCCCCTCGATCACCGTCTCGCCGATCTGGTCGATGGCATCGAGCTCCTCGCGCGCGTCCGCATCGCCGGCGACGAGTCTTTCGCAAGCTTCGAGGAACGCCTCCCAGGACCCGTAGGCGCGGGCGAGCACGCGCGCCGTCGTCTCGCCGACGTGGCGGATGCCGAGCGCATAGAGGAAGCGCTCGAGCGGAATCTCGCGGCGCGCTTCGATCGCCCGGAACAGATTTCGTACCGAGGTCTCGCCGAACCCTTCCTGCTGCTCGAGTCGGATCGTGGAATTGCGCGCTTCCAGCGTGAAGATATCGGCCGGCTCGCGCAGCCAACCCTGCTCGTAAAAGAATTCGATCTGCTTTTCGCCGAGCCCGTCGATGTCGAAGGCGCGCCGCGAGACGAAATGCTTCAGGTGCTCGATCGTCTGGTACGGACAGGCGAACTCCCCGCTGCAGCGCGACACCGCGCCGGCCTCGCCGGTCGCGGTCTCGTCGCGCACCACGGGCGTGTGCAGGTGACACGGACAGGTCTTCGGGAACCGATAGGGCTTGACGTCCTTCGGCCGTTTTTCCAACACGACGCCGAGCACCTGCGGGATCACGTCGCCGGCGCGCTGGATCGTCACCGTGTCGCCGATGCGCACGTCCTTGCGAACAATTTCGTCCTCGTTGTGGAGCGTGGCGTTCTGGACCACGACGCCGCCGACCGTCACCGGCTCGAGCTTGGCCACCGGCGTGAGTGCGCCGGTGCGGCCGACCTGGATCTCGATCGCGCGCACGATGGTGGTCGCCTGCTCGGCCGGGAACTTGTGCGCGATCGCCCAGCGCGGCGTGCGCGAGACGAAGCCGAGCCGCTGCTGCCAGTCGATGCGGTCGAGCTTGTAGACGACGCCGTCGATGTCGTAGTCGAGCGTGGCGCGTTCGGCCTCGATCTCATGGTGGAACGCCAGCATGGTCTCGACCGAACGGCACACTTTCATCAGCGGATTGGTTTTGAACCCGCAGCTCGCGAACCATTTCACCATGCCGGACTGGGTGTCGGCCGGCATCGCGCTCGTCTCGCCCCAGCTGTAGGCGAAGAAGCCGAGCGGCCGCGACGCCGTCACCGCCGGATCGAGTTGGCGCAGCGAGCCCGCCGCGGAGTTGCGCGGATTGGCGAAAACCTGGCGGCCCGCGGCCGCCTGGCGCTGGTTGAGCTTCAGGAACGCGGATTTGGTCATGTAGACTTCGCCGCGCACCTCGCAGATGTCTGGCACGCTCTTGCCGCGCAGCCGTTGCGGCACGTCCTCGAGCGTCCTCACGTTCGCGGTGACGTCCTCGCCGACGGTGCCGTCGCCGCGGGTCGCCGCATGCACGAGCGTTCCGCGCTCGTAGCGCAGCGAGCAGGACAGGCCGTCGATCTTCGGCTCGGCCGTGAACGCGAGCTTCTCGTCCGCGGCAAGCCCGAGGAAGCGGCGGATGCGTTCGACGAAATCGATCACGTCCTCGTCCGAGAACGCGTTGGCGAGCGAGAGCATCGGCACCGCGTGCCGGATCTTTGCGAATTTCTCCGCAGGCTTGGCGCCGATTTTTCGCGAAGGCGAATCCGGCCGCACCAGCGCGGGAAACCGCGCCTCGATCGCCTCGTTGCGCGCGCGCAGCGCGTCGTATTCCGCGTCGCTGACGCTCGGCGCGTCTTCCTGGTAGTAGCGCTTGTCGTGCACGGCGATTTCCGCGGCGAGCCGCTTGAGCTCGGCTTTCGCCTGCGCCTCGCTGAGCTCGGAAACGGCGATTTGGGCGGTGTCGCGCTTGCGCATGAGCATCAACAATCTCCCACCTCCCCCTCGAGGGGGAGATCGGCGAGCGTCAAAGACGCGAGCCGGGTGGGGGTGAGGCTGCATCACCCCACCCCGCGCGCTTCGCGCGCGACCCTCCCCCTCCAGGGGAGGGTGAGGAGTACGTCGCGCGTCTCGGATCGAAACTTTACAGCCGCGAAATTCGCCGCTCGTCAACCCGCGGCCGGGCGGATCAGGCGCTCGGCGGCGGCGCGGGCCTCCTCGGTGATCTCCGAGCCGGCCAGCATGCGGGCGATCTCCTCGCGGCGGTGGTCGGCGGTCACTTCCGCAACCCGGGTCGCGACCCTTTTACCGCGGTCGAGCGCCTGCTTGGTGATCAGATAGTGGCGCCCCGCGCGCGCGGCGACCTGCGGCGCGTGGGTGACCGCGATCACCTGGACGCGCGCGGCAAGCCGCGCGAGCCGCACGCCGATTGCGTCGGCGACGGCGCCTCCCGCCCCGGTGTCGATCTCGTCGAATACGAGGGTCGGCGCCGAGCCGCGATCGGCCAGCACCACCTTGAGCGCGAGCAGGAAGCGCGCCAGCTCCCCGCCGGACGCGACCTTCATCAGCGGTCCCGGCCGCGTGCCCGGATTGGTCTCGACCCAGAACTCCACGCGATCGATGCCGTCGGGACCGGGAGCCGCGGGGTCGGTCGCGATCTCGGTGAGAAACCGCGCGCGCTCGAGCCGCAGCGGCTTGAGCTCGGCGTTGACGGCGCGGTCGAGCGCGGCCGCCGCGCGCCGCCGCGCCGCGGACAGCGCTTGCGCACCTTCGCGATAACACGCCTCGGCCTCGCGCGCGGCACGCTCGAGCCCGATCAGCGCCTCGGCCCCGGCGTCGAGCACGGCGAGATCCGCCGCATAGCGGGCCGCCAGCGCCGCAAGCTCGTCGACCGCGACGTTGTACTTGCGACTCGCGGCGCGCAACGCGAACAGCCGCTCCTCGATGCGCTCGATCTCGCGCGGATCGAATCGCGCGATGTGGATCGCATGCTCGATATGCGCGCGGGCGTCTTCCATGGCGATCAGCGCCTGGTCGAGCGCTTTCACGGCCGGCTCGATGAGCGCCGGCGCCTGCGCGGCGCGTTTCTCCATGCGGCGAACCGCGGCAGCCAGTCCCGGCAGCGGCGAGCCCGAGCCGGCGAGCAGCTCATGGGCATCGTGCAGATCGCCCGCGACCTTTTCGGCCTGCATCATCGTGGCGCGGCGGTCGGCGAGGCTTGCCTCCTCGCCGAGCTCGGGCGCGAGCGTGCGCAGCTCCTCGACCGCGTGCCGCAGAAATTCCGCCTCGCGGCGGGTCTCCTCGACGCGGGCCCGGTGCGCGTCGAGATCCTCGCCCGCGGTGCGCCAGGTCTTCCAGGCCGCTGCCAGCGCCTCGGCCTGCGGCTCGAGCCTGCCGTAGGCGTCGAGCAGCCTGCGGTGGGTGGCGGCATCGACCAGCGCCCGCTCGTCGTGCTGGCCGTGAATCTCGACCAGCGACACGCCGAGGCTCTTGATCACCTGGACGCTGACCGGCTGATCGTTGACGAATGCCCGCGTGCGGCCGTCGGCGAGCTGGACGCGGCGCAGCAGCAGCGGATCCTCGACGGCGATGCCGTTGTCGATGAGGATGTCGCGCGCCGGATGGCGGTCGTCGTCGAGCTCGAAGGCTGCGACGACCTGACCCTGCTCCGCTCCGTGCCGCACCAGGCCGGCATCCCCGCGCGCCCCGAGCGCCAGCGCGAAGGCATCGAGCAGGATCGACTTGCCGGCCCCGGTCTCGCCGGTGAGTACCGCGAGGCCCGCAGCGAACTCGATGTCGAGGCGCTCGATCAGGACGATGTCGCGGATCGAGAGTCGGATCAGCATGAATCTCAGCCGAGGCCGAGCTTCCTGAAGGCCTTGCTGATCCAGGAGCCTTCGGTCTCGCGCGGTTCGAGCCCGCCGGATTTCACCAGGCGATACGCGTCCTTGTACCAGGGACTGTCCGGGAAATTGTGGCCCAGCACCGCGGCGGCGGTCTGCGCCTCGTCGACGATGCCGAGCGCCATGTAGACCTCGGCGAGCCGCATCAGCGCCTCTTCGACGTGCCGCGTGGTCTGATATTGGGTCACCACGACCTTGAACCGGTTGATCGCGCCGGTGTAGTCGCGCTTCTCCTGGTAATAGCGACCGATCGTCATCTCCTTGCCGGCGAGCTGATCCTTGGCGACGTCGATCTTGCGCTTGGCGCTCGCGGCATATTCGGTATTGGGGAATTTGCGCACCACCTCGTCGAGCGACTGGAGCGCCCTTTCGGTACCGAGCTGATCGCGGGTGACGTCCGGGATCTGCTCGAAATACGAGGATCCGATCAGAAATTGCGCGTAGGCGGCGTCCGGGCTGCCCGGATGCAGGGTCACGTAGCGCTTGGCCGAGACGATGGCCTCGTCGTACTGCCGGCTCTCATAATAGGCATAGGCGGTCATGATCAGCGACTTGCGCGCCCATTCCGAATAGGGGTGCTGGCGATCGACCTCCTCGAATTTCTTCGCGGCGGCTTTGAAGTCGTGCTTGGTGTTCAGAAGATAGAGGCCTTCGTTGTAGAGCCGATCGGGCGGATCATCCGACAGCGGCAGGTCCTTGTCGCCGAACCAGGCGCAGGCGGAGAGCGCGGCGGCCGCGAGCACGAGCATGAGCGCGCGGGGCAGCGATCCCCGCCTTCGCCTCGACCGTGACGTCGGCAAACGCGAAATCATGATGGAATGTAAATCCGTGTCCCCCGCAGCCCCGGCCCCGGCCCCCAAAGCCGGTCCCGACTGCCTAGTAGCCGAAAAACGTTCGGCTGACCATGCGATTACGAGGACATTCGGCCGGGAATATGGCGCGCTCGCGCCCGGCTCAGGACAGGTCCGGCCCATAGGCCGGCGCCACCATCCCGACCGGCAGCTCGGCGTGACCGCGCGGCCGCGGCTTGCCCTCTTCCACGATGGTCCAGGCGGTGGGGTCCGCGATCAGCGCGGTGAGCACCGCGTGATTGAGCTTGTGGCCGCCGCGCACCGAGCGGTAGGCGCCCAGGATCGGCGCGCCTGCGAGCGCCAGATCGCCGATGGCGTCGAGCGCCTTGTGACGCACGAACTCGTCGGCAAATCGCAGTCCGCCGGGATTGAGCACGCGATCGTCGCTGACCACGAGGGTATTTTCCAGCGTGGCGCCGAGCGCGTAGCCGGCGCTCCATAATTTGCCCACGTCGCGGAGGAAGCCGAAGGTGCGCGCGCGCGCGATCTCGCGCCGGAACGTGGCGGGGCCGACCTCGACGGCCAGCGCTTGCCGGCCGATCAGCGGGTGATCGAACTCGATCTCGACCTCGACCCGGAACCCGCGATCATAGGGTTTCAGCTCGCCATAGGCATTGTCTTTGGCGATGCGGATCGGCTTGAGCACCTTGGTATACCGGCGCGCCGCGGGCAGCGCGACAATGCCGGCTTCGTCGATCGCCTGCACGAAGGGAGCGGCGCTGCCGTCCATGATCGGCGCTTCCGGGCCGTCGAGCTCGACGATGGCGTTGTCGACGCCGAGCCCGCACAGCGCCGCCATGATGTGCTCTATCGTGGAGACGCCGGGCCCCGAGGCATCGCCCAGCACGGTCGCAAGCTCGGTCGCCGTGACCGACCGGGCATTGGCGCGGATCTCGCGCTGCCGCCTGCCGCCCACGCAGCGGATGAAGACGACGCCGGTTCCGGCATCGGCCGGATGCAACGTGAGCGTGACGGGAAGCCCGGAGTGGACGCCGATCCCGGAAACGGCGGCTCGGCTGCGAAGCGTGGTCTGCTTGCCCGCTTTCATGCCTCGTTCTGCCCCTTCACCGCATCGCCTCGCCCACGACGAGCGCACACGATCGGCAACCCCCGATGGGCTTCCGCTTGCTGTCGATGGCCGGGAATTTTATCGTGCGGATCGTTGCCGCCCGCGGTCCCCCGACGCAGTAAGCCCCTACGACGAACACATTAACCATGCGTCGGGGCAAGTCCAATTCACGGTTTTTTACCGATTGTTACCTCTGCCGTTAACAACCGGCCCACAAACGAAATTTCGCCGAATGGCTTGTCCTCTTTGCGGATTCCGAGGCGCCGAGTTCTCCACAGGCTCGGCCTCGGGCTGCGCGAATCACTGGCACCAGAAGCGCGGGGTACAAACAATTTGAATCCGAGCCAAGCGGCAAAACTGTTTCACCTCCCCATGCGGGGAGGTCGCCCCAGCCGGTCGGGGAGGCAAAGCGCGTCCGCCGCACGCCGATACGAACGCCCCGGCGTGGCCCGGATCAGTTCGCTTGGCGGCGCAGGAACGCCGGGATCTCCAGGTGATCCTCATCGATCGGATTGTGCACCGGTGCCGGCCGGCCGTGCGGGTCGAGCCCCTGCGGGGCCGGCCGGGGCGCGGGCGAGCGCTTGGCATATTCGGAGACCGGGTCGTGCGCCTCCTCCTGCCGTCGCGGCGAGGGAGCCGGAGCACGGGTTGCAGCCTGCGGCTGCGGTCGCGGCGTCGGATTGGACTGCTGGGCCATGGGCTCCTCCTCTACGCGCAGGCCGAGGCCGACCGCGGCTAGGCGCTGCAACAGCGAGGTGCGGCGTTTCTCGGGATGTGGTTCCGACATTTCGCCGCGGCGGGCACGGATCTCGTTCTGCGCGGGCAGCGGCAGGTCCTCGATCCGCGGCATGCGCGCGGCGCGATTGGGCGCCCGCTCGGGCTGCGGCGGAATGAAATGGCGTTGCGCCGGCGGCTCCTGCGCGAGCGGCCCCGGGTGCTCGTCCAGGAACAGCGAGGGTTTGGGCGGAATCGGCCGCAGCGTCACGTTTTCGATCGCGGTCGCGGGCGGCAGCGTCGCTGGGGCCGGGGCGGAGCCGGATCTGGCGCCCGCCGGCGGCGTTGATGCTTCCGCGGCCCGCCCGGGCTCGCGCTCGACGCGGTCGGCGTGACGCTGCGGACTGGAGCGCAGCTTCTGGGTCAATTCGGCAAGCCGCGAATCGATCGAAGACGCCGCGTTGGAAATGGCGTCGATGCCGGTCGCAACCACCGAAACGCGAATGACCCCCTCGAGCGCTTCATCGAAAGTGGCGCCGACGATGATGTTGGCCTCCTGGTCGACTTCCTCGCGGATGCGGGTCGCAGCCTCGTCCACCTCATAGAGGGTGAGGTCCTTGCCGCCGGTGATCGAAATCAGGAGCCCGCGCGCGCCCTTCATGGAGGAATCGTCGATCAGCGGGTTGGCGATAGCTGCCTCGGCCGCGGTGAGCGCGCGTTTCTCGCCCGAGGCCTCGCCGGTGCCCATCATGGCCTTGCCCATTTCGCGCATGATGGCGCGCACGTCGGCAAAATCCAGGTTGATCAGGCCTTCCTTGACCATCAGGTCGGTGATGCAGGCGACGCCGGAATAGAGCACCTGGTCGGCCATCGCGAAGGCGTCGGCGAACGTGGTCTTCTCGTTGGCGACCCGGAACAGGTTCTGATTCGGGATCACCAGCAGCGTGTCGACCGCCTTCTGCAGCTCCTGGATGCCGTTCTCGGCGAGCCGCATGCGGCGCTGCCCTTCGAATTGGAACGGCTTCGTCACGACGCCGACGGTGAGAATACCGAGCTCGCGGGCGAGCCGGGCGATCACCGGAGATGCGCCGGTGCCGGTGCCGCCGCCCATTCCGGCGGTGATGAACACCATGTGGGCGCCGGAGAGATGATCGCGGATCTCGTCGACCACCTCCTCGGCGGCGGCGCGTCCGACGTCCGGCTGCGAGCCGGCACCCAACCCCTCGGTCACCGCAACGCCCATTTGGATGATGCGCTCGGCCTTCGACATGGTCAGCGCCTGCGCGTCGGTGTTGGCGACGACGAAGTCGCAACCGACGAGGCCCGCGGTGATCATGTTGTTGACCGCGTTTCCGCCGGCCCCGCCCACGCCGAACACCGTGATCCGCGGCTTGAGCTCCCGTATGTCGGGCATCTTCAGGTTGATCGTCATGGCTGCCTCTCCAGAGCGCAGGCGAGAACGCCGGCGCGTTCGGCCGGTCCGCCGCCGGCCGGCTCGGTCCTACGATGGTCAAAGCCCACTAGAAGCTCTCGCGAAGCCATCGTCCCACCCTCGCGAAATAACCGTCGGTCCCCGTCATGAGCTGTCGCGTGCGCCGCGATTCGAATTGTTCGAGATGCGCCATCTGCGGATAGATCAGGAGCCCGGCCGCGACCGCGAACGCCGGGCCCTTGGCGGCTTCGGGAAGTCCCGCGATGCCGAGCGGACGGCCGACCCGCACCCGGCGAGCGAGAATGCGGGCGGCGATCTCCGGCAGTCCGGCGAGCTGGCTCGAGCCTCCCGTCAGCACCACGCGCGCGCCCGGGTCCGCCGCGAACGACGAAGCGGCGAGACGGTCGCGCACCATCTCCAGAATTTCCTCGACCCGCGGGCTGATGATGCGCACCAGCGCCGCGCGCGAGACCACATGCGGCGGCTCGCGCTCGTCCTCGCCGACCGGCGGCACGGTGATCATGTCGCGATCGTCCGATTGGCCGGAGATGGCGCTGCCGTGCAGCGTCTTGATGCGTTCGGCATCGGCGACCTTGGCGGTCAAGCCGCGCGCGAGATCCATGGTGACGTGGTTGCCGCCGAGCGCAAAGGCGTCGGCGTAGACGAAACGCCCGTGCGAGGACACCGCGACCGTGGTAGTGCCCGCGCCGATATCGACCACGGCGGCGCCGAGATCGGCTTCATCGTCGGCGAGCGCGCACAGCCCCGCCGCATAGGGCGCGGCCGCCATGGCCTCCACGGACAAATGACAGCGCTCCACCGCGAGCATCAGATTGCGGGCCACCGCGACGTCGGTCGTGACCACATGCATGTCGACGCCGAGCCGGCGCCCGAGCATGCCGCGCGGATCGCGAATGTCCCGGCTCTCGTCGAGCGCATAGGAAACCGGCAGCGAATGCAGCACCGCGCGGCCGCCGCGCACGGAATGCCGGCTGCCGGCGGCGAGCACGCGATCGATATCGGCGTCGGTCGCCGCCGGGCCGCCGATGTGGACGGTGGCGGCATAAAGCTCGCTCGCCATGCGGCCGGCACCGATCGAGAGCACGACGGATTCGACATTCACATGCGCCATGCGCTCGGCGGCATCGACCGCCTGCCGCACCGCCTGCTCGGCCTCGGCGAGATTGACGATGGTGCCGGATTTGATGCCGCGCGCGCGGGTGTGGCCGATGCCGAGCACCTCGACCGCGTGGCTGCGGCGGCGCAGCGCCTCCTGGGCGCCGCAGGGTTTGAGCCGCGCGATCAAGCAGGCGACCTTGCTGGTGCCGATATCGAGCGCGCAGATCACCGCCGAGCGCCGCGGCGAGATCGGCTTCATCTTCGGGGTGAGGCCGTGCTGGAGCGGGCTCATGCGTCGCCACCCTTCTTCTTCGGCGGCTTGCGCGCCTCCTCGCGCGCCTGCGCGGCCGCATCCGAGAGCCGCACCGAGACGCGATCCGGCAAGCGCAGGTCGATCGCGAGGATGTCGCGGCCGATGAGCCGCTTGTCGCGGTCGAGCGCAACCAGCGTGTCGAGGGCGGGCCCGACCTCGGTTTCCGGCAAGCGGACATCGACGTTGTTCTTGAGCTTGAGGTTCCAGCGCCGTTCGGCGACGAGCACGCTGGCGCGCACCTGCTCCCGGATCGAGGGATAGCGATCGAGCAGGGCGAGAAAATCTCTGGCCTTCTTCTGCGCGCCGCGCCCGACCACGAGCGGCAGCGCGGCGAAAGCCGGGTCGCTCAGCGGCCCGATGACGGTGCCGTCGGCGGCGACGAGCGCGAGCTTGCCGTCGACCTGCCAGAGCGCAAACGGCTCGCGCTCCCTCACCCGGATCTGCAGCCGGTCCGGGAACAGCTTGCGGACCGTGGCGTCGGCGATCCAGGGAATCGTTTTCAGCCGCGAGCGTGCCGCCTCGACGTCGAGGAACAGCAGGGAAGTGCGCTCCGTCACGCCGGCGGCCGCGACGATCTCGGCGCGACCGACGTGCTTTTCGCCGGAGAGCGAAACCGCGGCGATGCGAAAGCCCATGGAATTGGCGCCCGCATCCCGCCAATCCTGGAGCGTGTCGACGATCATCGGGACATGGTCCCCCCGGACCGCGCCGTAACCAATGCTGGCGACGAGAAACAGCGCCGACGTCGCGATCCCGGTAAAGCGCGGGATCGCCGCCTCCAATCGGAGCACCCAGAATCGCATGAAGGAGCTGATTCGGCTCGCTATTTTTATCGGGAGCGGCGGCAGCAGGCGCTCCGCAAGGACAAACCCCCAGGAAGCCGACGCGCGGGCACGGCGCCCGGAGCGTGGGCCCGGCCGCTTCAGCGGTTCAGCGAGGCGTCCTCGACCATCCATCGCACCAGCTCACCGAAGGAAATGCCCGCATGGGCCGCGATCTCGGGCACCAGCGAGGTCTCGGTCATGCCGGGCTGCGTGTTGACTTCCAGACAGAACAGTCCCCTCGTCCCCTCCGCGGAATCGTCGTAGCGGAAATCCGCACGGCTCACGCCCCGGCACCCCAGCGCGCGATGGGCCGCAAGCGCCAGTCTTCGGACCTCTTGGTAAACATTTGGTTTAAGCGGCGCCGGAAGCAGGTGCCGGGAGCCCCCGGGGGCGTATTTCGCCTCGTAATCGTAAAAGCGCGCACTGGGCAGGATCTCGATGACGTCGAGCGCCTCCTCCCCCATCACCGCGCAGGTCAGCTCCTTGCCGCGGATGAAGGGCTCGCACAGCACCTGTTCGCCGAACGGCCAATCGTCCCGGTAGAGCTCCTGGGGCGGGTGCTCCTGATCCTCCTTGACGATGAACACGCCGACGCTCGAGCCCTCCGCCACCGGCTTGATGACGTAGGGCCGCGGCAGAACATGGCGTTTCACCGCATCGAGCCGCGACACCAAGATCCCGTCGGGGACCGGAATGCCGGCCGCGCGCAACACCGCCTTGGCGAGGTCCTTCTGGATGGCGAGCGCGGACGCCAGCACCCCGGAATGCGTGTACGGGATGCCGACGATCTCCAGGATGCCCTGGATGGTGCCGTCCTCGCCCGGCCGGCCGTGCAACAGGTTGAGCGCGACGTCGGGTTTGAGCGTCTGCAGCACGCTGGCGATGTCGCGGCCGACATCGATGCGGGTCAGCCTGTAATCCTGCTTTTCCAGCACGTCGGCGCAGGCTTTGCCCGAGCGCAGCGAGACCTCCCGCTCCGCCGACCATCCGCCCATCAGGACCGCGACGTGCTTGCCTCGATTCATCCGCCCCGATCGGCCTTCCGGTGATTCGGTTGTGCTACACGAAACGTGATTTATCGCGATTGCGCCAGCCCGATCGGGAGAATTTCCTATTCGAGCTCGACCCCGGGCCTTTCCTTGACCCGGCGCGGACGAACATGCGCGTTTTCGGACGAGCGCGCCGCACTTTTGTCCAGAAAACGATCACGCAAACCAGAAAACTATCAAGGCAAGCAAGTGCTTAGGGTCATTCAATTCGTCAAAAAGCAGCTTTGGATTGTTTGTAATGCATCTTTAAACTTGGATGATATGGAATCAGGATTGCGCGAGCCCGATCCGGCGAATTTCCCATTCGAGCTCGACCCCGGAACTTGCCTTGACCCGGGCGCGGACGAGCTCGCCCAGGTTCTCGATGTCGGCCGCGCTGGCGTTTCCCAGATTGATCAGGAAATTGCAGTGCATTTCCGAGACCTGGGCATCGCCGAGCTTCAACCCGCGGCAGCCGGCCTGGTCGATGAGCTGCCAAGCTTTTTGCCCCGGCGGGTTCTTGAAGGTCGACCCTCCGGTCCGGCTCTTCACCGGCTGGGTGGATTCCCGCTTCTCCGTGATCGCCTGCATCTCGGACTTGATGGTCTGCGGATCGGCCGACGCGCCGGAAAACAGCGCCTGCGTGAAAATCACGTCCTCCGGGATCCCGCAATGCCGGTAGGCAAAGCCCATGTCGGCATTGCCGAACACCCGGATGCGGCCCTGCCGGTCGATGCCGCGCGCCTCGACGAGCACGTCCTTGGTCTCGCGCCCATAGGCGCCGCCGTTCATGCGCAGCGCGCCGCCGATCGCGCCGGGAATGCCGCGAAAAAACGCCAAGCCGCCGATGCCGGCTTCCTGGGCGGCCTGCGCGACCTTGACGTCCGGCACGGCGGCGCCGGCGCGCACCCCCTCGCCCTCGATCGCCACCCCGG
>Ga0137384_10003044_pt1 | contig 13295 bp, 6 predicted proteins | sample SagtaG_2_FD_104922 | JGI IMG/M metagenome (GOLD analysis project Ga0137384, IMG submission 104922) | Vadose zone soil microbial communities from Sagehorn Ranch, Mendocino, California, USA - Sage2_R_60_16 metaG | ecosystem: Environmental > Terrestrial > Soil > Vadose zone | place: USA: California... | reverse complement strand
TATTTGCTACTGCGCCCACTGTCTTGCCGTAGGTGGTATGCGCTGCGAGTAGCGCTTCTGCTGTGACAACCATCTGTGCGCCGTGTATGTGATCTTCGAGGTGCACCGCATCCAGCACGATTTCCGCGCCGGGACGAAGTTTCGCGCCCAGGAAGGCGAGCAGGCCCGCGCCCAATCCTCCAGCAGCTCCTGCACCTGGAATATCAGCGACCGCAATCTTCAGGTCGCGCTCGATAATCTGCGCATAGTGGCCGAGCGCGCTATCCAGTTCTTGCACCATCTCAGGTGTAGCGCCCTTTTGCGGTCCATAGACCGCCGAAGCACCTTCTGGGCCACATAATGGGTTGTTCACGTCACTGGCAATCTCGAAGCTGCACTCACGCAGGCGCGGGTCCATCTCGGCAGTTGAGATATGCGCGAGCATGGAGAGGGCCGCGCCACCACGGGAGATCTGCTGACCGTCTTTTGTGCTCAGTAGTGCCCCCAAGGCCTGGGCCATGCCCGCCCCGCCGTCGTTCGTCGCGCTGCCACCAATGCCGATAATAAAGTGGCGACACTGCTGGTCCAGCGCGGCGCGGATCAGCTCTCCCACGCCGTAGGTCGTTGTGATACGCGGATTACGTCGCTCAGGGGGTACAAGCGGCAGGCCCGAACTCGCAGCCATCTCCAGTGCCGCCGTGTGCCCGTCACCAAGTATGCCATAGAAGGCCGCGACTGGCCCGCCCAGCGGACCTGTTACTGTCTGCTCTACCAACCTGCCGCCAGTTGCATCGACCAGCGCCTGTACCGTCCCCTCGCCGCCATCGGCGACCGGCACGATATCCAGTTCAGCCTGTGCATAGATCGCTCGAATGCCGCGAGCGATAGCCTCTCCAGTTTCGGCCGCCGTGAGACTGCCTTTAAGCGATTGTGGGGCAATGACGATGCGCATGGTGTGCTTCTCCGATCTAGCAAACTCAGATAAATCTGGTATGGAGCTAAGTGTAAAAGACGAGATGATGCGCTAGCGATAGTATACTCCTTGTAGGCTCTACTTGCACTCCTTTTAGAATTTTCTACGAGCTACATTGAAGGGCAAGAGCATCTAGCGCAATTGGTCTTCCTGGAGCAGTATCATCTTCAGTATTTAACGTTATGTTAACGTAGCGCAATCCACCTGTAGATAAAGGAATTTGTACTCCATCCGCTGTTTTTGTAATGTCCACTGGAGGTGTTAGAAGTAGCCAACCATCCTGAGAACTGGCAACATTCGACTTGTCGAATGTCGTTGACAAAGTGGGCGGGTATGTGTGCTCTCTTGCCAGCAGGAACTATAATTGGTATGACTATAGCTCCACATGTCTTTAGAGAGAGGCTGAACATGTTAAGTGGTCTGTCCTGGGTCTGGCCCTCGAATTACGCCACGCTGGTGGTCTTGCTGCTGTTCTGTGTGTTATATGTGCTTGGCATACAGCGCGCTCGTTTGCGTAACGAAGGAGATGCTATTAAAAGTTATCATGTAATAGCATTCTTCTCCGCTATTATTATCGTGGCGCTCTTGCTGTTGACCCCCATCGACACCATCGCCCGCACCCAATTGTTTTCCGTACACATGTTACAGGCGGTGCTGCTCATTACCGTGTGTACGCCGCTGATCCTCCTGGGCTGCCGCGATGTTGTGCTGCGTCCACTGGTTGAATTGCCCGTTGTGCGCACCATTGTACGCGCGCTTACACGACCACTGGTGGCCTCGCTCCTCTTCAATCTGACCTTCCTCATCACACACGCGCCTCGTGTCTACAACGGCATTGTGAGCGGCGAACAGTCCTACCATGTGCTCATGCTGGTTATTTTTCTCTTCTCCATGCTGAATTGGTGGCCGTTGATTGGATCCGTGCGCGAACTGCGCAACATGAGCTACCCTATACAGATGCTCTATGCCTTTTTCGATGGTCAACCGGTGGATATTTTTGCCTTTATTCTGGTCTTCAGTGGCACGCCCATCTACACACACTACGCCATCCCCGCGCAACTCGGCATTTCCGCGTTCGCGGATCAGGCTGTAGGGGGTGCGCTGCTCTTGATTCCCGGCCTGGTGGACCTGGTCGTGATGACACCGCTCTTCTTCCGCTGGCTCGGTCAGATCGAGCAGAAAACAAAGCGTGACGACGAGCTGCGGGAGGAAGAAGAGGCGTGGGAGGAAGAGGAATGGGAGGGGGAGGGGGAACGTGTGTAGAAACGGGGTGAGGCCATCTCCCGTCTTCCATTCCGAGGGATTTGATCCTACGTGAGACGAGATGGTAGAATATGGGTGGTTGCTCTACTCACCATACGTTGCTGATCACCTGGGTTGCAGGTGGTCTATTGGGTCATTGGGGTTCTTGTCTGTTGCACCCCTTTTAATGTAGAACAAAGAATGACGGCCACCCACGCTGCATGAGCCTTCTTTCTCCGTGTGCCGTACGACCTGAAGCTGACTCAGCATCGTCTCTGACCGGCGAGGAGTATGTGAAATGGCACCTTCATCTGATCCTGAACTGACGAACTCCACGCCACCTACGAGCATCGTGGAGGATATCGACGCCTCCATGCAGGCTATGCCTCCGGTTGGCGTCACCCCTCCTCCAGTGCTTGCCCATGATGCCGCCGAAGGGCATCGCGGGGGCGCCTGGCGCCTATTATACTGGATTATTGAGAACGACCCACGTGCTCTGGAGGCCGTGGCTTGCCAGGATGACGATCGGCTGGCACAGCACTTGCTCGAATTTATCGCGCTTGGCTCCTGGGCGGGGAAATCCTTTATCGTGCCACCACCTTTCCGTTCGTCCTACACACGCATGCGCCTCTCTACGCTCTTCCTGCCACGTTCCGGCATGGAGCCCGAGCGGGCCGAACGCGTGCTGCTCCAGGCCGCGCGTAGCCTGCAACCCGCTGTACGAGAGGCTGCGCTCACTATTCTGGGGATCATGCACGCGCAAACCGCCCTGTCTTACATGATAGATGCGCTCCAGGACCCTATTGAGGCGGTTCGCTTACAAGCGATCAAAGGGTTGGAGCGGCTGGAATCGCCCAAGGCTGTTCCGGCTCTGGTGCAAGCGCTGCCAACTGCGAACGAGCAAGCCACGGCGCAGATCTTTGCTGCACTCGCACACATTGGGAATGAGGCGGTGCCCGCGCTGCTGGACCTCAGTACGAGTCGCTCGGCCTGGATACGCTGGAATTGCCTGCGCGCGCTACGGAAAACCTGTAATCTGCGTGCCATCCCGGCATTCGTCAGGGCGCTACGCGATGTGGACCATGGCGTGGCCTGGATGGGAGCAAAAGGGTTGGTAGAATGTGGCACGTTGGGTATTGAGCCGGTGCTACGCTCTCTGGCAACTGATGAGATTACTGTCTGGCAGGTGGAGACCGCCGTGTATGTGCTCAATCATCAGCACGATCCGCAGATGCGTCCCTATCTGGCTCCTCTGCTCACTCACTTGCGCAGCCTCTCCTCTACCCAGATCAGTACGCCCTACCTGGCGTATCAAGTCCTCAATCACCTGCTCGCAGATGGCGTCCTCAAACCGGCGTCCTCGCAGGTGTGATGGGAAGGGTTGACTCCTTCCAAATGGGGAGCGGTGAAGCAATCAAAGAACAAGGCACGAAGAGAACATATCTGCCTTGTATGTTCTCTTCGTCCAACTCCGCATGCAGCGCCCGTGCTAAGTAAATGTGCAGCGTAGTTGCAGTGCTTGCTGCAAGCGTTGTTCGTAGAGTGCGCGGGGAATCTCGGTCACGCCCAGGGTGATGAGGTGTGGTGTGGTGAACTGCGTGTCGTGCAGGACGTAGCCACGGTTCGCGAGATGCTGGACCAGGGCAACCAGGCAGACTTTAGAGGCATCGGTGGCGCGAGAGAACATACTCTCGCCCATAAATGCCCCGCCTAATGCTATGCCGTACAGGCCACCGACGAGCTGATGATCGTGCCAGGCTTCGACGCTGTGAGCTGCTCCCAATGTATGCAGGTAGCTATATGTTTTGATAAACTCTTCATTGATCCACGTCTCCTCACGCGCGGCACAGCAGCGCATAACCTGCTCGAAGGCCGTATTTATGCGCACCTCGTAGATTCCTTTGCGTATAGTGGCACGCAGTGAGCGCGAGACATACAAATTTGCATTCTCCAGGATGGCTCGTGGGTCGGGGGCATACCAGTGGAGTTTGCCGCGTTCGTCAGCCATCGGAAAGATACCCTGGGCATAGGCGCTGATCACTAAGCGCGGGTCAAGTGGTTCGGGTCTTCTCTTTGGCATGATCTCTCTTCGTTAACGCGCTGACTCAGCTCCTGGCGAACCAACGCAAATAGCGTACAACCTTCGGATTAATCCCATTTAACATGCGTATATCTTCAGCATCCAACGGTTTGATCCACGCCAGCAATCCGAAGCACAGCACCAGGAAGATGATCCCCGAGAGCGCCAGCAGGATACGGTCAGAGGGGTGCCAGAGAATACCTGGCAACGCTGCGATAACGAGTGCCAGCAGGAAGCGCAGCGTAAAGCTCACCGGATACTTGTGCGGGAGATCTTTCCATAAGAAGATCAGCAGCAGTAGTCCAGTTAGCGCTTTAGCGACCCCGTCGGCGATCAGCGCGCCGCTGGGTCCGAGCTTGAAGAAACCGATGAGCAAGGTACCGATGACGATCAGGACGAGCATACCGAGCCACTGACCCAGAACAACCAGCCGGGCTTTACCTACCACGTATAGCGTTGACTGATGAATCGTCGTACCGAGAACGCGGGTGATCAGGTTGAAGAACAGGAAAATGGCCAGTAGAGGGCCTACAGGATCAAACCTGCTGCCGTAGAGGGCGTGCGCGATATTGGAAGCGTTAAAGAGACAGAAGACCAGGCCAGGCGCTGCTAGCAGCGTCTCAACCTTAATCAGTGCCTGCCAGGAGCGGGAAAGTCGTTCGTGGTTAGAGCCAATGAATGCCGCGGCCAGCGCCGAACCACCGACACCCTGAAAACCTGCCACAAGCAGCAAGTTAGCTGCATCGGCCAGTTGAAAGGAGAGATTGAAATAGCCGACCTCAACGATCGAGACCGCGAAGATACCCAGCAGAATAATCGATGTCTGTTTGAGCAATGCGCCTGAGACAAGGTTTGTTAGCCATGCCGAGAGGCCCAACTTGACCACCGGACTGAGTGGCTCTTTATACTGCGCGCCGCGCGAAAGCAGGAAGGGTGCAAACCAGATAGCATATGCGGCGGCGTTGAAGAGCGAACCGATAGCCAGTAGCCATATAACGCCATTGACGCTCCAGCCCATTTGCAGCACGAAGAAACCCAGGCCGAGCAGAACGAGCTGCGTCACACTGCCGATCACGAAAACGCGCCGCATGCGCATAAGGGCCGCGCACAGAGCTGTCAGCAAGCTACCAATACTGCTGCCGAACACATAGATCGTAATGGGTACAATGTGAGAGAGTAGTAGCGGATCGCGCAAACCAGCAGCGACAGTCGTTGCTCCCTTGATGCCGGTGAGGGAGATCAGCGTTGCCAGAACGGGCAAACCAAAGAGCATAATGACCACGCTGAGCACCAGCACGACCAGCCGTAGTGCCAGCATACGACGAACAAGATTGGCGGCCGCTGCCTGGCCCTGTTCCGCGAAGACACGTGGCACGTAGGTCGTCGTTGCATCTTCCAGTCCCAGGGCTACAATATATAGGATAGTGTTATAGGCTGTCATGGCCACTGCGAAGATACCGTACTGTTCAGTGGAGACTTCGCGCGTGATGATGACCGTCAAAAAAAACCAGGAGATAAAGAACCATAGCCCATAGAGCTGATTTAACATATAGCTGCTGGGTGTGCGCTTAAGCAGACTTTGTGCTTCTGCCTCGCCTACTGATAGAGCTTCTACATCGGAAGCCTTAGCAACGCGCAGAACCTCTTCAGTCGTCAATGTCAGTTTTTTGTGTAAATTGTTGGATTCCGCTTCAGTAACTCTATTGCTCGCTTCATACTCATCTTCTATTGGAGAGTAGCCATCGAGATGATCAGTCTTTTTTGATTTTATTGGATCCAAGCTAGGTTTATGCATATATTGTTCTTAACCTGACTTTTATAAATTTCAATTGATAGACAATAAATCGTGCTCTTTATGATTTCACCTGCGCAAAAAGCAGGTCGATCCTTGCTGTGAACTTCTTGATTACGATTATACCAGCAACAACTGGAAACATCCCTGAAGCTTGACCTTACCTGGTAAGATGATGTTTCCAGGGTTAGCCATATGTCTCAGTCTTAGATAACTAGACAAGAAAAGCGTGAAGCCCTGGTAACGCTAGTTTAACCTATTTTGATGAAATAGCGTGCTAACCAGCCCAATCCTCCCAGTAAAGCGAATAGTTCCAGTACACTTATATTCGCTGTTACATGGTCCGTCGATACCAGATAGAAAATGCCAACTCTGGATGTGGCAGCGATGAGAAAAGTTCCTAGACCGATCCAGGCTGGTAGTGTAGCATAGAGCAAAGCCTTTTGCCAACTATTGCTGAGTAAGCCAACGAGGGCTGGTAACAGGTAGAGAAGCGCGGTGATGATGGGAGCAATGAGCGGGGGAAACGGACCATACAGCCCGGCATTCGGCATCTGTGGCAGAAGACGCGTCCAGAGTTGTGCCGGTGCGAGGGCCATGAGTACCAGAGTGGTCTCAGCCACCGCCATGCCTATGATGAATATATCTCTATATCTGATTGTTTTTGCCTTAGATTGGCTTGAGCTAAGCATCGGGATGCGCCTTTCAGTGCATTATATCAATTTGTCGGGAGAGGGAGCAGTCCCATCTCATACTTCATCATTAGTATACGGCGCACCGAAGCATCGATGCGCTGCTGGCTGATCGTGCCTGCGTTAATCGCCTGTTTGATATTGGCTATCATCGTGGCTACATCGCGTGGCGTGCCTGGTCCCATAAGTAGATCAGAGCCCGCTGCGATCGCCTGCGCTCCGGCCTGATCCTCGGATGTGTAGTCGGTAATGCTCTTCATGGTAAGGCTATCGGTCATAATGACGCCCTGGAAACCTAGCTCATTGCGGAGGATGCCAGTGACGACCTTTGATGACAACGTCGAGGGCTGTAGGCTGTCCAGTGCTGTGACAACCTCGTGCGTCACCATGATTGCATGGACGTTTCCCTGCCGGATGAGTGCGCGATACGGTGCCCAATCGATGCGCTCCAGATCGCTTCTGGACCGCTGAAGATACGGTACTCCGACGTGAGGATCGGTGGAGACATTTCCTATGCCCGGAAAATGTTTGAGCGTGCCAACGACTTTACCGCCCTGCTGAAGTCCTTGTAAGTAAGCTTCTGCCATGTCAATGACCTGCGCTGGGTCGCTGCCAAATGTGCGTTCGTCGATGTGTAACTCGGAGTTGTAGGTACTATCTACGTCAACCACCGGAGCAAGGTTGAGGTTGATGCCGTACGAGGCGAGGTCGCTGGCATCCTGCGCCCCGGCGGCACGTGCTGTCGCGGGATTATGTGTTGCGCCGAGCATGGCGGCTGAGGGACGAGGGCCGTCGAGCTTGAGCAAGCGATTAACTGCGCCACCCTCCTCATCTGTGGCCACTGCCAGGGGAACGGCCGCGTTACGCTGCATACGCTGAATAAGTCCTTTAAGCTGTGTCTTACTGATAATATTCTGGTTGGAGGTAAAAACGAGAACGGCTCCGATATTATATTGTTCAATCATTGATGTGAGATCAGGCGAGTAGTCTGGTCCGATAAATTGTACGATCATCATCTGCCCCAGCTTCATGTCAAGCGGCATCTTTTGCACAATTGTATTGATGTACTGCTGAGGCGTAAGAGGTGATGGGGTAGCGGTCGCCTTGATGCCGGGTGTGGGATGGTTGTGAAGGCTTTGTTGGATGCCTCGTAAGATATTCGTATTATTTGAACTTGTATTATCCCCCAGAACAGATGCCCAACCCTGAGGACCAATAAACTGCATAGCACCACTATTTATGGTGTTAAAAAGAACAATACATAATAAAGCTGTTAGTAGTAATGCTCTTCTGGGAGGGATTCTCAAGTCGCTATCAGCCCTAACAATGTTCTGTGCTATTTGGGCGATTTTTATGGTGTTCTGGAAGTAACTGGCTATTTTTATGGTATTTTGCAAGTAAACAGCTATTTTCGTGGTATCTTGTAAATGGACAGCCATTTTCGCGGTGTCCTGCTGGTGGATATTCGTGATATCATTCTGCTGCTGATCATTTGCCTGGGTACTGCCTGGTTCCATGCATTGAACCCCTTGAATACGCAATGTGATAGGCGATACTTCATTATAGATGAAGCCTGGAAGTGGCTCTATTAGCTCCAACGTGTGATAGAGAGGTCGTAACGCAAACTGATTATAACACAAGAACGTCCGAGATATGCATAAATTGCGGTGTAACTTTGGCCCATGTTTTTCATTGAAGACTGCTAGTGCTTGTTGAACTAATTCTCTTGTTCTATACTGTTTTTATTACACTCATAAGAAAGGGGGTATGAGAGTGACATGAAACAGACGCACGAATATGTCGCCTCGGATATAGTGAGATCAAATCCGGGCACGATGCAACGAGGTGCTGCGCGGCAGTGGCTCTCTGCCTTGCTGACTGGTTTCATCGTCGCTGTATTGCTCGCGCTCATTGGTGGGGGGATACTATTCATGTTGCTGAGAAACACTGGCAATGCCTTCTCAGCGCTGTTCGCTTTTCTCACACGCACGCCGCTTCTTCTCCTGCTTCCCGTTGTTGGTTTTGTGGTGGCTTTTCTTATCGCGCTTGTAATAGCACGGCCTCTGGCGCTCAGGGCGTATCTGCGACGTACTCATTTATCACAGGAAAGATATTATCAGCAATATATACCACTCACTACCCTCGTCACTGTTCGTCGAGCTTCTGAAACCTCTACTGGGGAGGCAGTGCCTACTGCTACCACACAGGAGGAGCAGATCTCCATTCTTGATCTCGTGCAACAGCAAGAAGAGCATCAAATGATCCTTGGCGTAGCGGGGAGTGGTAAGACGCTCGCGCTACGTGTGTATCAGTATCTTTCCGCGCAGCGACTATCCCGGCACATCTTCAATCAGGAATCTATTGCGCTTTATATATCCTTAAAGGACTATAGTCTATTTCTCAAGAATCATCCCCGGCTCGCGCCTGAAGATATTAGCGATGACACATCTCTTATTGCTCTACAAGCAGGTCTGCTGGAATATATCTATAGCAGTGAACTTCCCGGTATGCATTACCTGCGGCCACATCTCCAGTTTTTGGCGCAAAAGGGACGGCTGGAGCTTCTCTGTGATGGCTTGAATGAAGTTGATGGTCACTATCTGCGCCTGGTAAACGATGAACTGCTGCGCTGGATGCGAACTACCCACAATCGCGTAGTCATCACGTGCCGTGAGATTGACTATCGCGAACTGCATGCGTTTGTGCAAATGGTCAATGCCGGAGAGATCACGCGCGCAATCATCAACCCGCTTCAGCAGGAACAGGTACACGGGTTTATCGAGCTGTATGTTGAGCGACAGGATAAACGTTGGCAGCATACCGCCGGGCAAATCATGCAAGTCATCGATCTTAGTCGCTTGCGCTATCATTGTAGCAATCCCATGATGCTCTTTATGTTGATGAGTGTGATCGATAAGATCGGCGTTGAGCACGGTAAGCAGAGCGATACGCGCGGTCTACTCCTGCGTGAATATATTAAGCAGAGGTTGTCGAATATGCCTCGACAGGCCAGAGGCTACAGTACCCAGCAATCAGAGCGCGAAGTCGTGCGCTTTTTGAGCGAGGTTGCCAGTGCTGCTTACGGGACTCATGATCGTAATGCCATTCAATTGCCCATCGCTGCTGTCGTTGGTGATAAAGCTCAAACTCGTGTGAACTACGAAGAACTGGCCGATGAATTGCGTATCTGGCTTGACGAGCATCCTCCCCAGGGACCTTTTGCCGGCGGGGAGGACATATCACCTTTTTATCGGCAGCGGCAAGATTTGCCGCAAATGTTGCAGCAGGCCATGAATGCTGGACTGATCGAGTTAAATATGGTGGGAGTGCTCAGCTTCTGTCACGAGTTGCTTGCTGAGTATTTTGTCGCCGAACACTTCTTTCTTGAAGCTGCTAAGCAAGCAGACTCCTCTGTAGCTTTGCGCGAGGAATTGTTGCAGGGTGTGCGGCGCTGGAGTGGTCCTGTGGCTATCTGGGCTGGCCTGCTGGATAATCCCATGAAGTTGGCGGAGCAGTTAGCATCTATGGGACGCAGGAAGCCTGAGAATGCCTTGCCCGCGCTGGCGTTGGCCCTCGTCTGCGTAGGCGTATTGTGGACGCCTCCCCAGTCCGAAATACAGCGCACTACAGTGCTACCGACCAGCCTGGAAGAGTCTCTGGCCATCGCTGTACGTAACAGGTCCGCTCGTGAGGAACTGGCGCACATCTTCACGCGCTGCGCCGAGGAAGGCGGTGAGGAGGTCTATCGCTCACTATTACCGCTGATGATGGTTGAGGGCGTCGATGAGCTACTGATCTTGCTGGATCAAAATATCGTGCCGTCTATCCTGTTTACTCACTTACTCGACGCGGTAGATGCAATCGTTTACGAGGCGCAGGTGAAACGCCTGACACGTGTGCTGGGGCGTTTTGGTGGCGTAGTCGTCGAGCGCGCTGCGCAGCTCAGCCTTCCTCTTCCTGAGCGCAGCATGCGTCTACGGGCCGCCGCCATTAATATTCTTGGTGGCACGCAGGACGCTCGTGCTGTCGCACCTTTAATAGAGCGCCTGAGCGATAGTGATAAGTTTATTGTTGATCGTGCCACCAATGGCTTGATGCGCCTGGGTCCCGAACTGGTTCTCACGCAGGTCCTGCAAGTGTTGGCGAGTCGTGCAACCGGTCCCTTTGCTCTATCTGCACATACTGCGCATCGTGCTGCGCTCATCATTCTTGCGCGCTTTTTGCATGAGCAGGATATGAGAAGGCAAATGACCTTAATACAATTTACGCGCACCATCGAAATCACTGTGTCCGTTCTCACCGCGAACTATCAGTCAGAAACCGATGTACAACAACAGGCCCGCCAGGTGCTCACCCAGCAGGCTCGTGATACCAGGGGGGCCAACGCGCGCGATAATCGCTGGGAGAAGGTGATCGATGCTCTCATCCGCTACCTGCCTTCGCAAAACGCGGTGACGGCGCGCAATGTGCTGCCGGTATTGCAGGAAATTGGTCCCGTTGCCACCCCTGCCTTGCTAAAGCAATTGCGTGCATCCTCTGAGATCGTGCGTGCGCGCGTGATTGAGGTCTTGCGCGATGTGCATGATCCCAATGCCCTCCCAAGTCTGCTGCCGCTGATTAACGATCCCTCCAGGTCGGTGCAGCAGCAAGCTGCCGAAGCGCTCTACGAATATGCGCCGGAGAGCATCCCTGGTCTGATTGCTCTCGTGCTCAGCAATCCAGACGAAGTGCTTGCCGAGAGCGCGGCCCAGCTTCTCGAACGCATCGGGGAGCAGGTCGTAGTACCAATAATCAATGTGTTGTTTCAGATCGTTCCTGGACGTACGCGCCTCCTGGTGGGTGTGCTCGAACGCATCCATGATGCGCAGTGTGTACCTGCTTTCATTACGCTGCTGCAAACTCCAACCATTGATCCCCTGCTGACTGTTGCTGTTGTGCGAGCGCTGAGTCATTTCCCGGAGCAGCGTGTAGTCGCACCTCTGCTGGTCATGCTCGCGGAGAAAAATCTACAAATTTCTGAGGAAGCGGTAAATGCGCTGAGTTTGCTTGGATCGCTGGCCCTCGACGACCTGCTCTCGGCGCTGAATAAGCCAGGGGAAGCCGCGGCGCAAACAAAACCGCGTGTGCGGCGTGCTATTCTAGGCATGCAGCCCTTCCCCGGCGAGCGCTTAATCGAGGCCCTTGCCATTAGCCGCGATGAACAGACCCGGCAAATCTTGCTCGTACTGGAAACGCAGGGGATCGATGCCGCACGAACGATGACGCAGCACCTGCTGCATAGTAATGCCGGTGTGCGGGACTATATGTACCGGGCATTGAGCGAGATGCCGGGACCTGTGGTCGTGCCTGCTTTGCTGGACGTTCTGGATCGCCCAGAGATGCGTAATGTGGTCTACTCCTTGCTGCTCAAGTTCCCTGCTGCCGCCATTTCCCCACTCATCGATCTGCTTGCTGAACCTGAACGAGGTGATAGCGCCGTCGCCATTTTGCCCCGGTTCGGTACGGTGATCCTTGTGCCGCTGGTCTCGGCATTGGACGATCAGAGGAATGCAGCTCGTGAACGCGCTCGTCGCGTGCTTGTGGCGCTGGTACGCCAGAGCGACGATCAGCAACAGGTATTGGGTGAAGTCATCGCGCTTTTCAACCTGCCACCGCCACCACGCGCTCGTGAGACGCTGCTGGATGTGCTTACCAATGAACTTGCCGATATCGACATGCCTGCTCTACTTAGCGGGCTGGAAGACGCGCATCTCATCCAGGATGTCGCGGACGCCTTTTTGCGCCTGTCACAGCGCGATGCTCATCGTCCCATCGTTTTAAATAAGCTTATTGAAGCTCTACGTGCTGAGGAGCGCAGGAGAGGAGCCGAAAACGCCCTCGTGGTAATCGGCGCTCCGGTCGTTGCGCCGGTGGGAGAGCTGATTACATCACCCGATCAAAACATAGCCAGGGCGGCGAAAAATATCTTACGCGATATCGGCGTGCCAGCTCTGCCCTTCATCTGGAGCGCCCATGCCGATAGAAGTAACCCGGTGCGACGAGTGGCCGCGCTGGAAGTATTTCACAGTATGCGCACCGAGGTCATCAAAGATGAAATGGTTGCTCTGTTGCTCAGAGACAGCCCCGATGATATCGCTATGGCGCTGGCACTGCTGATGGAGCGTATTCGTGATGAGGCTGTGCAACACTATGCGGATCGCACAATGGTGCCTGAACTGATTGAATATATCCAGTCCAATAATGTTGAAAAAACAAACCTGCGCATCATTGCCCTGCTGCTGCTACTGGACGAACAGACGATTCTCGATCACCTCTTGCAAGCCCTTGATGATTATCCCGATTATCGCCGTCAGCTTCTCTATACGCTCTTACTGCTGGGGCCAGAAACACACGACGCGGTGCGCGCGGTCTTTGAGGATCGCACGACAACCCCCGCGTTGCGTGCCGCGCTGGCCTCTGTGCTGGGCATGACAGCGGTTCCTGATGCTATCCCGCAATTCGCGCAGAGTATCAGTTCCTATGGTATCTCGCCCACGG